>Ga0153915_10001434_pt1 | contig 21911 bp, 17 predicted proteins | sample Opewatmetagenome_2_FD_107003 | JGI IMG/M metagenome (GOLD analysis project Ga0153915, IMG submission 107003) | Freshwater wetland microbial communities from Ohio, USA - Open water 3 Core 3 Depth 3 metaG | ecosystem: Environmental > Aquatic > Freshwater > Wetlands | place: USA: Ohio, Lake Erie...
GAGGTGGGCGACGTCATCGTCACGACGACCGTCACTTCCTCTGTTCCGAACGCAGGTATCTTCTCTGGCCATGAGTACTTCGCAGTGTTGAAGAGGACCACATCGAGGTCCCCGGTCAGGCCAATGGAGGTACCTGGGGCGGTCTCCGCGCCTGTGCTCCCATCATGCAGGGTGAGAATGTCAGGGACATATCCCGGATGGGTGACTTCACCATCAAAGGATCCGACGAGATCGGTCCTCTTGATGTGGATCAGGTGATTCATGCCGGAATCGTAGATCACCGGGACGAAGTGCATGGTGATCTTCTGGAGGTATGCGTTGGTCAGACCCCCGATGTACTCCTCTTCGAAGGATGCCTTCATTCCGAAGTCATTGTAGTCGTAGTCTCCCTGTCCCCAGTCCTCATACCCGATGTAGACATTGCCACTCGGCGGGTACCTGACAATACACCCCGGGTAATAGGTGATCCACGTGGCCCAGTTGCCCCTAAACGTGAACCGTGTGCCGGCTCCCCAGGCGGTCTCCGTTCGTTTGATGGTTTCGTAACAGACCGGGGCCTGGAAGATGCATGCACCGGGGTTGTTTGACACTGTTCCAGTGAGTGTGTTCGGGGGATCATCTGGGTTCAAGTACTCGTTGGCGGCGTCGATCGTGAGGGTATTTGGACCGCTTACGAGGAACGGCGCGAGATCATAGTGCTGGACGGATTGCCATCCATTCGTATCCACAGAAGCGTGTTTGAGATCGCTTGTCTGAAACCCTGGGGCCACATTGGCGCTCCCCACGGACTGGCCATTGACAAAGGCCTGATACCCGTTATCGCAGGTGATGTACAGGTCACCGGAAACAGGATAGCCGTTGAAGAGGGGCGTTGTCATGGTCAGAGCAGTTCCGAGGACGGGATCCTGCACCAGGTAGGTCTCCCAGATCCAGTCAGCGATATTAGTGTCAATGCCCTTCCCGTATATTTGCTGGTCCCAGAGGGAGTTTGCCTGCCAGGCGGAGTCGTCCAGCCCATCGTTGGGATAGCGGGACCCCGGCTCCCATGCGTCAATTGCAGGGAGGTTCACCGGGCTGAAGACCAGTGCATCCCCTGACCTCCGCTGGGTGACCGTGGTCACAGCGGTTCCGCTGACCACATCACTGCAGGTCTCCTTCAGCTGAACTACCGCTGCGTGGGCCGCAACCGCGAGCTCATGGTTACACTCTGCGGCGCAAGTGGGCATGGGAATCTTCGTGCACCAAGTGGTCGTGTGACTGGTGACCGCGAAAGATTCCTTCTTGGCGAAGTGTCCTGGTTCGGGATTGTGGTTCGTGTTCTGGGGAATCAGCGTCCAGTCACACCGTACGTCTGCGTGGGTCTCCGTCAGATACCAGCCAGATACGGTGATGTCATACTGCACATAGACGAATTCGTCATCGTTCCATACCCAGACATTTCCAATGTTCGTCGTCTGGCCTGCGAGAAGATCTGTCCTCGTGGCCCCATCGGGACGTGCGGGACAGGTATCCTGTGCGGATACCATTCCAAGGATCCCTGCGACCATGAGGACCATCAGGGTTGCGAGAATCAATCGTTTCATAGGTCAACCTTCTCCTCTAGTTCATTTTCTGAAGGGAAGAAATTGAGGACTCATGCCATGAATCCACGGGTGCTGTTCTGCTATAGCTGTATTTATAGTTAATTCCGTGGAGAACAACGGAAAAAATCAATGCCTTATTGAACTTTTCAAAGGGGTATTATCCACAGCAAAAGAATGCATGTCAAAATCAGGCTCTTCATTTATTGTTCCCTCACAGGTTTTCCCACATTTACAAATCGATAGTATTTTTTAAAGTATTGTTCACCAAAAAAATTCCCTTACCATCACCATGGGAGACCCGGTCGCTTCAGAGAAAGGTGGCTCCGCAAGGAGAACCTGAAAAAGAGTGAGAGAGGTGGAGGGATCTATACCCCGTCGATGTAGTCCGAAGGCCGGGGCATCTCCAGCTTGAGCCCTTTGCGCTTCCGGATGGCCAGCACCACGTCCTTCACGATGTTATTCGGGACGACTTCAAAGCCCGCAAACTCGGTGGACCACATGGCCCGCCCTTCCGTGGCGGAGCGGAGCTCGCTCGCAAACCCGAAGAGTTCTGCCACCGGTGCCTTGCCGATGACGGCAATGGAGTCGCCCTCGGACTGGATGTCAAAGACCTGCCCGCGCCGCCCCTGGATCTGGGAGGTGGCGTTCCCCATCTGGTCGGCGGGGACGTTGATCTGGATCTTCTGGTAGGGCTCCATCAGGGAGTCGCCACCAAGGAGCATGCCGGCCTTCACCGCGGCCCGGACCGCGGGGATCACCTGGCCGGGGCCCCGGTGGATGGCGTCCTCGTGGAGCTTCACATCCACGAGTTTCACGAGCATGTTCTGGACCGGCTCATCGGCCAGCGGGCCGCCCGCGATAGCCTCGTGGAACGCTTCCAGCACCAGCTCCATGGTCTCGTTCAGGTACTGGACACCCTTTGTCATGTCCAGAAAGACACAGGTGCCCTGGATGTCCTTGAGGCCCTTGGCCTCATCCTTCGTGAGGCCGGCCTTCATCAGGACGGCTCGACGCTCCACCTCGGGCATGTTCATGGAGATATCGCCGTTCCGGATCAGGGTCGCGATTGCGTCGGGGAGGGGGGAGAGCACGAGGTAGAACCGGTTGTGCCGGTTCGGGGACTTCCCCTCCACGGGCCCGGCAACCCCCGTCACCGTCTCCCGGTACACGACGATGGGCTCGGAGGTGACGATCTCCACACCCTTGTCCCGCTTGATCCGGTGGGTGATGATCTCCAGGTGCAGTTCGCCCATGCCGCTGATCAGGTGCTCGCCGGTCTCCTCGTGGATCGTGACTTTCACCGTCGGGTCCTCCTTGCCCACCTGCCGGAGCACCTCCACGAGCTTCGGGAGGTCCTTCATGTTCTTGGCCTCCACGGCGACCGTCATCACCGGCTCACTGTAGTGCTTGATGGACTCGAAGGGGGTCATGTCCATCAGGTTCGTGACGGTGGACCCCACGATGGCATCATGGAGGCCGGTGACGGCCGCGATGTTCCCTGCCAGGAGCTTCTCCACCTCGACCCGCTCCGGGCCCATGAAGACACCGACCTGCTGGAGCCGGTTGCCCTTCTTGGCCGTGCCCATGACAAAGAGCTCCAGGCCGCGGTGCAGCGTACCCGAGAAGAGCCGGCCGGTTGCCACCTCGCCGGCATGGGGGTCAAAGGAGATGTCCGTGACCATCAGGGCCACCGGGCCGGAGGGATCGCAGGTGAGCATGGCCTTTCCCTCGGGGGATTCCTTGTCCCCGTGCCAGATCACGTTGATACGGCGCTTCTGGGCGTCGATGGGGTTGGGGAGGTGCCGGACCACCATGTCCAGGATCACGGCGCAGAGCGGGGACTGCTTGGCGAGCCACTTCTGGTCATTGTTCTTGCACTTCTCGTACACGTCCTTGAAGGAGACGTTGCTCGTCTTCATGAAGGGCACCGAGACCGCCCACTTGTACAGCGCCGAGCCGAAGGCGACAGAGCCATTCATGGCTTCCAGTTTCCAGCCCTGGTTGTACATCTCCTCGTTCATGCCCTTGATCAGCTTGTTGATCTTGTCGATGACCTTCCCGAGCCGGATCTGCATCTCGGTCTCGTCCACCTTCAGCTCGTTGATCAGCCGGTCCACCTTGTTGATGAAGAGGATGGGACGGACTCCCTCCTTCAGGGCCTGGCGGAGCACCGTCTCGGTCTGGGGCATGGGCCCCTCCACCGCGTCCACGAGTACCACGGCGCCGTCCACGGCCCGCATGGCACGGGTGACATCCCCCCCGAAGTCCACGTGGCCGGGGGTATCGATCATGTTGATCAGATACTCCTGGCCCTCGTACTCGTGGACCATGGAGACGTTGGAGGCATCGATGGTGATGCCCCGGGACTGCTCCTCCTCGTCCGAGTCCATGAAGAGCTGCTTTCCTGCGAGCTCCTCGGAGATCATCCCGGCGCCTGCCAGAAGGCTGTCCGAGAGGGTGGTCTTGCCGTGGTCAATGTGCGCCACGATACCGATGTTGCGGATCCGTACGGGCTTGTCCATCAGGGGGGCAACCCGTTCTACAATTTTTGCGCCTCGAGCCATAATTCACCGGAAAAAGAGTTGTTCCTGAGTTACCGGGACGCCTTTGCCACGCGTTCCCGCTCTTCCTTCTTGCCCACCGAATAGCACTTGGTGTCGCCCTTTGCCGCCGCGATCAGCTCGTCGGCCAGGCAGTCGGAGACATACTTCTTGTTCTTGTGTGATGCCGAGTATACGCCGTTGCAGATGAACTTGAGGGCCGTGTTCACCCGCCGCAGGGGAGCAGTATCCACGGACTTGGGGACATTGATGCCACCGTACTTCAGCCGTACGGTTTCTTCGCGGGGGCCGGCCTGGGCAACGGCATCCACCAGCACCTGGACAGGGTTCTTCTTGGTCTTCCGGTGGATGATCTCAAAGGCCTCGCGGGTGATCCGGATCGCCTTGTGCTTCTTCCCCGTGTTCATCTCGTTCTGCATCAGCCGGTTGATCAGCCGTTCCACGACCAGCATCTCGCCCTTTGCAAACTGCTGGGTGGAGAGCCGCCCGCTGGAGTGGGGCACGATCATGGACTGGATGTTGATGTACCGCTTGATGCCGGGGTCCGTCACCTCCACCTCGTTCAGGTCCCACCGGTTGAAGAGGAGCCGGGGGGTCTTCTCGCCCTCCTCCTTTGCCGGTGCCTCCGCGGACGCCTCCACCTTCTCGGCAGCCTCTGCGATGACCTTCTCCAGTATCTTCTCGGCCGCCTTCTCGCCCTTTGCCGGCTTCTCTGCCTTCGCTGCCTTCGGCTTCCGGGCAGGCTTCTCGGCACCCTCCGCCTTCGCCGCTTTGGGCTTCCGGGCAGGCTTCTCCGGCTTCTTTACCGGTTCCACCTTCACGGGCTTTCCGGGTGTTGCCCCGGTCTCCTCATCGACCATGGACCTCACCTGCGCGGCTTCTCCTTCTTGCCGATGACCATCTCGTAAAGGGAGACGTTGTTCACCTTGGTCACCACGAACCGGACCCCGGGGATGTCACCCATGGACCGCCCCAGCCGGCCTCCGATGCCCTCGATCTCGACCTCGTCGTGCTCGTCAATGAAGTTGATGGCACCGTCGCCCGCGGCAAAGGCCGTGACCTGCCTGCCGTTCTTGATCAGCTGGACCCGGACCGCCTTCCGGATGGCGGAGTTGGGCTGCTTGGCTTCGATACCGATCTTCTCCAGCACGATCCCCCGGGCCTGCGGTGAGCCCTCCAGGGGGTCGGCTTTCTCGTCCAGGTGCAGCATGCGGCGTGCATAGTGCTTGTTTGCCCACCTGAATTTCTTGGAATCACGACTCAGTTTTCTTGCTGCAAATTTTCCCTGTCCCATGGGATGCCCTCGTTGTGTGGATTTCTCAGGATACAGATACCCTGCGCTGAGGTATAATAGAACGCGCGGGGGGAATTTATATATTGTGGCAGGCGTTCGGCGGAGGAGGAGGGGGAGGATGCCGTGCGGGCAGCATCCTCTTCATCGCGGGGTAAGTCCCGGCTCTGGAAATCCCGGTAACCCCGGCTTCCCGCCATATCCTCACGGGGCGTGGGCGACGGGAGGGGGGGTCTTCCCCCTCCCGGCCCTTCTCCCGGTGAGGATATCCACCCCATCAGAAACCGGGAACTCCTGCATCACTGTCAGGGAGACGCTCCGGATTGGGCGCAGCGGGTGAGGCATTAATACCGCCGCCCTCCAATCCCTGAGCCATGGAGACCAGGATCTACAAGGAGGTCTTCTTCGACGCCACCCACCGGCTGCTCCACTACGAGGGGAAGTGCAGCCGCCTGCACGGCCACCGGTGGCGGGTCCAGGTCTGGATGGCGGGAGAGCCGGACCCGGCGACCGGTATCCTCGTGGACTACAACGTCATCAAAGACGTGATCGAGCGGTTCGATCACGGGGTGATCCTGAACCGGGAGGACCCCATGAACGAATGCCTCCGCCGGTTCCATGACGTGGTCACGACTGACGGCGACCCCTCCAGCGAGACCCTCGCCGCTGATATCGAGCGGATGCTGGAACAGGAGTGCCACCTGAACGGGAGGAGGGCCCGGGTGACCCGGATCCGGGTCTGGGAGTCCGACACGTGCTATGCCGAACGGGACCATGAGGGTCGCTGAGATCTTCCGGAGCCTCCAGGGCGAGGGACGGAACCAGGGGCACATTACGACGTTCATCCGGCTCGCCGGCTGCAACCTGGACTGCCGGTGGTGCGACACCCGGTACGCCCGGAGCGGCGGCGAGGAGCGGACCCGCGGGGACGTGCTCGCCGAGGTGCACGCCCTGGGCTGCCCCCGGGTCTGCATCACGGGGGGCGAACCGCTCCTCCAGGCAGGGGAACTCCTGCCCCTCGTCTCCGCCCTCCACCACGAGGGCTACGGGATCGAGATCGAGACGAACGGCACCCTGGATTTCCGGCCGTTCCAGCCCTTTGCCACCATCTGCATGGACGTGAAGTGCCCCTCGTCGGGAGAGCGGAGCGATCTCTCGCTCCTGGCCCACCTGAACGGGGAGGACAGCGTGAAGTTCGTGGTGGGCAGCGTGGAGGACTGCGAGTATGCCCGCCGGATCATCGAGGAACATCCCCTCCGGGGAGAGATCCTCTTCTCGCCGGTCTTTGGTACCGACTGCCGGGCCATCGCGGATTATCTCCTGGCGCACGACCTCCCGGCCCGGTTCCAGCTGCAGCTCCACCGGATCCTGGGGGTGCGGTGATGAAGACCGCCGTTGTGCTCCTCTCCGGTGGCATGGACTCCGCCACCCTCGCCTACGTGGCCCAGGACCGGGGCTACGGCATCATCGCGCTCCACGTGAACTACGGCCAGCGGACCGAGGCAAAGGAGCGGCAATGTGCACAGCGGATCGCCGCCCTGCTGGGTGCCGTGGAGTTCTTCGAGGTCGATATCGGCTACCTGGCCCGGATCGGGGCCTCGGCCCTCACCGACCACGCGATCCCGGTGATGGACTATTCCGACACTGACGAGGAACTGCCTGCCACCTACGTGCCGTTCCGGAACGCGAATCTGCTCTCCCTCGCAACGAGCCTGGCAGAGGCCCGGGGAGCGGAAGCGATCTTCATCGGCGCCCAGGCCAGCGATTACAGCGGCTACCCGGACTGCCGGGAGGAGTTCATGGAGGCCTTCCAGCAGGTGATCGACCGGGGGACCCGGGAGACGACCCGGATCCAGCTCGTGGCACCCTTTGTCCATATGAACAAGGCCGAGATACTGCGGATCGGCCTTACGCTTGACGTGCCCTACCACGAGACCTGGTCCTGCTACCGGAACGAGAAGAAGGCCTGCGGCCGGTGCGGGGCCTGCCACTTCCGCAGGGAGGCCTTCCGGCAGGTGGGCGTCCCGGATCCAATCCCCTACGGGGGGGAGTGAGATGGAGATCTACCGTGGCCGGCGGCTCATTGTCGAGAAGCAGGTGATCCGGCTCCCGGACGGCCGGACAAAAGAGAAGATCGTCGTGAAGCCAGGGGATGCCGTGGCGATGCTGCCCGTCGAGGAAGGCGACTGCCTCCTGATCCGGCAGTACCGGTTCGCCATCGATGAGTACCTGTACGAGGCGCCGGCCGGGACCATGGAACCGGGCGAGACCCCGCTGGAGACCGCAATGAGGGAACTCATCGAGGAAACCGGCCATGCCGGGGGCACCTTCATTCCCCGGGGGACCATCTACACCACCCCCGGGTTCACCACCGAGCGGCTCCACCTCTTCGAGGTGCGGGATCTCTCCCCTTCGGATAACGGCCAAAAGGACGAGGACGAGATCATCGAGGTGGTCCGGATCCCGAAGGGGGAGGTGATGGCCATGGCCGCCGACGGGCGCATCTGCGACGCCAAGACCATCTGCCTGGTGTACCGGTGCCTGGGGTGATGAGACGGTACCGCGGTATGAGAATGAGATTCGGCAGGGGAAGTTTTTTCGGTTCAAATCCCCATAGATTGTTTCGGGATATGTATTATCATATTTTTATATTATTCGCCATAATGGTCGGATTTTTTTCCCCGGCCTCGGCATACATTGATTTCAATACCGGAAGCCTGATCTTCCAGAGCCTGGTGGCCCTTGCCATTGGCTTCTCCTATGTCTTCAGGACCAAACTGGCCGCTCTCCTCCAACGGCTGAAAAAATCCTGAGGCCCCCATGTCCTCTCCGGATCCTGATCTTCCCCTCTCTTTCCGTGATCCCGCCGGGTTTGTATTCACCCGGGAAGGCATGCTGTACCGACAGATCAACCAGAAGGGGAGAGAGGATTACGAGAACCTGATGCGATCGGGCCTCTATGACCGGCTGGTATCTGATAACCACCTCATCCCCCACGAACAGGTCGAGGTTCCGCCCGAACGGCCTGGTGAGGCCTTCACCGTGATCAGGCCTGATCGGGTTCCGTGTATTTCATACCCGTACGAGTGGTCTTTCAGCATGATCCGGGATGCGGCCCTTGCCACGTTACGGATCCAGCAAACCGCCCTGCAGTTCGGGATGACCCTCAAGGATGCTTCCGGTACGAACATCCAGTTTGTGAAGGGAAAGCCGGTCCTCATCGACACGCTCTCCCTTCAGCGATATACCGACGGCGAGCCCTGGTATGCCTACGGCCAGTTCTGCCGTCATTTCATGGCCCCCCTGGCCCTGGGATCCTTCTCCGATATCCGGCTGGTACGTCTGTTGAGGGTGCACCATGACGGCATCCCGCTGGACCTCGCCCGGGCCCTGCTCCCATTCCGCTCCTGGTTCCACATCCCCACCCTGCTGCACATTCACCTCCACGGCCGCTGGAAGGAGCGGTATGGGGGTGCCCCGGGCCAGCCGTCCCGGGTTAGCATGAGCCGCACCTCCCTGGAAGGGCTCGTGGACCACCTCATACGGGCCGTGGCAGGGTATCACTGGGACCCCCGTGCGCAGGACCGGGAAGCCTACGATGTGTCGGTCACCTACTCAGAAAACACCGCCGGGATGAAGAGGAAGGTGGTCAACAACTTCCTTCAGCTCTCCAGTCCACAGCACGTCGTGGATCTGGGAGCAGATGTGGGCCTATACAGCCGGATCGCAGCAAGGTACGCCTCACTCGTCTGTGCCCTGGACCGGAACCCTGCGGCGGTGGAAGAGAATTACCGGCAGGTGAGAGCCAACGGTGAAGCCACCATCCTCCCGCTCTGGATCGATCTCACCAATCCCACGCCATCCACCGGGTGGGAGTGCCAGGAGCGGCCTGACCTCTTCCACCGCCTCCCGTGCGATACGGTCCTTGCGCTGGCCATCCTGCACCATCTCGCCATCACCAATAACACCCCCCTCTCCCTTATCGCCCACATGCTTGCCGGAATGTGCCGGCACCTGATCATTGAATTCATACCCCGTGATGATCCCGCAGTGCAGGAACTGCTCTCCAGAAAGGCAGGGATGGACATCGATTATGACCATGATCTCTTTACGAGTGCATTTACCCGGTATTTCACCTTCCGTGAGACTGCATCTCTGCCCGATTCCGGAAGAATTGTGTACCTGATGGAACGCAAAGTAATGCCTGGATAAAGTGTATGGTTCCCATCCACCCGTTTCTGTTCGGATTGTACCCGATTTTTGCCCTTTACACGGAGAATATGGGAATTGTATCCTTCGGGGAGGTACTGATTCCCTCCGTAATCACCCTACTCTTCACGGGCAGTCTCTTTCTCATTGCCCGGATGCTCCACCGTAATCTTGAGAGGACAGCACTGGGTATCACGTCCTTTTTCATCTGGTTCTATTCCTTTGGCTTTGTCCTGGGGATATACAACCAGATCATCGTCGGCAGTATCAGATTGGACCAGTACCCGAGATATCTTATTTTGGTGTATATAGCTATTTTTATAGTTCTTATTTTTTATATTTGGCGTCTGCGGAGCGATATCCACACAATAACGCGTCTGTTCAATATCACGGCGATAGTGTTGCTGGTAATAATGTCCCTCGTTTTTGTTTTTTCATGGGGGACTGTCAATCGCGATGTGCAGGAAGGGACTGTAGTTGCGAATGCCCCCTCCGAAATCACCTGCACCCCGAACCAGTCACTTCGACGGGACGTTTATTATATTATCCTCGATGCCTACGCCCGAGAGGATGTTCTTGAGGCCTATTATCATTACGACAACAGCGATTTTATTTCGAATTTAACCGCCAGAGGGTTCCGGGTCTCACGCCAGAGCACGGCCAACTATAATCTTACGAGATCTTCCCTCGCCTCTTCTCTCAATATGCAATATGTCGATAATCCCGACGACATGGCACATCTGCAGAAAATGATCGAATACAATAACCTGACCTTATTCTTTAAAAAGAATGGCTATACGACGATATTCTTCCGGTCCGGTTATGCCATGACAGAGAGGAGTCCCTATTCGAGCATGATTAAGAACAACGCGATTTTGTCCGCGTTCCAGGCGAAACTGCTGGATGTCACCCTTCTGAAGTATATCGGAACAAATGAAAACCGCCGGAATGCCATCAACGGGGCATTCTCTGACCTCGCTTCCATCCCCGATATCCCGGGAAATAAATTCATCTTTGCACATATCGTTGCCCCTCACAACCCCTATATGTTCGGCGAGAATGGGGAGTGGGTCATCCCGAGTTTTCGTGATGAAGACTATGTTCAACAGTTGAGATATGTCAATACACGGGTTGAACAAACGATTGATGCCATTCTTGAAAAGTCGGATGTACCACCCGTCATCGTCCTGCAGGCAGATCATGGCCCGACCCTGGCAGACGTGAGTCATGAGGAGAGAGCTATCCGAATGCCTATCCTGAATGCCTACTATCTTCCCGATGAGGGACAGGACAGGATCTCCGATACCATGACACCGGTGAATTCCTTCCGGTTCATTTTGAATGAATATTATGGGTGCAATTATCCTCTGCTGGAGGACCGCTATCTCTTTGATGGTATGTGGTACCCCAACTCTCCCAACGAGAGATAGGGGGGTGACCTTGGAGACATAGATCCATGCGAACCACGCCCAAGGGATCCATTACCTGAGGGAATCACTGCGTATTCATTCCTCTCCACTTCACCCCTTCGATATATTATAGAGCTTGGCTGCCCCATCTTCTCAGAACAAACCAGGGGACGACAGGACCGCATGGGCGAGGCAGAACCGCAGCAGGAGATGGACGAGGCCCGGCGCCGCTACGAGTTCAAAAAGACGCTGGAGAAGCTGGAGGCCAAGGAGGGGATGGGGACCGAGCTGATCACCCTCTACATCCCCCCCGACAAGCAGATCTACGACGTCACCAACCAGCTGAAGGACGAGTTCGGCCAGTGCGCGAACATCAAGTCCAAGCAGACCCGGACGAACGTCCAGTCCGCCATCTCCTCGATCCTGGCCCGGCTGAAGTACTACAAGCGGCCCCCGCAGCACGGCATGGCGGTCTTCTGCGGTACCGTGCTCCTGGGGGGCGACCGCACCGACCTGGAGTGCACGATCATCGAGCCGCCCGAGCCCCTGAACCTGTACATGTACCGGTGCTCGTCCCGGTTCGAGCTGGATCCCCTCCGGGAGATGCTCACCGAGAAGAGCGTGTACGGCCTGCTCGTCATCGACCGGCGGGAGGCCTACTTCGGGTTCCTCCGGGGCAACCGGATCGAGCCGGTGAGCGGTGTCACCTCCACCGTGCCGGGGAAGCAGCGGAAGGGCGGCCAGTCCAGCGTCCGGTTCCAGCGCCTCCGGCTGATCGCCATCAACGAGTTCTACAAGAAGGTGGGGGAGCGGGCCAGCGGCACCTTCCTCGCCGAGAAGGACTTCTTTGAACGGTTCAAGGGGGTGCTGATCGGCGGCCCCAGCCCCACCAAGGAGGAGTTTGCCAGCGGCGGGTTCCTGCACCACGAGGTCCAGAAGCGGGTGATCGGCCTCTTCGACGTGGCCTACACGAACGAGGACGGCCTCGCAGAGCTGGTGGACGCGGCCCAGGACGCCCTGAAGGGCATGGATATCGTGAAGGAGAAGGCGGTGATGAACCGGTTCCTGCAGGAGCTGGTGCGGGAGAACGGGAACGCCGCCTACGGCGAGGAGTCGGTCCGGAAGAACCTGGAGACCGGGGCCGTGGACACGCTCCTCCTCTCCTCGCACCTGCGGAAGTCCCGTATCCGGATGAAGTGCCCGAACTGCACCCACCACCATGAGGCGACGGTCACGTCGGAAGGGGGCGTGGACCTCAAGACCATCGAGATCCCGTTCTGCCCTTCCTGCGTAACACCGATGGCCATTGCGGGGGAGACGGACATCGTGGAGGAGCTGACCCAGCTCGCCGACCAGTCGGGATCGAAGGTCATGATCATCTCCGATGACTTCGAGGAGGGGGCCATGCTCTACAACGCCTTCGGGGGCATCGCGGCGATCCTCCGCTACCGGACGGGATACTAGATGTACCGGGAGAACCGTGACCTGCTGGCCCGGGCCATTCGGGAGGAGACGGGCGGGGCCGACCCGCTCCTCACCGACGGCGAAGCCCACGCCGACCTCGCCTCCACCGTGGCCTTTGCCCTCGCGAAGAAGGAGCGGCGGCGCCCCCCGGAGATCGCGCAGGAGCTGGCCGGGCGCCTGGCAAAGCGCCCGGATCTCATGGGGATCCGTGTGGAGGCAACCGGGCCGTACCTGAACTTCACCTTCGGAAGCGAGTACCTGGACCGCTCCCTCCAGGCTGCAGTGAAGCCCGGCTACGGTTCCCTGCCCCGGAGGGAGGAGAGGGTGGTGGTGGAGCACACGAGCGCAAACCCCAACGGTCCCCTCCACGTGGGGCACATCCGGAACACGATCATCGGGGACACCCTGGCCCGGGTGATGAAGAAGGCCGGCTACCGGACCGAGACCCAGTACTACGTGAACGACATGGGACGGCAGATCGCTATCGTCTCCTGGGGGGTGGACCGGTACGGCGGCGGGGATCCGGCGGTCAAGGGCGACGACCGCATCGCCCGGCAGTATATCGCCGCAAACCGGGAACTGGAGGCAGACCCTGCCCTCACCTCAGAGATCGACCGGCTGATGCAGCAGGTGGAGGCCGGGGAACCTGAGACGGTGGCGAAGTTCCGGAGCGCGGTCTCCATCTGCCTGGACGGGATAAAAAAGACCCTGGCCGACCTGCACGTCTCCCATGACCGCTTCGTCTGGGAGAGCGACTTTGTCCGGAACGGGGATGTGGGCCGGGTCCTGGACCGGATCCGGCTCCTCCCGGAGTACCGGCGCGACGAGACGGTGTGGCTGGACCTCGCACCCCACGGATTTGACAAGCGCTACATCCTGCAGCGATCCGACGGAACCACGGTCTATGCCGCCCGGGACCTGGCCTACCACATCTGGAAGGCCCGGCACTGCGACCGGATGATCGACGTCCTGGGCGCAGACCACAAGCTGATCGGGGCCCAGCTGCAGTGTACGCTCCGTCTGATGGGGGAGACGCCCCCGTCCATCGTGCACTTCGAGTTCGTCTCCCTCCCGGAGGGCTCCATGTCCACCCGGGCCGGGAAATTCGTCTCAGCCGATGACCTGATCGCGGAGGTGGAGGGGAAGGCGCGGGAGGAGGTGGCCAGGCGGCGGGAGGATCTCGGGGAGGCGGAACGGCATGCCATCGCCCGGTCGGTGGCCGTGGCGGCCATCCGGTACGACACGGTGAAGGTCTCCCCGGAGAAGGCCATGGTCTTTGACTGGCGGCAGGCGCTGGACTTCGAGCGCCAGAGCGGCCCCTACCTCCAGTACGCCCATGCCCGGGCCTGCAGCATCCTTGAGAAGGCCGGGCCCTTCACCGGGTCCTTCGGGTATTCCGATCCCCACGAGATCGCCCTTGCGAAGATGATCGCCCGGTTCCCGTCGGTCATCGAGCAGGCGGCGGACCAGCTGGCCCCCCACCTGCTGGCAGCCTATGCCCACCGTCTGGCCGACCTCTTCAACACCTTCTACCAGCACGTACCGGTGCTGAAGAGCGAAAGCCCGTCGCGGGAGCGGCGCCTGACGCTTGTCCGGGGGATGCAGAACACCCTCAGGGAGTGCCTGGAGACGCTGGGGATCGATGCGCTCGCGTCCATGTGACCCGCTGAAACGCCAGGGATACCAGTTCGTCACCCCCGGCTCCTCTGCCGCGGTGAAGCCCTGCCTCTGGTGCGTGAAGGCGCTGAAGGGCGGGGAGATGTGCTACAAGCACCAGTTCTACGGCATCGAGAGTCACCGGTGCGTGCAGATGACCCCCACGCTCCGGTGCACCCAGCGGTGCCTCTTCTGCTGGAGGTCCTTTGAGCACGAGCCCGCGGAGGAGAAGGAGTGCCCCCCGCACCGGATCCTGGAGCACCTCCCGGCCCTCCAGAAGCGTGCCCTCTCCGGCTACAAGCCGGTGCCGGGGGTGACCCCGGAGCGGTTCCGGGAAGCCCTCAACCCCCGGCACGTGGCCATCTCCCTCTCGGGGGAGCCCACTCTCTACTCCCGGCTCCCGGAGCTCGTGGACCTCCTGGACAGTGCCGGTTACACGACCTTTCTCGTTTCCAATGGGACGCGCCCGGAGGTGCTGGCCCGGTGCCGGCCGTTCCAGCTGTACGTCTCCCTTTCCGCCCCGGACCCGGAGACCTACCAGCGGCTCTGCCGGCCGAAGGAGGACGGTTCCTGGGAACGGGTGCAGGAGAGCCTCCGCCTCCTTGGGAGCCGGCGGTCGGCGATCCGGATCACACTGGTGCAGGGGTGGAACGACCACTCCGCGGAGCGGTACGGAGCCCTCCTCCAGGGCTCCGGCGCCCGGTTCGTGGAGGTGAAGGGATACATGTATCTGGGATACAGTCGAACACGATTGCAGAGGGAGCAGATGCCGGAGCATGGCCACGTACGGGCATTCGCCGAAGCGTTGCAAAAGCACGCAGACTACCGGATCCGGGATGAGAACTTGGCGAGCCGGGTTGTCTGCCTGGAGCGGGTGGCATGAGGTTCGATCCATCGGAGTGGAAGGAGCGGTCCCGGAAGGACTTCGAGGCGACCTGGCACGCGGGCCCCGGCGTGCTGACCCCCGCAGCGTCCGGGGACCACTACCCCCGGCTCCGGTACGGCGGGGGAAAGGCACACCCGGTCTTTGATACGATCCACCGCCTGAGGGAGACCTACCTGGCCCTGGGGTTCGACGAGGCCGAGAACCCGGTGATCGTGGACGAGCAGGACGTCTACCGGCAGTTCGGACCCGAGGCGATGGCCGTCCTGGACCGGGTGTTCTACCTGGCAGGCCTGCCCCGGCCCAACGTGGGGATCGCACGGGACCGGCTGGATGCGATCAGCGGGATCCTGGGCCGGCCGGTGGAGGCAAAGGCCGAGGAGGGGCTCCGGGAGACGCTCCATGGCTACAAGAAGGGGACCATCGACGGGGACGACCTGGTCCACGCCATCGCCGTGGTCCTCTCCGCTGACGACGCCTCCGTGGTACGGATCCTGGATTCCGTCTTCCCCGAGTTCCGGTCCCTCGCACCCGAGTCCACGCGGCGGACGCTGCGCAGCCACATGACGAGCGGCTGGTTCCTCTCCCTCGGTGCCTGCTGGCAGCACCGATCCCACCCCATCCGGCTCTTCTCCGTGGACCGGTGCTTCAGGAGAGAGCAGGAGGAGGGGCCCACGCGTCTCATGACCTACCACTCCGCGTCGTGCGTGGTGGCCGGGGAACACGTGACGAACGACGTGGGCATGGCTGTCTCCGAGGCGCTCCTCTCTGCCTTCGGCTTCTCGGACTTCCAGTTCCGGCCGGACGAGAAGCGGTCCAAGTACTACATGCCCGGTTCCCAGACCGAGGTCTATGCCCGGCACCCGGTGAAGGGGTGGGTGGAGGTGGCCACCTTCGGCATGTACTCACCGGCGGCCCTCGGGGAGTACGGAATCGGGGTTCCGGTGATGAACCTGGGCCTGGGGGTGGAGCGCCTGGCCATGATCCTGCATGCCTCGGAGGACGTCCGGATGCTCTCGTACCCGCAGTTCTACCCGGTGCACCTCACAGACCGGGAGATCGCTGCAGGCGTCCGCCTGAAGGAGGAGCCCCGGACACCGGAGGGCCGCAGGGTGGCTCTTGCCATCCGCGAGACCGCGGCGGCCCACGCCACTGCCCCCGGACCCTGTGCCTTCCCTGCCTGGGAGGGGGATCTCTGCGGGCACCGCATCACCGTGACCGTCGAGGAACCGGAGAGCAACACGAAGCTCTGCGGCCCCGCCTGCGGGAACGAGATCTTCGTGCACCAGGGTGCCGTCCTCGGCGTTCCGGACAACGAGAAGTGGGCGCAGGTCCGGAAGGAGGGGGTCTCCACCGGGATCACCTACCTGGAGGCCGTCGCCATGCTGGCCGCTGCCCGCATCGAAGAGGCTGCTGCCTGCGGGAAACCTGTCACCGTGCAGGTGAAGATGGCCAAGCTCCCGAGCGACATCAATCTCCGGATCGCGGACCACGCGATGCGGTTCATCACCGACTCCAAGAAGAAAGTGGACGTGCGGGGGCCGGTCTTCCTCACGGTGAAGTCGGAAGTGAAGGGCGAGGGTTCGGGAAGCTGAGCGGGGTCCCGGTTTCCCGAACGGATTTTCCCGAGATCTCCCTATCGGGTGACAGTCAGAACCGACTATCCTCACGGGGGTGGAACCGGGAGGGCGCTCCGCCCCCTCCCGTCACCCGCCCCCCTTGAGGATATCTTCTCCCATTCGGTTTTTCCTGCATGGTGATGTTCCTGAGGTCCCTCCTCACTCTCACCCGGAGTGGCAGGCATCTCCTGCACCCGCCGCGGGGAACGCGTTTCCTTGAACGGTCCGGAAAGCAGGGCGAAAGTTAAGTGATTCCCCTGTACCGCTACGAAGTGGAAACACGGCTGAAAACTGCAAATCCCGGTAAAATGGGGCCGCTACGAACGAGATTTCGCATGGGACCGGCCGTCCATGAACAGTACTTTATTCATTAAAACAGTTTAAATGGCCATAAATGTCAATAGTGCCAATTATTTCAAATAATAAGATATAGAAATAGCATTACAATGTTTTTCAAAAATAGTAATCTATAAATACCATAATATCGTAATAAGAGAATTAGCTGCGAGCGGCCGGAATGATTCAGCACACCAGCACCCCCGGGATCCCTCTCTCGAATGCCAGCCCCTACGGCACCCGATGCAGCGACCCGCCCGGCAGGCCGCTGCCGCGGGCCCGCCCGTGTTCCTTCTCCCGACTTCTCCACGGAGTACTGCTGATCTCCTTCCTCCTGGTCACTCTCGCCGCTGTGACTCCCCCTGCGGCGGCTGCGATTGCACCGGTCGCCGCGTTCACCGCGACCCCGGCATCCGGGTCTGTACCGCTCACCGTCCAGTTCATCGACCAGTCCACGAACTCCCCCACCTCCTGGTACTGGGACTTCGGCGATGGGCAGATATCCACCGCACAGAACCCCGGCTCCACCTATATTGCACAGGGATTGTACACGGTGACCCTGACTGCCTCCAATGCCGCCGGAAGCGACTCGGAGATAAAGATTGGGTATATCACAGTCGGCAACCCCACTCAGAGCCTCGTCTTCATCACGAGCACCGATACGGACCGGAAGACAGCCAGGAAGGGCGATCTGGTGAACGTGAGCATCCGGCTGATCGCGGGCCAGGCATCGCCCCTGGACGGTATGATCATGATCGACCGGAGCGGTGATTCCATGCACAGCTGCATGAAGTCAGTTGACGGTGCCTGCCAGTATACCCGATGGGACCTGGCCAAGGAAGGGGCGCTCGCCTTCACAGGCAATGCGTCCGCGAACAGTAACCTCGGTGTATCATGGTTCGCGACCCGTGGCGGTATCCAGCACACCCTGGACAACAGCCAGGTCCAGGTATCCAACGAGATCCTGGCACTGGATTACGTCCCGTACGGGTACACGCCCGAGCCGTATACCGGCCCGGGCACGGGTGGCATCGCAGGAATGTCCAACCTGCGGGACGGCCTGTACAAGACCATCAAGTACCTTGGGCCGGTTCCGCATGAGAAACTCAGGACGAAGGCGGTCATCATCTTCACTGACGGGCTGTATAACTGGTATGGCAATCCCATCGCCCACGGGCGGGGTACCGCACTCAGGACCCGGGTAGCCAGGGTTGAGTGTAGCAGCGGCTATCCCGGGAATGGATGCGCGGACATGATTTCGGGCATGATGCCCTACGACCCGGCGAACGTGAATACCTATGTTGAAGACGCCATGTGGTGGCCGGGATCATCGTGCCTGAGCGGATCCTGCTCCCTTCCCACCCAGGATTACACGTTCTACAACTGGATCCAGGAGGAACGTTTGAACGGCGGGTGGCTGAACTTCACCGGTCTCAAGTGGAACGGCCTGGACTACCTGGGTGACCCTGCCCATATCGCCTATCCGGGCTACACAGGGGACGGGGAGAGTTATTCCGGCTACTGGCCAGTCACCTCCGCATGTTCCGCGTGCGAACTGTGCGGTTATATCCACTGCGACAGTAACTACAACTCTGACCAGTACCAGCTGGATGTCAGTGCCCCCGAATGGCCGTACATCGAATACGTGAATGGCGTGAAAACCCTTCGCGGGAGCAGCGAACAGACCGAGCAGAACATGACCATCTTTGCCCGGGACTACAACATCCGGTTGTACACGGTGGTCATCCGTACCGATGCCGATACCGGCACATCCATGCCCTCGAGCTATGCCACTGCCGATGACATGATGAAGATCCTGGCCTACACCACGGGCGGAAAATACTATCCGGTCCATGACAGGGAGGACCTGTATGCGAGCATTGACGATATCACCCGCGATCTCGCCTCTGCGGCAACGAAGGACCTCACCATGGAGATCGAGGATATGGCGGTGGACCTGAACTCGCTCCTGACGGTGAACACCAATGACGAGGTCTTTGCCCACCAGCACCTGCAGGATATCTCAACCACCGTCCAGTCATGGGACATGGATGGGATCCCCCTCCGGGGAATCACCACCATCCCGGAGGCGCAGGACTGGCTCTCCACCCACCGGCTCACTTACTTCGTGGATGACCTCAACGTCGGCGACACCTTCCAGATGAACTATACCGTCCGGGTGGACGCCAGGGGCCGGATCAATGCCATCGGACCTGACTCGAAAGTGACCTTCAAGGATGGGTACGAACTGCCCCTGCCCCCCACGTATATCGACGTGGAGAACATCCCGCCAGTTTTCGCTGAGATTGAGGATAAGATCGTTGACCGGATGGAGCCACTGACCTTCACCATCTCTGCCACGGATGCGGATAATGACCCCCTCACGTATTCCTCTGTCAGCCTCCCGATAGGTGCCACCTTCGACTGCAACACCCGGGAATTCAACTGGCCGGACGAAAAGGACAGGGGCTACTACTCGGCCACTTTCTCGGTAACTGACGGCATGGCCACCGTCACCCAGACCGTGTACATCACCGTGACGGACCTCAGGCCAAAGATCATCATATCGTGATCCCTCAGGTTTCTTCAGGGGATGGATCTTCAGTCCTCCCCCGGTGAGGATATCTGTTCCAATTCCGTTATCCTGTCCATTGCGGGATGACAAGTATCCCCCGAATTCGATTCACCAGTTCTTCCGGCAACCGGTCCCGGTTCTCCCGTGTTACGTTCACCACCTCCACATCCGGCCGCGCCTTGATCCCCTCGATGAACCGGTCCCCGCGGAGGGCGATGGTGGCCAGGAACGGGACCGGCCCGTCCAGGCACTCCTGGACAATGCGGCGGAAGCGGGGCGAGAAGCACTCCATCTTCCCGACCTCGTCGATGAGGACCAGTTGAGTGCCGGGCACGGTAAAAGCGATCTCCCCCAGGAATGCCTCGAATGCCGGCAGGTCCACCCCGTAGCGTCCCACCCGTGGCGGCCCCGGGAACCGGACATGGGAGAGGACACCCCGCCTGTCATCGCAGGAGATCAGCGAGAACCCGGCCCTCTCCCCGCCCTCCCGCATCTCGGTGGTGAGGAAGCCGGCTTTCTGGACCTGCGGTAACTCCCCGGCCACTTTCCGGACGAGAGTGGTTTTCCCGCAGCCCGGCGGGCCGGTGATGAGGAGGTTCTTTCTCTGCATGGGATTCTCCTGGAATGGGGGCTTGTTTTCCGGGATATATAATGGTGCAGTGCAGAGATTGTGCGAGAGGTAGGACGCTGACATGGCCTTCCATCCTCACCGGGGGAGGGCGGACGGGAGGGGGCAGAGCCCCCTCTCGGTCCCACCCCCGTGAGGATAGTCCCTTTCATCGGTTTTCGTGTCAGTGTCGGGTTTCTCCTCCTCCCCTCACGGGGGATACGCCGCCGATGCCACCTCCAGCACCCGGATCGCCCCGGCCTTGTCCAGCGGGGTGTTGTCGTTTCCGCACTTGGGGGAGTAGAGGCAGGCCGGGCACCCCTCCTTGCAGCGACAGCCGGTGACCACGTCGCGGGCCATGGCGGCAAGCGCACCGAACCGCTCGTACCCCTTCTCTGAGAGGCCGATCCCGCCCTCGTACCCGTCATAGACAAAGACAGACGGTGCACCGGTGTCGGGGTGGGAGGTGGTGGAGAGCCCGCCGATGTCCCGCCGGTCGCACATCAGGGGGAGGGGAGCGACGCCGATGAGGGCGTGCTCGGCGCCGTGGAGGGCCCCGGCCAGGTCCACCCCGTCCCCGGCGATCCGGGCGGAGAGGTCGGGTGAGAGGGTGAACCAGAAGGCACGGGTCGGGAACTGGAGCGGGGGCAGGTCCAGGGGTTCCAGGGCGACCACGGTATCGCCTTTCACGATCCGGTAGGCGGTGTACTGCTCGGTCACCTCCACGCTGCCAGAGGAGAGGGGGAGGGAATCCGATTCCCGTTCCGACCGGACCCCCGTGACCCGCAGGTCCACGGCCTTCACGGGCTCGGTGTGGTAGTCCACGTCCGCGGGGCTGACCCGGATCTCCCGGGTGGCCGGGTTCATCTCCTCCACGAGATAGGTCTCGCCCTGGTGGAGCACCACCGCACCCCGGTGTGCCTCGCGGTAGGCCTGCCCCCGGTCCAGCGTCTCCAGGATCCGGCCCCGTGAGACCATCCGGAAGGTCTCCCCGGAGACCGCGTCCAGGTGCACCGCCTCCTGCGCCCTCCCCCGCCCGCAGTACACGTACCCCTGGGGGGTGGAGCGGAGCAGCCGGGCCGCTTCCAGGGTCTTCGCCACGGGCTCAGGGTCGCTGCCCCAGAGGTCCCGGTCCCGGATGGATGAGAGGGGGAGCTCCGACGCCGCACAGAGGAGGTGCCCGGAGAGGATGTAGGGGTTCTGCAGGTCCACGATGGCGTGCTCGGGGGTCTGGGCAAAGAAGGCATCCGGGTGGTGCATGAAGTACTGGTCCAGCATGTCCTGGAACGCGACGAGGATGGCCACCGAGTCGTCCCCCCGCCGCCCGGCCCTCCCTGCCTGCTGCCAGGTGGAGATGATGGAGCCCGGGAAACCGGAAACGATGGCAGCGTCCAGGGACCCGATATCGATCCCCACTTCCAGGGCATTCGTCGAGACGAGACCCCTGAGGATCCCCTCCTTCAGCTGCCGCTCGATCTCCCTCCGTTCCTCGGGAAGGTAGCCGGCCCGGTAGGCAGCGATGGCCTCCGGGGGGATGGGCGCCCGGTTCCGTGCGAGATCGGACCGTGCCCGGAGGGCAGCCAGCTCCGCCATCCGCCGGGAGACGGTGAAGCAGAGCGTCTGGAGGCCGCATCCCAGCGACTCCAGGAAGAGGGCCACGGTCTCCCGGTGGGGGGAGGCCATCGTTGCCCCGTTCGCAAACGGGTTATAGAGCACGA
>Ga0153915_10001435_pt1 | contig 21911 bp, 18 predicted proteins | sample Opewatmetagenome_2_FD_107003 | JGI IMG/M metagenome (GOLD analysis project Ga0153915, IMG submission 107003) | Freshwater wetland microbial communities from Ohio, USA - Open water 3 Core 3 Depth 3 metaG | ecosystem: Environmental > Aquatic > Freshwater > Wetlands | place: USA: Ohio, Lake Erie...
GGTCGCGAACCACGGGACGGCCGCCACGGCGTCGTCGGGCGACGGGAAGCGCTGCCACTGGTCGCGGGTGCAGGCGGCGCCCAGGACCGCGAGCAGAGCGGCCACGCGGGCAAACGGGAGGCGGCGCCTCAGAGCGCGCGTCAGTGTGGCGCGCGCCACGAAATCGCGTTCGTCTGTGGCGCGCGCGCACTGCAGCGCGCGGCGAGGCGCCGCCACCCGCGCGCCCGCCTGGTCACTGCTCAACGCGCACCTCCGTCGCCCCCGCGCCCCGGAGCAGCTGCTCCACGGCCTTCTGCCGCTCGGGACTGCAGGGCACAAACACCCCGATCAGATCGTTGGTGAACCGGGGGTCGTAGTGCGCCGCCCGATGGGTCTGGAAGGTATGGAAGATCAGGCCCGCGATGGTGGCCAGCGCGCCCAGCAGAATGGTGAGCTCGAACATGATCACGATGTAGGGCGGGATGGAGCCCAGCGCCTTGCCGCCCACCACGATGGGGTAGTCGTAGGACATCCACATCGTCATGGCATAGCCCGACGCGAATCCGGTGAGGCCGCCGATCAGCGTCCACAGCCGCACCGGGCTCACCCGGTGCCCCACCGCCTGGAGAATCTCGAAGTTGGGCACGGGGCAGTAGACGGTGAAATCCTTGCATCCCTGCTGCTTCACCTGACGGATGCCGGAAGCGGCGGCATCCACGTGCTGGAACGCGGCCAGGACTCCCGCGGGCGGACGCTTCATGCGTGCGTGCGCTCCTTCCGCGGCATGGGAATGATCTCCTTCACTTCCGCGATGGAAACCATGGGGAAGTTCTTGGCGAACAGCAGGAACCACATGAAGAACCACCCGAAGCTGCCCAGCAGAATCGACCAGTCCACCCAGGACGGGGTGTAGTGGCCCATGGCGTAGGGCTCGTACTCGTGCGAGAGCGACACCACGATGATCACGAACCGCTCGAACCACATCCCCAGATTGATGAACAGCGACAGCACGAACATGGCGGGGATGCTGCGGCGGATCTTCTTGAACCACAGGAACAGCGGCAGGAAACCGTTGCAGATCAGCATGGTCCAGGTGGCCCACCAGTACTGCCCGAAGGCGCGGAACCAGAAGCTGGAGCGCTCCGCGTCGTTGCCGCTGTACCAGGCGATGAAGTACTCCGACCCATAGGCGTAGCCCACCAGCATGCCGGTGAGCAGCAGCAGCTTGGCCAGGTTCTCGAAGTGATCCTCGTGGATGTAGCGCTCCAGCTTGAACACCTTGCGGAGCGGCACCAGCAGGGTGATCACCAGGGCGCAGCCCGAGTAGATGGCCCCGGCCACGAAGTAGGGCGCGAAGATGGTGGTGTGCCAGCCCGGCACGATGGACATGGCGAAGTCCCACGACACCACGCTGTGCACCGAGAGCACCAGCGGCGTCGCCAGCGCGGCCAGATACAGGTACGCCCGCGTGTAGTGCCGCCATTGCTGGTCGGTGCCGCGCCAGGCCAGCGAGGTGATGGAGTAGAGCTTCTTCCGCCAGCCAGAGGCCACGTCGCGAACCGAGGCGATGTCCGGGATGAGGCCCACGATGAGGAAGGTAGCGCTCACCGTGAAGTAGGTCGTCACCGCGAACACGTCCCACAACAGCGGGGATTTGAAGTTGACCCACAGCTGCCGCTGGTTGGGATAGGGAATCAGCCAGTAGGCGTACCAGATGCGCCCCACGTGGATCAGCGGGAAAAGCCCCGCCGTCATCACGGCGAACACCGTCATGACCTCTGCGGTGCGATACACCGCGGTGCGCCACGCCGAGCGGAACAGGTACAGGATGGCCGACACCAACGTGCCCGAGTGCGCGATGCCGACCCAGAACACGAAGGTGGTGATGTACACGCCCCACATCACCGGCGGCCGGTAACCCGCTACCCCCAGCCCGTAGCGAACCTGCCAGAGCAACGCCGCGGCGCCCCACAGCATGATGACGATGGCGGAGGCCAGCAGCAGGTAGTAGGTCCTGCCCGGCTTGCCCAGCGTGGCCGAAATGTCGTGCGTGATCTCGGCGTAGGTGGGCGGGACCCGCACCAGCTCCGGCTTCGCCACCGCCGCCATGCCTAAGCCTCCACCCGGTTCATGACCCGGGCGAGGTAAGTGACCGAGGGCCGGGTGTTCAGTCCCTCGAGCACGTGGTAGGCGCGGCCGTCCGCGGCGAGCTGGGAGACGCGTGAGGCCGGGTCATTCAGATCGCCAAACACAATGGCGTCAGCCGGGCACCCCTGCTGGCAGGCAGTCTGGATTTCGCCGTCCTTGAGCGGCGTCTTGCGCATGCGGGCCTGGTGCTGGGCGCCGCGGATCCGCTGCACGCAGAAGGTGCACTTCTCCATCACGCCCTTGGAGCGCACCGTCACGTCCGGGTTGAGCTGCCAGTGGAGCGGCTCCGGCCAGGCGAAGGCCGGGTCCTCCGGGTTCTGGTAGTCGAACCAGTTGAAGTAGCGGACCTTGTAAGGGCAGTTGTTGGAGCAGTAACGGGTGCCCACGCAGCGGTTGTAGACCTGGCCGTTCAGACCGTCAGGCGTGTGATACGCCGCGAACACCGGGCAGACCGGCTCGCAGGGCGCGTTGCCGCACTGCTGGCAGATCATGGGGACGGTGCGGACCTCCAGGGGCTCCGCGCCCCCGCCCTCGAAGTACCGCTCGATCCGGATCCAGGACATCTCCCGGCCGCGCTGCATCAACTCCTTGCCCACCACGGCCAGGTTGTTCTCGGCGTAACAGGCGGTGACGCAGGCGCTGCAGCCGGTGCAGCGGGAGAGATCGATGGCCATCCCCCATCTGGGGTGCGGCCCCGCGTAATTGCCCCGGTTGCGCCAGTCCTGGTACTGCTCTTCCTGCCACTGGTCGAGGACTTCCTCGATCTTCTCGGGGATGGGCGCCGCATGCTCTTCACGCTGGGGCTCGAAGCCTTTCTGCAGCAACGCCGTCAGCGCGATGGCCTGGCCGATGCCCCGGTCCAGCTGCCGGGTATTGCCGGAGCGGGAGGGCAGCTTCTCGTGGTCCCCGTTGAGCGTCACGGTCACGCTCGCATAGTGCACCACGCCGCCGAACGATGCCGGCTGGGCCCCCAACAGCTGATACACATTGGCGCCGCATCCCTTGGCGTAGCGCCCGAAGGCGGTATGCCCCTGGCCCAGCGGCACGGCGACCACGTCCGGACGGATGCCGGGGTAGAGGACCGCCACCGCCTCCACCTTGCCGGCTTCGGAGGCGACTTCCACCATGTCGCCGTCCGCCAGCCCCAGCTTGGCGGCGGTGTCGGGGTGGATTTCCACCCAGGTGCTCCAGCCCAGTTTCGTCACCGGATCCGGCAGTTCCTGGAGCCAGGGCCGGTTAGCCGCGCGCCCGTCGTACAGCACCGAGGAGGGGTACGCAATCAGGGTGAAGCGTCCCTCGGCCGTGGGCGCCGGCTTGACGCTCACGCTGGCCGCGCCCGCCGAGAGCGTGGCGCCGCGGCGCCTGGGTTCCGACCACACCCCGCCCTGCTCCAGCGACGCTGTCCAGAATTCCTCGAATGTCTCCCGGCGACCCAGCTGTTGGTGCAGCCGGCGCCAGGCGTCCTGCAGGTAGTCCTTATGGGTGGCCGCGGTGAGACGCTGCGCCAGGCGGCCGCCCACGCGGCGCGCCAGGTCGAGCAGGACATCGCCCGTCTGGCGAGTGTCGAACACCGGCTGCATCACGGGTTGCTGCAGGAGGTGCGCCCCGGTCCGGGGCTCGAAGTCGTTCCATTGCTCCAGGGGATCGTGATCCGGCAGGATCAGGTCCGCCTCCATCGCGGTCTCATCCAGGAAGCGCGAGAAGCTGACCTTGAAGGGGACCTTGGTCATGGCGGCGGCGAAGCCCAGTCCCGGCGGCGTGGCGTACGCCGGGTTGGCCCCATGCACCAGCAGCACGGCGACCTTGCCGCCCTGCATGGCCTGGACCAGGTCGGCCAACCGCTGGTAGCTGCTGCCGCCGGCGGGGTCGGCCGCGACGCCGAAGACCACCGTCTTCCCCACGTTGCCGGCCACGTAGTTCAACAGGTGAACGGCCGCCGCGGTCGCGTGCGCGTCCGCGTGCTGCGCGCCCATGCCGCCCGCCGCCGCCAGGCTGGGCCCGGCGGTGAACTCCTTAGCCAGGCGCTGAATCGTCTCGGCGCTCACGCCGCACCGCGGGGCCACGGCATCGGGTGCATAGTCCTGGAGCGCCGGCTTGAGCCGCGCGGCATCCGCGGGAGGCGATCCGAGACGGTCGCGCACGATCACGTGAGCCAGGCTGAGCGCCAGCATCCCTTCCGTGCCGGGCACGGGAGCGATCCATTCGTCGGCGTTCTGCCCCGTAAGGCTCATGCGGGGCTCGATGTGGACCAGGCGACCCATCTTGCCGTTGGCGTAGGCGTGGCCGGTGACGAATCCGCGCGTCTGCTCGACCGGGGAACCCCAGGTCTCCAGGAAGTCAGCCCCGAAGGAGAGGACGTACCGGGCCGCGCCGAAGTCGTAGTACGGCAGCTCGTCGGTCCCGAACACCTGCTGCGTGGCGTGACGCAGCGCCTCGTAGCCAAAGGGCTCGAACACCACCCGCCCGGAGGCCCCCAGGCCGGCCATCCATTCGCTCACCAGGCGGTCGAAGCTTCCCGCTTCGTTCCCGGTGACGAACCAGACCTGCTGCGCCGGAGCCGCGCCCAGGCGCTCGCCCACACGAGTGACGGCGTCCTGCCAGGAGATGGGCTCGAAAGCGCCGGCCGCGTTCCTGGCCAGGGGCCCGCGCACCCGATCGGGATTGTACAGACCCTGAAGTCCCGCCTGCCCCCGGGCGCAGAGCTTACCACGGTTGATGGGGTGATTGGGATTGCCTTCCAGCTTGACGGCCCGGCCCTCGCGCACCCGCACGTGCAGGCCGCACCCCGCCGAGCATTCCCGGCAGGTGGTGGCATACCAGGTGGCGACGCCCGGCACCTGGTCGTCCACCGGGATGAGATAGGGGATCAGTTTCTCGGGCTTATCGCTGCCACAGGCGGTGGCGGCGAGGGTGCCTCCGCCCGTTACGCCGAGGACCTTGAGGAAGCGGCGGCGGTTCATCCCGCCCTCCCGCCCGTCCGCGTTCCCGTCTAGTAGTGACATGCCGAGCAGTCCGTGGTGACCTTGTTCTTCCTGTGGCAGTCCAGGCACCAGCCCATCTTGAGCGAGGGAACCTGGTAGACCCGCGCCATGCGCTCGATCTGTCCGTGACAGGTCTGGCAGGTGACCTGGGCCTTCACCGCCGTTTCCCCCTTCACGTGCCGCATGTGGGGGAAGTGCACGAACGGCGGGAGGTGATTCACCTTCACCCACTCGATGACCTGGTTCGAGGTCGCGATCTGACGGACCTTCTGGACTTCGGGGATCGCCGCCCCCGCGATCAGGTGGCAGCCCATGCAGGTCTTCATGCTGGGGATGCCCGGCGTGGGCGCATACTCGGCCGTGTAGTGGCAGTACTTGCAGTCCAACTGATACTGGCCGGCGTGGACGTCGTGCCGGAAGAAGACCGGCTGCGCCGGGCCCTTCAGCCCGGCGGTATCGCGGATTTCGGGAGCGGTAAACGCCGCCGCGGCAGGCTGCTGCGGAGCCGGGGACTGCAGAGCGGGAAGCGGATCTGCCAAAACAAGCAGGCCGGCGAGCAGGCTCGCCGCGACACCCAGCGCCGCTTGTTTGGGATTCATCGCCGCTTCAACTCCACCGGGCTGAGGTCGCCCGTGCGAAGGCTCGTGAAATAATTCACATGCGGTGACACATAAAATACAGCGTGAGCCGCGCAAGACAACCTCTCCACAACGTGCGCGGTGAGCAGTGCGCTGTGAGGGGAGGTTCGGCGCAAGGCGCACGGCTCACAGCGTACATCCTCACTGATCCTTCGCTGCTCTCTTCATGATTTCGAAACACATCGCCCGGGCCAGCTCCACCTCGCGACCGTCCATCGGGGTGCGATGGATCATCTCCCGCATCGTGCGCATGATGGGCTCGGGGTTCCGGGTCTTGAAGAAATCCAGCGCTTCCAGGGCAGCTCGGACGTCGGCGAACAGCCGTTCCAGCTGCTCCTGGGTGGCGGGCTCCGCGGCCCGGCGGGGCGGCTTGAAGGGCGGCACTCCCCCGGCCACGAACAACTCGTACCCCATGACGGCGACGGCCTGGGCCAGGTTGAGCGAAGGGTACTCCGCGCTGGTGGGGATGGTGACAACCCGGTGGCAGCGATCCAGCTCGTCGTTGCTCAGGCCTTTGTCCTCCGGCCCGAACAGCAGCGCCACCGTCTCCTTCTCGCCCAGCGCCAGCAGCTCCGGCGCTGCGTCGCGGGGCCGCTGGGCGTTGCGCTTGGCGCTGCGCTGCCGGGCGGTAAACCCCGCGACGTGGTGGCAGTCCGCCAGGGCCTGATCCAGCTCTTCGCACACCACCACCCGCTTGAGGATGTCGCCGGTCTTGTGGGCGATCCCTTCCACCCGGTAGGCGTCGTACTCGACCGGATCCACCAGGCGGAGATCGCGCAGCCCGAAGTTCTTCATGATCCGGATCACGCTGGCGATGTTGACCAGATCTTGCGGGCGGTGCAGTACGACCACGATCCCCACGCTTATGACTCCGGCAGGTCTTCCCGCCAGACCAGAACACCGCGCGGCGCCAGGGCGCTCGCCAGCACCACCCCGCCGGCGGACCGCACGGCTGCGACCACGGCCTCGTGCCGCTCCCGCGGCGCCAGGACGGCCAGGCTGGCGCCGGCGCGCGGCCCCGCCGGCTTGATGCCCCAGGCACCGGCGTCCCGCGCCGCCTCTACCAGAGCCCTGGTGGGCGGCGAGGACCACACCGGATCCAGCACGCGGTGGAAGGGGTCTGCCTCCTGGAAGAGGTTGCCCGCCCGACGCCAGTCACCCGCCTCCAGCGCCTCCGCCATGGGTGCGGCCAGGTCCCGCAAGCCCGCCAGCGCATCCAGCACGGCCGGTTCGGCGGCCGCGATGCCGTCCATCGCCTTGCGGGTGGCGGATTCCGCCGCGTAGGCCCGGCCCTGGTACGCCACGGCCAGATGCGCGCCCAGATCGGCCAGGCGGGCGGCATCCAGACTCAGGTCCCGCGCCGTCACCGCGTCGGCACCGAAGGTGAGATGATGGACGCCGCCCAGGGCCGCGATGTAGGGATCCTCGCGGCCCGCCGGCCGGCGCAGCTCGCCGGTCTCCAGCTGGAAGGCCATCTCCGCCAGCTCGGTGGCGTCATAGGTCTCTTTGCGGCAGTCGCTCAGGGCGGCAAGCAGGGCCAGGTTCAAAGCAGCCCGCTCTCCCAGCCCGGCCCCGGGCGGCGCGTCGCTCCGGGTGAGAATCTCGATGCCGCCCGTCACCGGGAGCATGTTCAGGGCGGCCTTGGGCGGATCCAGGTCGCCGTCGTACCGCAGGTCGGCGGGGGAGCCCACTGTCACGTGCCGCTCCCGGTCTTCGGCGCGCAGCCGGATGGTCTTGCCGCCCAGACGGATCTCCACGTGCGCCGAGAGCTCCAGGGCGGCGGCCACGGCGGCACCACCCTGCCCCGCGGCGAACGCCGGGACGTCGCTGCCGCCGCCTGCCAGGTCCACCCGCAGCGGAGCGCGGGCGCAGACTTTGTAGGGGGGAGGTGGGGGCACCCCTACCTGAGGCCCAGCTCGGCCTTGGCGTCCGGGGGCAGGAGGGCCAGGACGTACTTCACGGGCACCGCGAAGCCCAGGCCGGCTGCTTCTTTGAGTCCGGCGGCGTGCGCCGCGACCACCTCGCCGTTGGCGTTGAAGACCGGACTGCCGCTGGAGCCGCCCACGGTGAAGCCATCGAACTGGATCCGATCGTTGGTCACTTTGCTGAAGATCCCGGCGCTCATGGAGGTGCGGAACGTTCGGGTCTCGCGATCGTAGGCCAGGCCCTCGCCCTGCGGGAACCCGATCAGCGCGGCCGGCTCCCCCTGGCGCGCATGGGTGCCGTCCCAATCCACTTTGGTGAGGTAGGAGCCCGCGTAGTTGGGGATCTTGAGCAGGGCCAGATCGGGACCGCCCGCCGGGTAGACCGAGACCACCACCACCCGGGCCCGGTCGTTCCACTGGTGGTCCGCCATGGTGATGAACAGTGAGTCGGCGGGCTTGAGCACCACCGAATCCCCCTGCTCCTCCTCCGCCATCGCCACGTGGCGATTGGTGACGAAGTAGCCGGAGCGTGTGATCACGAAGCCCGAGCCATTCCACGCCTCATCCAAGCCCGAAAACCCGGTGATCAGGCCGACCGAGCCCTGACTGGCCTGGGACAGGGCACCCAGGTCCACGCCTTTGACGGCCCGAAGCTGGCCCTCGATGCTGGTGGCGCGGGCCTCGGCGTCCTGCACCGCGCGGCGGAGGCTGTCCAGCAGCGCGCTGGGGACCTGACCTCCGGTGGCCCGGTTCAACTCGCCCCGCAGGCGGGTGAGATCGGCCTGCGCTTGCCGTCTCAGCGAATCGCCCGCGGCAAGCTGCTGATTGAGCGAGGTCTGGGCCCGCTGCAGCGAGGCCTCGAGCGCCTGGGTCCGGCTGCTGGCATCGCTCAGCGCGCTGCGCAGGCTGTCCACCACCGCCGCCGGCGCCGAGCTGGTACGGGCACTGTCCAGAGCCACGCGGAGCCGGTTGTACTCGAGCTGGGCGGCCTGCCGGGTGGAATCCGCCATCCGTTGGGCCTCGGCCTGCTTGGCCTCCAGGGTTGCCGCCGTCTGACGGACGCGGGCTTCGCTCCACAGGTAGAGTCCGCCGGTGGCGGCGATCAGCAGCACCACGAACGACCACACCACCCACCGGATCCGCTTGCTCGCCTTGCGGTCCGTCTCGGCCATCATCTCCTTGAAGAAGATGGTGGCGCCCTTGCCGCCAAAGCTGCGACGCCCGCGCGGCTCCGCCGCCGGCACCACCCCGGCCGCCCCGACCTTTCCCGGCGCCGACGCCGGCGCGCCCGGCACGACCATCTGCTCGATGATCAGCTCCGGCCCACCCTCGCCCAGCAGCAGGTGGTCTCCCAGCTTGAGCGGCTGCTCGGCGGCGATCTGCTTGCCGTTGACGTAGGTCCCGTTCCGGCTCCGGGCGTCGCGCACCACCACCTTGCCGCCGGGCTTGAGCACGATCTCGGCGTGGACCCGGGAGACGGCGGTATCGCCGGGCCCCACCGGCCGCACCTCGCACTCCATGCCCCGCCCCAAGCGCAGCCGCCCGCCCGTGCCCTCGAACGATTCGCCGGTGCGCGCTTCCCGGAACACCATCCGCAGGGCTGGGGGCGGCGGGGGCGGCGGGGGTGGCGGTGCAGGCGACGCGCCCTGTGCGACGGGCGCCCGCGGTGGGGATGCCTTGGGTCGGGGCGGCGGCGAGGCCGGCGGCGGCGGGGGTGGGGCCACCTCCTCCATGGATTCCATGCGAACCGTGGCCGCGGAGGGGCTCGCCCCGCGTGGCTGTTCGACCAAAGTGGCCTCGGCGCCGGGGCCCTCCAGCATGGTGGCCTCCATCGGCGCCGCGATCGCCTCCACCTTGAGCCTGGGCCCCGACTCCCCCAGGCCAATGACGGCCCCCACGTGGAGGCGCTCGCGCGTCCCCGGGGTCAGCCGTCTTCCGTCTAGAAAGGTGCCGTTCCGGCTGCCCGCGTCCTCCACCAGCCAATGCGCCCCGTCGTGCACCACGCGGGCGTGGGCGCTGGAGACCACCTTGGCGGCATCCCCGGTAATGGGATACTCGGACTCCGGATCGCGACCGATCCGCACGGCGGGCCGATCGAACTCGCGGGTCTCGCCGGACTTCACGTCGTGCAGCCGAAGGAAGGGCATCGGGCGCTAAACTAGCGCGCTTTGGGCAAAGGGGACAAGCAGGATGGACGGATAGGCGCATGGGCGGATCGGGGGCACGATCGGTCTATCCGCCTACCCGCCTATGCGCCTATCCGTCTATGTTTCCCCGCCATGACCGCTCGCTCCTCCGGCTCCCACACGCTGATCGCGCCGCAGGTCAACCCCGTCGAGCTGTTCCAGCAGGCGGAGGAGGTATTCCGCGGGGTGTACGCGCCGGAGCGCCTGGTGGCCGCCTCCCCGCACCGCGCGCTGTTCCTGGCCCGCGACCTGGTGCTCAAGCGGCGGGTCGCGCTCAGGGCGCATTTCACTCCGGAGACGCGGGGCCGGGCCTGGTTCGAACGGGAAACGGAGGTGATGGCGGCGCTCGACCATCCCTCGCTGCGCCCGGTGTACGCCGCCGGCCACCGGGGCGCCTGGGCCTTCCGGGTGTCCAAGTGGATCGAAGGCGAAAGCCTGCTGGACGGGGTGGAGAGGGGCCCGCGGCCCATTCCGCTGGTGCTCCAGCTGGCGCGCGACCTGATGAGCCTCCTGGAATACGTCCACACCCAGCGCATCGTCATTCGCCGGATCGTGCCCACCAGCGTGATGCTGGACCTCAACGATCACGCCACCGTGACCGACCTGCGGTGGGCCAACCCTTGCCTCGAATTCGCCACCCCGGACGAGGACCCCAGCACCCAGCCGTTCCTGGCGCCGGAGGTACGGCGGGGCGAGCCGGGCGAGCCGGGGAGCGATCTCTACTCCGCGAGCGCGCTGCTCTATTTCGCGGCAACCGGCAAGGTGCCCTCTGAGGACCCGGATGCCATCGTCTCACCCAGCACCGTGCGGGACACCACGCCCAAGGCGCTGGAGCGCATCATCATGCGCGCGTTGAAGAAGGCTCCCCATGATCGCTACTTCACCGCGCACGAAATGGGGGAGGACCTGTTGAGCGACCTGGGGGATTTCGAGCTCCAGGCCATGGTCTCGCCTCCCCGGGGATCCGGCGCCTGGAGCGAAGACGCGCGCGCTTGGGAGAAACGGCTGCGGCGGGCGCTGGGCGATGAATACGAGCTGTTACAGGAGCTGGGCACCGGCGGCTTTGGACGGGTGTACCTGGTGCGCGACCTGGAGCTGGAGCGGGAGGTGGCGCTCAAGGTGCTGCACCCCTACCTGACCAGCGACCCGGCGGTGGTGGAGCGGTTCCGGCGCGAAGCCCAGCTCGCGGCCCAGCTGAGCCACCCCAACATCGTGAGCATCTACGACACGGGCGGCCGGGCAGGACTTTCCTGGTACACCATGGCGTACGTCGAGGGCGTGAGCCTCGCCGCCCTGGTCAAGTCGCAGGGGCCCCAGCCGCTCAGCCGCGTGGCGCACTGGCTGCGGCAATCGCTGTCCGCGCTGGAGCACGCGCACGAGCAGGGCGTGGTGCACCGGGATCTCAAGCCGGAGAACGTGCTCATCCAGCACGAGGACGGCAGCGTCCGCATCACGGACTTCGGCCTGGCCCTGGCGTTCCAGGGCTCCGGGCGCCATGGCGGGGCCTCGTCGCACTCGGGCACCCCGGAATTCGCGGCACCGGAGCAGCTGCTGGGAGAGCCGGTGGACAACCGTGCCGATCTTTACGCCCTCTCCGCGGTCGCCTTCTTCGCCCTCACCGGCCTGCCTCCCTTTGGCGCCGGCAGCGTCGAGTCCATCGTGGCCCGCAAGACCATCGGGCAGGTGCCGGACGTAAAGGCCTTCCGGAACGACGTGCCCGACGCGGTCCTGGCGGTGCTCACCCGGGGAGCGGAGCGCTTCCCCGCGGACCGCTACGCCAGCGCCGCCGAATACGCCGCCGCCCTCTACCAGAGCCTGCAGCCCTGGTGGATCCGGCCTTTGGGCGCGCTGCGCGACGCCCTCCGCGGCGGGCTTCGTTGACGTGCACCTGAGCCACCAGGAGGAGTGACCGTGCGGATCGCTCTGGCGCAACAACACGCTTCGCCCGACCGGGGAGACAACCTCTCCCGCGCGCTGGACACGATGCAGCGCGCGCGCGATCACGGGGCGGAGATGATCGTCTTCGCCGAGCTGGCAATCGACCAGTTCTTCCCCCAGCACCAGCGGCACGATGCGGCCCGGAGGGTGGCCGAAGCCATTCCCGGCCCCGCCTCCGAGGCCATCGCGCGACGGGCCGGCGAGCTGAAGCTGGTCACGGTGTTCAACCTGTATGAGGCGGACGGCGCCGGTTCCTATTACGACAGCTCGCCGGTGTTCGACGCCGACGGCCAACTGCTGGGCGTGACCCGCATGGTGCACATCACCGATTACGCCTGCTTCCACGAGCGCGCCTACTACCACCCGGGCAACCGGGGAGCGCCGGTGTACCCGACCCGGGTGGGCCGGGTGGGCGTGGCCATCTGCTACGACCGGCACTATCCCGAGTACATGCGCGCCCTGGGTGTGGCGGGGGCCCAGCTGGTGGCGATCCCCCAGGCGGGCGCGCTGGGCGAGTGGCCGGAAGGCCTTTACGAGGCCGAGGTGCGGACGGCGGCGTTTCAGAACGGCTACTACGCCGCGCTGTGCAACCGGGTGGGGGTGGAAGAGAAGCTGACTTTCGCGGGGGAATCCTTCGTGGTGGATCCCGAGGGGCAGATCATCGCCCGCGGCAAGAAGCTGGCCGACGACCTGGTGGTCGCGGACCTGGACCTTGCCCGCTGCGACAGCTCCACGGCCCGGCGTCTGTTCTGGCAGGACCGCAGGCCGGAGCTTTATCGCGAATGGTTCGGGATGGAGATGCAGCGGCGGTAAGGCGGCAAGGGCGGTAGAGGCGGTAAGAGTGGTGGGGTTACGTCGTCGGCGGGATCGCCGCCCGCACCGCCTCGGCCGCAGTGGCCCAGCGCGCGTCCCGGCCGGGCGCCATGCAGCGGGTGAGCGCCTGGGCGAACTCCGGCGGGGTGTCCGCCCGCTTCCCACGGACGTCGGGCGGCGGCGCTCCCGCGTGCCGCTTCGCCAGCACTTTGGACAGGTCCTCCCCAGCCAGCGGCGTCTGCCCCGCCAACATCTCGTAGCCCACCACGCCCAGGCTGTAGATGTCCGAGCGCCGGTCAATGTCCTTGGAGCCCTCCGCCTGCTCCGGGCTCATGTACTCGGCCGATCCGATCACCACCCCGCTCACCGTGAGCGTGCTGCCGTCCGCGGAGAGCGCCTTGGCAATCCCGAAGTCCAGCACCAGCACTTTGCCGCTGTGCTCCAGCATGATGTTGGCGGGTTTCACGTCCCGGTGGACCACGCCCTGCTGGTGCGCGTAGTGCAGACCCTTCCCCACCTCGGCGAAAATGTGCCGGGCCTCGTCCACCGGCAGTGCGCCGTCCTGCCGCAGCCGCTCGCGCAGGGTCTGGCCCCGCACCCGGGGCATGGCGTAGTAGACCAGGCCGGCGCCCTCGCCCGCGAAGCTCACCGCCAGGATGTTGGGATGGTCCAGGCCGGCCGCGATGCGGGCCTCGCGGCGGAACCGCTCCAGCGCCTGGGGCGACGCCACCAGGTCGGGGCGCATGACCTTGACCGCCAGGTAGCGGTTGAGGCGCAGGTCGCGCACCGAGTAGACCACGGCAAACCCGCCGCGGCCCAGCTCGCCGACCACGGAGTGGTCGGCGCCGAGGGCCTGGGCCAGCCGCTCCGGCACCGGCGCGTCCCAGTTGGTCTCTGGTGTGAGCTTGGTGCCGCACTGCGAGCAGAAACGGGAGTCCGGCGCCGCCACGGCGCCGCAATGCGGGCACTTGCCCGTGGTCCCTGCCTGCTTCGCCATACGGGGCGGTAAACTACTCATCCACCCCAGCCCGGCGAGTCTCCGTGGCCCAGGACGTGCTGCTCCTGCTTCCCGGCATGACCCTCAACGCCAGCATCTTCCCCGACTTCGGGACTCCGGCGCTGAGCGTGGATTTCACACGGCTGGTGGTGGGCGCCGACGGCTGGTCGGCCGAGCTGGACGCGAAGCGCATGGGCTTCTATGTGGAGCGGCTGGCGGAGCGGCTTCGGGGGGAGCCCCTGTGGATGTCCGCACGGCGCCGGGTGGTGGTGGCCCACAGCTTCGGCGGCTTCCTGGCGCTGGCGTGGCAAATCGCGTCCCGGGACGACCCGCAGGCGCGCCTCGACGGCCTGGTCCTGGTGAGCACCAGCGCCGGTCCGCTCTTCGACGTGGTGCGCGCGCGGCTGCTGGGAGGCGGCCGCTGGGCCCTTCGCGTCCCCGTGGGGACGCTGATGCGCATCTGGAACAACGCCGCCGTCACGCGGCTGGTGGATGCGGTCACCCGGCGGGGCGGCCCCCTGCGCCAGGTGGATTTCCAGCAGCTCCGTAGCCGGTCCGACCTCGCCGTAGGGCTCGCCGGCTGGCGCAACACCGACTGGCGGGCGCGGCGCTCGTACCGCTTCGCCATGCAGGGGTTCGATGTGCGGGAGCGCCTGGGAGCCATCACCGCGCCCGCCATCGTGCTGCACGGATCGCGCGACGTGTACTTCTCGCCCGAGGGAGCCCGGGACCTGGCGCGGCGGCTGCCGCGGGCCGAGCTGCGGCTGCTGTCCACGGCGGCGCACACCCTGCCCCTCACCCACGGCACCGAGGTGGTGCGCGCCGTCCGGGACCTGTTGCCGGAGGGAAAGAACTAGGCGGGTGGTGCCTCGCCGCTGGGCGCGGCGTGCTCGGCCTTGTCCTCCTCGATAATCACCCTCTCGGCGTGGTCCATGGCCGCGCGCACCGACGAGACCAGCTCGCGGAAGGTCCGGAGCCGGCTGGGCTTGGGCACCGCCCGCTTGGCGAGCATGGCGATCTGATTGGTCTGGTCCGCCATGATCCCATAGCCATTGTTCATGAACATGCGGGCCACCTCGGTGGCGGTGCGCGCGATGGGGCCCATCATCGCGTCGTCTCCCTTCGTGAGGCCGGAGTACTGCTCCACCAGCGAATAGATCCGGTCGTACTTGCGGCGCGCCATCATGAACATATCGAGCTTGAGCTGTGCCTTGGCGCTGAGCTTCAGGCCGACCATGACTGCCTCCTCACTGCCATCGGAAGATCCGCAATGCGATACCAAAGGTGCCGAGCGTCCACGCCCCCATGGCCGCCACCGGGGCCGCCACCTGGGTAACGGACGCCCCGTCAATGATGACCGCGCGCAGGGCGTCGTTGAGCTCGGTCAGCGGCAGGGCGTGAATGAAGGGCTGCATGGCGTCGGGAAAGTTCGAGTACGCGAAGAACACGCCGGAGCAGATCCACATGGGAACCATCACCAGGTTCATCAGCCCGGAGACGCCTTCGATGGTTTGCGCCCGGCTCGCCACCAGAAGCCCCAGCCCGGAGAAGCTCATCGCGCCCATCACCACCACCAGGGCCACCGTCACCAGGGAGCCCCGCAGGGGGACGCCGAACACCAGATTGCCGAACACCAGCAACGACGCCACCTCGAGCCCCAGGAACACCAGCCGCGCCAGCATGTGCGACAGCATGTAATCGCGCTTCTTCATGGGGGACGCCAGCAGCCGCTTGAGCAGCTTCTGATTGCGGGCTTTCACGATGGCGAAGCCCACGCCCCACATCCCGGTACCCATGATGTTCATCCCCAGCAGCCCGGGAATGAGAAAGTCAATGTACCGCGCTCCGGGCTCGGTGACCCGCTGGTCCCGCACGGCGCGTACGTCCTGCCGGCCGCTCGCCGCCTGGAGCACGTCGTCCACCACCAGCCGCGCCACCACGCTCTCCTGGCGGGTCGAATCGTAGCGGAATACCACCGGCTCGCCGGGAATCGCCACCAGCGCCACGCGCCCAGTGCGGAGCCGGTTGCGCGCTTCGGCCGGAGGGTACACGTGGGCCTCGATCTGCGGGGCGTCATCCAGGGTCTTGGCCAGCACCTCGGCGCCGGGACCGGCTTCCACGCCGATGCGGATCACCTGAGCGCCGCGGTTCTTGAACGCCAGCCCCAGCGCAAAGGCCAGCACGATGGGGAAGGCGAACACCCAGAAGAGCGCCTCCGGCTCGCGGGTGAAGTCCCGGATCCGCCAGAGGGTGAGCTCGATCACCGGCCTGGGGCGGTTAGCCATCGCGCAGGTGCCTCCCGGTGAGCGAGAGGAAGACGTCTTCCAGCGTGGCATGGTGGGTGGTGAGCTCGCTCAACGACGCCCCCCGCTCGCCCAGCAGGCGCATCAGGGAGGGCACCGCCTCGTGCACCCGGGTCACGGTGAGCCGGGTCTTGCCGTCGTCGTGCCGCACCGCGGCCACGCCGGGGAGCGAGCGCAAGGCTCCGTCGTCCAAGTGCAGGTCCTCGGCCAGGGCGAACTCCACCACGTGCTCCGCGCCCAACGACGCGATCAGCTGGCGGGGCGTGCCTTGCGCGATGACGTGGCCGTGGTCCATCACCGCCACCCGGTCACACAGGCGTTCGGCCTCTTCCATGTAGTGTGTGGTGATGAGCACGGTGCCGCCGCCCGCGCGGAACTTGAGGATCACGTCCCAGAGCTGGCGGCGGGACTGGGGATCCAGCCCCGTGGTCGGCTCATCCAGAAACAGCACGTCCGGCTGGCAGACCAGCGCGCACGCGACCGCCAGCCGCTGCCGCTGGCCGCCCGACAGCTTGCTGACCCAGGCGTTCCGCTTCTCGGTGAGCTGGACGATCTCCAGGACCCCGTCCACCTCGGCGCCGCGGCGGTAGAAGCTGCGGAACAGCCGGAGCGTTTCCTGGACGGTGAGCTTGTCGGCCAGCTTGGTTTCCTGGAGCTGGCTACCCAGCCGCTGGCGCAGCTGGTCGGCGTCGCGCTTCCAGTCCAGGCCCAGCACGCGCACCTCCCCCGCGTCCCCGGGCAGCAACCCCTGCAGGACCTCGACGGTGGTCGTCTTGCCGGCGCCGTTGGGCCCCAGCAGCCCAAAGCACTCCCCGGCCGCGACTTCCAGGTCGAGCCCGTCCACCGCCACCACGTCGGCGTAGCGCTTGACCAGGCCGCGACAGGAGATGGCGGGAAGGGGGGAAGACGGGACGGCGGGAGGAGATGACATGGACGCAATCAATCGCCACGGCTCCCGGGAATCAAGCGGATGCCTTGTCGGCGCCCTCGCCGCGCCTGCACTTTCAGGCCATGTGGATCGCCGTCCCCGCCCTGATCCTGCTGGCAAGTTGGGTGCTGCTGCTCCGTGGCGTGGAGCCGATGCCCACCTGGTTCTACGTCTTCGCCTGGTATCCTACCCTCTTCCTCTTTGACGCCATCGCCTGCCGGCGGGGGCGGAACGACCATCTGCTGGCCGACCGGCCGCTGGCCCTGTCCCTCTTCCTTTGGTCGGCTCCCATCTGGCTCTTCTTCGAAGCCGTGAATCTGCGCCTCAGCAACTGGTACTACGTCTACCTCCCCCGCGCTCCGGCCGAGCGATGGGCCGGCATCGTACTTTCGTTCGCGACCGTGGTGCCGGCGGTGGTGCTGGCCGAGCGACTGGTGGGCGCCCTGGGTCTGGCCAGGGCGTGGCGCACCCGACCCATCGCGCTGGGCGTCAGGGATCCGGCGCGCCTGATGTGGGTGGGTTGGGCCACCCTGGCCGCGGTCCTGGTGTTCCCGCGCTGGCTCTATCCCCTCACCTGGGGCGCCATGCTGCTGGCGGCGGACCCGGTGGTCTACCGCCGCCGCCCCGAGTGGTCGCTGATCGCCGACCTGGAGCGTGGGGAGTGGGGACGGGTGGCGCGGCTCATGCTGGGCGGGGTGCTGATCGGCGGCATCTGGGAGGGTTACAACTTCGTATCGCGCGCCAAGTGGATCTATACCGTTCCCCTGCTGGAGCACCTCAAGTGGTTCGAGATGCCGCCGCTGGGGTTCGTGGGATTCCCCTTCTTCGCGCTGGAGGCGTGGGCGATGTATCACGCGCTCGCGGCGTGGGGGCTGGCGGTGCCTGCCGCCTCGCCGCCCCTTTCCCACCACCCGGACGATGGAGGGGGATGGAAGGGAATGAAGGGGGATGAAAAGCCGGCCAGCCGACGCGCGTCGCTGCTCGTCTATGTCTCGGTGGTGGTGCTCAGTGTCGCCACCCTGCTGGGCATGGAGCGCTGGACCATCAGCTCCACCGTGCCCGTGCTGCGGTTCCCAGCGGAGCCCACGCTGACGTCTCCCTGGACGGTGGCCCGGATGGATCCCGCCGCCCTCGCGGCGCGGATCGGAGTCTCCACCGACTCCGCGCGGCGGGTCCGGGATCAGGCGCAGCTGATCGTGCTCCGGGGGATCGGGACCATGCACGCTGACCGGTTGATCGAGGCCCACGTCACGTCGGTCTGCCGGCTGGCGTCGCAGGACCCCGTCGCATTGTGGCGCGCTCTCCGGGAGGCGCACCCCACACCGCGGCCCACCCAGGCCGAGGTGAGGGTCTGGGTTGGGGCGGCCCAGCGGGCCTGCCTGGTGGTGTGAACGGATGGGCACCGTCCTGCGCATCCTTGCCGGCCTGGTCATCGCCTACCTGGTGGTGCTGCTGCTGGCGTGGCGCTACCAGGAGCGACTGGCGCTCCCGGGCGCGCGCGCCCGGCTGATCCCGCCGGCGCAGGCCGGTATGCCCGACGGTGAGATGGTGACGGTGACGGCGGCGGACGGGGTGCGCCTCAGCGGTTGGTACCTGCCTGCGGCGCAGGGCGGGAAGGCCGGGCTGATCTGGTTCTACGGCAACATGGAGAACGTGTCGGGCCTGGCGCCGGTCATTCGTTCATTGCGCCCGCCGGATGCCGCGCTGCTGATTCTGGACTACCGCGGATATGGTGAGAGCGACGGGACGCCCTCGGAGCACGGGCTTTACCTGGATGCGGACGCGGCCTGGACCTATCTCGCCACCAGGCCGGAGCTGGATTCGGCTCGGATCGCGGTCTACGGGCGGTCGGTGGGCACCGTGCCGGCGCTGTACCTGGCCACCAGCCATCCGGTCCGCGCCGTGGTCCTCGAGTCTCCCTTCACCAGCGCGGCGGACATGGTGCGGGTGCATTACCCGTTTCTCCCCCGCTTTGTCATCCGGCTTTCGCTGAACAACCGGGAGCGGGCCAGACGCCTCTCGGCACCGCTGCTGGTGCTGCACGGCGATCAGGACCAGATCGCGCCGCTGTGGATGGGGCGCGCCGTGGCCGAAGCGGGGCACGCACGGGAGCTGGTGGTGATCAAGGGCGCGGGCCACAACGAGACCTACAACGTTGGTGGCGCCGAGTACCGGCGCAAGCTCCTGGCGTTCCTGGCCCAGGCGCTTCAGTAGCGGCCGTCTGCCGCCCTACCGCAACTTGACGCAGAGGCCGCAGAGAGCGCCGAGAACGACGATTTTTGGGGGGGGTGGGGAGAAAACAGTCTTGGTTGTTCTCGGCGTTCTCTGCGCTCTCTGCGGGCTCTGCGTCAAGTCTTTCCGATCTGCGCAGCAGAAGATGGGATCGCTGGGCTGGACCTAGTGGACAGCACACTCAGCAGCATGCCTACCACCACCACCGTGACAGCGCCGATCACGTTGTGCCACAGGAACGACACCGACGGCTCGCCGAAATTCACAATGCCCACCGCGGTCATCCCCGCGATCAGCCCCACGAACGCTCCGAGGGCCCGCGCTCCCGGAATCATGGCCAGCAGGAAGACCCCCAGGATCGAGCCGTAGAAGAACGACCCGAAGCGGTTGACCACCTCGATGAGCGACCCCAGCGTAGCCGCGAAGGTCGCCACCACGCAGGCAAAGAGCCCCCAGAACCCGGTGGCGGCCTTGGAAATCCACAGGTAGTGCGCGTCGCTCGCCTGGGGACGGATCCAGCGGCGGTAGTAATCGATCACCGTCACGGTGGAGAGCGAGTTCAGCTCCCCGGACACGGCGGACATGGCCGCCGCCATGATGGCCGCCACGAAGATGCCGGCAAGCCCCACTGGCAGCCCGTGCAACACGAACCAGGGGATGATGTAGTTCACGTCTTTCGAGGGCTCGCCGGTCACCTGTTGCGCCAGGGCCAGGGCCTCGTTGCGCACGCTGTCCACCGCGGCGTTTCGGGCCCCAAAGGCCTCCAGCGCCCGGGACCGGGCCGTTGAGCCACGCGGCAACAGGGAAACCACCTGGGCCGCGCCGCCGCGCTCGCCCACCGCAGCGAGGTACCGGGCATTCAAGTCCTGGTAGGCGGCGGGCTCCGCGGTGCGCAGCGCCCGCACCTGGGCCGGGTTGAAGAGCAGGGGCGGCGTCACGAACACGTAGTAGACGAACACCAGCACGCCCACCAGCAGCACCAGCGCCTGAAGCGGGATCTTCCAGTAGGCGCTGATCAGGAGCGAGCTCCGGGCCTCGCCGTCCGACTTGGCCGTGAGGTAGCGCTGGACCTGGCTCTGGTCGGTGCCGAAGTACGACATCATCAGGAACGTTCCGCCGATCACGCCCGACCACACCGTGTAGGTTTGCCTGGGGTCGAAGGAGAGATCGAACACCCGCATCCGTCCGGCGGCCCCGGCCAGGCCCAGGGCATCGTCCGGCGAGACCGGGAGCTGGACCAGGAGCACCACCACCACGGCAACCAGGGCCGCCACCACCAGGATGATCTGCTTCACGTCCACCCAGGTGACGGCCTGCACCCCGCCGATCATGGTGTAGAGCACGGTGGGCACACCGATCAACGCCACCGAGGTCCACAGATTCCAGCCGAAGATGGCGGAGAACACCACCGCCGGCGCCGCGACGATGGTCCCGCAGGAGAGTCCCCGCTGCAGCAGAAACAGGAAGGAGGTGAGCGCGCGGGTCTTGGCGTCGAACCGCCGCTCCAGGAACTCATACGCCGTGAACACCCTGGCGCGGCGGACGAACGGCACCACCGTGACGCCCAGAATGACCATCGCGAGCGGCAGCCCAAAATAGAACTGCACGAACCGCATGCCGTCGGTGGCGCCCTGCCCGGTGGTCCCGATCATGGTGATGGCGGACAACTGGGTTGCCATCACCGACAGGCCCACCGCCCACCAGGGAAGCCCCCGGTTTGCCAGGAAATACCCCTCCAGCTCGTGGGTGCCCTTGGCCCGCCGTACGCCGTCCCCGATCACGTACGCCAGGTAGACGGCGATGACGATCCAGTCTAGCGTCCGCATGGATTCCTCATCCGCCGTACCGCAGCTGGACCAGCAGCAGGAGCAGCAGAGCCGCGAGCTGAACCGCCATCACCCGCACCAGGGTGCGCCGGAAGCGGCGGCGATCCGCGGCCGGGCCGGTTTCGTCCGGTTGGGTCACGAGATGGGCGTGAGGTGGCGCGCCAGGGCGGCCGGCAGGTCCTGGAATGACATGGGCTCGACGTCGAGTACCGCGCGCAGCCCGTCGTCCGGCACGATCGCCACCTCGGGCAGCCGGGACATGTCCATGAGCTTCTGGTCCCTGATATGCGTAAACACCCGCCCCATCACTTCCTCCTGGGAGACCGGCCTTCCGCGGGCCGCACCGTCACGTTGGCATAGAAATTCCCCATCCCGGCTCCCGGAGACGGGCGCCCGGCGAACCAGGCGATCCTACCGCGAGGCGGCGGGCTGCGCCTGGCGGAACTCCGCCGCCGGCCGGACGCCGAACGCCAGCACCCCCACGATCGCCACCACCACGCCCGCGATGTAGAACGGCACGCCCACCCCCAACGCCTGGAAGGCGGCGGTGGCCCAGATGGGCGCGATGATCCTCGCGACCGCGCCGAAGGCCTGTTGCACGCCCAGCACCTGGCCCAGCTCGTCTTTGGGCGCCCGGTGCGTCACCAGGGCCGACGTGGCCGGGAACAGGAGCGCGGTGCCGACCGGAATCAGTGCGATGACGCCGGCCAGCGCCAGGACCGATGGCGCCAGCGGCATGCCGGCCAAGCCCAGGGCCAGGAACAGGGCGCCCATCCGCATCACCCCCGTCTCGCCGAAGCGATCCACCATCTTGCCCAGGATCAGGGCCCGCATGACCAGCGACAACCCGCCGGTGTAGACGAAGAACAACCCGATGGTCTTCTCCGTTACCCCAAAAACCTTCCCCAGGTACAGGGCCAGCACGCCGCTCATCGACATGAATCCCAGCATGCCCACCGCGTAGATCCAGATCAGGCGCGGCACGTCGGCCTTAGGCTTGGCGAACGTCTCCCAGAC
>Ga0153915_10001436_pt1 | contig 21909 bp, 24 predicted proteins | sample Opewatmetagenome_2_FD_107003 | JGI IMG/M metagenome (GOLD analysis project Ga0153915, IMG submission 107003) | Freshwater wetland microbial communities from Ohio, USA - Open water 3 Core 3 Depth 3 metaG | ecosystem: Environmental > Aquatic > Freshwater > Wetlands | place: USA: Ohio, Lake Erie...
CAGCCCTTTCGATTGGACATCCCAGTTGGAATTCGCGCAGAGGCCGCAGTTCCTGCCGACGAACATCGCCGCGGCTTTCTTGTCCCCTTTGAACTGCCACATCACCCAGTTCGACGCGACGTTCGCGAACTCGCCGCCGCCCGGGTGATCGACCGTTGCGGTGTGGCCGGCGTTGTGCCGGGCGCCGTAGAAGACCGGCAGCTGGTTGATCGCCTCGAACGTCGCCTTCGAGTTCGCCATCATGAAGTCGCGCTCGTGGCCGTTCACGAGCAGCACAGGGCCGTGGAGCCTGGGGAGCGCGTCCGTGGTCGGAAACGGTGAGGGCGGTGCGCCCGGATTGGGACGTTGCACGCCCGAATTGAACACGCCAATCGTATCGACGCGCGGATCGGCGCCGAGGCTGATCGCCAGGAACCCGCCGCACGACTGGCCCATGACGGCGACCTTGTCCATCGCGATCTTGCCGTTCAGCGGCGACCCGGCGCGCGCGTTCTCCTTCTCGGCCCAATCGATGGCTGCGCGCAAGTCGTCGGCGGTCGCCTGCCGGCGCGGCGCGCCCTGCTGAGCGGCCGTGCCCAACACCAGGAAACCGTGCGATGCGATCGTCGTCAGGAAGCCCGAGTAGCGCGTGCTGTCGATGGCACAGCCGCCGTTACCCCACACCAACACCGGCAACGTGTCCCTCGTGGGGAATTTGTCGAGATTCGCCGGGCGAAAGACGACATGGCCGGGCGAGCCGAAGGCCGCTTCGGACGTCACCTTGTACGGCCCAGGCTCGGCGAGCGGTGCGCCTTCCAGGGGCAATGTCGTGTTGATCATCTCCGGCGTGATGCCGGGCGGCTGCGCGGCGCACACGGAGGCAAGCGCGAGCAGCCCTGCAACTGCAGAAACGAGGGATGTCTTGTTCATGACCGAGGAGGATAACCCGGATTCAAAATTGGGAGCAGGTCCGGCTGCGCACCTTCGGCGCTAGATCGAGGGGCGGATGCAAATGGCTGGGAGTTAGGGACGATTTCCGCAACTGGCTCCTGCAGACCTCCGCGTGAGCGGTCGCTTCTGCTTCACCACAGCACGCAGTGGGAGCGAGCAGCGGGCCGAGCTTCGATCCAGAGACACGTCATCAGGTGGTCGCGCGACCGAGCGTACTGGCCATGGACGCGCATTCCCGCGCGCAAGCCTGCCGACAACGACGTCCGCAAAGTAACCGTGATGCGGCCTGTCTGTGCATCGACGTCGCCCACGGCGACATCGAGGAAGTCGAAGACACGACGAACATGGGGATAGAGGCACTTGAAGCACGCCTCTTTCGCGCAGAACACTAGTGTCAGAGCTGTTTCGTCATCACCTCCGACGCAGTTCGTGACGCTCGCCAGCTCCCGTGCCGTTGTAATACGCGATTCGACAAGTCGCGCACGAAAGCCGCTCATCACCGGCTCTGCATCGATGCCCACGCCAAGGAACGCATCGGCCTTCGCCGCCACCGCCCACGCCACATCGCGCGTGTGCGTGATTGACCCGACGATGCCGTCGGGCCATTGCGGCGACCCGTCGGCGGCGCGGCCCACAGTCAGTTGCGGACTGCCGAGCTGCGCCAGCGCCCGCGCGGCGCAGTGACGGCCAACCAGGTACTCCTGCCGCACGCGCTCGGAAACGTCGGCCAGGGGCGGCGGCAGCGCCGCTGCCCGCGAATCGAAGACGCGCGCGGCGTCGCCGGCGGTGTACCACCAGCGGAACTGCGCCGCGCGCCGCGTTGCCGCGCTCACGCGCCAACGCGCAGCGGCCGGGCGACCACGTCCTCGATCAGATTCAGCGCCTGATCGAGGTGCGCGCGCGTGTGCGCCGCCGAGATCGAGATCCGGAAACGGACGGCGTCTTCAGGCACGGCCGGGTAGTCGATCGGCACCATGTAGAGCCCGCGCTCGAACATCGCCAACCCCGACTCGTAGAGGAAGCGGCGATCGCCCAGGATCAGCGGGATGACGTGTGTGGAGGAGCCGCCGGTGTTCAGCCCGAGTCCCTGCAGCGCGTGACGGAAGTACTCCGCGTTCTCCGCCAGCCGCTGCCGGCGCTCGTTCTCCGCCACGGCAATCTGCACCGCCGCGAGCATCCCGGCGACGTACGCCGGCGGTAGCGCCGCCGAGAAGCCGAATGGATGCGCGTAGAGGCGCACGTAGTCGATCAATTCGCTGTCGCCAGACGCGAAGCCGCCGAGCATGCTGAGCCCCTTGGAAAACGTGCCGAAGAGCAGACGGACGCGGCGCTCCTCGCCCTGCATCTCCGTCACGCCGCCACCGCGCGCGCCGAGCGCGAAGATGCTGTGCGCCTCGTCGACGATGACGCCGACACGGTACGCGTTGCACAGATCGAGCAGCGCCGGCAGATCGGGAACGTCGCCGTCCATCGAGTACAGGCCGTCGACGATCACCACGCGGCGGACGCCTTCGTGCTTTTCGAGGAGCGCTTCGAGCGCTTTGAGATCGCCGTGCGGAAACGTGGCGAGCTGCGCGCCGGACGTCCGGATACCGTCCATCCAGCACATATGCGCCTTTACGTCCGCAATGGCGACGTCTCCCTTGTGCAGCAGTGCCGACATCACGCCGACGCCGCCGGAGAAACCACTCGGGAACAGCGTCGTGCCCGTGCGATCGAGCAGATCGCTGACGGCGCGTTCCAAGGCGCGATGGACCGACGTCGTCCCGGTGAGCAGAGGCACGCCGCACGCGCCGACCCCCCACTCATCGAGCGCGTCCTGCACCGCGGCCGCAATCCGCGGATCGCGGTTCAATCCGAGATAGTCGAGCGACGCGAAGTTGAGGACCTCTCTCGATCGGCCGTCCACCTGGACGCGCGTCATCGGCCCGGCCGAGGCGGCGAGCGGCCGTTGAAACAGCGCCTGCTCGCGCGCCGTCGCCCGCCGCCACTCGGTAAACTCCGGCGGCGGCTTCAGCGGATCGTCGTCGTGGCCGGCGAAGAAATCGGCAAGGTTGAGCGTGCGCGGATCGACGTGCAGCACGGTGTGCTCCTTCAGATCAGAGGCCGAGTTGGTCGCGGCGCTCGTAGATATAGGAAATGCCGTCGGCGAAGGTATTGCCACGATCGACCATGACAATCTGCCCGCTGACGCCGTCGAACATGCCGCTGCAGAGCGCGAATGCCGCGCGGCCGACTTCGTCGGGCGACATGAACCAGTCGTCCGGGACGAATTCACGAAGAAACGCGTAGAACTCCCCGCCGAAGGTGTCGTCGAACGATTCGGTCTTGATGGCGCGGGATCGAAGGACGTTGATCCGCACGTCGTCCCCACGCAGGCGGTAGGCGAGGTAGCGCGCGACCGTTTCGACGGCGGCCTTCGAGGCGGCAACGAAGTCGTACGCGGGCGTGAAGCGATCGGGGCCGTCGGACGACATCACGACCACATAGCGCGGCATGACGGCAAACGTCTCCTTCATCGCCCGCACGTAGGCCAGCGTGGGCCACGCCGCGGATTTCAGGCTCTTGAGAAACCCGCGCTCCGTGTAGTCCTCGAGCCCCTTGACCACCAGCGACACCGACGCATTGCTGACGAACGCGTCGAGGCGGCCAAACCGCGACTCGATCGCGCGCATGAGCGACGCCGTGTCCTCGGATACCGACACGTCCGCCTGCACGAGCAGCGGCTCCGGTCCGCCGACGTCACGGATCCGCGCGCGCACCTCGTCGTCGTCGGCGCTTCCCCACCGGTAGGTCAACACCGTCTGCGCGCCGTGGGCCGCGAACACCCTGGCCGTCGCCAGCCCGATGCCGCGCGTCCCGCCTGTGACCAGGACGACACGGCCGCGATAGAGGTCACGCATGACTAGACGCCGACGATGGGCTTCTGTTCGGCGGTGGTGTGAAGCAGATCCACGAGACCGTCGATGTTCGTCAGCTTGTTCAGCTCGGTGCGCGGTACCTTGACTTTCAGCTCGCGCATCGTCGCCGAGACCACTTCCACGATGTCGAGGCTGTTGGCGCCGTAGTCCTTCATGGACCGGGCGCCGTCGATGGAGACCGGGTCGATGCCGTCGACCGCGTTGGCGAGATGCTTACGCACCGTGGCGAGAACGTCGTCGCGTGTCATGTCAGTGTCTCCTGCGTGGAAAGGGGGTGTTTGTGTCGTTCGTCGTAGAGGCGGCTGAAGTTCTCGTAGAGGCCCGCGCCACGATCCACGGTGAGGACCTGGCCGCCGAGGCCGTCCATCAGGCCGGAGCACACGCCGTAGACGGCTTCGCCGACTTCTTCGGGCGTGCTGAACACGTCGGGCTCAAGGCGGCGCACGAACGACGCGAACTCCGGACCGAACGTCGCGGACAGCGCTTCGGTGTCGACAAAACGCGTCCGCACGACGTTCACCGCGGTGCCCTCGGCGCGCAGCCGGTAGTGCAGATAGCGGCACAGCGCCTCGAGCGCGGCCTTCGAGGCCGCGACGAAATCGTAGTTGACGTGCATCGAGTCGACGCCTTCCGACGAGAGCGCCACGACGTAGCGCGGCGCCCGGCCGAAGGCGGCACGGGCCTCGAGCGTGTGAGAGACGACGGGCCACGTGGAGTAGTCGATGCTCGTGACCAGCGCGCGGCGGACGTAGTCGTCCAGCGAGCGGACGAGGGCGGCGAACGCGACGTTGGACACCAGCACGGTCAGCTCGCCGTGCCGCGCGCGGATGCCCTGCATGACGGCGTGGACGTCCTCGTCCTGCGACGCGTCGGCCTCCACGATCGACGGGACCGGCGCTCCCGCGCTCGCGAAGGCGCGGCGAATCTCGTCTTCGTCGGCCGAGCCCCACTTGTGCGTGAGCGTCACGTGCGCGCCGCGCCTGCCGAACGCCAGGCCGGCCGCAAGGCCGATGCCGCGCGTGCCGCCTGTCACCAGGACCGCCTTGCCGCGATAGTCAGTCCACATACTCGTTCTCGATCTGTCGTGCGGCGGCCGGCAGCGTCACCTGGTGCATGAGCGATTCGAGCGTGAGGGAGGCCTCGAACGCCTGCCGCCGCGGCAGCGACAGCGTGCGCTTCACGACTTCGAGCGCCGCGCGCGGCTTGTCCGCGATGCGGGCGGCAATGTCGTATGCGTGGGCCGCGACGTCGCGCGACGGGAGGACGCGGTTGATGCCGCTGATCCCCGCGAAGTCCGACCCTCGCCGCAGCTCGCCCGTGTAGAGGAGCTCGTGCGCAATCGCGGGTGACAGCACGTGCTCGCACAAGCAGGTGGTCCCCATGCCCGGTGAGAACCCCATGTTCATGAACGGAAAGCCGTACCGGCGCTCGCCCGCGAGCAGGAGGATGTCCGCCGTGAGGCCGAGCGCGAAGCCGCCGCCGATGGCGTGCCCTTCGAGGGCCGCGACAATCGGCAGCGGGCACGTCAGCAGCGCGCGTGGCAGCATGACGTCAGACGGCTGCAGCTCGCCCTCGGCCAGTGCCGCCAGCAGCGCGCGCGGCGCGCCGGATGAGAACATCTCGCCGCCGCCGCGCAGCACGATGACCCGCGCGTCCGGCTGCCCGGCCACCGCGTCGAAGGCGCGCGTCAGCGCGTGAACCATCGACTCGCCCAGCGCGTTGTCGCGTCCATCGTCCATACGGAGCGTCGCGACGCCGTCCGTGACGTCCACGTCGACGAGCGGCGAATCGAGGGTCACTCGCGCCACGGCGCTTCTCCCGCCTCGAAGGCGTCCCATCGTGCGCGAACGCGCGGATCCGCCGCCATGGCGGCGGTCAGCGCCGCGCCCTCCACGAGCGCGCGGTCGAGGTCCTGTTGACGCACGACCCGCGTCCATCGCCGCAGCTGCACGAGCGCTTCGGGATCGAGACGGGACAGACGGCGCGCGGCGCGCGCGGCCGCGGCATCGAGCTGCTCCGGCTGCACCGCGTCGTCGACCAGACCGGCGGCGAGCGCGTCGGAGACGGACCGCGCGTGCGCGGCAAGCGTCCAGCGCATGGCCGTGCGCTCCGACATGCGAGCCGTCAGGAACGGCCAGATCATCGCGGGGATCACACCCCACAGCAGCTCGGGCAGGCCGAACGTTGATTGCGGCGTCGCAATCACCCAGTCGCACGCCGCCGCGAGGCCGACGCCGCCGCCAACGGCCGCACCGTCGACGATGGCGATGGTCGGTTTGGGCGCGGCGGCGAGCGCGGAGAGAACGGCGGCGAATGCGCGCGTCGCGGAGAGAGAGCCGGCGTCGCCGCCGATCGCGAGCCCGGTGCAGAAGACTGACTGGTCGGCGCCCGTGATCGTCACGACTCGGCTGGGCGATTCGAGCGCGAGGCGGAGCGCGTCGGCGACGGCGTCCACGGACGCCGGCGTCAGCTGTGGCGGCAGGCGGACGAGGGGCGGCGCCACAGTCAGCTCCACGAGTACTCCCGGAAGTAGTTCGATGTCCCGTTGAACACGAGACGGCCACGACCGGCGTACGCGTCCTCATAGAGGCCTGGAATCAGACCCGCGGATGGACGGTAATCAGCGCGGCAGGCGGAGGCGCACAGCTCCCGCTCGCAGGCCTCGTATTCCTGGAGCGAGACCGACCGCCGCGCGGCGAGCTGCTCGGGGATTCTCGCATCGTCGACAATCTGACGCGCCTCGGGCAGGAGCGTGCCGCTGTAGAACTCGGCGCACGATCCGGAGCCGTAACTGTAGATGCCAATCCGATCGCCCGCACGGAGATCGTCGCGTTCGGCGACGAGGCCGGCCAGGGCGAGGAACGTGGCCGCGCCGTAGACACCGCCCACGCGGCAGTTGAATGTCAGGGACGCCGCCGACTTCCGCTGCCAGTGCGCCTCGACATCGTCACGCGTGCGCGGCCCTCCGCGTCGCGCGAGGCGGAAGTGCGCACGCTGCGCGAGTCCGCCGAAAGGAACGTGATAGACGTGCCCAGCGAAGAAGCGATCGAAGTCGATCGGCACCCCCACGCGGCGCTCATACGCGTCGTACGCTTCCACGACGCTGTCGAGATACGACGTCAGGCTTTCGTCCGCGTCGCCGGTTTCGACGCCCGGCGCCGGCCGGAAGATGTCCGCGACTTCATGGGCGTACACGCCGTTCCAGCCGATGTCGTACGCGATGAGGCGCGGCTCGCCGGACACGAGCACCGCCGCGGCGCCCGCGCCGAGCACCGGCTCCTGCGGTCCGTTCAGCCCGATGAGCGCATGGTCCGTGTTGATCACCAGCGCTTTTCTGCCGGGGTCCACGCCGGAACGAATCCAGGAGATCGCCATATGGAGCGCGGCAGTCGACCCGTAGCACGCGTGCTTGATCTCGAAGTTGCGGCAGTCGGCGCTCAGCCCGAGAAAGCGGTGCACCCACGAGCTGAGCGGTTTCTCCTGATCGACAGACGACTCGGTGGCGACGATCAACAGCCCGATCGCATCGGCGCCAGCGGCGTCGACGACCGGCTTCGCCGCGTTGACCGCCATGGTGACAACGTCTTCAAACGGGCCGACGAGGGAGCGCTCGCGGCAGAAGAGGCGCTCGCAAAAATTGTGCGCGTCGAGGCCGCGCGCGCGACACAACTCGGCGATCGACAGCGTCAGCGTGCACGGGTAAACGCCGAGACGTTCGATTCCGATCGCGGGGGGTGGCGGGGTCATCGTCGTGAACGACATCAATGAAACCAATCGAGGCCGCCGGTCACGCCGATGTCCTGACCGGTGACGAAGCTCGCCGCCTCGCTGGCGAGGTAGAGCACGGCGGCCGCCACCTCCGACACCTGCCCGGCGCGGCCGACGGGACTGTGCTTCTCGTAGAAGGCGCGCTTCTCGCCGGCGAGCTCCTGGCGCGTCATGTCCGTTTCGAAGAGGCTGAGCAGCAGCGTGTTGCTGGTGATTCCCTTGCGGCCGTATTCCTTCGCGAGCGCCGCGGACAGTCCGAGCAGCCCGGCCTTGCTCGCGCAATAGGCCGCGTCGCCGGCCATGCCGTGCGCGGCGATCGAGGAGACGAAGATCAGCCGTCCCCATCGATTGACGAGGAGCTCCGGCAAGAATCGCCTGACGACGTAGAAGGCGCCCGTGAGGTTCGTGTCGATGACGGTCCTCCACTCTTCGTCGGTCGTCGAAACGGCGAGGTTTGCGCACGTGACCGCGGCATTCGCCACAACCGCATGCACGGTGCCGAACGCCTCGAGGACCGCATCGCCGGCGCGATCCACGTCGGCCGACTCGCTGACCTCGAGGCGGAACGCCTGGCAACGCGCCTCCGGCGCGACGTCCCGCGCGGCCGCCATCACCGCGCCCGCGGCGTCTTCACGATCGCGATAGGTGAACGCCACGTCCCACCCGTCCGCGACCGCGCCCAGCACGATTCCGGCGCCGATGCCGCGTGAACCGCCGGTCACCACCATGACGCGTCGATCGCCCATGCCGCTACGCCTCGTACCGGCGCCAGAGGCTGACGCAGTTGATGCCGCCGAACCCGAACGAGTTCTTGAGCATGACGCGCACGTCGCAGTCGATCGGGCCGTCGCGACAGACATCGAGATCGACCGCCGGATCGAGCGTGTCGATGTTGATGGATTGGTGTAGGCGTCCCTGCTGCATCTGGAGAATGCCGGCGACCGACTCCACGGTCGGCGCGGCCCAGCACGTGTGCCCCAGCATCGACTTCGGCGCGTTGATTCGCAGCTTCTCCGCGTGGCGCCCGAACACGCGCTTGATGGAGCCGAGCTCCGTGAGATCGCCGAGCGGCGTGGAGGTGGCGTGCGCGTTGATGTAGTCCACATCGGCGGGCGCGACACCGCATTCGTCCAGCAGACGCTGCATGACCCTGGACTGCCCGTCCTCCGAGGGCTGCGGGAGGTGGTTGCCGTCGGAGTTCGCCGCGCAGCCGAGCACCTCGGCGTAAATGCGGGCGCCGCGCCGGCGCGCGGCCTCGAGCTCTTCGAGCACCAGCGTGGCGCCCCCGTGCGCCGGCACGAAGCCCTCGCGCGCGGTGTCGTACGGCCGGCTCGCACGCTCGGGCGCGTCGTTGAAGCTCTGAAAGCTGATCGCCCCCATGATGGCCATCGCGTGCACGTCGACGGGGGCGAACTCGAGGACCGCGCCGACGACGAGCGCCACCTGCGCGCCGTGATGCCGGATCTCGTCGAGCGCAGAGCGCAGCGCCACGTTGCCGCTCGCGCACGCCGCGCCGATCGTGTAGATCGGCCCCTTCGCCTGGAGGACCTCGGAGACGCTGCCGGCGTGGTCCGTGTCGAGCGAATAGAGCGACGTCATGCCGTCGATAAAGTCGGGCTCTTCCTCGAACTGACGGCGGCTGTCGTACTGATACAGCGCGTTGAGATTGTGGCCGGACACGATCACCGCCATCCGGTCCTCGTCGTATCCGCCGTAGGCGAACAGCCCGGCGTCGCGCCAGCCGTCGAGCGCGAGCAGCATCGACAGCCTCGTCGTCCATGGACCGCGCGCGCCGAGACGCCGCAGCCGCTTGTGCACGTCTGGCGGTAGTGCGGGTGCGAGCGCGTTGGTCTTCGCGTCGATGTCGTAGCACGACAGATCGGCGCCCACCTTGCTGTACACGCGATCGGTCGGAAACGCTTGCCAGCGCGAGATCGCCGATCGACCGGCCATCAGCGCGTCGCGAAACCCTTCGAGCGTGTCGCCGAGAGGCGTGTTCACGCTCATTCCGGTTACGACCACCCGCCTACTCGTCGACATACACCTCCGACACCGCGAACGCCGCGAGCGTGTCGCCCTTGTACGCCTGGCCGGCTGCAATCATCGTGAAGTCGCTCTCCATCACCTGGGCGTGCAGCGTCACCCGATCGCCGGGCACGAGCGGCGCCAGGAACGTCGCGTGGTGAATGTGCGTGGCGCGCACGCGCGGCGGTACGGTCTCCCGGGGCACCGCCGTCGTCCGGCCGCCGAGGAAGTGCAGCAGCGTCAGCGACAGCTGCCCCATCGCTTCGATCGTCAGCACGCCGGGATACACCGCCCCGTCGTCAAAGTGTCCCGCGAACCCCAGATCGGACGCGCGCAACTCCCGCCAGCCGCGCACGGCGCCACGATCGAGATCGACGGCATCGATCGCATCCACGAGCAGCATCGGTGGGCGATGAGGAAGCAGGCGGTGCAGGGCGTCGGCGCCGAGCATGACGCCGACGCCGCTGCCGGGCGGGACGATCGCCGCACGGCGGAGCTGACGAACGATCTCCATCAGCCGGTCAGGCTCGAGCACGCAGCGTCTCCACGGAGTCGCGCCAGCGGCGTCCCGGTATGATCTCGTCTTTCTCGTCCGTGGCAAGGCGCCGCACGTGCAGCCAGCGTCGTGAGAGAAGGTTGTGCAGCACCATGCCCGGACCGACTTCCACGAAGACGGCGTTCGGCCGCTCGGCGGCCAGGCCTTCGATGGCGCGACGCCACTGGACCGGATGGTTCACGTGTGCCGCGAGGCTCGTGACGAAATCGACCGGCCGAGGATGCGCGACGACCGCGCCCGTGACATTTGGCCGGTATTCGAGGCGCGGCGATTTCCACGGCGCCGCTTCGAGGCACGGGCGGAATTCGCGCGCGGCGGCGTCGAGCAGCGGCGAGTGCATCGCCACACGCGATTCGATTTCAATCGCATGCGCCCCTGCCTCCTCCTCGAGCCGCGCGGCGGCGTCGTGCACGGCTTCGGCTTCGCCGGCGATCACGTGCTGCGTCGGCGAGTTGTAGTTGCTGACGACCGCGACGCCGTCCGACCGCCGGCCGCGCACCGCGTCTTCCACTTCGTTCTGCTGCGGGCCGGTGACCGTGACCATGACGCCGCGAGGCGAGCGATCGTAGGCGGCTCCCCGCGCGGCCACCAGGCGGAGGCCATCCTCGAACGACAGCGCGCCGATGTGCACGAGGTGGCTGTACTCGCCGAGGCTCAGGCCCAGCGACGCGTCGGACGTGATCCCTTCCTCCTCGAGCGCCGCCAACCGCATCTGCGTGGCGATGAACAGCGCGATCTGCACGTCGCGATTGCACGTCAGCCTGGCTGACGCTCCGAGGTACGGCGCCGCGGCGTCGCCGAGGACCTCGCGTGCACGGGCAGCGATCTCAGATGCCGCCAGGCCGCGCGCAGGAATGCGCGAGATCATTTGCTGATCGGCAGAACTCTGTCCTGGAAACATGAAGATCGTCACGGGTGGGCTTGAATCGTGAATGATCGCTCTGCACGCTGCGTGCACAAACACGCGAGTTCGGAGCCGCGAGATGGTGCCTCAGGGGATCAAAGGGCGCTTGTGTCAATGGATTGTGTGTGTTGCAGGATTCGCGTCGCGTCGATCGTCATCACGGCGCGTGCCGTCGTCGCACACTACGGCAGAGATGGCTTCTGACATTTCGGTGTTTACAAGCTCAAGTCCGTAATGCCAACCGTCCTCATCACCGGTGCCTCCAGCGGTTTCGGTTGTCTTCTGGGCGAGCGTCTCGCGTCGCTCGGCTATCGCGTCTTCGGCACATCACGTACGCCGAAGGCGTCGAGCGCCACGGTGTCGATGGTAGAACTGGATGTCGACGATGACGCGTCCGTCGGGGCGTGTGTCAGGAGCGTGACGAATGCGGCGGGACCAATTGACGTCCTCGTGAACAACGCCGGCCGCCTCGATGAGGGCGCGCTCGAGGACTACTCGGCCTCGGATCTTCAGACCGTATTCAACACGAACTTCTTCGGCGTCGCGCGGATGGTCAACGCGGTGCTGCCGTCGATGCGGGCCGCTGGCCGCGGACGAATTCTCAACGTCGGATCGCTGTCAGGACTGATGCCGCTGCCGTTTATGGGCGCGTACTGCGCGAGCAAGCATGCGCTCGAAAGCTATACCGAATCCCTGCGGTACGAGCTGCAGCCCCTTGGTATCCACGTGTCGATCGTGGAGCCCGGTTACTACCGCACTGGGCTTGCCGGGCGGAAGCACCGAAGAACGGAGGGCGTGGCCGCCTACGATCCGCATCGGCGCCGGATGTTTGCATCGTTTGATCGGGACGAAGAGACGGCGGCCGATCCCGTACGTCTCGTCGCCAGGCTTGTGCGAATCCTCGAATCCCCTCATCCCCGACTCCGTTATCCCATCGGGAAGTACACCTTGAACTACTACCTGAAAGGCATAACGCCGCAAGGATTGTGGGAACGAGGACTGCGGCTGACCTTCGGGATCGACAGGCGAGATCGCCCGCGTCGGCCGATCTCCTCAGCCCCTCGTTAGATCTCCAACGCAGGGACACGTCGCTGTCTTAGATCCGCGACACATTGCGCGAAGAGAGTTGGAGGCGGGCAGAGTTCTTGTTCTTGCTTAGAGAATCGGCTGGCTGTTCGGGACGATTTCCGCAACTGGCTCATCCATGCCGCGTGAATCCGTCCAGCATCTGGGAACGGAGTGCCTCGATGAACGCGGAGAGGGCCGGCGGCTGTTGTCGTCGACTGGGGTAGTACAGGAAGTATCCCGCAAACGGCGGACACCAATCTTCAAGCACGCGAACCAGCGCGCCGCGTGCGATATACGTCGCCACGTGCGGGCACCGGCTCCCGCCGCTCTCGGTCGAGCAGAACAACGCCCTCGCAACGACACCGGTCGAAGAATTGCTTCAACTCCCGATCCTGCAGCCCGACCAAGTGAAGGATTCCCTCCACGCGTATCAGATATCAGAACGCGGGACCTCGTTGCGCGTCATGGCCGAGGCCGTCCGCTGGGGCACGCGTGGTGCGCGGATCAACACGATCAGTCCCGGCATCATCATCACACCGCTCGCGAATGACGAACTGCGGGGCCCTCGCGGCGCCGGTTACCGGCGCATGATCGAAGTCTCTGCGGCCGGACGCGCCGGGACTCCCGATGAAGTCGGAGCCGTCGGCGCACTTCTGATGGGGCCTGAGGGCGCGTTTATCACCGGCAGTGATTTCCTGATGGATGGCGGGGTGACAGCCGCGTACTGGTTCGGCGAACTGCGCCGCAATGACGGAGCGATGACGCGATGACGATCGGCATTCTTGGATCAGGGCTGATGGGCGGCACACTCGGCATCCTGTTCACGAGGGCCGGCCACGACGTTGTCTTCAGCTACGCACGCAGCGAGCAGAAACTGAAGCGGCTTGCGCGTGAGGCGGAGGGCAATGCTCGAGCGGGGACGCCGGCGGAGGCGGTCCGAGACGCCGACGCTGTGCTTCTCGCAGTTCATTGGCTTCGCGTGGACGACGTGTTGAAACAGGCGGGCGACCTGTCAGGAAAAGTGATTGTGACGTGCTCGCTGCCGATGAACACCGGCGATACCGGTCTCGTCGTCGGGCACAGAACGTCAGGGGCGGAGGAACTGGCGAAGAAGGTTCGCCGAGCAAAGATCGTCTCAGCGTTTGGCACGGTGCCCAGCGAAGTGTTCTTTCCCGTTTTCGAGGCCAGGCGAAAGGCGAAACGACCGAGCATGGCGTGCTGCGGCGACGACGACAACGCGAAGGAGATCGCGGCAAGACTGATTACGGATGTCGGCTTTGAGCCGGTGGACGCGGGGCCGCTGCGAATTGCGCGGTACATGGAGCCGTTCGCGCTGTTGATGGGACAACTGGCGTACGAAGGCGACGGCGGGCCAGAGATCGCGTATCGATTCGAACGATTCGCGTCACGAGTTCTATAGCGAAATCACCCTGCGCGATAAGTCGTTGAAAACGCGGGGCGAATTTTGTGGCTGGGAGGCAGGGAGTCCCACGAATCAGTTTTCGTCCGCTTGGAGGCGGCCCTTTCGCCTGCAAAGTGTCAGGGTTTTTTCAAGTGACGTACGAAGAGAGTTCAACGACGCGCAGGCCGGGAATCGGCGGCAGCCGTCGGTCGTTCGTCACGAACGATGTGCAACCGGTGCTGATGGCCGCCACGATTTGAAGTGCGTCGGGGGTCTTTACGCCCGTCGCCGCGCACAGCTGCGCGGCCGCGTGCAATTGCTAGTGTGAGATCTCGACGAGACGAACGCCTCGCCCTCGGGTCAAGAGCGCTTCGTACCGCTCGGCCAAGGACCGGTTGCCGGCGCGATACGGCGTCACGAGGACTTCGAGCAGCGTCAGCGCCGACGTCGTCAGGTTCCGTTTGCCTGCGTCGGCTTCACGAAAGAGCGGAAGAATCAGCGGCAGAAACTGCGGGTGTTCTTCGATGAAGTAGATGAACGGACCCGTATCGACAGCGATGTTGCCGGGACCGACATCGTGAATCAGTCCCACGCAGCTCGCTCACGGCGCACGTGGTCGGCGGCGTCAACTCCCTTCCAGAGTTCTTTTCCGAGCCCCTGGAGTTCGAGGATCGACAGCGCCTTCGGCTCCTCGAGCGCTTCACTCAGTAGATGCGTGACTTCCTGAGCGACAGACCGCCGGTCCCGTTTCGCGCGTGCCTGCAGCTTGCGATATAGCACATCGGGAAGGTTCTTGATGTTCAGAGTCGCCACGCGAGTGTTCCTCCATTATTCCTCCATTCTGGATCCCATGGACGCGAGTCGTCAAATTCTGAACGACGGCTTCGGGTGTTTGTTGGCCCGCAGCCTCCGCGCAGCGGTCCGTTCAGGATGCGCTGTCTGAACTGATCGTAAATCTGGCGATGGAGCGGCGTCGCCGAACGACGGTCCAGGACGATCGGCATTTCCATGGGTGGACTGGTGCGCTCGCTCGGCGAGGGCCTGGACGTCTGCGTCACAGTGACGCTCATCGATGGGTTCGTGCTGGCGCGCTCCGCTTTTCATCACTCGATGAACTACCGCTCGGTCGTCGTGCTCGGACGGGCGCATCTCGTCGAGGACGGCGGCGAGACATTGGCCGCCCTGCGCGCATTCACGAATCACATCGTCGCGGGACGATGGGATGAAGTCCGGGCTCCGACGGAACAGGAACTGAAGGGCACGGCGGTGCTGGCGCTACCGCTGGTCGAGGCGTCGGCGAAGATCCGCACGGGGCCACCAATCGACGACGAGGAGGATCTCGCGCGGCGGGTCTGGGCCGGTGTCGTGCCCGTTCACGTGGGACTCGGACCGCCGGTCGCCGATGGACGGCCCATCGAAGGGGTTGCTCCGTTCGACATCAAGCGTCTCGATCGGCGCGGAGGCTCGTGAACCGCGGACAGTTGCAGCAATTCAAGTGTTCTTCAAGATCAGGCGGAAGTCCCGAAGATCGATGATCAAAATCGATCGCGAGACAGAACCCAACTCGGAGGATCAGAACGATTTAGAGAAATGGCTGGGAGGCAGGGAGACCAAAAGCTGGTATTGCTTCCGTTTGCCGTTGTCTGCTGCTGTTGTCTAATTTCTTCTAATTCTTCCAGTTAGCCGCGCGCCGTCAATTCCAGGTGTTTGTCGTGGACGCTGTCACACTGGAAGGTCAGAACACAGTCTCGTTCACGGCGTGCGAGGTCGCGCTGTTCCAGTATGAGCTCGACGCCGCCGTCGTCCTTCAGCCCCGCCACGCGAGCGGCGGGGTGCTCGAACGTCACCCTCAATCCAAAACAGCCGGAATACCAGTCGCGCGACGCGGCATAGTCGGAAACGACCAGCGTGAGATGGTCGAGTTTGATCATGGCGTCACGGCTGGCGGCTGAGCGGGGGCGTCACGCCGTTCAGCCGCAGATACACGACGAGCTGACCGTACGTGTCCTGGTTGTGCATCATCAAGAAGTAGACAATCCGCTGGCGACTCGATTTCGGTCCCATGAACCATGGCGAGGGTACCTGCTCCATCAACGTCGCGTCGGTGAACTCCTTCAACACGGCGGTGCCATAGTCGGAGTGCTGACGAACGGCCGCCAGGACGTCCGCCTTCGTCGCCGCCTGCATGTTGATAGCAGGCGCAGGCGTTTTTGCGCCGATGGTCGCAAGCAGGCTCATGTCGACGGACACGACGTGCATCACCCGTTCCGCGAAGGACTGCTGCACGGGCGTCGGTTTGAAGCCGAACTTCTCCGCAGGCATCGCATCGGCCAGTCCGGCGAGCATCAGGTTATTGCGAATCCAGTCGTTCTGGATTTCGCATGAGGCGTTCGCGCACTGCTGCCCGATTCCGGGGGCTTGCGCCGCGGAGCGTGCCGGCGAGAGTGCGATAACTGCGACTCCAATGGCCGCGGCAATCGTCCTGAACATGATCGAGTCTCCGTCCGTGTTATGCAACAAGGTGCATATCTTATCGAGCGTTGCGTTGTTATGCAACTATGAGCATATGGCGCTCCGGGAAGTGGTGCTCACTGTGCTCGCCCGTCGCAAGATGACCGGGTACGAGATCACGCGCACGTTCGATCGCGTCCTCTCATACTTCTGGCGTGCGTCGCACCAGCAGGTGTATCGGGAACTGGCTCGCCTGCACGCACAACACTGCGTGGTCTACGAAGCGGTGGCGCAAACGGGCAGGCCGGACAAGAAGATCTACTAGATCACCACCCGTGGACGCGACGAACTCAGGCGATGGGTGGCCACACCGACCGATCCGCCGAAGCCGCAGTACGATTTGCTCGTCAAGCTGCTCGCCGGGACGCTGGTGGACAAGGCGGCGCTTCGCGTGGAATTCGCACGCGCGCGCAGGGAAATCGCGGCGGTGATGAAGCAGTTTCGGGCGTTCGAGCGCGAGTGCCTGAAGCAGCCTATAGCGAAAATGCCCGAGTACGATCGGATGCTCTATCTCGCATTGCGCCGTGGATTGCTCCTCGGACGCGCGCAGGACGTCTGGCTGGCGGAGGTGGACGAGTTTCTGAACAGCGACCGGCTGCGCGACGGGCACAGGAAGACCCGCTGAACAATGCCGAACTCTGACTGCAATCGCCTGGGCGAGTGTTGACGTCGATGGTCACTCAGAAATGTCACTCACAATCGAAACGTCGCCGAAAAGCGAAGGAACGCTCAGCAATTCAAGTGGATTGGCTGAAAGAATCGCCATCTTGATTGATCTAGCGAGAGGCCTAGGAGAATCTGCGCGGAAAAGGTTGGCTGGGAGGCAGGGATTCGAACCCCGATAACATGCTCCAGAGGCATGCGTCCTACCGTTGGACGACCTCCCAACAGGGGTGGGAAACCCTAAGTATATCGCGCCAGACGCTCGCACACACGCGCCCGGCCAACCAGCGCCACCACCTCGAACAGCCCGGGGCTGACCGTCGTCCCCGTCACGGCCACGCGGACCGCATGTATTAATGTCCCGGCCTTGAGGCCCCGCGCCTCGGCCACCCGCCGCAGCGACGCCTCGGTCGACACGACGTCGAACTCGGACAGCGCCGACCAGTCGGCGAGCAGCGCCTTGAGATGCCCGGCCATCCCGTCGGCGCGCAGGTGCTTCTCCACCGCCGCCGGGTCGTACACAAGATTGAGATCATCCTTAAGAAGGAAGAACGCGCCCTGCGTCGCGAAATCCTGCAGCCGCTTCGCCCGCGGCACCAGCAGCTCGAGCACGGCGAAAAACCACGCGTGGCGCTTCGTCAGGAGATCGTCAGACCACAGGCCCGCCGCTTCAAACGACGGCTTGAGCCGCAGCGCGAGCTCCATCGGCGCAAGCCGCGCAAGATGCTGCTGGTTGAACCAGTCGAGCTTCTCGGGATTGAAGACGGCGTTCCCGCCGCTGATGCCTTCGAGATTGAAGATCTCCGCGAGCTCGCTTTTCGTAAAGACCTCGCGATCGCCGGCGCCAGGCGACCATCCCAGCAGCGCGAGGAAATTCACCATCGCCTCGGGAATGTAGCCGTGGTTCGCGTACTCCATCACCGACGTCGCGCCGTGACGCTTGCTCAATCTCTTTTTGTCCGCGCCGAGAATCAACGGCACGTGCGCGAACTTCGGCAGGGCTGCGCCAAGCGCCTGATAGAGCAGAATCTGCTTCGGCGTGTTCGAGATGTGATCGTCGCCGCGCACGACATGCGTCATCCCCATCTCGACATCGTCCGAGACGACGGAGAGGTGATAGGTGGGATGGCCGTCCGACCGGAGAATGACGAAGTCCTCGATGAGCGACGCGTCGAAGTCGATCGGCCCGTGGACGAGATCCTCCACGCGCACTTTTCCGTCCGGCACCTTGAAGCGGACCGCGCGTGGCTCGCCCCCGAGCTCGCGCGCAGCGACTTCGTCCCTCGACAGGCCGAGACACGTGCGCTCGTACTTGTACTCGGGATTCCCTTCGCGCTTCGCCTTCAACTCTTCTGGCGTGCAGTAGCAGTAGTACGCATGCCCCTTCGCGACGAGCGTCTCCGCCGCCGCCAGATACTTCGCCTGCCGCTGCGACTGGAAGTACGGCGCGTGCGGACCGGCCACTATCGGCCCCTCGTCCCAGTCGAGGCCGAGCCAGCGCAGGCCGTCCAGAATGCCGTCGACCATCGCGTCCGACGATCGTTCGACGTCGGTGTCCTCGATCCGCAGCACGAACACGCCGCCATGCCGGCGCGCGAAGAGCCAGTTGAACAGCGCCGTCCTGGCGCCGCCGATGTGGAGATAGCCCGTCGGAGACGGAGCGAACCGGACGCGGGGAGCAGACACGATCCTGAATTGTATATTCGAGACCCACGATAACCGCAGCGCCCGCAGCGTGCGCAGCGTTTCCGTGAGTTAAACTTCTGGGCCCATGGCCTCCGAAATATCCACGCGCTCGGTTCGCCGCTCCCCCGCGCGCGAGACGAAAACCGTCTCCTGCGACATCTGCGTCGTCGGCGCCGGGATCTCAGGCGTCGCGGCCGCGCTCGAAGCCGCGAAGCTCGGACGCAAGGTCGTCATCATCGACGCGGCCCCGGCCCTCGGCGGACAGGCGATCGGCTCGATCATCGGCACCATCATCGGCCTCTATACGCACGGGCCCAAGCCGTATCAGATCACGCACCTCGTCGCGGACGAGATGATTCGCGACCTCGACGCCGAAGGCTCGCTCTACCGCCGCAAGTCGATGACGAACACGGTGACGTTCCTCTACGACGAAGTCCGGCTGGGACGCTGGATGGAGACGCAGATCGACAGGGCCGGTGTGACGTCGATTGTCGGCGCCGTGCTGACCAGCGTGGCGTTCGAGAATCGCCGCGTTCAGCACGTCGACTTCGCGACGCGCTTCGGCAGCGTCCGCGTCACAGCGAACGGCTACGTCGACGCGTCAGGGGACGCGAGCCTGACGTACGAAGCCGGCTGCGAAGTCCGCGAGCCGGACGCGCCCGTCTACGGCTCGCTCAACTTCCTCATCGAAGGCTACGACACGGCAACCGTCGAAGAGCTCGTCATCAAAGATGTCCACGCGAGGCTGAAGGACGTGGGCGCCAAGTACGGCCTCGTCCGCCACGACGGCTTCCTGATGCACTTCCCCGGCAGGAACTTCATGCTGGCCAACGTCACGCACTTCGAGACGCCGATGGACCCGCTCGCGACCGGCCACATGGTCGTCGAGGGACGGACGCAGGCCGACAACGTCATCACGTTCCTGCGCGCGGAGTTTCCGAAGATCTTCGCGAACGCGAAAGTCCGCACGTACGGCAATCCCGGAATCCGTCAGACGCGCTGGATTGCCAGCCGCCGTCAGCTCACGCTCGACGACATCAAGAAGGGCGATCGCCCGGCGGATGCCGCGGCTCGCTGCGCATGGTGGGTCGAGCTGCACGACGCGAAGGATCTGGTCCACTGGGAGCAGTTCCCCGCCGACCACGTCTACTACATCCCTCTGAGCTGCATGACGCCGAAGGACGCCGACAACATCGTCGCCGCCGGACGCGCGGTCGACGGCGACGTCCCCGCGCTGTCGGCCATCCGCGTCATGGGGCCGTGCATCGCGATGGGCGCCGCCGCCGCGCACGCACTCGACCTCGCTGGGACGGACGCCGTGCACAGCATTGATTTTGCGAAGTTGCAGCAGCGGCTTGCTGATAATCTCGACCGGCGCGATTAGATCACGGCAGGCCTGAAGGCCTGCACTACAGCAGTTGTAGTGCGGACCTTCAGGTCCGCCATTCGAGGACCTATGAAAGCAGCGACTCTCACTCTCGCACTCACACTCGCCACCGCGACGACACTTGCGCAGTCCCAATCCTGGGACGAGAAGTTCCGCGCGCTGCCGCAGGCGGCGAACATCCGCGCCGACATGCAGCGGCTCGCCGCGCATCCGCATCACGTCGGCTCGACGTACAACAGAGACGACGTGGACTGGATGCTCGCGCAGTTCAAGGCGTGGGGCTGGGACGCGCAGATCGAGCGCTTCGACGTCCTCTTCCCGACGCCGAAAGAGCGCGTGCTGGAAGTGACGGAGCCGACACGGTTCGTCGCGAAGCTCGACGAGCCGGTCGTCTCAATCGATCCGACGACCGGGCAGAAGACGGAGCAGCTGCCGTCGTACAACGCGTACTCGATCGACGGCGACGTCACGGCGCCGCTCGTCTACGTCAACTACGGCCGCGTCGAAGACTACGACCAGCTCGAACGCATGGGCGTCTCCGCCCGCGGCGCTATCGTCATCGTCCGGTACGGACAGATCTTCCGCGGCGTGAAGGTGAAGATCGCGGCCGAGCACGGCGCGGTTGGCTGCCTCATCTACTCCGACCCGCGCGACGACGGGTACTTTGCAGGCGCGGTGTTTCCGAACGGCCCGATGCGGCCGAGCGACGGCGTGCAGCGAGGGTCGGTCGAAGATCTGGCGACGGGATCAGGCGATCCGCTGACGCCGGGCATCGGCGCGGTGCCGGGCGCGCCGCGCATCCCGATGAGCGAGTCGCCGCTCATCACGAAGATTCCCACGCTGCCGATTTCCTACGGCGACGCGCAGCCGTTGCTCGCGGCGCTTGGCGGCCTGATGGCGCCGGTGGACTGGCGCGGGTCGCTGCCGATTCCGTATCACGTTGGTGGTGCCGGCCCGACGAAAGTTCATCTCAAGGTCTCGTTCAACTGGGACACGAAGCCGCTGTGGGACGTCATCGCGAAGATTCCCGGATCGACGTTTCCCGATGAATGGATCGTCCGCGGCAACCATCACGACGGCTGGGTGAACGGCGCGAACGATCCGGTCAGCGGCATGGCGCCGGAGCTCGAAGAGGCGCGCGCGCTCGGCGAGCTGCGGAAGCAGGGTTGGCAGCCGAAGCGCACGATCATCTATGCGTCGTGGGACGGCGAGGAACCGGGGCTGCTCGGATCGACCGAGTGGGTTGAACAGCACGAGAAAGAGCTGCGCGAGCACGCCGTCGCCTACATCAACAGCGACGGCAACGGCCGCGGCTTCGTCAACCTGCAGGGCTCGCACACGCTCGAGCGGTTCCTGAACGGCGTCGCGAAAGACGTCAACGATCCAGAGACGAACATCAGCGTCCTGAAGCGCAAACAGGCGTTCGTGATCGCGAAAGGCCCCGCCGACGATCGCAAGGACGCGCGCGAGCGGGCCGACTTCCGCATCGGCGCGCTCGGATCGGGATCCGACTACACGCCGTTCATCCAGCACGCCGGCATCGCGTCGATCAACGTGAGCTTCGGCGACGAAGACGATGACGGGATCTACCATTCGATCTACGACGACTTCTACTTCTACACGCACTACCTCGACACCGACTTCGCGTACGGCCGCGCGCTGGCGCAGACGATCGGGACGGCGGTCATCAGGCTCGCGGACGCCGATGTCGTGCCGATGGAATTCACCGATCTGGCGGATACCGTGCAGAAGTACGGCAAAGAGCTGAAGGATCTGTTGAGCAAGAAGCAGGACGAGATCCGCGAGCGGAACCGTCAGATCGCCGACGGCGTCTTCGTGGCGATGCGCGACCCGAAGAAGCCTGTTCCGATTCCGAAGGTCGAGACCGTTCCGCCGGCAATCAACTTCGCGCCCTTCGACAACGCGTCCAGCGCGCTCGCCGACAGCGCGCGCCGCTACGACAAGGCGCTCGGCGCCGCCCGCGCAAAGGTCACGGCTAATCAGGCCGCGCTCGTGGCCCTCAACGCGAAGCTCCGGCGGGCCGAAATCCAGTTGATCGACAACGACGGCCTCTACCGGCGGCCGTGG
>Ga0153915_10001437_pt1 | contig 21895 bp, 15 predicted proteins | sample Opewatmetagenome_2_FD_107003 | JGI IMG/M metagenome (GOLD analysis project Ga0153915, IMG submission 107003) | Freshwater wetland microbial communities from Ohio, USA - Open water 3 Core 3 Depth 3 metaG | ecosystem: Environmental > Aquatic > Freshwater > Wetlands | place: USA: Ohio, Lake Erie...
ATCACGTTGTAGCACTCGCGGAATACGCACCCCGAGGTGGCGCAGATGCCCACGGCAACCACCACGCGCGGCTCGGGCATCTGCTCGTACAGGGTGCGCAGCACCTTCACGTTCTGCGCGTTCACCGAGCCGGTGACCAGGAAGATGTCGGCATGCTTGGGGTTTCCCGTGTTGATGATCCCGAAGCGCTCCACGTCGTACATCGGGGTAAGGCTGGCCAGCACCTCGATGTCGCAGCCGTTGCAGCTGGAGGCGTCGTAGTGCAGGATCCATGGCGACCGCGAAAACGCTCCCATTCCCCTTCCCCTACCGGATGAAGTACACGACCAGGATGTTGCCGACGCCCAGGGCGGCGGCCGTGATCCACGCGCTGGCCAGGGCGAGCTGCCACTTCACCCGGGCAAAGACATTGTCCAGGAGGATGACCAGGAAGAACACCACCGCCACCGCCGCGGCGGCCACGGCGGGAAGGGCGGCGAAGAACAGCGCCACCATGCCCAGGGCCACGGTGGTCTCGTACCAGTGCGCCATCTCGATGAGCGCGAGGGTCTTGCCCGAGAACTCCGTGGTGATCCCGCGCACGATCTCCTGGTGGGCGTGGTGGGAAGCGGAGATGTCGAAGGGGCTCTTGCGCATCTTGAACATCAGCGCGATGACCATGCCGATGAGCAGTCCCGGGAGGCTCAGGGCGAGCACGCTGGGGGAAGAGGCGATGTCGAGCACGATGAAGCTGCGCGTCTCCAGGTACATGCCCACGGCCACGAAGAGCACCAGCGGCTCGTAGGCCATCATGAGGATGAGCTCCCGCTCGGCGCCGATGAAGCTGTAGGGGGAGCTGGCCTTGTAGGCGCCCAGGACGAGGAAGATGCCTGCAAGGGTGAGCGCGAAGACGGTGAGCAGCAGGTCCCCGCCGGTGAAGAACAGCACCGTGGTGAAGACCATGAACACGAAGAAGAAGTACACGTAGAAGTTCTGGGAGCGGCGGACGACGATGGTTTCCTTGCGAAGCAGCTTGGCCACGTCGTAGAAGGGCTGCAGGATGGGCGGGCCCCAGCGCGACTGCAGGCGCGCGGACAGCCTGCGGTCGATGCCGGTGAGCAGGCCGCCGACCAGCGGAGCGGCGATCACGGCGGCGACCGCGGCGATGACGGTCACCCACGGACTCACAGCGCCACCCCGAACATGACGAAGATCAGCGCCACGCATGCGATCCCCCCGGCCAGGGACAGCCAGCGCTCCCCGAAGAGCCTGCCGAAGTAGTAGTTCTTCATCTCCATGCTCTTCACCTGGCCGGCGGCGCCCTGGAACAGCACGCTGGAGTCCACGTTGCCGCCCCCGAGGTAGGCGTCCACGACCCGCACCTTGCGCTGGTAGACGAAGAAGGTGACCGGGAAGAGGGCAACCATGCCGAGCATGATGGACATGATCACGAGGTTCCCCTGGCTGATCGTATTCACCACGCCGTAGATCCCGCGGACGTACGGCTCGATGAGCCACGCGGAAACCAGGGGATAGAAGCCGACCAGGGCCACGGTGATCCCCGAGAGGATGCCCATGACCAGCCACTGGCGGGTGGCGATGCCGGACTCGTCCGCCGGCCGGACCTTCGTGACCTCCAGGAGCTTGCCCATCCATTTCACCCAGAACAGCAGCGTGGCGGAGCTTCCGAACACGACGAACACCACCAGCAGCGGGTTGGAGTCCACGAGGGCTTTCAGCACCGCCCACTTGCTCACCAGCATGCCGAAGGGGGCGAGGAACATCCCGGCGATCCCGATCTGGATCATGATGGAAAGCTTGGGCATGAGCACGATGAGCCCGGACATGCTCTCGATCTCCCGGGTGTTGGTCTTCTGCTCGAAGGTGCCCACGCAGAGGAACAGCAGGGCCTTGGTCACCGCGTGGAACAGGATCAGCAGGATGGCGGCCCACACCGCCTCGTAGGTGCCGATCCCCGCGCACAGCACGATGAGCCCGAGGTTGGCGATGGTGGACCAGGCCAGCACGCGCTTGGCGTCGCCCTGGGAGATGGCGGCCAGGGAGCCGACGAGGAACGTCACCCCGCCGATCAGCCCCACCATGGTGCCCGTGATCGTCCCCATCAGCACCGGGGCCAGGCGCAGCACGAGGTACACACCCGCCTTCACCATGGTGCTGGAGTGCAGGAGGGCGGACACGGGGGTCGGCGCCAGCATCGCGCCCAGCAGCCACGAGGAGAACGGAAGCTGGGCGGACTTCGTCATGCCGGCGAAGGCCAGGAACGCCGCCGGCAGGAGCACCGCGCCGCTTTTCATCGCCACGAGGCGGTCCATCTCGAGGATCCCCGACGTGAGCCCTAGGTACAGGATGGCCCCGCTGAAGGCAATGCCGCCGAGGAGGTTGAGCGTAATGGCAAGAAACGCCTTGGACCGGGCCTCCGGCGAGCCGTTGTAGCCGATCAGAAGGAACGAGCAGAGGGTCGTGACCTCCCAGAACAGGAGCAGGAGCGGCAGGCTGTTGGCGAACAGCACGCCGAACATCGCGCCGAGAAACACGGACTGCAGGAAGCAGAACCGCCGCCGGCGGTCCCGGTACTCGTGGTGGTGGGTGTGGTAGGCCTTCATGTACCCGAGGCTGAAGACGGCGATGAGGCCGCCCACCACCCCGACGATCACCGCCATCATGAGGGAGAACTTGTCCGCAAGGATGGGGGTGGTGATCTCCACCCGGCCGCCGAGGAGGATCTCCGCGGCAATCGCCGCGCCCGCCTGCAGCAGGGCCAGGAGAGAGACGATGTGCCGGACCCAGCGGATCCCGAGGTAGAACACGTAGGCGGCCAGCGCGAGCTCGATGCCCAGCACGGTCCAGTCCAGGTATTCCGCGGGCAGCTCGAACGAGGCGGAGAAGATGCTGGACAGGGAGTCCGGCAGGGGGAAGACCAGGAGGAGCGAGCCCGCGCCAATCACCACCGCGGCCGCGGCCACGAGGATGCTGCGCAGGAGCTGCGAGCGTACCACGAGCAGGATAATAGCTATCGCCAGCGGAAAGGCGATCAGGAAGGCGAGAGCTGTCACCGGGATCTCCGCGCACAGTATCCCAGAAATCGCGGCTGCTGTCCATCAAAAACCGGGCCATGGGGCGCGGCCTCCAGGCCTTTGGCGCCATGGCGCGCAAGCACGGTTTGCGGTAGAATCGAGGAAACAAGAGAGCACCGAGTGGGTTTCGAAATCACGGCGTACGTGGGTGTACAGTCCGTCAGTGCCCTGGTCTCGCTGTTTGCGACCGTGGTGGCCTGGCGCAGGCGCCGCGCGCCGGGCGGGCTGCTGTTCGCCCTGATGATGAGCGCCGTGACCATCTGGACGGTCTCGGCCGTTCTCGAAGAGGGGGCCGCGGAGCTCGCCTCCAAGATCCTGTTTTCGAAAATCTCCGATTTCGGCCAGGTGAGCGCCGCCCCGCTGTTCATGCTGTTCGCCATGAGGTACCACGGCAGGGCACGGCGGATCCCCGTCCTCGCGGCGCTGCTCTGGGTCATTCCGGCTTCGATGCTCGCGCTCGTGGCCACGAACGCGCTTCACGGGCTGACGTGGACCTCGGTGACGCCCGCCGACTCCTTGGGCCGCGACCTCGCCGTATACACGCACGGGCCGGCCTGGTGGTTCTTCGCCGCCTACAACCTGGTCCTGGCCTTAATGGGCTCGACGATCCTCTTGAGCCTGACCCGCGGGAGGATCCTCGCCCTCAGCCCCATTGCGCGGGAAGCGCTGGTGGAGGCGATGCCGGACGGCCTGGTCGTCGAGGATGCGAGCGGGCGGGTGGTGGACGCGAACCCCCGCGCGCTCACCCTGCTGGGCAAGGATTCCTCCGTCTTCGGATCGGCCCTCGGTCGGGCGCTGGACCGCTGGCCCCAGCTTGCCGCCGTGGTCGCCGACGGCGGTGAAAGCGCCAGCGGAGAGATCCTTCGGAGGGACGACCGCTGGTTCCAGCTCGACATCCACGCGCTGCAGGCTCCCAGGGGCTACCGCCTGGGGAGGATGATCTTCCTTCGGGATGTCACCCGGCGGCGCGAGGCGGAAGACTCCTCGTCGGAAAGCGAGCGGGACCTGCGCTCGCTCCTCCAGTCCGCCCAGCGGCAGGCCAAGGAGCTGGAGCTGCTGGACCAGGTGCGAACGTCCCTGGCCTCCTCCGAGCTGGATCTCTCGGAGATCTTCCGCACCGTGGTGGAAGGTATTGCCCGGGCCTTCGGCTACACGCAGGTCAGCATCTACATCCTGGAGGACGGTGAGCTCACGGTTCGGCACCAGGTCGGCTACTCCAACGTGATACGGAAGATCCCTCCCTCGCGCGGGATCACCGGCCGGGTCTTCCGCACGGGCGTTCCCGTGCTGTTGGCGAACGTGCGGGACGATCCCGATTTCATCGGGGCCATGGAAGGAGTCGTCTCGGAGGTCTGCATTCCTCTCTTCGACCGGGGCGCCCCGGTGGGCGTGCTCAACGTTGAAAGCATTGGAGGCGTGGCCATGGGGCCGGAAGACCTGCGCCTCATGAGCGTCCTGGGTGAGCACGTGAGCATCGCGCTTGCCAAGGCGCGGTTGTACGCCGAGGCGCGCGAGAACGAGGAGCGATACCGCACCCTGGTGGCAGCCCTCGGAGAGGGAGTGGCCATCGTGGACGCGTCCGAGCACTTCGAGTTCGCCAATCCCGCGGCGGAAGCCATCTTCGGCGTTCCTCCCGGCGGGCTGGCGGGAAAGAGCCTCGCCGACTTCATGAGCGAGGAGGAGTTCTCCCGCTCACTGGCAGAGACAAAGCGGCGCCGCCGGGGGGAGAGCAGCACCTACGAGCAGGAAATCCGCCGCCCCGACGGCGAGACCCGGCAGATCGAGCTCGTTGCCACGCCCCGGCGCGCGCCGGGCGGGGAGGTGAGCGGCACGCTCGGGATCTTCCGCGACGTCACCGAGCTGCGGCGGCTGCAGGAGCAGCTGCAGCAGTCCCAGAAGATGGAGGCCGTCGGCAGGCTGGCCGGCGGGATCGCCCACGACTTCAACAACATCCTCACCGTGATCACCGGATACTGCGAGATGGCGCTGGAGGAATCCCGGGGCAACCGCACCCTGCAAGGCAGCCTGGAAGAAATCAAGCGCGCCGCGCGCCGCTCCGCCACGCTCGTCTCCCAGCTCCTGGCGTTCAGCCGGCGCCAGATCCTGCTCCCGCGGGTCTTCGACCTGGCCGAGCTGGTGGAGGGCATGGGCGGAATGCTGCGCCGGCTCCTTGGAGAGGACGTGCGCCTCGTGACGACGCGCGGCGAGGCTTCCCTGGACGTGAACGCGGACCCGGGCCGCATCGAGCAGGTGATCATGAACCTCGCCGTCAACTCCCGGGACGCCATGCCGGGAGGAGGCCTGCTCACCATCGAGACTCGGGCGGCGCCGCTGTCCGCGGAGGAGCTCATCGGCCATCCCGAGGTGGCTCCCGGGGAGTACGTGGGCCTGTCGGTTCGGGACACCGGCCACGGGATGGATGCCCAGACCATGAGCCGGCTCTTCGAGCCGTTCTTCACGACCAAGGAAGTCGGGAAAGGCACGGGGCTCGGGCTGGCGATGGTCTACGGCATCGTCCGCCAGAGCAGCGGCCACATCACCTGTCACAGCGAGGTGGGGAGGGGGACAACCTTCACCGTGTACCTTCCGCGCGTGGACCGCCGATCAGCGGGCATGGAAGCGGTGGACGCCGGCACGGCCCGAGGAGTGCGGGGAACGGGGCGGATCCTGCTCGTGGAGGACGACGAGTCCGTGCGTCGCTACGTGCGTTCCATCCTCGAGTCCGCGGGGTACACGGTGATCGCCGCGGAGTCCGGGCACGACGCGCTGGAACGCCTGGGCTCACTCCCGGAACCGCCTCACCTGCTCCTTACCGACGTGGTCATGCCCGGGATGGACGGCAGAGTCCTTTCGCAGCAAGTGGCTCTCCGCCTGCCGGGCATCCCCGTCGTGTTCATGTCGGGGTATGCGGACATCGTGCTGGGAGTGCCGGGACTGACGGACTCGGACAGCGTGCTCATCCAGAAGCCATTTTCCTCGGACGAGCTGTTGCAGAAGATCCATTCGTCCATGCAGAGGCGTGAGAAAGGGGATTGACACTTTCGCAAAGAGGTGGTACTGATATATCAGATCTCAATTCCAGATTGGTCTATTGGCCTGCCCCATTGCTCGGCAGCCATGTCAGTTCATCGGGGCAGGCTTTCTGGAGACGGGTGATGCAAAGCGTCGAGCTAGTTGACGAAGCACTCGGAATGCTACTATCTATCTTTTGCTTCTATGAGTGAAACAGTGAAATCCCCCTCCGAAGAAGCAGCCGAGACCCCCAGCCTCGTGGACCGCGTCTACGGTCACCTCCTGGAAAAGATCATCAGCGGCGCCATCCGATACGGGGACACGATCAGCATCAAGAAGGTCGCCGCCGAGCTTTCCGTCAGCTCCATGCCGGTCCGGGAAGCCGTCAAGAGGCTGGAGTTCGAGGGCGTGGTCACCATCAAGCCGCGCAGCGCCTGCCGCGTGCGCGTGCCGTCCCGCCGCATGATCCTGGAAGTCTACGAGCTGCGGGAGGCGCTGGAAGGATACGCGGTGATGCACCGGGGAGCCGCGGACACCGGGACGATCGCCCGGCTGCGGGGGATCGTGGAGCAGATGCGGCGGCTGTCCGAGGAGACCTCCCCCGATGTACGAGAAAAGCGCGCCATAGAGCTCGACCGGCTCTTCCACGAGGAGATCGTCAGCCTGGCGGGCAACCAGCTTCTGAACTCCTTCTCGCGCCAGCTCAGCCTGCACGTGAACATGACGCTGATGCACGAGAAGACCTACCACGCGCTGGAAGACCAGTGGCCCGAGATGCACGCCAAGATCGTGGACAGCCTGGAGCAGGACCCGGCAGGCGCCGTGGCCCTCCTGCGGGAGCAGTTCGCCCGGGCCACCGAGCTGTGGAAGGAGAACGGCGCCGGCAGGTACCACCCGGCCCCCGCGGCCGCAGACGGCGGCGCGCGCGTCAACGGTCAGCTCCCTCAGAACTTGTAGCCGAACTTCCTCAGCATCGCCTTGCGGTTCGCCTTGTCCGCCGGGCCCTCCACGCCTTTCGGGGAGCTGCCGTCTATCACTCCGAGTATGCCCTTGCCCTGGGAGGTCCCGCCCACGAGGCACTGGAGAGGGTTGGCCGTGGCGCAGAAGATTCGGCAGACCTCGGGGCACGCCTTGATCTGCGTGAGGACGTTGATGGGGTAGGCGTCCGCGAGCACCAGGAAGAACGTGTGGCCGGCAGCCACGGCCTGCGCGCAGCGCACCGCGTCCGCCACGAGGGCGGGATCGTTGCCCTCCGTGCGCACGAGGCACGGCTCGGAGGCCTCGCAGAAGGCCAGGCCGTACTTCGCCCCGGGTACCGTGCCGGCGATGATCTCCGCGATGTCCTCCACGGTCTTTATGAAATGGGACTGCCCGACGACGATGTTCGCCCCCTCCCTCCAGGACAGGGGAACCACGGTGATGGCGGCTTCCATCATTCGCCTCCTCGCATGAAGTCCAGCCGCAGCTCCACGGCCGCGCAGGGCATCTCGATTCCCCAGGCGGCAAGCACCTGGGGGTGGATCTCCCCCATGATGCCGACGAGCCGTCCGTTCACGCGGATGGAGGCCGCCCGGCCCGGGATGAACCTTGGATCGTCCAGCGGAGCAAGCTTCGGCTCCAGGGAGAGATAGTAGAACAAGGCCAGGGTGTGCGCGTCCACCTCGTTGAACCCCGCCTCCCGGTCCGCCAGGAGGAAGCCGAGCGTGTTGTCGGTGCGCGTTCCCGAGTTGTCCGCGGGGTCTTTCACCGCGGTCTTGCCGATCTCGAAGATGCGGTGGGGATAGGTGGCGTGGGCGGACTCCGCCTCCGACATGAGGAGGCTGGGCAGGATGGAGTTGCGCACCATGTTGAAGCTCTCCGTCATGGGGTTGGAGATCTCGATGGCGTCCGAGCCGTCCGTGCCCATGCGCTCCACGAGGTCCCGGCGCGACCCGAGGTACCCGTAGATCATCTCCTGGTAGCCGAGGCCGATCATGATCTCGCGCACGCGCCGCCCGTACTCCTCTGCCTCCGAGATCCTGCCGACGGTGAAGTCCCGCGGCATGATCGGGGTGAAGGTGTCCATCCCGCGGCCGATCATGATCTCCTCCACGGCGTCCACGGGGTGCAGGAAATCGTTTCGGTACTCCGGCGGGCTGACGATCACCCGCGTGCCGTCCACGCGCACCCCGTTTCCCATGCGGCGGATGCTCGCGGCGGCCTGCTCCACGGTGAGGTCTTCTCCCAGCCGGCGGCCGGCTTCCGCCACCTCCAGGACCGTGTCCTTCTGGAAGTAGAACGGGGTCACGATGGTGCGGCCGTACGGCGTGTCGAAGGGGTACTCCACGGCCACGGGCAGCACGCGGAAGCCCATGTCCGCGAAATCGCAGGCGGTGATTGCGCAGGCGGTGAGGATGGTGTCCAGGTCCGGCCCGGTAAGGTCGATGAACAGGCGCGTGTCACCGGGTTTCACTCCGCCGATCAGCGCGGAGTTGATGACGGGCGGGAAGGTGAGCACCTCCCCCTTGCCGTCCGCCAGCAGGGGGAATCGCGCATAGGAGGCAACGATCGGGCCGTACTCCTTCCCCTTGGGATGCTCGGAGAGGATCTGGCGCATGCTCATGGGCTTGTGGAAGTCCAGCGGGATGAACTCCGTCTTGTCCGGGTCCGCCGCGGAGTAGGACACCGGCCAGGTGATGAGGTCCGCCCGCGACACTCCCATGGCGATGGTCTTGCGCTTGCGGCCGAAGTTGCCGCAGAGCTTCTCCTGGGACTGGATGATCTCCCGCAGCAGGGCGTCGGTCACCTCCCGGCCTTCGGCGACGAAGCTGCCGATGTACGGGCGAATGTCCTTCAGTCCCTTGTCCACCACCACGCGCCGTTCCTGGGTTTTCTGAGGCGCACTCGCCCGGGAGAAGAAGGGATACGACGGGATCTTTCCCGTGAGGTAGATCGAGAGCTGCCGGGCCAGGCCGAGCGTGGACCAGAGGTCGGGACGGTTCGTGTCATTCAGCTCGATGCGGAGGATCCCCTCGCCCTTGGGCCAGTCGTCCAGCTCGGCCTTGGCCGTGGGAAGCAGGACATCCAGCTCCTCCTTCTCGAAGCGCCGGCCCAGCGTGCGGAAGAACAGCTCCTCGTTGACGTCGATCTTGGGCATGGCTAGCGGATCCTCCGGGAGCGAACGTCCTCGATGGAGCTCGTGAACAGGTCGCGGATGTCGTGCACGCCCATGGACGTCATGGCCATGCGGTCGATTCCCAGGCCCCAGGCCAGGACCGGGACCTTGATCCCCAGGGGCTCCGTCACCTCCGGGCGGAAAATCCCCGATCCCCCGAGCTCGAACCAGCCCAGGGACGGGTGGCGGATGTGGACTTCCACCGACGGCTCGGTGAACGGGAAGAAGCCCGGCACGTACTTCACCTCTTTGGCCATGGCCACTTCCTCTGCGAACATCTTCAGCAGGCCCAGCAGGGTGCGGAGGTTCACCTCCTCCCCGAGCACGATGCCCTCGGTCTGGTAGAAGTCCGCCAGGTGCGTGGCGTCCACCCGGTCGTAGCGGAAGCAGCGCACCACGCCGAAGTACTTGCCCGGTACCTTGGCGTGCGGGAGCTGCTTGGCGGAGAGGACGGTGCCCTGGCTTCTCAGGATCAGCCGGCGCGTAAAATCGTGGTCGAACTTGTATCCCCAGCCCCGGCTGCCGGTCTTCCACCCGTTCTCGTGCGTGGCCGCCACCTGGTCCCTCCAGGGCTTCTCGATGCTCTTCGCGTGCGTGGGCTCCTTGACATAGTAGACATCGTGGATGTCGCGCGCGGAATGGAACTGCGGCATGAACAGCGCGTCCCCGTTCCAGAACTCGGTCTCCACCAGCGGGCCATCGAACTCCTCGAACCCGAGGGAGGCGAGCTTGTCCTTCAGGCGGGCGAGGAAGGTGCAGTAGGGGTTTCCGCGTCCCAGGGGCACCCGCGTGGGAGGAACGTCGATGTTGTAGCGGCGGAACTGCGCCGTCTTCCAGGCGCCGGTCTTCAGCATCTCCGGCGTCAGCGCTCCGGCCTCGTCCCCCGTTGCGCCCGACTTTTTCAGCTCTGCGGCGGCTCCCGCGGCGATACTCGTGAAGACGAAGGCCGGAACTTCCCGCTCGACGAGTCGGAACAAGCTTCCCGCGGCACCTCGCTTCTTCGCCTGGCTCGCGGCGAGCTCCTTCTCGCCGAGGGCGAGCGCCGATTCCTCCAGGGGCGCTTCCGACGCCCGGGAAAGCAGGGTCTGCAGGGCGGCCTGTTTCGGCGCCAGGGCCTCCTTCCCTCCCGGGGCGAGCGCGGCGCGCTTCTCCGCGTCCATCACGAGCACCTTGTCCTTGGACAGGCCGCCGAACGCGGAGCCGACGTCCTTCTGCTCGATGCCCAGCCGCTTCGCGATCTCCGGGAGAGTCAGCGCGCCCTCGGAAGCGAGCAGCTCCACGATCCGCCGCTCGTAGGTCCCTTTCTTCAGGCACTCCCTGCCGAAATCGGTGATTTCGTACAGCACGCTCGTGGCCCGGGAAGACTCCTGCACGAATCCCTTCGCCGCAAGCCAGCTCAGTGACTGGTTGGCCTGGCCAAGGTTGTAGCCAAGGTCGGCGACGAGTGTCGTCGAGCTGACCGTGTCTTCTGGACGGTAATGAAGGAGAACCTTCACCTCGAGAGGATGAAGTTCCCGTGAGCCGGGGGGCTGGTCCATCTGGCCTGCTACCTCTGGAGTTTTTCCTCGAGCGCTCTCAGGAACAACCCCACATCCGTGACGATGCCGATGGTCTGCCCGGAGCCTCTGTCGGAGAGTTTTGTCACGACGGCGGGGTTGATGTCAACGCAGATGGTGCGGCAGGCGGCCGGGATCATGTTCCCGGTAGCAATCGAATGCAGCATGCTGGAGAGCATGATCACCGCCCGGGCTCCCTCCACCATCCGTGCGTACGCCTGCTGGGCGGCCAGCATGTCCATCTCGGTCTCCGGCAGCGGGCCGTCATCCCGCAGGGACCCGGCCAGGACGTAGGGGACCCCGGCCCTTACGCACTCGTACATGATGCCGCTCTTCACCGCACCCGCGATGACCGCGGCCTCGATGGAACCGTGCGAAAGAATCGTGTTGATGGCACGGAGGTGGTTGCGGTGTCCCTCGAAAACCGGCCGGCCGCTTTGCAGGGAAATGCCCAGGGAGGTTCCGAACAGCGCGTTCTCCACGTCGTGCACGGCAAGCGCATTGCCCGCGAGCAGTCCCGACACGTAGCCGCGGCGGATGAGCGACGCCAGCGCGGCCCCTCCGCCGGTGTGGATCACCACCGGCCCGGCCACCACGAGCACCCGCCCGCCGGCCGTTTTCTGGCGCGCAAGCTCCTCGGCGACGCGGGAGGTGGCCACGTCCACGCTGCGCTCCGAGGAGACGTCGCTGGACATGAAACCGAACTCCTCGGCGTCCTGCTCCCGGAACAGCGGGAAGACGCGCACGGAGCGGCTGGTGCACACGATGCCGTCGCCGGTTTTCACCTCGCGGATGAGCCGGCAGGCCAGGAAACCGCCGCGCTCCACCACCACGCCGTCCATGCGCATGTCGGCCACTTCCCGCCACTGCCCGCGGCGGAAGACCTCGGTGCGGCGGTTGGTGGTGGCGTAGAAGTCGTCAGGAACGCAGGAGTCTTTCGGAGCCGGACGCACCAGCGCCTCCTGCGCCTCCTTCTCCCAGCAGCCCTGGTTCACCAGGTGGCCCGTGACCGCTTCCAGCTTCCCCGCGTCCTCGCAGCGCACCTCGATCTCCAGGCGCGAGGCGTCCGTGCGGACCCTGCCCATGGAGAAGTCGATGACCCGGTAGTCCGCCCCCTCGTCCACGATGACGTTGAGCATCCGGGTGAGCAGACCCGAGTCGATGAGGTGTCCTTCCGCGAGGAACCGTCGCGCGAGGGCGGGCATGGGAGCGGCTACAGGTGCAGCTCTTTGGAGAACTGGTCGATGGCGGACCGGGTGAAGGCGATCTTGTCCCGCGCGAGCTCCCGGCTCTTTTCGAAGTGGAACTTCTCCGTGAAGGACAGCTCCCTCGCGATGTATTGTAATATTTCCTGCATGGTCTTCATGTTGTACCAGAGAAACGCTCCCACCGAGAGACGGGCGAAGCCCACGGCCCCGATGGAGTCCAGGAGGTTCGCGTCGTACAGGAGCTTGCCCTCCAGGGTGGTGGGGTTGCCGGTGGGCATGTGGTTGATGATGGCGTCACAGACCACCGGGATCTTCTCCGGGTCGAACCCGGTCTCGTGGAGGATGGCCTCGGCCCGGTCCGCCGAGCTCTTCGGGTGGCCCACCGACATCTCGATGTCGTGCAGGAAGCAGGCGGCATGCAGGATCTCCTCGTCGTGCTCGACGCCTTCTGCGATCTCCCGGGCCAGGTGATACACCCGGAAGGAGTGCTCGTACCCCGAGCCCAGGCGGCCCGAGGTCAGGTCCTTGGCATACTGCTGGATGAGCTTTCGCATGCCGGGAGTGTAGCGGAGACGTTCGGCAGTGGCAAGGCTGGCCCTTGTCACCATCGCCCCGGATATTGTCTTCCATATCTTGCATTATACCGAATGGATTATGGCTAATAGTCGTAAATGCCATAAAACTGTTGACGATTTATGCCAAATACGCTATACTTGTGGCATGGTGGTAGATGAGATCGACCGCAAGATCCTCGAGATGCTGCAGGGCAACGCCAAGCTGTCCAACGCCGAGCTCGCCGAGGCGGTGGGGCTCAATGTTTCTTCCGTGCACGAGCGGGTGAAGAAGCTGGAGCGCAAGGGGATCATCACGGGGTACGTGGCGGTCGTGGACGCGCAGAAGCTCGGGAAGCCGCTCCTGGCGTTCATTCGCCTGACGGTGAACCCGCACGATGCGGCCCGCAGCACCATCGGGGAGCTGTGCTCCTCGGAGCCGGATATTTTGGAATGCCACAACGTGGCCGGCGAGGACTGCTTCATCCTCAAGGTACGCGCGGAAGGGCCCAAGCAGCTCGAGCGGCTGCTCGCCGCCGTCCGCGGCACCACCGAGGCCAACCGCTCGATCACGAACATCGTCCTCTCGACCCACAAGGAATCCTCACGCATTACCCCCGCTCCCCCGGAGCAAGGAGACTGATATGAGCACCATAGATATCGGACTGCTACTCAACGGCGTGGGCCGCCGCGCGGAGGGCTCCTCCGAATCCGCCGACGCCCCGCTTCGCGTGGTCCTCGTGCAGGGTGAAGCGCTGCGCCTGCCGCGGTCCCGGACGAGCATCCGCGTCCTGGCGGGATCCGCCTGGATCACCCAGTGCGGGGAGGACCGGTTTCTCACGGCCGGTGAGGCGATGACGGCAGCGGCCGGCGCGGACCGCGCCGTGGTCTCGGCCCTTGGCGCCCAGCCCCTTCTCCTCGAGGTGCGCTAGCCGGGAGTTGTGACGGGACCCGGCAGCTCCTCGTACTTCTTCCAGAATCGCAGCGCGAAGTGGTCCGCGCCGTCATCGTAGTACCGGCGGATGATTTCTCCCGCATACCGCCGGGCCGGCTGCAGGGACGACAGCACGAAGGTGGCCTCCCGTCCGAGGTCGTCGTCAGTGACGGCGTTCCGCGAAGGTTCGCGGACGTGGACCAGGCACCCGCGCTCGGAGAGATTCTCGACGGTGACACGCAGGCGCCGGGCGTCGATCGTGAGCATACAGGTCTCGCCCAGGGGCATTCGCTGCGACTCTCTTCGCTCTGCCATCCGCTACTTCTCCGTCATTTCCTCCACCCCCTTCCAGCTTTCGGGCGGAGGCGATTCCTCGAGGGCCGCGCAGCGGCCGAGAAACAGGCGGGCGGTGTAGTCATTCGGCAGGACCGCGAGGACCTGGCGGAACAGCTCCGAGGCCTCGCGGAACCGTCGGCCGTAGTAGAGGGCGAGGGCTTTCTCGTGCAGGGGCCAGGCGCGTCCTTCTTCCGCGGTGAGCGACTTTCTCGCGGTATAGATGCCCGTACCCTCGCGCCGGCCCTTCACGGCCACGGTGTCCAGCTGCCGGCAGGTGACCTGGTCGCCTACCTTGCGGTGAACGGAGCCGGAGACGATCAGCGGCTCGTTGTACTTCTTGGTCAGGCCTTCCAGGCGCGAGGCCAGGTTCACCATGTCACCGATGACGGTATAGTCCATCTTGCGCTCCGACCCGATGTTGCCCACCGTGACGGCACCGTAGTTGATGCCGATTCCTATCCGAAACGGCGGCCTCCCCTTGCCCACCTGCCAGGCGTTGAAGCTCTCCAGCGCCTCCAGCATCTCGAAGGCGGCGAGCACGGACCGCAGGGCGTCGTCCTCGTGGTGTTCGGGCGCGCCAAAAAAGGCCATGATGGCGTCCCCGATGTACTTGTCCACGATTCCGTCCCGGCCCGGCTTCATGACGATGTCCACCATGCGGGCGAAGTACTGGTTAAGGGACTCCACCATCTCGTCCGGCCGCAGGTTCTCGGAGATGCCGGTGAAACCGCGCACGTCCGAAAAGAGGACCGCGAGGACCCGGTTTTCCCCCACGAGCGCCTGCTCGGGGCTGCGGAAGAAGCTCTCCAGCACGGTCTTCGGGACGTACCTCTGGAACACGTGCCGGATCTTCTCTTCTTTGACCTGGGCTACCGCCGCGCGAAGCGCATAGCCCTTGATCTGGTCGTAGGCCTTTCCCAGCTCCTCGCTCATGAGGTTGAACGTGTGGCCCAGGCGGCCGGTCTCGTCCTTGTACAGGACATCCACCCGGCGGGAAAGGTCGTTCGTTGCGATGATCTCCGTCATCGCGTCCACCACCTGCTGCAGGGGGCGGGTGAGGTAGCGGGCGAAGAGGAAGAGCAGCGCGGCCGCGGCGGCCAGTGAAGCGCCGAGGATGTACCCGGCCTGCCGCAGGATTCCGTCGGCGGCGCTGTAGAAAGCGGAAGCGCTCTCGGTCACGAAGAACGTCCACCGAAACGGGGTGAAGGAAGCCAGGTGCGCCACGGCGGCCTCGCCGCCCATCCTGATGGTCTGCCATCCCGTGGTACCACCGGCCGCCAGCGCGCCCAGATCCTTGAGCTCCGATGCGGTTGCGCGCAGCTCTCCCGAACGGATGGCCGGCGTGCCGTCCTGCCCCAGGGCGAAGATGGCTTCCGTGGGGGACCGGACCAGGCTCTTGGCAAAGCTCTCGATGGCCGCCTTGGATGCCTCCACGTAGGCCGGGTTGCCCTCCAGACCGTTGGCGGAGAGCAGGTTCCACTGCCCATCGGCGTATGTCACCAGCTGCTCCGCCTTGAACTGGAGGAAACCCGTTGCCACGGCCGTGATTCCGTTCCGGGCCGAGAGGGTGGAGATGATGCCCGTCAGGACCAGCGGCGCGATAATGAGGGGGAGGACCACGAGGACGATCTTGGTGCGAATGGTCACGCCGGCTGAGGATATCCCGGCGGTTGCCTATCGTCAATTCTGCCGATACTATTTGCGGTATTCCACCGATACCGTCGGGGATGCCTCACCGGTACGCCTTTGGTGTGCCGCCGAACGCCATGCGCAAGTACGGACTGTTGAAGAAAGCCCAGCTCCTCCGCGAACCCTCCCGGGCGAACCTGCGTTTGCTCCGTCCGGACGAACTTCGCGTGGAGCAGGATGACGAGATCACTCCCGAGGAGCGCGAGCGGGTCTTCGCCCAGATCGAAGAGGTCGTCGCCCGCAGCCGCCTGAAGGTGACGCCGGATACGTTCTCCTTCCGGGCGCGGAAGAACGGGGGAATCCTGCCGGTCCTCGTCAACGTGGGGGCCGTCATCGTGCTGCTCGTCGGGGTGGCGCTCGCCCTGCTCCTGTCCCGCCGGACGGAGCAGGCCATTGTCGCTTCTCCCGTGGCGCTCCTTTCGGCGGAGGGCAAGATGGTGGCAGCCCTCAAGGAGGAGTCGAAGCAGCAGCTGGAAAGCAAGGACCGGGAAATCAATTCGATCCGGGAGAAGCTTGCCGGGATCGACCAGGAGCGGGATCGCATCCGGCAGAACGCCGAAACGGCCGTCCGCGAGAAGGAAAGGCAGCTGCAGGAGGACTCGGCGAGGACCCTGGAGGCGGAGCGCGCCCGGCTGGAGGCCAGCGGCCTGTCCGCCCAGGCGGTGAGCGCCCGGATTGCGGCAATCGAGACCGCCGCGGCCGCCCGGAGGGACACCGAGCTCGCCGCGTTTCGCGCACAGGCGGATGCCGATCGCGCCGCGCGGGAGAAGGTGATCGCCGGCCTGCAGGCCGGCTACCAGCAGGATCTTGCGCAGGCGCAGGCGGCCCGCCTGCAGGTCCAGTCCGAGGCGGCGCGGCGACAGTCGGATCTGGAGGCGGGATACAAGCAGAAGCAGCTTGCGCTGGAGAAGGACTCCGCTGCCACGCTGGCCGCGCTGGACACCCTGCGCCAGCAGCAGGCCGGCGAGCAGCTCGTGCTCGACCAGGTCCTCAGCTGGTACCAGAAGGCCCGGGACCAGGTGCAGGCGGGCAAGCCCGATGCGGCCCGGGCGGTGCTGGCGGATTTCCGCCGCTACCTCGACGATCCCGCCGTTGCCTCCCTTCCCGCCGTTGCCCGCCGCCGGCCCGTCGACCTGTTTCTCATCGACTCCCTGGATGACCTGGTCCGCGGCCAGGCCGAGCAGGCAAGTGCCGCCGACAATGTACAGGCCAACGTCCAGGCGCTTGCGGCCTCCGCGAACCTCGTTGCCGCGGTGGCCGCCCTGGTGCAGCAGGGAGATGCGCTGTACCAGGACCAGGCATATCCGCGGGCCCGGGAGCTGTATCTGTCGGCGCTGGCGAAGATACCCGCGGTCAGTGCCGGCTACGACCGGCTGAACGAGATCCAGAAGATCTTCAGCGAGCGCGGTCGCCGGGACGTTGCGGCGCTGTTCGCGGCGGGCAATGCCGCCTATCGATCCGGCGACTACCCGGCCGCCACGGCGAGCTACGCCCGGGCGTTGAAATCCCTGCAGGATGACCAGGCGGCGGCTGACCTCCTGATCTCGCAGTTGTCGGATATCGGCGCGCGGCGGCAGGCGGCGGAAGACGCCGCGAGGATCAGCGGGCTGGAGGGGGCCGCGGCGGCCCGGGCCCGCGGCCTGGCCGCCGTGCAGAGCCTTCGGGACGCCCTGGCCTCCCTGCCGCCTGGGGCCGACGGCAGCGGCAGCGCGCGCGCCACCCTCGTTGCGCTGCTGGAGACCAAGCTCATGGTCCAGCAGACGCTGCTCAAGCCGGAAGTGGTTCGGGACCATCCGGACCTCTATGACCGGCTCAACAGCTATCTCGACGCGCTGGCCGAGGAGAACCGCTCCGAGGCGCGGCTGGAGACGCTGAGGGACATCGATGCGCTGCTCACCGGGGTGGCGGCTTCGGGCACTGCCCTCTCGGTCTCCTCCCTGGCTCCCCGCTTCGCCACGGCGGACGAGCAGCAGATCCTGCTTTCGATCCTTGGCCGGCTGGACGCCCTGCTGAAATGACTCCTACTGGGCCACGATCCAGGCGGTGTAAGTGAGCGCCGATGGGTTCGGCGGCGGGGTGTAGTCGGTGCCCGACCAGTAGTTGTCCAGGTCGATCCACCGGTTCGTTCCCGCTGCGTCCGGAACCCAGTCCAGCGACATGGAGCCGCTCAACCCCGAGACCCCGCTGGCGAACAGGTTCGGCCCGGTCATGTACCAGATACGGACGTTGGGTTCCGTCGGGATGCTCCAGGCCACGGTGACGATCACCCGGTTGGCCGTCCCGGTGTTGTACTGGAAGATGTCGTCCCGGTCGGCGGTGTCCATGGCGCCGGTGATCTTCACCGCCATTCCTGGCCGCAGGGTGATCCCCAGCGGCATCGGGTTGGTCAGCAGGAGGTAGTCGTTGTTCGGCTCCCCGGCCGCATCCGAGTACACACCGACGTTCGTCTGCAGGACTGACGAGCCCACGTTGTTGCCCGTGTTGACGTCTTCCGGGCACGAGACCCGCACCAGGATGTAGTAGTCGCCATAAGTGAGCGGCCAGCTCCCGGCCCACGGAAAGGCGACGGAAGTAACCCCTGCCCCGAGAGCCGCGAGCCCCGTTCCAGAGGCAATCAGGGTGTCGCTGCCGTCAATGGCCGCGTTGGCCGAGGCATAGACGTCCCAGTTGACGGTCTGGGATGGCGTGCCGGGGTTGGTGCCGCCGTTGTGGTACTGGAACGTGCCATTGACGGGCTGGCCCGGGATCCGGGGAACCGCGGCCACCGTGACGTTGGGCACATCGTAGTTCACGTTGGGCGCCGAGACCGCGGTCGACACACCCGTTGCTGCGCTGGCCGTGCCGGAAGCGTCGGCGGCCTGCGCTCGCACGATGACCCAGTAGGAGCCGGCGACGTTGGGCCAGGTTCCGGCGTACGTGGGATCGGGGATGGCGGTGGAGCCGGACGCGAGAGCTGCGGTGGTGCCGGAAGCGATCACGGTGTCCCCTGCATCCCACGTCGAGTTGCCAAGGGAGGCGTACGCGGTCCAATTGATGATGGCGCTTCCGTTCGCGGTCGAGGTGTTCTGGATCGTGAAGGTGCCGCTCACTGCCTGGCCTGCCGTGGTGCCCGTGGGGGCAGGCACCGATGTGACGGTGTACGTGGGGATGGTCACTGGAACCATGGTGGAAGCGGAGTCGTTTCCCGAGTTGACGTCATCCGGTGCGCTCACCTTGACGAACAGCCATCGGCTTGCGGCGCCCGGCGGCCAGGTTCCGGCCAGTGCGTACGGCCCGGTTGGCGCTCCCGCGCCCAGGGGGCCGAAGGGTCCGGTCTGGAAGGCAGTGTCCGAGATGTCCAGGGTCGCGTCGGAGGAAATGTACGCCGTCCAGCTGCCCCCAGCCGTCCCGCCGGCCGTCCCGATGTTCTGGGCGCTGAACTGGGCGGAGAACGCACCCCCGGCGGTCGTTCCCACGACTCCGCCCACGGAAGTCACGGTGTAGTTGACGTCCGGCGGGTTGACGCCGATCCCCCCCGATGCCAGGGTGTTGTTGCCCGGCGCCACGTCGTCCCCGGCTCCGACCACGCCGATCAGGAAATAGGTGTTCGGGCTCGTGGACGCAGGCCAGGTGCCACCAAAAGGTTGTGTCCAGGGGGCGCCGGCTGCAAGTCCCGGGGACGCCAGGGAGCCGGTCGCCACGAGCTGATCGGTGCCGATGTTGAGGACCGCGTCCGCGGACCGGTAGACCGACCACGGGACGAACTGGGTGCCGGCATGGGTGCCGGCGTTCTGAAAGCTCAGATTGCCGGAAAAAGCTGCGCCAGCAGTCGTCCCAACGATTCCGCCCACGGACGTCACGGCGTAGTTCACGTTGGGCGCGGTCGTGGTTACCGGCGATGCGCTGGCGGTGGCGTTGTTCCCCGGTACCGTGTCCTCGGACGAGGACAACGCAACGATGAGGTACCAGGACCCCGGGGTAGACGGCCAGGTTCCCCCGAAATTGATCGTCGGGTCCAGCGTGCTGCCGGCAACGGCCGCTGAGCTTCCGGAGTCCAGGACGGGGTCCGTTCCAATGTCCAGGATGGCGTCCGGCGAGAGGTAGGCCGTCCACGACACCGGCTGGGCGCCCGTGTCGGCGAGGTTGTTCCGTATCCGGAAGGCCCCGATGAGCGGATCACCGGCAACGGTGAAGCCGGTGCTGGACGGACCGGCACCCACGGAGTAGTCGATGGCGAGCGGTGCCGGACCGGTCGTGGTGAACGTGGAGCTGCTCGCCGTCGTGTTGTTTGCGGAAGAGACGTCATCCGTCGCGGCTACGGTGGCCAGCAGGTACCACGTGCCCGGGGTAGAAGGCCAGTAACCAGAAAAGGGGACCGTGGGGGGGACGGCCGCCGCGTTAACGAAGGCACGGCTGCCGCGCGCCACGAGGTAGTCCGCGCCGTCGAGCAACGCGTCGGCGGATGCGTATACGGCCCAATCGATGCCAGCCACTCCGTCGGCGGTTCCGATGTTGTCGATTGTGAAGTCCCCACTGACGGACTGCCCTGCCGACGTGCCGACGACGTTGGTCGGGCCAGGAGCCGGCACGTCATAGTCGATGCTCAGCGCCGAGAGGGTTGTAGCCCTGGGGCCGGAAGTGTTGTTGAGGGGGGTGGTGTCGTCAGCCGCGGAAATCTGCACGATCAGGTTCCACGGTCCCGGACTAACCGCAGGGAAGCTGCCGCTGACCGCGACGGGGCGAGGCGCCTCCGCTGCGGTCATGGGGGGTTCTGTTCCGCTTCCGACCAGCCAGTCGCCTCCGCCCAGGGTGCCGTCCGCCGAGAGGTACAGTTCCCAGGTGACGGTTTGCTGGCCGTTGCCGCTGCCGATGTTGTCCAGGGTAAAGGTGCCGGCGGGAATCGGCGAGGCTACGGTGCCGGAGGCGGGCAGCGCCGCGACGCTGGAGACGGTGTAGTTCACCGTGCTGGCAACGGCGGTCACGGTCACCGTTGCGTCGACGAACGTCAGCGAGACAGTGTCCGTCAGCCTGACAGTGTCCGTGCCGGGCGTGGAGCCGGCGGTGTATACGCCGCCGGGGCTCGTGACCGACGGGCTTCCGGATCCCGAACCCTGCATGGCGAAGCTGTAGGACCCGGATCCTCCAATGGGCAGAAAGGTGAGGCTGCTGCCAGCGACCACGGAGACCATCGACGGGCTGATCGCAAGTGGTCCGGAGGTCTGTACCGTGATCGTGGCCTCTTGCGACTTGCCGGTCTTGTCCGTCACCCGCACCACCGATGTGCCCGGACTCGCCGAAGCGGTGAAGAAGCCCGTGACGGGATCCACACTTCCCAGGCCGGATGCCATCGAATAGGCATAGGGGGGCACGCCGCCGTCGGCGGCGAATGTCAGGGTGCCGCCTCCAGGAACCACCGTGGCGGACGGGTTGATGCTCAGCGCCTTGCCCTGGGGCCCGTCCAGGAGCTGGCGCAGCTCCCACGGCACGCAGCCGGCTACGAAGGCCGAGAGCACGATCGCCAGGGCTACCCTGGCGGCCGCGCGGGAGCCGCGGCCGGGCTGCGGACTAGAAGCGGACATACACCGACACCTCTGGAGAGAATCCCATGATCACGAGCGAGGCGCTCTCAAAGAAACCGATCCATGCCGCTTCCAGAGCCATCCCGAGAAACGGCGTGAATGGAACATCGACGCGCATCCCTGCCAGAAGGTAGGGTACAGGCTTCATGAGCGTCCCTTCGTAGCTCGTGGTCACGCTCATAAGCGCCGGCCCGGCGCTCACGTGGAACAGGATGCCGGGGAATGCCCCTTCGTTCATCGAGTAATTCACTTCTGCGCCCAGCGGCACGAGAAGCAGCGTCGCGGTCGATACGACCCCGGCGGCGTTCATGGCGCCCAACCCGCCCAGGAGGCCCGCCCCGAAGACGCCGGGCCCCAGGGGGAAGCGGATCACCGCGGAGAGCGTGGCAAGGATGCCGAGGTCCGCGTACGTCCCGCTTCCCAGCGGGATGAAAGGAGCCACGCCGCTCGTCAACGCGATCCTGCTGGGGGCGCGCTGCGAGGATCGTGTCCCCGTCACCGTCGCCGCGGGCGGCGAGGCTCCCGGACCGCCTTCCGGAGGCTCGGCAGGGCTGGGTTGCCGCGCACCTGGCCCAGGGGTCGTTCCTGGCGAAATGTCCGTCGGGCGGTCACCTGGTTGCGCAGGGGGCAGGGGCTGGATGACCGGCTCAAGCGTGAGGCCCGCGAGGACCTGGTCCAGCACTTGCGCCACTACAGAATCCATGGCTAGTCCTATGCGGCCGGAAACTGACGCGGAGCTCAGCTTCGCGCCGGTTTGCGCGTCGTACAACTGGACCGAGAGGGTGAGTTCCTTGGAGGAGGTCGAGTATTCCCCGAACAGGAA
>Ga0153915_10001438_pt1 | contig 21883 bp, 17 predicted proteins | sample Opewatmetagenome_2_FD_107003 | JGI IMG/M metagenome (GOLD analysis project Ga0153915, IMG submission 107003) | Freshwater wetland microbial communities from Ohio, USA - Open water 3 Core 3 Depth 3 metaG | ecosystem: Environmental > Aquatic > Freshwater > Wetlands | place: USA: Ohio, Lake Erie...
CGAATTTCCAGCCAGCGATTCGGCTGTCGCGCTCCCAGCGCGGACGCGGGCAGCACGAAACAGGTCAATGCGGCCAGCGCAAGGACAAGCTGCCTCATGCGGACTCGGACACTCGGTGGGCAGGACGATGGATGGCGATCGCGGCCAGGACGACGAAGAGCGCGGCGGCGCCGGGCATCTGGAGCGTGAAATCGAAAAACTCCTGAATCGCGATGGCGCACAACCCAGTCACCGCGCCGGCCCGCAGCCAGTACGTGCGCGTGTCGTCGGCTTTCTCGCGAAAACGTCGCCACACTTCCCGAATGAACATCACCAGCGCGATGAGGATCGGCACACCCAGCAACAGTCCTCCCTCAGCCGCAATCTGAAGGTAGTCGTTGTGCGCCTCGATGGACAACTCACTAGTCGGCGACTTGTCAGTCTGATAATGCAGCATCGAGATCCCGTACGTGTTCAGGCCTGTGCCTGTCAGTGGGAAGTCCCGGATGACGCGAAACGTATCCTGCCAGATGCCGAGCCGGCCCCCGATGTCTGGGGTTGCGCCTTGAAAGCGCTGAAGCACAACATCAACGCTGCCCCAGGAGGCAGCCATGACCACAACGAAAACGAGATAGGCACCGGTAACCAGTCGGCGCGAAGAAGACGACTGCCGCCGGATCATCCACCAACCGAACAGCACGACTACGAAGAACAGACATAAGACGCCGCCTCGAGACGCACACACCACGATCGACAGCGCCATGACGGCGACGGCAAAGCCGGTCAGCACGGTCTTGCTCGCCTCCGGCGAGGATAGCCACAGGAACCGGTGCCGCCAACCTGGCTTCACGCCGCGCAGCCCGCGCGCCAAGCCGCCGGACAAATTCCCAATCGACAAGGCCAGCGCCATCACCAGCCAGCCCGCAGTGTGATTGCGGTTAATGAAAGGAGCGGAGTAGTTCCCCTTCAACTGCGGGGGATACCAGAATCCATACACAACATCGCTCCCACTGGCTTTCTGCATTAGCTCCAAGATCGCCACCATCACGCCCAGCATCAGAATCCCGCTCGCGATCTTCGCCGGCCCGACCGCACTGATGCCACGAACACACCCCACCAACAAGATGGTGAACGCCGCTAGAAACACCAGGCCTATTACCGTCCGCGGTGGCGCAATCGATACTGGCCGACGCGCTTCTTGGGCTGACGCCGCCACGTCGCCTGCCTGCATCGTCGCCTTCGCGTAAAGCTGCCGGTAATCGGCTGCCATGCTGGACGGGCTGACGCTGGCGATGGCATGTCGGGAAAGAGGAACCAGTTGAAGCAGGCCTCCGAGGAAGACCACCGCCAACGGGACGGCAACCGTTCTGGAAGCGAAGCGCTTCGTTTGCGACGCCAACAAGCCGAGCAGCCCGACAACAACTGAAAACACCAACAGCGGTCCGTAGGCCCAAGAGTACTCCGCCCCAAAGGCCAGCGCTCCCCAGCCAAGGAGCATTACCACCGACCAGGAAAACAGGTGGATTGCTCTTGGACCCATTTGCTTTGCGGAGCTTGAAAGTGGGGACCTTACAGGTCGCGTGGCGCGAACACCGACCGTTGCGTGGTCGACCCGGTCATTTCGGACGCGTCAATCGCGTCGAAATCTGGGGCGAGAGTACCGAGATCCACCGGAAGGCCTACCGGCGTCCTAGGCTCCACGGACAGAAGCCACCCTCTCCAGTTGCACGCGTGACAGCGGTACGGCCGCTTGGGCGAGAAAGACTTCCGCATGTGCTCTGTCCGCGACTTGATGCGCGAGCGATGGATGTCGGTAGACGCACACGCCGGGCATTTGTGGCCGTGCTCAGATAACGCTTCCGCAAGCTTCGCAGGGGAGGCGACGTCAATAGACGCAGCGTCTGTGGCCGGTGTTCGTGTTGCTTCCCTCGCACCGAAGCGATCGCGTCCGAAGTTCGGGACAATTTCGCCAAGCTGCGCGAGGACGCCGGTGCGGTCGCCTTGGCGGGCGCGTTCCTCCAAACGGGCTACGCTGGCTGCAAGCGTGTCGCCGTTTGGTGACCTCACCGATTGGACACTCATGATCAGTTCCATCAATGACGGCCGGGCGACCTCGTCCTCGCCGAACAGCTCCTCGTACAGCTTTTCGCCCGGGCGTAAGCCGACGAACGTAATGGGGATCTCGGCCTCTGGGACAAAACCCGCCAGGCGAATAAGATCGCGGGCCATGTCCACCAACTTCACCTGTTCACCCATGTCGAGTACGTAGAGGCGCCTGTTCTCGCCGCCGGCGGCCGCATGCAGGACAAGCTGCACCGCCTCTGGGATGAGCATGAAGAACCGGCGCATGTCCGGATGTGTAATGGTGACCGGGCCGCCGGCCTTGATCTGCTGGAGGAATCTCGGCACCACGCTCCCGCTGGATCCGAGCACATTACCGAACCTGACTGTGACGAATATGGTCCCGCTGCCTTGTGCCTGGGTCTGTAGCAGCAGCTCAGCCACACGTTTAGTCGCACCCATGACGCTCGTCGGATTGACCGCCTTGTCGGTGGAGATAAGGATGAAGCGGTCCACGCCGCAGCGTTCGGCGCTCTCGGCCATGATGCGCGTGCCCGTCACATTGTTCTTCACGGCTTCGCAGGGGTTGTCCTCCATCATGGGCACGTGCTTGTGCGCCGCGGCGTGGAACACAATCTCTGGACGATAGTGGTGAAGCACCTGCTCCATCCGCGCCCGGTCGGTCACATCGCCGATCACGGTGTGAACTCCGCGTCCGTGGCCGCAGTCACTCAGTTCGTTGCTGATGTGAAAGAGCCCATTTTCGGCGTGGTCCAACAGGACTAGAACACTTGCTCCGAAAGAGGCAATTTGCCGGCACAGTTCAGACCCAATCGACCCGCCTGCGCCAGTGACTAACACGCGTCGACCTCTGAGAAGCGCGCGTGTCGGAGTCTGGTCGAGGTCGACCGGGCCGCGCGAAAGCAGATCCTGCACTGACAAGTTGCGGATTTGATTGATCTCGACTTTGCCGTCCAGAATCTCGCGGAGCGTTGGCAGTGTCTTGATCGGGATGTTGTACCGATCGAGCGCACGAATAACGCCTCTGAAGACGGCCGGATCTGCACGCGGAATGGCCACCAGAATCTCGTCCGGCTTCTCTGCAGCCATGATGCGTGGCAGGTCGGCCCTCGTGCCCAGCACGGGCACTCCGTGGATCCGGAGGCCGATCTTGGCCCGATCATCGTCGATGAAGCCAACGGGTTTACCTGACAGGGTCGTCTTCGTGCGCATGTCGCGGACGATCATCTCGCCCGCATCGCCGGCTCCGTAAATGAGCACTCGCTTACCGCGACCGACGTGGGACAGTTCGCGATAGATTCGTCGGCCAAGGCGTACCCCGCTCATCGCCAGGATGAGGAGCAACGCGTCGATGATGACAATCGACCGGGGATATTCGATGCCTGAAGAGCGCCACGCGACGAGGGCATAGAACAAGCCCGAACTAGTTAGCACTCCGAGAAGGATATTGCGAAGGTCCCAGATACTTGTGTATCGCCATAGCCCCTCGTACAACCGAAACGGCAGGAATGCCGTTACCTGAACCGCCAGCAGCCAGGGGAGCGTCTGCCACCAAAGTTGTAAGTAGTTCGCCGGGATCGAGCCGTCGAACCGCAGCGAAAATGCCAGATAGCTCGCCGTGACGATCAGCGTCAGGTGCAACCAGACGACAAGCAGGCGCCGGTACTTGAGGATGAGGTTGTCCACGGTGTTTAAGTCAGTTGCAGCGCAGGTGATCAGACGTACCGCGCAGCACGAGACCGCGGACCATCTCGATCACGCGCGATTGGTCTTCAGGGGCAAGACTCGAGCCACTAGGAAGGCACAGGCCGCGACGGAAGAGATCTTCTGCAACCGCTCCGCCGCGCATGGGACACTGCTCGAAAACCGGCTGAAGGTGCATCGGCTTCCAGAGCGGGCGCGACTCGATGTTCTGAACTTCGAGCGCGAGGCGGATGTCGTCCGGCGTTGCGCCAAGCATGGCCGCGTCGATGGTGACGCACGTCAACCAGCAGTTCGAGCGTCCGTATTCCGCTTCGGGCATCACGCTGATTCCAGCAATGTCGTCGAAGGCTTTGCGGTACATAGCGTTGACGGCGCGCCGACGCTCCAATTTGCGGGGCAGTGAGCGAAGCTGCGCGCGTCCAATCGCTGCCAGCAGATTGCTCAGGCGGTAGTTGTAGCCGCTGTCGGAGTGCTGATAGTGAGGCGCCGGATCGCGGGCCTGCGTTGACATGTGTCGCGCGCGATCGGCGAGTCGCCGGTCGTGCGACACGAACATGCCGCCGCCGCTCGTGGTGATAATCTTGTTTCCGTTGAAGGAGAATGCGGCACAGGCGCCGAAGCTGCCGGCCGGCGCACCGTTGTAAGTTGACCCCAGCGCCTCGGCCGCATCCGCGATAAGCGGCACGTCGTATTGCCGGCAGATCTCGCCGAGCCGATCGTAGTCGGCGCACTGGCCGTAGAGATCGACGCTGATGACCGCGGCCGCCTGCCTCCCTGCGAGCGCGCGGCTTCGCAGTTCCTCCTCGAGCAGATCGGGGTTCATCGTCCATGTGTCGGCTGAAACGTCAACGAAAGCCGGTCGGGCGCCGACGTAGGTGATGGCGTTGGCGGTGGCGGCGAAGGTGAGCGTGGAAGTGACGACGTCCATGTCACGGCCGACGCCAAGGCTTTCGAGTCCGAGGTGGAGGGCGGCGGTGCCGCTCGAGAGTGCGACGGCGTGCGGCACGCAGACCGCCTCGGCGAACTCGCGCTCGAACGCGTCGATTTCCGGCCCGGTCGGTGCGATCCAATTGGAATCGAACGCCTGGAGCAGGAAAAGCCGTTCCTGCGCGCCGACGTCAGGGGGTGAGAGGTAGATGCGCCCCATGTTTCAAGTCTGCTCGGCCGGTACATCCCACCTCTGCAAGGCCTGCCGGAACGCATCGAACTCGGCCTCTGTCAGATCTAGCGAAGACGTCGTAACCGCAGGATCTAGCCATGTTGTCATATCATGGTTGGGTGTTTTCGCGAGGGCGGTTCGAACAACGAAGTCGTGTAAGGCATCTCCGTTGCGTCAATCAAGGTGCGTCATGCGCAGGGTGGGCAAGCCATCTGACAAACGCGGCGCTCTAGGAACATCCCACGCCAAAGGCCGACAAGCTTCGGTAGGTCATCCGCCTCTACTTTACGGGCGGCGGCCGCGGGCCTGAGTGCGACTGCAATTGTCATACATGCTGGCGGGTTTCACGAGCAAGCGTCTTCAATCTTCGAAATTCCGACATGATCCGCAGCGTGCACGAAGAATGTGTTTAGAGGCAACTCCATGGCATCACGTAACCGCCGTCCCGAGGGAGTGAATGGCACGTAGCCGACATTCGTCAGTGCTTGAAATACTTCCGCTTTGTTTCTTTGCACCTCGACCATGAGTCGCGGGCGGTGAGCCTGCAGCAATGCTGACATGCCTCTCACAACCTCGTATTCAAAGCCCTCAACGTCAACCTTGATAAACTCGGGATGAAGATTGCGATCCGATACAAAGGCATCAAGAGTAATGACGGAGACATCCAGCGTGGACCGTGTCGCTCGAACGTGGGCTGCTGCCTCGTTCTCGCGTAGAGTGGAAAAGTCTCTGACGAGTGAGTTGTTCTGCCCGGTTAGATTCTCGATGTAAAGTGGGAGGAGGCCTCTAACCTCGCCAACTGCGACGGGCGCGACTACAACGTTGGCCTTGCAACCGACATTTTTGCTGAGGTACGGAAGGTTGTTCGTGCCTGGTTCGAAGACGTATACCCGGCCGGAGTCGCCGACTAAGCTCGAAAGATACAGCGACACATAGCCAATGTGGCCGCCGACGTCAAGAACTGTCGATCCGACGCTGACAAGCCTTGCGAAGCCGCGCATCACATCGTGCTCACGCTGCCTTCCATGAAACCAATAGCCTCTGTGCCTGAACGAGTGCAAATGGAACTTATCGTTGGTGTAATGGTGACGGATCGTAATGTCACCGATGTTGACTCTAGCAAGTACTGGCAGGATCAAACGGCGAAGCAACGGTTGCCGATCCAGCGGTTTCGTCAAATGAGTGCGACTCATAAGGACTCCGGTACTGTCACGTGGCGACGTCCGCTACAAGAGAGATCCTACGACTCATGGTTCAAATCGCATTCAAAATACGGTCAACTTCGCACAGCGAGCCGATTTCCGCGTCTGGCGCGGCAGCGGCGTCAATCGGTTCGCGATGGCGGTACACGCCATCGAGGCGTCGCACCCTGATGCTCTTCAGCCCCGCAGCGCGTGCGCCAATGAAGTCCTTTTCCGGGTTGTCGCCCAGGTAGACGCAACAGTCAGGATCCGCGCCGAGTTCGCTAAGCGCGGCTTGGAATGGAACCGGCGACGGCTTCCAACAGGCGCGGCCGAAGTAATCACTGAAGACTATGCTCCGAAAACAGTGTGCGATATTGAGAGCGGCGACCTTTCGCTGCTGCACGTCCAGGTACCCATCCGTTAAGAGACCGAGATCCATGCCGCGGTTTCGGCAGTCACGGACGAAGGGCTCGACATCGGCGTGCAGGTTGATGCTCGGCGTATGCTCACGGTACGCGCGCAGCATTCCAACGGCCAAATCCGACCGAAACCCGCCCTGCGCGAGCCACGTGTCGAACGTCCGACCGCGAACCTCGCTGTCGAACAAAGCGATCAACTCGTCGGCGCATTCCTGGACCGAAATATCCTGACAGCCGCCGAGCCATCGTGCCGCGGCGAGAAACCCGCTTATGACGAACTCTCGTTCCGGATAGAGGGTGTCGTCGAGATCAAGAATGATGGCTTTGCAGCGTTCCATCGGCAGCAGGCGAAAGAAAGAAGGACTCGTCGAATCTCGTGAGGTAGACATCAGTCGCGTAGCTCCCGATCGGCGGCACCTCGATATCGATGCCAGCGGCGCGCCCAAGAAGCCATTGCGGAAAATCCGCGCCGGCGGCGATTCCAAGCGGAGCACCGCCGCCAAACCTCGCATTTACCTCGGTGAAGTACACGAGGCCGTTCTTCGAAATTCCTTGCACAGTGATCGGACCGCGAGCGTCCAATGCCTTCGCAATCCGGCCGCACGCGTCAGTTACTACAGGATTGAAGCAAGTAACGCCTTTTGCTACCTCACCCCATCGGACTTCGATACGCCTTCGCGACACGATGCTCAGCAGCGCTCCAGTCTGATCGCACACAACGTCACTCGTGATCTCCGGTCCGGGCAGGAATTGCTGAATCATAGCGTGCGGAACGTACTGCTGGAAGAACGTCAGCTCCTGCGGCGTACGTGCGGCGTACGTGTGCGCTGATGCGCTCCCGAAGCGCGGCTTAACGAACAGCGGGTAATCGGCTTCCTTCGGATCGAAATCGTCCGGTAGCCACGAAGCGGGAGTAGGCAAGCCCATGCGCTTGAACAACTGGACCGTCAGCCACTTGTCGGAGACGGCGTCCACGTGACTCGCTGGCACCGTTGCGACGTGCGTGCCGATGGCGTTCAGTGCAGGCGCTAACCCCGCCAGGACGGGAACGTCAGCATCGATCAGCGGGAATACCACATTGACGTCGTGTCGCCGACATATCTCGAGAAGGGTCGATGGATAATTCTCGTCATTGACGCGCGGGACGATCGCGCACGCGTCGGCGACGCGAAGCGCCGGAGCCAGTGGATCGATGTCAACGGCAACAATCCGACCTGCAAGATTGAGGGACTCGTACGCGCGCCGGAACGCTCGGAGCAATTCGACCCGGCGGCCAACGCTGGTGAACAACACGTTGACGAAGCGTATCGTCACGACGCCCGTTCTGCGGGTTTTCGGGCTATGACGTAATACCCGCCGGCAATTCGATCAGCCTGCGCTGCATTCACCAGAGCAATATCCAGAAGCTTCACCGGCGCGAGCGCCAGAGCGAATGCTGCTTTAGTGGGGATATACAGGTTCCGGGACACCCGGGAAGCAATCACAGCGATGAACTCGACGGCAATGCGGTAAAACCCGGTCGCCGGGCCAACGGCGATGCCGATCTCGTCGCATGAGAACCCGGCGCGCTCCAGAATCTGCACGATCCCTTCACGGCTGAATCGCCAGAAGTCCGTCGGCCCCGGGTGATAGCCGATCACGAATGGAACCTGGCAGTAGAGGAGCCCGCCTGGAGTCAATACGCGGTACATCTCTGAAACGGCAACATCAGGCTCGCGCACGTGTTCGAGCGTTTCCTGGGTGATGATGACGTTGAACGCCGCTGACCTGAATGGCAGCCGCTCGGCGGCGCCTCGGCAATCAACCGACGGTGTCTGGACGTAATCGAAGTTCGTCGTCTTGGGCGAACGACGGCCGTACCCTGAGCCAACATTGAGGATCCGATCTGACGGGCCGGCGTGCGACAGGCATCTGCCGAGCGCCGCCACGATCTGCGGCGACGAGTTATGCGTCGCGTAGACGCTCTCGACGAAACGGCGACGCCATGCAGGCAAGATCACCGGCGTCCCGCATCGGTTCCGACAAACTCGGAAGCCGTCGCGTGGCCGGGCTGCGCGATCCCTTCGCGGCGAAGCGTCTTGTAGATCGTCTGGGCCATGATTCGGATGTCGAGCGCCAGCGATTCGTGCTCGACGTACCATAAGTCGAGAGCGAACTTGTCGTCCCACGACATCGCGTTGCGCCCGTGGATCTGCGCCCATCCCGTGATACCGGGCTTCACGTCGTGCCGGCGTGCTTGCTCTGGGGTGTACCGCGGCAGGTATCTGGCGGGGAGCGGCCTCGGGCCGACCAAAGACATCTCTCCCCGAAGCACGTTTACCAATTCAGGCAGCTCGTCGAGGCTCGTGCTGCGTAGGAACACGCCAAGTCTTGTCAGGCGATTTTCGTCAGGCAGCATTTCACCATACCCATCGCGTGCATTCGTCATGGTTCGGAACTTGAAGATCGTGAACGGGCGCCCGCGCAATCCGGCGCGCTGCTGGCGGAACAGAACGGGCGCGCCGAGCCATATGCGAACGGCGAGCGCGACCGCTGTCATGACGGGCAGCAGCACAATAAGCAGAGCCGCGCTTGTCACGGAATCGAGCGCGCGTTTACCGAAAGCGCAGTACACGTTCAGGATACGATCGCTGTGGCCGCGTGCGACACACCGACTGTGGGTAGGCCGGTAATCCGACTCAGGGCATCGAGGTAGCGCGTCGCCAGCACGCGTCGATCGACGTGCGCGATTGCCCATCGACGCCCGTTGCGGCCAAATTCGGCCGCCAAGTTCGGCTCGGCTCGGAGGCGCCGGATCGCAGCGGCAATTGCCCTGCCGTTTTCCGGCTCAACAAAGATTCCTGCTTGCGCGTCGTCGCAGACAAGCTGACGGGCAACGCCGTCGATCGCGAGGATTACAGGCCGCTCGCACGCCATGTAGTCGAAGATCTTGTTGGGGTAGACAGTGCGGAACGTCGGGTTGTCCTGCAGCACCGCGAGACCGACATCGGCGGCGTTAACGAACTGCGGCATTGCGTCCTTGGACTGCGCTCCAAGAAACTGGATATTGTCAAGGCCGCGATCGGCTGCTGCCCGCTCGCACGCGTGCCGCTCTGGACCGTCGCCCACGCACGCAATCAATACATCACGATCGCTGCGCAACTCCGCAGCGGCGTCAACGAGCTGCATCAGCGCATTCGCGCGCCCGTGTGCACCGGCGTAGAGGCAGACGAATCGATCGTTCCAGCCGTAGCGCTTGCGAACGGCGTTCTGCTTCGGTGCAGGCTTAAACACGTCGAGATCAGCACCATTCGGAATGAACACGATCTTGTCGGCCATCGCGAGACCACGTCGCTCAAGGTCGGTGGCAAATGCGGGCGTGAGCACATTGATCTTCGTCGCGCGAGAACACGCGAAGCGCTCGAGACGATAAAGCGCCAGCGTTACCAGCGAGCGTTCGCGCAGGACACCCGTCGTCACGACACTCTCCGGCCAGAGGTCTCGGATCTCGAACACCCACGGCACGTCATGCCGAACCGATGCGATCCATCCCGTGATCGCCGTCGTCAGCGGAGGCGAGGTGGCAATGATCACGTGGGGGCGCTCGGCTCGAAGTGCCGCAAGCGTCCCTGTGGCCGTGAAGCCGACGAACGCCCATATGCGCCCGAGATAGCTTCTGTTGTAGGTCTCCGGCACGCGGCACCTCCAGACGTCGATCCCGTCCTCGATCCGACGCGCCAGCCATCGACCGGTCAGCCCCGGTTGGGTGGTGCCGGTCGCGTAATTGATCGTACCGGCAACGATGGTGACGTCATGCCCGGCGTCGCGCCATAGGCGCGCCAGCTCGTTGAACCGCGAGCCACCGGGCTGGCCTGGCGCAAGGTAGTACTGATGAATGATCAGAATTCTCACGATTGTCGCAACGGCACCGCAAGTTCGGCAACTGCCTGGCAGACAAGATCGACCTGCTCTTCCGTCATGGTGCTGAAGAACGGCAGTGCTAAAGACGTGTCGCCGAGGCGTTCTGTTATCGGGAAGTCTCCACGCTCATATCCAAACCGAGAGCTGTAAAAGGGCTGCAGGTGAATAGGCGTGAAGTACGGACGTGACGGGATTCCGCGGTCCGCCAAGGCTGCCATCAACGTATCTCTCGTGAGCCTGTTCGCCAATCTCACGACATAGACAAACCAGGACATTCTCGTCGTCGTCGCGGCCAGCCGTGGTACCCAAACGTATGCCAACTTCCCGAGTCTGTCCGAGTACCAGTGCGCCACCCGCTCACGCTTTGCCAGCATTTGATCCAACCGGCGAAGCTGCACCAACCCAAGAGCGCTGGATAGGTCGGTGGGTCGATAATTGAACCCGAGGCGGCTGTGATTCAGCCAAGCGTCGAAGACGTCGCGACCTTGGTTCCTAAGGGACCGGAATAGATCGGCCGCGCCATCGTCGTCGGTGACAATGGCACCGCCTTCGCCAGTAGTCATCTGCTTGTTGGGGTAGAACGCAAAGCAGCCTGAGTCGCCGATGCTTCCAGCACGAATCCCTTGGTACTCCGCACCCAGCGCCTCGCAGGCGTCCTCAAGGACCGACAGGCCGAAGTCCTCGCCACACGTGGCGATCGCGTCCATTCTCGCAGGCTGGCCAAAAGCGTGCACCGGTAGGATCGCCTTCACCTGACCGTGAGTTGTTCGGCATGCACGAGGTAGCCATTTTTCGTAGCCGGCCGCTCGCTCGGTGACGTCGCGAATCGCCTCAGCGAGCATCTCGGCATCTACGTTACCTGTCTCTGGGTCGACATCAACGAACAGCGGAATCCCGCGTTCGTATAGAATGCAGTTCGCCGAGGCCACGAATGAAAAGGGCGACGTAGCGACAACGTCCCCCTCAGTGACTCCAGCCGCGATTACCATCATGTGTAAAGCCGCAGTACCGCTCGAGACGGCAATCGCATGTTTGGAGCCGACGTAACGAGCTAGCTCTGACTCAAACGCACGTGTTTTGTCGCCGGCGCTGAGATGGCCGGAACGGACCACCTCGAGCACACTGGCCGCTTCTTCTTCCGTCAGATCTGCGGACGACATCGGGACTGCCGGCGGAAGATTCACGGGAGCCTAATCCTCTCTCGATTTGGCACTTTCCAATTAGCGGCGCCAAGAAATGCTGACGTTGTCAAATGGCTGCGCGCCCTCGGGACTTAGCGTGAACTCGACGTCAGCCTTTTCGGTCTGAATTGTCCAGCTCGTGCGTTCGGCTGACGCTATTGGCGTTCCAGAGCCAATGACGGTGACCGTCCGTGCTGGCAGCTCTGACGTGAAGCTCACGGCGAGAGATGGTGCGGGCGTCTTGGTTCCGTATCGTCGCGACACCCATCCCCTCGGAGGGCTATTGTGTCCGCTCTGCACGTCGCCAATTCGCGGCACCGCCGACGGATCGAGCACTTGCAGCGATATGCAGCCGTGGGCCGTCTGGAGTGTCAGCCGACATTCTGCGGTCGTCCATTCAGACGGCAACGGAGCAGCTTGCCACTGCAGCCGGATCGTATTAGACCGGGAGCCAACTACGTCATCGCAGATCACCCACAGATCCGGTTTGACGAATAGCACTGCGCGACGGTGCGTGCATCGAGCGGTGCGACAGTAGCCGTAGTGCTCGCCGGACATGACACCGTAGTTGTTCGTGTCGAAATAGGTCCGCAGCTTTGCCTTTGTCCAGTACAACACCTTGAATTGTCGGTGGTGCACCATTTGACTCTGGTGATCGACTTCGATCGTGTTGTGCGCTCGCGTCCCCATGAAATGGCGATGCCACTCCGGAGCCCCGTTGTATGAATAGGACCCAGCGTCAACCAGAATGTTTGTACCACGCCACCATACGTCAAGGTGCAACATGTCGATCTGTGAAAACCGATCTCGTAGGCTGCCGCATCGCAGCACTGAAAATGTTTCCCCCACTTCGCTTCGAAGCGTGTGGTACCCGCTTTCGGTAAACGACGCGCTGACTCTTCTCCGCCTGTTCAGGGGCAAATCGAGAACCGCGGGGCCCAGGAACCACACTGCCATCTCGTCCCATGGACCTGGCTCGTACAGCCGCTCTCCACGAGCAACGCAGCTCACGGCCTGAAGGACTGGTCGAAAGTCCTCATAGCTGCAGCACGACAGCGGGCTGGGCTGCACTCCATCGTTGGCGCCGTAGTTGGGAAGCCAGCCGCTCTCGTTGTCCTGCTGCTCGTACAGGAAGTCAAGGGAGCGAGCCATTGCCTGCAACCATTCCGGCGGAATCTCGCATTTTGTCGCTCGGACGAATGCGCATGCCCAGAGAAGGACAGTTAGGGCAAGACGCTGATACGTATGAGACTGTTGAATGTACGAACCATCGCTATAGAACTGCCGCTCGACCTGCTCTGTGAGGAGCGCGCGACCTGTCCTCTGCCACCTCTCCGAGTCGTCTGTCTGTACGACCGTGCCGATCGCCAGCAAACCCAGCGCCTCCGACAGCAGGTGGTTGTTAAAGACGGCGTGTCTCGCATACGAAAGGTTGTGCTCGATGTGATCGGCGGATACCGCGAGTTGATGAGCAATCAGAGGTTCTAAGTCTGCGCCGGCTCGCGTATCCAGCAGTGTTTCGACGCCGAACCACAGCGCAAGACTGCGCAGGGCGATTTCCTGACCGGAAGACCAATGAACACCGATGTACGGCGGATTGTCGGCCGCGAAGGCACGTACTTGCTCAAGATATGCCGATGCAAACTCGTGCTGCGCCTCGCTATTGAAAATCGCGGCTCGACCAAAGTAGTACGCCTGCGGAAACCGACCCAGTTCCCACAGGAACTTGATGTCAACGCCAGCGGGTGCCTGTCGAATGGCGCGCGAGGTTATGTAAGACCGAGGGAATTGATACCCGGAAACCGGGTCCTGGTGCCATTTCAGCGGCTGGCCGTAATCGAGGATATCGCCGCCGAAAGCGGGGATGCGTCCACGAATGCAGTGCCGGGCGGTCTGGAGCAGCGCGGCTTGGCCGTGCGGCGGGAGCACAAGGTCTGCGGTGTCTGCTATAGCGGACGACGCCGCGCACACGCGACGATTGTTTAGAGTGACGTTGGCGCGGTTCCTTGGCGTGGGAGGCGCAATCAGTGGTCTAAGAGCCTCTTCGAGCTCCCACTTGACCCTGAAGGCTGTGCCCTTGAACCCGAGCTCACGCACCTCCTGGGCAAGTGATCTCAGGTTGCTCAGCATCATGCGGTGCGCCGGTCACCTTCGGCGCAAGATGACGCCAGCAGCAGATGCGAGATCGATAGAGGCAGGTACTCCGCCAACCAGGCATCTGCCGCACCTGACGCCTTGGCGCTGAGTGCCCATGCAATCGGCGGAATGGCCACGCCTCCGCGATGCCGGTGTATCCGGAACCCGGCGTCCTGCAGCTCGCGTGCTGCCTCCGGCGCTGACCAGGCGGCGCGGCGGCGTCCGGGCCAGAGCCGCGACAGCCACGACCCGCTGTTACCGTCAAGAATCGCCACTCGTCCTGCCGGCTTCAGCCAGGATGTGATTCTGGGGAGCACCGCGGCACTCGGCTGCATCATGTTGAATGCGAACAAAGAGTAGACAGCGTCGAACGAGCCGAATTGAGAAAGGTCGACGGTCACCGCATTTCCCTGTACTCCTTGCAAGTCCAGCGGCTTCCCAAGCAGTCGCTCATAGAACTGCTTCCGCTTCGCCATGACATCCAGTGAACATGCATCAACGTCCAGTCCCACGACACTCGCGCCCATGAGCGCGAGATACAGCGCTTGTGTGCCCGTTCCACACCCGAGATCCAGGATCCTGGGTGTACTGCGGTTCTGGAGGACAAACGAGGCGATTTCCGCAAAGTTGGCGCTGAAGTGACGACGGAAGTATGGACGTCTCCAAGCCGTCTCCAGGCCCGCCTCCCGGTAATAGCTACGCAGTGTGTTGAGTTGCTCGTCCGACAGACTGGCGCACTCCGACGCTTCGACCGTACTCAGATACCATTGCCAAAGCTGCGATTCGGAGTCGGTCGCAGGGTCTGGAAGGAACACGGTCATGCGTGTAAAGCGGCACGATCGAGCATGATCGCGGATTGGTCGCCGACGGTCGCGAAGGGTGTCAGCCACAGATACTGCGGATGGCCCGGTCCCGTCGGAAGCGTGACTTGTCCGTACTGGAACAACCGCATTGGCCATGTGTCCTTCGGGAATGCGGTCAGTCGGGTCCAGCGGTCTCCGTTGCTGCTCCACCAGACGGCCGCACGCTTGCTCCGGTTTACCAAGCTGGGCTCCACCGCCGTCGAAAAGCAAAGACCATCCCAGGCATAACCGGCCCAGAACACCGAGCCATCTACGTCGCACAACCGCTCCACCGCAACGGTCCTGCGGTCGAGGCGCCAGAGATGGTTCGGCTCCCGCTCAGAGTCGGAACCGAAGTAGACGTGGTCGGCCGTAAATAGCAGTCCGACCGCGCGGCATTGCTGAGTGCCTTCCATGACTTTCGTAAGGGTCGTGAAGCGGTCAGTGGTTAGCCAGATAGCCGATTCGTTGTTTTCGTCCCCTGTGGTGACCCAAACGCCTTGGGAGTGCGGGTCGGCAAACACGCCGTGGATATGCCGCACTCCCGACAACGTGAATGCCGTGTGCCAGGACTCGCCACCATCGGTGCTGGCCAAGACTCGCACCGGCGTCCTCTCTTGATTGCTTCGATACTCGCCGTAGTAGCTAGTCTCGCTCACGCTATCGAAGCAAAGATTCAGCGGGCGAGACCCGACCAGCGGCGTGTATACCGCCGTGCAAGGCCCATCGCTGAGGGCAAGTGCCGCAATTTGCCGGTCGATCACGACGATGAGTCGAGAGCCGCCAACGGGGAGAATGTGATGAATTCCTGAGCGAAACAGGCGCCGGGTCAGCCGCCAGCGACCTCGCAGCCGAGCCGCGAACGAAGGCGCTAGGTCGCATATCCTTCGCAGCGAGTGGCCAGAAGCAGTGCCTCGATAGAGCGTGGACCCCTTGCTTGCCCAGAAGCCCTCACGATCGAGGTAGTGGATCCGCATGCCCGCGAGCCGGCAGGCGCGGCTAGCCTGCGGCAAGCTGTGCAACCCGGCAGCGCTCGTCGTCATCGTCGACGCCGGCAGACTCAAGGAACCGGGCAATCTGCCCTCGCTGCGCGGCGTTGTCCATCGATATGATGTTGGGTGAACCGCCGTAGCGCTCGGCGAGCTCGGCACGCCAGCTGAGATAGATGACGCGCCTCCCGGCGACCCACGTTTCTGTCAATGCGGCCGAGGATGGGCCGACCACGACTCGGGCTTCACAAAGCGCAACCTTCAACGGCTGGCTCTGGTACGGATCGTCGCGGACGACCACGTCGGGCCGGAGCTTGCGAACGGCGGCACGGAGCGCGCGCGCATAGCGTTTGCCGGCCTTTCGCTCGTTGGGATGGAAACGAATGACCATGTCAGACCCTGCTGGCAAGTGCCTGACGACTTCAAGCAGGTTCCGGTGCTCCTCGGAGTCCGTCACCAGCAGGCGGCTGTGCACCAGAAGAACACCGCTCCCCGCTTGCGTTCTCTTCTGTTTGAGCTCGCAGTAGTGCGGGTTGGCTACGACCCTGCAGTCGCCTTTGCAGCAGGACTTACGAAGCAGCCTCGCCCAATACGACCCAAACACGACGAATCGATCGACCTCACAGAAAGCCGCACGACCGTCCTCGTAGAGTTCGCCGTGCATGTGGCTCTCGTGAACAACGCCCCGCTCGCGCAGGTAGCCGGTGCTGATCGAGCTGCTGAAGGACCCCTCTATGAAGTTCGTGATGCTGCCGGGAGAGTAGGCGCGCAGCACCCACGCATATGCTGCGACCCATTTCAGGGCTGAAAACATGAACCTCGGATGAAAAATCGCCCTTGGAAACGCTCCGAGACACCGGACCAGATAGAAGATCGAGCCTGTGTCAAGCGCGAACTTGACGCGCTCGATCAGGATTGCGGTCGTCGACTTATGCTCGATGAGTGGCCGTAGGTACGGGTAGTGGTATATGGCCACTTCAGGAGCGGCGGCTCGATGGATTACCCTCAGCCCCCTCACCGTGAACCAGAGCGCGCAGATCGGCAGCAGAAGCAGACTGGCGGTGCTCCCGACCAGCCGGGCCATGAAACCGTGGCTGCGTTGCTGAACGAGATACTGCGCAAAACTCCGCCTCACGAGCCGCGCAACCTCGTCACCGTTCTGCTCCTCATAATTCCGCAAGCCTACCGTGCCCCACACTTCAGCTTCCACGTCGGCGAGCGTGGCGAGAACTGCCTCACGTTCTAAAGGCACGTCGGGCCCCAGGGCGGACGAGACTACGCGGCCCAAGTGGAGCAGGCTAGGCACGCGCGATACTCGATAGCCACGGCAAAGGACACACTCGTTGGCCGACGGCCCACGTCAGTACCATGAAGGCGAAGTACGTGAAGAACGTTGCCTGCGCCGCGCCAACGCCGCCGTAGCGCGGGATCAGGATCGCGTTCAGACCGAGGTTCAATGTTGCGCAACCCACTGTGATCGCGGACAACCAGTGCGTCTTGCGTGAGTGGGAGATTAGATTTCCAAGCAACATGTAAGCGGCGTGGCAGGCGTATCCCGCCGCCACCCAGCCAATGACGGGAGCGGCCGCCGCGTATGTGGCCGGGAAAACTGTCGCCGTGATCATTCTGGCGAGCAGTGCCAGCACGAGTGCTAGGCTGAAAAACATCAGCATCAATCCGTACATCTGTCGGACGAGGCGGCGTCGGCCGCGGTAGTCCGCCTCGCCGAGCTCGCGCAGGATGACGGGGGCCCAGGCCGTATTCACAGACGAGGCGACGAACGCGACAATCATGCCCACCTGATAGCCGGCCGCATAGACACCTGCGGCCAGAAGGGAGATAGCGGAGCCGAGCCAAACGCGGTCGATCCCTTCCATAATCCAGGCCGCGAGCGCGTGAGGAATCAACGGAATTCCGTATGCCGCCGCATCTTTGCCCGCGTGCCTGTCCAGCGCTGGACGTATGAGGCCGTCTCTGCGAAGCAGCCAGATGGCCGCGACGGCGCCAGTCATCGCCGAGAAGACCACCGCATTCGTGCGCCCCTGCCATCCCAGGCCCGCAACGACGACGAGAAACAAGGACATCCCGGCGTTCAGGGCTGACTGGCCCAGGTTGGCAGCCGCGTAAAGAGCCGGCCGTCGCTGCGCCTGCCATACGGCGAGCGCGGCGGCAGTGACGGCATTCAGGCCACCAACAACCACAGCGGCGAGAATCCACTCGCGCGGCAGTTGGAGCCTGCTCACGACCGCCGCACCCGTGACTAGGACGATCAGCGACAATACCGTCGATCCGATCGCGATACTCGCAACGACCGTGCCCACATACGACGCGAGGTCTCGCTCCTTGGGATCCAACGCCTGGAGCAGAACCGCGCCGTTGCTGTTGTAGCCGACCAAGACCGTTGCGATTCCGCAGAACGCGAGGAAGATTGCGATTCGTCCGAAGTCGTCCGGCGCCAGATAGTGCGCCAACAGTGGCGCCATCAGGAACATCACGCCTTTGTTGACAACGTTTGCCGCTACATAGATGGCTGCGTCAGCCGACGTGGTCCTCGCGGTACGCCCCTCGCGCCGCAGCGGGGAAACAACCGCTTGACTCGATTCACTCACCAAGTTGGTCTGCGCGAATCACGGATCCCGGCACCGCCCGACACATGGACAGAAGCGGACGAGCCTCGACCGGCAGCGACATACGCGAATACCAGAAGCAGCGGGTAGTAAGGCGCCAAAGACACGATTCCCGCCGTCTCATATATCTCGCCAGAAAAGAGGCCGTAGAGCGCAAATGCGACGAGGCTGATTGCCGCGCGTTTGTCAAATAGAAAAGCGCGCCGAATTGTAAAGAGTAGGATTGCCACGAAAGCCGCCGCCACGATCAGGCCGCCTTCTGCCAGAAGTGTGAGGTAGACGTTGTGAGCGTTCGAGAATTCTGGCGCGTTTCCTACGAGCGCTTCGCCCCAGAAGAAGCCGCCGAGTCCAATGCCCTGGAAGTCAGTTGCCCCCCAGATCCTCATCGCTTCGTCGGCCATGTAAGAACGGCCTTCGTCGACAGAATACCTGTTGATCAGGCGCTCTTGAGTGCTGACTCCGCTGATTCCCACCAGCCTCGATTCACCTAAATCGATGATGTCGGCGCGGAGATTCTCCGGGACTGCATTCAACAAGAGTATGGCCGCGCATGCCGCGCCTATGGCCATTCGAACTGTCGTCCGCCCCAGCGTCTTTCCCGTGATTGTCATGAACAGCAACACGGTCGCCAAGACGACATAGACTCCGCGTGAGAACGTCAGCAGTAGGAAGACAACCGTCACTGCAATCAGAATCTTGCCCTGAATGAGAGGGAGCATCATAAGGAGGATTTGCCCGACGAGATTGCTGCCCCCCATTCCACCTGACCGCGATAGCACAGCGTAAGAGAACGCACCGCGGGTCGGATCGTACGTTGCTCCGTAGAGCAGGCCCTCAGTGGCCTTGGTCACGACACCAAATGCAAGCCACAGAGCGGCGACGCGATCGAAGATCGAGCTAGCCAGAAGCCCCGGCATGTTCGTTACGAAATACCGATAGAGAAAGCCTGAGAGAGATAACAGAACAATTATGAACAGCGCCTGACTCCGGTTCTCCTTGGCGAAGAGCAGCGCCGGAGCGGCAAGCCATGGCATCAGCACCAATATCAGCGCCATGCGGTCCGACAGTAATCCCCTCTTCTCGCTGAGGACCTGACGGGCATAGATCAAAAGCACGAGTGCCTCGGCGTATCCGATGAGGAACTTCCGATCCATCGGCAGTGCGTCTGTCATCAGGAAGTACCCAGCGTACTGTGCGAGGGGAGCCAACGCGACAAAGTGCCGCCGCCACACCAAAAGGGCGACGAGTACCGCCACAGATATCAGTTCGCGCATGTCTTCCCGCGGGCTGCTGAAATGATTTGCTCGGCCACCCGACTAGCGCTCTGTCCGTCGATCGCGAAAGAGTGCTTCTGGTTGAATTCCGCCATCGCGGCGGAGAGCAATTCAGTCACGCGCAGATCACGATTCATCACTCCCTGAAGCAGTGCCGTCAGTTCGGCGCCAGAGCGGCATTCTGCTTTTCGTCGCAACCCGTCGTAGAGTCCGCCTTCCAACAGATCCGACGTGAGAAGCGACACAACGGGTACTCCAGCCGCCAGGAGGAGCTCTAACGCTGCAGAGTAGTGTCCAATTGCAACCGTCACGCTCCTCACACTCTGGTCGAACGGCTCTTCAGTATGGAACTCCGGGACCAGCGGCTGAAGTAATTCGCGGTGCAGTTGTCTGACTTCTGCGCTCTCTCGCGGATGAAATCGAACACGGACGATGGGCTTTGGCTGGAGAGCGAGAATGCTGTCTCGCAGCGTCCGGAGTGCGTGGCCTAGGTAATCGAGGCCTCGGACCTCCTGAATCACTTCGCTCACGTACAGCAACGTGGTCGTCGACCGCGGCGTCGAGAGACCGCAGTTAATCCCTGTTAGATGATCGTGCGCCGGATTCCCCGTGACGCAAATTCTGGCCCCATCGATTCCCCGCTCGACAAGCCTCTCACGGGTTGCCTCACCGGGCACCAGAAACGTCAGACGCCGAACAGCCGGCGTGGTCGGTCCCCAATCGAGGACTCTCCTGGCGAGCCGCGATGGGATCAGTTTGCGAACCCAGCCCAGCTCCGTGCGCGCTCTGGCATCGTCCTTCGTCGTGTAGAGGCTCACAACCGGTATGTCGAGATGTTGACAGACCACCAGCAGCACGCGGATATATATGCCTCCCAGGTGCGATCCAATCACGACGGCATCCGGCCTTTGCAGCTGCAATTGGTGCTTCAGTAGGTGCGTGTTCGCGTGGAACTGCATTCCTCGTTCCAGGCTTACCAGCGTACGCGGCCGTCGACTTCGTTTGAGTCGCAGGGCAACAAATGGGACCGCATCGGCTTCGAATCGTTCCGCGTTAAAGATGGGGGTTTCGTCTAACGCCGAAATATTCGGAATGTGTAGAAGAAGCGCTCTTGCTCCTTCGCGATTGAGGGCGAGGATGACCGGCTGGAACACCGGGTACTGAATGTAAAGATAGTAGGGAACGAACAGGATCTTCACAGCTACTGGTGCTGGCTTCCCGCCGCCAGCACTACCCGTACCATTGCATCGACGGCATCCGCCGACTTCAACACAGCGGCGGCCGATGCACATGTTGATGCGAGCCTCGTCATCTCTCGCTCGTCGTTGAGCAGGTCTGCTACGCAGCCGGGCAAAGAGGCGAGGTCCTCGTGAGTTGGTGGGCCCGGCACCGGTAGCCGCTGTGTGTCACGGCCGAGCACCAGCACCGGCACCCCGGCGGCCAGCGCGGTATAAACAGCCCGTGAGGTCGGTGCGAGCACTAGGCTGGCACAGGGCAGCCAATCTTCGGCGGTGCCGTCCTTCACAACTCGTACGTGCGTGCCGGAGAAGAACTCCGCGGCTGCGTTCACCGTGGAAGGCGTTTCGCGGGGATGCAACTTCACGACGAAGGACACGTCGCGCTGCCGTGCTGAGAGCTCTCGCACTGCAGCCCATACGGCCTGCGGCTCAAGAGCACCGTCGCTCTCATGAGCGATTGGTGAAATCGTCAGGACCACCTTGGTTCCGGATTTGACTCCGCCGCCGTGTTCATCGCTCCGTCGGCCCGGCAGGCCCGTCACGGTGATCCGCGCCTCCGATAGGCCGCGCTCCACTAGCGTCGTCCGAATGGCCGCCGAAAGAACGCCGATATGAGCGCGGGTTGCGAATTCTCCAGGAGTAGCCCCGATGAACACGCACGCTCGGCAGAGGCGGCTCCATCGCATCCGAGCGCGTGCAAACAGACGCCGGCGGACTCGATCGACTGAAGTGTTTAGTTGTGCGGGTACGTCACACGTGTAGAGGATCGTGACGGGGATTCCGGCGAGTTCCGAGGCAGTAAGCAGCAGCCTGATCCGCAGGTTGCCGAGGTCGGATCCGACCACGACAACGTCGGGCCGTATACGAGCGAGGGAGCGTTCCACCTGTTGGAACTCGCTCCCGATGCTCAGCAACTGCGCAACCCGACCGCCTTTTCTCGACGGATGGCGGTCGAATACCGTATCGAGATCGATGCCGCGCGATGTCAGGTACTCATCCGTGTATTCCAGGTCCGCTTCTGTCGGACTATGGCTAGGCGTTCGCACAAAGATGGTCTGGATTTCACGAGCACGAAGGTTTCGCGCAACTGATTCGAATATTGGAAAGTTCAGATAGAAGTAGTTCGGCGCAAAAAGAACCTTCATCAGGCCTTGTCTGAGTAGCCGAGC
>Ga0153915_10001439_pt1 | contig 21869 bp, 25 predicted proteins | sample Opewatmetagenome_2_FD_107003 | JGI IMG/M metagenome (GOLD analysis project Ga0153915, IMG submission 107003) | Freshwater wetland microbial communities from Ohio, USA - Open water 3 Core 3 Depth 3 metaG | ecosystem: Environmental > Aquatic > Freshwater > Wetlands | place: USA: Ohio, Lake Erie...
AGCTTGCTCTTGTGCTCTAACTTCTGCAGCTTTTGCGATCTCTTCAGCGTGGCGTTGGGCTTCAGCTTCAGCCGTTTTTGTAATCTCTTGAGCTCGCTGTTGAGCTTCAGCTTCCGCCTTTGTCATAATCTCCTCGGCCTGACGTTGGGCTTCAGCTTCCGCTGACTTCATGGTCTCCTCGCCCTTGCGTTGCGCTTCAGCTTCTGCAGCTCTTATGATGTCTTCTGCCTGATTTTGGGCTCTGACTTCTGCTACCCTCACAATCTCTTGCGCTTGCTGTTTGGCCTCAGCTTCCGCCTTTGTCATGGTCTCCTCGGCCTGACGTTGGGCCCTAGCTTCTGCTGACTTCATGGTCTCCTCGGCCTGGCGTTGCGCTTCGGCTTCTGCGGTTCTCATGGTCTCTTCAGCGTGGCGTTGGGCCTGAGTTTCTGCCGCTTTCACAATCTCTGCAGCCCGTTGCTGAGCTTGAGTTTCTGCCGCTCTTTTAATCTCATCGGCTTGGCGTTGAGACGATGTCATCATGGTATGCGCGGCTTCGTCTGCCCTTTGACGGGTTTCAGTCATGAGTCTATCGGCTTCCGACTTCGCTTTTTCTTCGGCACTCGAGATAATACTGGCAGCCTTGGAATTCGCTGCCATCTCTGCTTCCTTCTTAATAGTCTCCGCTTCCTGTTCGGCTTGAATCACGGTTCTCTCAGCAAGCTTGGTGAGAGAATCCAGGTGGGCAAATCTATCAGTTAGGTTTCTATTCCGCTCGATGAGCCCCTTCATAGTAGAGAGCACCTCGGCTTCATCCAAGCCATTCTTCACCTTTTTGAATTTGCGAACCAAGACCTCGGCCGTACTATCAGTATTGCTTGTAACCATTGTTGCCAAATCACCCCCTCCGTTTGGATTCTAGTATTGGGTTCGCTCATAATAGTATTTGGAGTTACCTATCCAGACAAGGTCACCTTTCTTCACCTATCTCCACCTTTCCTACCATAATTTCAGCAAACTACTCCCATCTAGGTGACTGTTTGAGCACCCCGGTGCAAGCTGCAGGGTAGCGCGATCCTGCTTGAAGCGCTCGACCACTATCGCCATCCCTATCTTCCCGGTTATCTGTGACCTAGAATTATCTTAGGTTGAAGCGCCGCGCAAGTCAACAGCGTAGGTCGCCCTTTCATAACTCGCTCGGTTATTAACAGCAAGTTGCATGTATCTTGCCCTACAGTCCACCGGTCTGAAAGAACGACAGAGAGACGTTTCCTGCAAGTAAGCCTGGGGTTTCAATTTTCAATCGCATCATCTGTGAAGACAGACACCTCGCCGAGCAGCTTTACCGTCACTTTTCGCCGCCGTCCTTGCCTGGCCGACGCTGGCGCATGCCCAAGCCGTCGATCTGCGCACCGCGACGGAAGCGGGCAATGCGATCATCATGTATCTGAGCGGCACGTTCGCGGCCGTCGGCATCGTCGCGGCGGGTGTCGCGATGATGATGGGCCGCCAGTCCATCGCAAAATGGGCCTTTGCCGGTGCCATGGTGAGCGGGCTCGCTTTTGCCATCGTGCGCACGATGTGGAGCAACATGGGGATTGAGGCCTCCAACGTCGGCACCTTCTCGCCCTGATCCAACGTCAGCGTCCCATGCACTCGACGCACCTCAACGAGCACGACGCCAATCAGGGCGCACAGTCCAACGGCGAATTCCTCGGCATGACCGGGAACTCGGGCTGGTATCTCCTGGGCTCCGGCGGCGCGACCATCTTGATGGTCATCTTCCTCTGGGGCATCTTCGGGGTGTCGCTGCTGCTCTGCCTCTTGGTGGGCGTCGTGCTCTGCGGGCTCTCCGTCGCGTATGTGTTCACGCTGAAGAACAACAAGCCGGAGCATTACGACACGGACTTCTTCGAGTCCGCGTTGGTGGAGGCCGGTGTTGTCTCCTTCCAGTTTGGACCGCGCGCCCGGCGGCCGGCGAATCCCTTCGCCGCGGCCAGCGCGGGTTCGAACCCGGCGGACTCCGGACCGGTTGCGGCGTCGCGCGGTCGGACCGGGTTTCCCGGGGGAGGCTCAGCGCCAGATGGTGCAACGATGGATAAGGCCGCCATCGCTGCCGCATCGCCGGGCAAGAGAAAGCCGGCGGAGGAGCCGGAGCGCGAAGTCGTCGCGCGCACCGACTATGAGCGGTTGCAGGAGGAACTGACGGCCACGGAAGAAATGCTCGAAGACGCGCTCGCGGAGCGCGGGGAGGACTGAACCATGCGTAGCGAACCGGCAGACGGATTCTTCGGCGAGGACATGATCGTGTTCGAAGGCCTGCGCCGTGGGGGCTACATCTCGCGCGGCTTTGAGGTAGTGGCACCGGACCTGGAGCAGGCCGATCCGGTGCACCACAACGCGTTCGAGTCCGACCTCGTGGCGCTGCTCTCCGTGCTGAAGCCCGGCTGGCGCATGCAGGTGCAGTGGACGAACGATTCCGACTTTCGGAAACCGCTCCAGCGTTACCGTGAGGACACGTTGAAGCTCGCCACCAACGAGTGGAGCAAGCGGCAGCGCAACGAACGTTTCGTGCGTTACTGGCGGATGGCCGGGTCCGGCGCACTGCGGCGGGAGCGCCTGCGGTTGTATTTCACGACGGCGGTGGACGCGGCCGTTCTTGGCGACAAGTCCGGCCGCCTCAGTCAGGAAGCCCTGCTCGGCGCCCATGCGGAGCAGTTCCGCCAAATCGGGCAGTTCCTGCAGGCCCTCTTTGCCGGTAGCGGCGGACAGGTCCGACCGATGACGGATGCCGATCACTTCCTGCACTACCTGGAGTTCCTCAACCCGTCGCTCCCGGAACAGAAGATCGCCGATCCCCTCGAATTCTTCGATCCTGAGAAATCGATTCAGGAGAACTGCTGGCTCGGCGAGGGCCGGCCGCTGGAGAAACCCGACACCGGATTCTACCTCGACGGCTGCTACCACGGTATGCTCGTGCTCAAGGCGCTGCCGAAACGCACGCGGCCGAGTCTCGCCTACCTGCTGACCAAGCTCGGATTTCGGGACTACGCGATCACCGTCAACGTCGAGGCCGTCGATGTGGAGGAGTTGATCGAGAAGGAGCAGAAGGAGCTGAGCCGCGTCGAGGGCGACTACGAGAGCCTGAAGAAGGTGAAGCTCCTCGCCGCGATGCGGACGAAGGCCGCGAAGATCGCGCGCTACAGCAACGGCGACAGTTCACCGTATCGGCTCCAATACATCATCCGTGCGTGGGACCGGAACCGGGAGGACCTGCGCGCCAAGCTGACCGCGCTGAAAGCCGCGGTCGCCAGCATGGAGCGGGCGCAGGCCTATGAACCGGCCCTCGAACCCTCGGCCCGCAATTTCTTCTACTGCACCTGGCCGGGCTGGTCCTTCAGCCGTTACGACTCCCTGTGGCACGATTACGACGACGCGCTCGTCGCCAATATCCTCCCCTTCAGTTCGACTCCGGTCGGTCACCTCGATCAGGCGGAGTTCATCTTTGAAGGCCCCAACGGCAACCTGGTCGGTGGCCGAACCTTTGTCGGCGAGGGCAACAGCCAGACGCCCCAGAACGCCGTGGTCATCGGAACGACCGGCTCCGGCAAAAGCGTCAACGTCATCGATATTCTGACTCAGACGGAACCCTTCTACGCCTACACGATGATCGTGGAGGAAGGTGAATCCTACACGACCTACGTGAAGACGGTCGATCCGGCGGCGGAGCCGATCATTGTCCAAGCCAACGGCAAGCTGACGATGAACTACCTCGATACGCGGGGGCTGCCGTTGTCGGGTCTGCATCTCAGCGCGGCAGCGGCGCTGCCCATGCTGATGGTCGGCCAATCGAAGGATGAGGATCGGACGAAGCTCCGGCAGGCGTTGCTCGCGAATGCCATCGGCCGCCTCTACGAGGATTTCTCCCGCTGGTATTTCAACCGGCATGCCGACGAGGTGCCAGCGCTGGCTCGTCGCGCCTTTGCGCTGGATCTGTATAGGCGCACTCGGATGGGGCCGCAGGCCACGGCGCTGGATGCGTTCCTCGAGTTCGGAGAGTGGGAGCAGTCCCGACCGGACGAAGCCGCGGCGTTCATCGCGCACGGCGACGAAGGCGACGTTGTGCGGTTCTCGAAGGACGCCGCTGGCACGCAGCAAATCCGCGATCTCGTGTTCTCGAAGTTTACCGCCGCCGATATGCCGCAGCATGGGCATCTTCAGGAACTGCTTTCAGCGGAGGCGGCCGGCCCGCACGCCGACGAAATGCGCTACCTCGCCACGCTCTTGGAGCCGTGGTCTGCCGGCGGCAGCTACGGCGAGTTGTTCGACGGCGTGTCCAACGTCTCGCTCACCGGCCGGATCGCGCATTTCGAACTCGGCTACATCCCGGAATCGGCGGAGGAGCTGAAGGCCGCCGCGGCGTTCCTGATCGCGAACTACACCCGTTCGCACATGATGCGCCTGCCGCGTGCGCTCAGGAAGCGAAACATCTTCGAAGAAGTCGCCCGCTTCTCTTTGGTGCCGTCGGGCAAGAAAGTGCTCCGCGAGTCGTATCAACAGCTCCGGAAATACAACGTGTGGAACGTCGCGACCGTCCAGAACTACGAGCAGTTCAAGACCTCCGACATTCGTGGTGCGGTCCTCGGCAACAGTCGCATCCTTTTCCTCCTGCGCCAGAGCGACCGTTCGGACATCGAGGATCTGAGCCGTGACTTCCCGTTGCCCGATGCGGTGAAGGACGCGGTAATGAGCCACCCGGAGCCCGAGAAGCTCGTGGGCACGAAGTTCTCGCAGTTCACCTACTATCACACCGATGAGCGGAGACCGCTCGTCGTGACCATGCGCAACATCGCCTCGCGCGAAATGCTCTACTGCGCATCGAGCTCCGGGGCGCATTTTGACCAGCGCGAAAAGGCGCTGCGCGGACACGGCAGCGTGATCGACGCCATCATCGCCAATGCGTGACGTCATGAAAACGAACGAGGAGATTCAGCGCGAAGCGCAGCGCATGCTCGATCTGGGCCGCCAGTATCGCGAGCAACACCGGGGCGCGTCCGGCGAAATCGTCCCGCTGCCCCGGGTGCTCGTGCAGTTGCCGGATGTGCAGGTGTCCCGACCGGCCTTGCCTGGCAACGACGCCGAATCCCGCATCGTCACCCGGCAACGTCACATCGAAGCCGCGATGGCCGATGACGGCATGATCTACCGGTTGATGGAGCGGGAAACCGAGCTGGGCGCGGTCACCGGTGCCCAGGCTGAGGTTTCTGAAGTCATGGTGAGCCGGGCAGGTTTCGACCTGCTCCACGCCGGTTACGAGATGGTGGAAGAAGACCGACTGTTCGAACTGCTGACCCCGTATTCGGAGCGCGCAGAGAACCGGAACGAAGGCGACCGCATCGAGGATCGGGAGGTCGCGGAGGTTGAGACGATCCTCGAAACCCACCTGCTCCCGGCGTCCGACCGGATGCGCACCAAGGCGGAGATCGTCGAGTATCTCGAAGGCCGCCTGGAGCCCGGCGTGTTCATCGCTCACGCCATCGACCGCCTGTGCGCCCGGGAGGGACAGCAGCAATCGCAGACGCAGCGCCACGCTCTCCGGCTCACGATCAACGAACCCTGAAGTCAACCACGGCATCCCATGCAACGCTTCCTAGACAGTCTGTCGTTCTCGCAGCCGTATATCATCGGCCTGCTGTTCTTCGTGATGATGCTCCTGTTCATGCCCGGTTGTGCGACGGCCGGTGGTGACTCAGCGGGCCGAACCCGGGATTTTGCGACCACGGCCGCGACGACTGCCGCCGGTGCCTACGTCGGCGCCCGGGAGGGCGACGGCAAAGCCAAGAACGCCGCGGTCGGTGCCGCCGCCGGCTTTGTGGTCGGTGAGACCATCAACTATTTCAACAATAAGGCCCAGCGGGAGGCGTATCTCGCCGGCTACGAAAAGGGCCAGTCCAACGCGGTGAAGCAGCAATACTGGATCGCGCGCGACAATCAGCGTCCCTCGGTCGATGACGGTTATGAGGAGACCTATTACGAAATCGACGTGCCGCAGACGGACCGCGACGGAGTGCGTCGCGAGCCGACCAAGCGAGTCATCCGCGTGGTCATGCCCCGGGAGGAATCGGGATCATGAAAGCGCTCCTCACATCTGCCGCCTTCGTTGCGGTGTCCTTACCGGCCTTTGGGCAGTGGGCCGTGATCGATGCGGCGAACCTTCAGCAAGCGGCTGTGAACTATGCCGCGCTCGTCGAGCAACTCTCGAATCAGGCGACGCAGATCAGCAATCAGGTCCGGCAGATTCAGCAGTTCGAGACCCAGCTCAAGCGCATGGGCGACATGGCAAACGTGAAGGACATCGTGGGCTTCACGGAGTTTCGGGCGGACCTGAATCTCCCCACGCAAATCAAGACCTGGGCGCAGGGCATTGCGCGCGTGGACGGTCGCGGGCTCTTTGGCGACTCACGGGGCGGCATCTTCCGCGAAGTGAAGGCCGACTATCGCGATTTCGACGGCGCGGCCGTCGAGCGCGATCCGGCCATCTACAAGGAAGCGCACGACATGGCAGTGACGGTCGATGAATTCAAAGCAGTCCAGGACGATGTTTACAAACGTCGGGAGGTTCTGAAACGCGCCATCGCCCGGACAAGCGAGGCGTTGCAGGCGGCCGAAACCGAGGCGGAGCAGAAGAAGTTGGAGGCTGTGCTGAACGCTCAGTATGGTCAGCTCTCGGCCGTCGATGCCCAGGTCGCCCTCAGCGCCGCCCAGGTGCAGGTAAAGGCCGCGGAATCGGCGGCGATGAACATGGCCCAAAGTGAAGCGGACGCCGAGGCTCGGCGTCGGTTGGCACAGCAGGAAGCGCGGAAGCTCTCGGCCACCTTCAAGCCGCAATACGAATCCATGCTGCGATACGTATCTGAGAAACGTTTTACACCCTAACGGCGAACAGCCCCGGAAAAATTCGGTCAAAATCCCCGTATGAAAACACCTACGATCACCGGAGTTTTGCTGATGACGTTGATGGTTGCCGGCGGGTGCACGGATAGGGAGGCGGAGGCCAAGAAAGCGCGGGAGGAGGCCGAGGCGAAAGCCCGTGCCGAAGCTGCGCGCAAGGAAATGGATGCGCTTCCAAAAGTCTTCAAGAACCCCGACTACCTCAAGAAGGTCGAGTATCCTGAGACGCCAACTTCCTCGAATACGTCGCCGAAGAAATAGGAGCTACTGCTATGCCCGCACCCTCAGGCACAATTCTACCTCCAACCTACTTTGATGGCCTCTCCTCCCTCTGGGGGGGCTGTGCCTACATTGGGAGCGTGATAGTTGCTGCGGGCTTAGCGTTCCAAGCTCTGCGGAGCCGTCCGGGAGCGGAGGCTTACATATGGCTCTTGGCTAAAGTTTTCATGATCGGGATCGCCACGCTCTTTATACGCGAGTGGCTCATGCGTCTGAACGATGTGGTCAGCGCATTCGGTGATATGCTTGGAGTAGACCCGACCAGGGTTGACGAACAGTTCGTGCAATTCATCGCCGGGAGAACGGCAACCGAACCCGATGCGAGCATGTGGGATATCATCTGGGGAACGAAATCGATTGGAACCGCAATCTGCTACGCGCTGCTGTGGCTGTTCGGTTGGTTATCGTGGGGAGTTCAGTATGTGGTTAAGCTCGTCGGTAGCATCCTACTCACGGCCGGATGGGCTCTCAGCCCGATCTTCCTCTCGTTTTATATGCTCAGGCCGATGTCCGGAGTTGCTCAGAGATACATCACGGGGCTGGTTGCGTTGGTGTGCTGGCCGTTCGGATGGGTGATCGCTGCCGTTGTCACCAAGGCTATGCTTGATGCAGCGGCCACAGCGAGCTTGGTCCCTATTTTCATCACGGGTGCCCCGATTGCCGCCCCTGCACTTACCGTGTTGCTCGTCGGGGCCTGGATGCTCGTGAGTTCGGTTCTGGCGCCATACGTCACAACAAAGGTTTTGCTGATGGGTGCGAATCCAGCCGCAGAGTTTGGTCGCTCCGTTGGGGGCGTCTTTCAATCGGCCTTGGCCGGGGGCGTCGGAGCCGGTGTTGCCGCGGCCACTGGAGGAATCGGCGCCGCTGGAGTCGCTGCTGCTGCCGCCACAGCTGCGATGGCGGGAGGGACCGAGTCAGCTGCTCGGGGCGGGGGTGCGGCGCGCACTACGGGAACCGTGGTTGGCGGCTTAGCAGGTTTGTATTCAGGACGTCTTCTACGGAGCCAGGTGTCGGCGACTCAAGATATGGCTGCGGCACAATCGCGCCGGGCAAGTGCAGCTGAGTCGTTGGCCTCAGAGTTTCAGAAACACGCAAGGACCAATCGGTCGAGTCGTAGCGGATTCGATAAGCAACCGCACGACGACAATCCAAACCAAGCTGCCATCGACATATGATCCCCTTATTCCATGGTCACCGGAAGTATCCCAAAGCGATTCGGAATTTAGCTCGTGCGTCAGAGCGGTTGGATCGAGCTGAGGAAGACATCGCACGCGCGGCGCTGGACGTAATGCGTCAGGACGCCGCTGAAGAATCGAAAAACGTCCAGCAAAAGAAGCCTACTAAAAGGGAGGGCGACTCAAATGGTAGCAAACGTTGAAGCCTCATCGCGGACCTCCGGGGCTGCGCCTTCGTTCGGGAAACCGAAGTCTTCGCTGCTGGCGATCTTCGACCGCCAGCGTCGCCAGTCCTTGATCTGGTTTCTCGTCGCCGTGGCGGCGTGGGTCTGGGCTGCGTGGGATCGTCACAACCTAGTCGAACAGCTGACGCGCAAGCGCGAGGTTGTGATGATCGACAGCCTCGGCACCTACTACGTGTCCCCGGTGGTGGACATCCAGGAGGCGAAGGACCTGCACGCGATGCAGACCAAGCTCGCCTGCAAGGCACTCTTCGAGCGCAACCCGGCAGGCTTGGACAACCCGGAGCTTTTCAAGCAACTCTTCCTCCGCGAGGCCGCGCAGACGGCGCAGACTTCGCTGAATCGCACGAAGGCGGAGTTCGAAGCGAAGGGACTCCATCAAAAGGTCGAAGTCGGCACGCCGGAAATCCTGAGCACGCGGGACAACGCCTTCTACACGTCGGCCGACGTCCAGTTGATCCGCGTCGGCTCCTACCAAGGCGCGCCGATCACGGAAGTCCTGCGCTACCGGGTGAAGTTCAAATTTCTCGTTAATCCGGACCTCACGCGGAACGGACGATTCCCGACGGCGGTCGCCGCCTTCCAAGTCGAGCCCATCAAAACATGAGGAGGCACCATGTGGAAATCCCTCGGACTCTCTCTCGTTCTCGCCTCAGTCCTGAGCGCACAGGCCATCCGCGAGGTCACGCTCGATCCGAAGCAGGCGTTTGACCTGCCGGTTTCCCGGGAGATCACGACGGTGATGTTTCCCGGCCCGATCACCGCCGTAGCCGGCGCAGATATGCTGATCGAGAACGGCAAGTCAGCCGTCGAGGTCGAGGAAGGGACGCCGTTGCGATTCCACGTTTCACACGCGCCGGGATCGAACTTTCTCCTCGTGCGCAGCCTCCAGCCGGAGGCCACCGCCCGGCTCACGGCCATCTACCAGGGCTCGGCCTACGTGCTGCAACTGCGTTCGGTGGCGGCCGACTCCGTGGCCAGCGTGATCTTCCAGGCCAAGGCGGAGACAGGCGCGGTCCGCGTCGATGCACCGCCGGAGCCCGTGAAGTTCTCGCCGCGCATCGGGCTCAGCCTGCTGGACCGCGCGCGGGCGTATCCGGTCTTGTCCAAGTCGCTGCCCAAGGCGGTCGAGGGCGTGACGCTACGCGCGCAAAACCGCACGGTCACGCTGCCCGATGTCGAGATCGCCGTGCAGGAGGTTTATCGGTTCTCAAAGGAGGATGCGGTGGTGTTTCTGCTCCGACTGAAGAACACCACCGACCGGGTGCTCGATCTAGCCCCGAGCACCTTCGCGGCCCGGGTAGCGAACGAGAAGTTCGAGCAATCGATTGCGAACGGGCCGCGCAGCCTCGGCCCGGGGGAGAGCGCGGAAGCGGAGTTCGCCGTGGTCGGCATGCCGGATGGCACGCGCAACGACCTCAGCGCGGATAACGCCTTCACGATCTTGATCAACACGTCCCGGCGCGAGGCGGTCGCCAGCGCAACGCCGGCGACACCGACCACGACGGAGGAACCGAAATCATGAACCCGCGTGCCCTCGGCAATTTCTTCAAGAGCAAGTTCGGCCTGTTCGTCGTGTTCGTGGTCGTGCTCTTCTCCGGGCTGGCGCTCTACGGTCGGCATCAAGCGCAGGAACGCGAGGCGGCGAAGCTCGCCGCCCAGAACGCGAAGAAGGTCGAACTCGGTCAGGTTCGTGTGCCGCTCGATCAGGGACTCGAAAGCGGCGTGCCCCAGCAGGCGAAGCCGACAGCGGCCAAATCGGAGAACGAACCAGCCGCCGCGAACGGCATCGTTCCGTTCCGTCCTGCGACCGCTGGCGCGGCGGCGCCGGTCGCCGCCAGATCCGGCACTCCTGCCGCCGAGCCGAGGCCGCGCAAGGTGCGTTACACCTCGCTGCTCGCCACGTATGAAGCACCGCCGGCCCACGCGGAGCGCAAGCCGCTCCCTCCGCCGGAGAAGTTCATGCCCTTCGGGACCCTCCTGAAATGCAAACTCGTGAACACCATCGACAGCGCGAACCTGGAGACACCGGTCATCGCGGTGCTCCTCGAAGACGTGTGGCAGAACGGCAAGAAGGTGATCCCGGCGAACACCCTCGTTCACGGAACCGCGCGGGCCGGCCGGCTGCGGGACCGCGTCACGGCGTCGGGCACGTGGCGCTTCGTGTGGCAGGATGGTCGCGAACTGGCGTTCAACGGCGTGGCGTTGGATCGTGAATACGATCACGACATCGACGGTTACGGCATCACGGATGGCTCGGCCGGACTGAAGGGACGGCTGCTGGCCACGGACGACCTGCAGGAGTTGAAGCTCCTCGCGTCGGCCGCGCTGAGTGGTTTCGCGCGCGGCACCCAGGATCGCACCCAGACCGCGCTCGGGACCACGATCACCGGGTCGGTCTCCAACGGCGTGCGTGAGGGCGTGGGCGATGTGTTCGACCTCTACGCCAAACGCACGCTGAAGGACATCGAAGAGAACGGCTACTTCGTGCGCGTGGCCGCCGGAAAGGAATTTTACGTCTACGTCCTCGAGTCGGTCGATCCACAGAGGGCGAGCTTGGCGGGCCTGCGCCTGCCGCCGCCTGAGTCCGGCCCGATCCCTCCCCCACCTGCAACCAAAGGCTAATCATGAGACTCCTCCTGCTGACCTTTCCGCTCCTCGCTCTCGTGGGGTGCGCCACGCACCGCCAGGTTGCGGTGGTAGCTACTCCGCCTCCGCTGATCCCGGCAGCACAGCCGACCAAGGTGGTCGAGACGCGCTACGACGTGCGCGGCTACCGTGAAGCGAGCAATCCCTCGATCCGGCACGAAGCCCACGCGATCTATCGCCAAACCCGCGTTCCCCTCAACGCGAACGACACGGGCGAAACAGTGCCGCGCACGGCCCATGCCCCGGCGAGCTACGCACCGCTGCCGGCGACCGCCGAGGTCGATGCAGAGTTGGCCAATCAGAAGGCGATCACCGGGGAACTCCGGGCGATGAAGGCCGCGATGGCCGAGACGCAGCAACGCATGGAAGCCCAGTATGCGGTCCTCGTGCGCCAAAGCGCCGAGGCCGCGAAGCTGCGGGGCGAATTGGAGGCGGCGCGTGAACGTCTCCGCCCGGCGCCACCGGGCCAATCGAGCGACGTTGCCGAGACGACCAGCAGCGCAAACACGGAAGCGAAGTGGTGATTTCCGCCATGCCGCCCACTGCCGCACAGCTCGAGAAACTGCGCACGCTCCCGGGGCGGCTGAAAGGCCGGATCACCGGGCAGGACGTGGCGATCGATCTCGTGGCGGAACGATTGCAGCACGGCGAACTTGGCCTGACTGCATCCGGCCGGCCCAAAGCGAGTTTCCTTTTTCTCGGGCCGACTGGCGTCGGCAAAACGGAGCTGACGTTGCGCTTCTCGGATGAGTTGTTCGGCCCGGGCCATGTCGTGCGCCTCGACATGTCGGAGTATCAGACTGCGGAGCGGCTCGAACTCATGCTCGGCAACGCGGAGCAGCCCGGGCGGATCGCGGAGGGCTTCGACGCCTGCGGCGGTCACGGCACGCTGCTCTTCGATGAAATCGAAAAGGCGCATCCGCGCGTCCTGGACGTGTTGCTCCAGTTGCTCGATGCCGCGCGGCTGACGACGGGCCGCAATCGCGTGCTCGATTTCTCGGCGTGGTATGTCGTGCTCACGAGCAACATCGGCGCGCAACGCATCATGACGCTGCGCAAGTCAAAGTATGAGACGATGGAGCGGCTCGTGCGACAGGATGCCCAGCGGGAACTCCGTCCGGAGATCTTCGCACGCATCACCGTCACGGTCGTCTTCAACAAGCTGGACTACGATGCGCAGTGCGCCATCGCCGCCGGTCTCGTGACGAAGGAGTGCGCGACGATGGCTGAGCTGGGCTATCAGGTTTCCCCGGAACCAGCGGTGCATGGAATTGTCGTTAGTCGCGGGTATCACGAGTGGCTCGGGGCCAGGCCGATGCGTGATGCCGCCGAACTCTTGGTTCGGAACGCGCTCGCCCAGGAGCTGCTGCGCGGGGGCGACGGCTCAGGCCGTCTGCTGCCGCATTCGGATGGAATGAAACTGCAACTGAACCCTGCCGCTTCGTAACCATGCTGCCCAAAAACGCCGCCCCGCGGATCGTGGTCCTCAAAGGCGACAAACTTTACGGCGACTTGATCAGCCGGCACATCAAAGATCTCTGGCGAAACGCGGACGTGCACGTGTTTCAGCTCGGGTTCGACGCGCTCGATTCCATTCAGGCGCAGGTGCCGGATTTGTTCATCACCGGGGTGAAGATCGACGACATGGACGGGCTCGAACACCTGGAACCGTTCATCGAAACGAATCTGCCGGTGCTCGTGCTGACGTCGCGCAAGGACACGCGGACCTTCGATCTCCTGCGCGGCGTGCGTTACGACGGACTCTACGACGGCCACGCTGAAGGCATGGAGCATCTGCCGACGGCGTTACAGGAGGTGATTGAGCGCCGGCTCTACGTGAGTCCGACGATGCTGCCATTTTTGAAGCGTCCGAAGAACATCACCCTCGATGCGCTCACAGAAAAAGAACAGATGGTCCTCTCGATCATCGGCGATGGCTCGGACGATCAACAGGCCGCTGAGCGCCTCGGTCTTTCGCCCTACACGGTGAACACGCACCGGAAAGCGATCATGGCGAAAATGAAACTGCACCACAAAGGGCAGCTCATGCTGTATGCGCTACAGAACGGCTACATCTGGGTGACGCCGCAGCGGATTCAGTATCCCGGATTCCAGCGCCGCCTGAAAGACGCGGCAATAGCGGCGAAGGCCGCGCCGACGGAGCGCGCGAGCGCGTGAGTCTACGAAGGCGTAAAAAAAGGGGCCGAAGCCCCTTCGTTCAGTCCTCGTAAGGAAGCATGAGGGTGAGGACCGGGGCCGCGGTGTCGCCTGGGCCGATGTGCAGTTTCAGGGCGTGCGTGCGCCCCGTGATGATGACGCTGAACCGGACCAGCTCCGGGTCCGTCGCGCTACGGATCGCGAGCTTGGCCATCGTGGAGATGTCGTGGCAGATGCCGGAGACATCCTGGCCGGGCTGTTGCAGCGCCTCCTCGATGATGGCCCACACCGCCGACGTGCAGGCGAAGGGATATTTCCAGTGTTGGCGGATGGAGTCGGCCTGGCTCAGGTCAACGAGGACGCCGTCCTCGATGGCTTGGGCGCGGGAGTAGGAATAGATCGTTTCCCCGAACGGATTTTCACAGGACATGGTTTGATGCCGTTCGGCCCGTGGGGCGTGCATCACGTCTCGTGACCTTATCGCCTACTGCCGATTGGCGAATTTCGCCCCACACCCGAAAGTCAAAGCGGTGGACGGAGCGCCGAGGCCGTGTCCTGCGCAGCGGGACCAACGAGGGGGAAGCGGAGTGATTCCGCGAGGTGGAGATCGCGCAGCGATACTACCTTGACCGGGTGTAAAATGGCGAAACCAGCGGCTGGCAGTCGCTAGAAGTTTCGAGCGAAGCGAGCGTCGGTTCGGATGGGCTCGGCGCGTCAGGACACAAAAAAGGCGGCCGGGAATACCGGCCGCCTTGCTCGCGAGGGTCACTCGCTCTGTTCGGACTTCAGTTCCGCGAGGCGGTCGAAGATGAACGTGTGGGCTTGGTCGGCCAACTTGGCGACGAGCGGGAGGTCATCACGGCCGAAGCTGTCGGTGTCGTGATAGTTTTTGGCGTCGTCCACGTAGGTCCGGGCGAAGGTCACGTTGTAGAATTTCTTCTGGTCGGCTTCGTTCTCCCACACGGCGGCTTTGATCCGACCGAGGCGGAAGGTTTTCACCGGCAGCTTGGCGCTGGTGGTGGTCTTGGCGGGCGAGGCGGGTTGAGCGTTCTTGGAGGGCATATAGTTCCTTTTTGATTTGTGAGGAGCGGGATTGCTCTCTCGTCGAAGGGCGGGGGTGCCGGCCGGGACGAGGGGACGGTTGGGGGGATTCCTTTCAAGGAGGACCTAACCGTCCCCGTCCGCGCAGCGGCGGCGCGGCTGGAGGGGCCGCCAGAGAGAGCGAAAACGATCCGTTAAAAAAGAACGTGCCGCCGTGGCGGCGTTGCCCGGAAGAACGCGGACCGCTCGCAGGCACGACCGCATGCAGCGCTGCCGGGGTGCTCCGTGCCGCCATCGGATCATTACGTGGGAGAGCGATGCTGGAGAAATTCCCCAACGGTCTCGCCCGGCTCGGGACGATGCCGAGTCACGACATCGCCGGCCGAGATGATCTCCGTCAACGCGGACGAACCCCACGGTCAACGCGCCTCGCGTCATGAAAATCCGCCGGAGTGACCTCGCGATGAGGGCGGCATGGTCCGGCTGCCTTGGGTCCGTCAGCGCCTTCTGGTTGTGCGGGAGTCGCATGACTCCACGGTGATGGATCGGCAGGCCTCGCCCCATACTCTGAGCCTACCGAATCCGGTGTAGGAATCGTCCCGCGATTTCGGCAGGGCGGCTGCGTTGAGGAAGACGCCAACCGGCGCAGAGATGGATGCAGCAAAACCAACCGCATCCATGAAAACCAACCACGAAACATCAATCATCACCGGCCCCGACGCGGAAGCGTCAGTGGCGCGTTATCAAATTCATCGGCAGAGCCGCACGGGGCTTTTCCTTCCTGGTTTTCGCACCGACTCGGCGCCGGAGGCGGTCGAGGCGTTCCTGAACCAAGCTCCCGCTTTTGACGGCGGCGGCGTGCGCCTCCTCGACCACCGCGATCAACGGATGGTCGCCTCGGTGGAATGGACAACGGTGAAGACCGATTTCGGCTTTCCCGTGCATCACCGCGTGAACCGATTTCACGACGCGATGATCGAGCAACTGGCAGACGCGGTGCAGGCCCGCGAGGTCCTGCGCGAAGAGCTGCGCCATGAGGCGACTTTGTCCGTGAGCGTCTGAATCCGAACCACCTCAACCGAAACGAAGCATCATGAACGCGATCCTTCCTCCTCCTCCCGCTGCCGCGACCGGTGAAACCTCAAAACCCGAATGGCTGCGTCTGCCCGCCCCTGGCAGCCGGTGCCGGTTCACGGGCTTGTCCCGGAGCACCCTCAACGAACTCACGATCCCCGGTCCGGCCAACGATGGCACTCCGCCCGTCAAAAGCGTGGTCCTCCGCAAGCGGGGTGCGATCCGAGGCATTCGGCTGATCAGCTACGACAGCCTCATGGCGCATTTAGAGAATATAGCGTAATGGCAGCACTCCTTCCGGTCAAATCACGGTGGGTGAGGCAGAGTTTTAGCCCTCTACGGTGGCAGACCGACCGAAAGCGGGGCGGATGTAACTGCCGGTCGCGTTTTCATCCCAGCCCAAATCGGGATCGATCTCAGCTCCATTTTTGCGACTGAAAACCCACGCTCCACAGTGGATCTCTGTGGGGGTCACATTTGATACCCGGAGCGGCATCGCGACGCCGCCCATTTCTCTTACCACCGAATCGCCAACTTGAAGATCGGTAATTGCCTTCGCCTTCATCACCTAAGTTTGGGTGCAAAGCACGCGTCGTCAAACTGCAGACCTGCTCAGGACCCATTCAACTCGGTTTCAGCCTCGCGCAGGATCGCCAGCACTTGGTCGAATGGAGTCGGCTCGTTTAAGAACATTTGTCGCATGGCCTGATAATCAGCGCGCAGCGCTTCGACCCGCGCCGCGGGCGGCACAAGGCGCAGCGAACCGGGAACGGCCGTCGCGTAGTTGGCCCAGCTTGAGGAAAAGAACCGGGATTTGTGGAGGCGCACCCGCTCCAGCAAATCGAGGCGGCTGCGCGCCGCCTGTGCCGGCGGGTGCCGCCACAGCGACGCGAAATCGGCGTGGTGTCGGGCATGCCGGTCCTTCATCTGGCGGTCGGCCGGGCGATGGAACTCCGCATGCAGGATCGTGGCCTTCTCCCAGAACGTGCGCTCCAATTCCAAAGCGACGACATTCGCGTCGAAGTCAGCGAACGCGCCAGGAGCGAGCTCGGCGACAAACGCCCGGATCGGGTGACGTCCGACCGGGCGCTGATCCGTCAGTGACCCGAATTCGATTTTCACCTCGCGCGCGATGTAGGCGACGCCGCGCGGCAAAGCGCCGGGATAGGCGAAGTAGAGCACCGGTGAGCGGCCGGCTTCATCGAAGCGGTAGGTCAGCCAGGTGTCCCGGCCGGCCGGCGCGCCGAGGGCTGCCCGGATAGATGCTTCCAGCAGCGGCTGCCAAGTCGCCTGCACGGCTGCGGCACAAGCGGCCTCCAATTCGGCCATGCGCTCTTCGCGTTTGGTGCGAGACGGAGCTTGGTCGAGGTCGGACTCTTTCCAGCCCAGCGATGCCGGAATGATCGCAAGGTCGATGTCCTCGGAGAAGCGCTCGATCGCGCCGAACACTTTCGAGAGGGACGTGCCGCCTTTAAACACGCACGCGTCGGCGAGTTGGGGTTGCGCGAAGATCCGACCGAGCAACCAGCAAACCCAGAAATCCTTTTCCGCGATGACGGGATCGACGCCGCGCTTTTCCTGATACTGACGAAAGAACAGTTCACGTTCCTTCGCGGGCAGGGTGGCAAAATTGCTCATGACGATTCTTTCGCGGCGATGGCCCGCAGATGCGGATGCAGCCAAACCGGCGCGTTGGGCAAGTCGGCGAGCAACTGCCGGCGGTCTTCGGCGGACAATGTTTTGCGGAGATGGGCGATCCGCTCCGCGGTGATGTGGTTCTTGCCCAAATACCGCAGCGCGGCCAGCACGAGGCCGCTCGTGCGGCCCGCCGCCGCCACCTTGCGCGGGGTCGTAGGACGCAACTCGATCACGAGTTTGCCAAGCTTCACCTTGCGAGCGCGACCGCTGGTCAGGAACACGACCTTGGCCGGCACCTGTTCGGAAAGCCCCAGCAGATTGGCCGCATACGCTCCGGAAGCCTGGAGTTTGGCCTGCTCGCTCGCCGCGAGTGCCTTGGCCACGGCCTCGATGGACGGGGCGACCTCGCCCAGCAGGCGATGGCTTTCGGGGTAATGATAGAGGCCCCGGGCAATGCGGCGGATCGTGCCTGCGTCGGTCAGGCGATGCAGGGAAAGGTCGATAGAGCCTCGACTTCCCAAGTCCAGAAAGTCATTCGGGGTGAAGACAGAACCCCGTCCCTTGCCGTAAATTCGGCTAGTCACTGATTTCTCGATGCTTTGTGACGGATTAGGCACGGTAAATCTGTAAGAAAAACAGGGCATTATTTCTTACAAGGATTGGCTCTTGGCAAGCCTTCATTCTTGACGGCCAGAAGGCGCAGACCTACGCGGTGGCGGCCACCGTGTAGGTATCCTCTCGCGCGCATGCGCGCACCTGCCGACAGGCGGGGTGCTGCACCCCGCCTGCTGGCAGGTGTGACAAGGAAGGCTTCGCCTTCCTCGTTTGGGGTCTCATTTCAGGACCGGGAGTTTGAGAATGGCCTTCCGTTTGGTCTCGTCGTCCATGTGGGTGTATTCGCGGCTGACCAATTCCGACTCGTGGCCGATGATGTCGCGCACGACTGATTCCGGCACCCCGGCTCGCTTAAGCCAGGACGTGGTGTTGTGCCGGAGACTGTGGAACGACAGCTCGCTCACGGTGCGCCGGACGGAGTGACCGCGTCCGCTGTTCTTGTCCTTGGACCGCGCCTCCGCGAGTCCGGCCGTGACCAGCAAGTCGTGGAACTGCTTCGACAGCCGGCGCGATTCCCCATCGGCCTCGACCTTCTCCGCATGGGCCTTCGGGAAGATCGGGCCATCGGCCTCCTCGGGCACATGCTTCTTGAGGTAGTCCAGCAGAGGCGGCGCGATGGGGATCACCATGTCGCGGCCGGTCTTCTGGGAGCGGAACTTGATCAGCTCCTCCGCGAGATCGACTTTGCGACGGGTGAGCGAAGCCAAGTCGCCGATGCGCTGGCCGGTATAGAGACCGCCGAGCACCAGGCCGCGCCACTCGCCCTTCGCGACGGACAGGAGCGTGCGCAGCTCGGCTTCATCGAACGGCCGCCGGGCCGGGGCGTCCGGCTCGCGCCGGTCGTCGAGGGTGCTGACGGCGGAGGCCGGGTTGTCCAGCCGCATGCCGTCCACCACGGCCTGCCGGAACGCCACGCGCAGGATTTTCAGGTCGGTGTTGGCGGTGGCCGGCGACAACTCGGTGGCAGTCTTGTCCCGCAAGGCCGCGATGTCACGTTTGTGGACGTAGGCGATATCGCGCTCGGCGCGGTCGCCCATAAAAACGAGCAGTTTGTCCACGGCGCTCTTGTAGCGTTTGTAGGAACCGGGGCTCATTTCGACCTGCTTGCCGGCGAGCCAGTCGGTGAGGAATTTCCTCACCGTGGCGTGGTAGAGCTGCTCGCCGTGGAGGCCCTCGTAGATGTCGGAGACGACCTTCCGGGCCTGGGCCTCGGTGAGCTTCATCGCGTAGGCGGCCTCGAACTTCTGGGCCATGCTTTGCGCGGTCGTCCGGTCGGTGGTTTGGGTGGAACGCTGACGCTGGACGCCGTCACCATCCGTGAAGCAGGCGATCCAGTAGCGGGAGTTGGGTTTTTTGCGGAGCGAGGCCATGGCGATGTGACAATCCAGGTGACAATGACGCAGACATTTTTTGATGTCGCAGGTTGCAGAACTCATTGAACCGCAACACAAGTCGTTGACCAAGAAAGCGGGTCACCGTGACCGGGGTTCGAATCCCCGTGGGGACGCCAATCTTTAAGGCCCGTAATTCTAGCGAGTTACGGGCCTTAGTGTTGTTGGAGGCCCTTAAGTAAGAATGCCAGTAAGAATAATAACGTCAAGCGCTGCCGGCGTTCGGGGGTGGCGCGGAACTCACAAAGGCACCCCCAGTTAGGACAACCGGGGGCGCCACAAAAAGGCCTCACAAGAGGCCCGCCTCACGGAAAGAAAAGTAGCCGCGCCCAACCGGGTCGGCCTTCGTGTCGCCGACGATCACGTGGTCCAGGAGTTCGATCTCAAGGAGGCGTGCAGCCTCACGTAGGCCCCGGGTCACCTGGATGTCGGCTGAACTTGGGGCCGGGTCGCCCGAGGGGTGGTTGTGCGAGACAACCATGGCGACCGCGCCGGCGACGATGGCTCCGCGGAAGACTTCGCGTGGGGTCACCAGGGTCGAGGTGGCCGTTCCCAGCGTGATGAGGTGGCGGCCGATGGGATGGTTCCTTCGGTCGAGGTAGATGCAGTAGAACGCTTCCTGGAGAGGATTCTCTTCGAAGGCAGAGCGCAGGTACTCAGCAACCAGGGCGGGCTTTTCGAGACGGACATCTTCGCCGAGGGAAACGAGTGAGTAGACCAACTTGGCTTCGTAAACGCGCATGGTGAGCGCTCGCGCGAGCCGCGTTACCCTACTCAACAACGTGTCGAGTGATCGCGGGTGCTGCCCGTTTGAGCGCCCGCTCGGGATGGGCGAAAGTCAAAGCGCTGTGTGGAGCGCCGAGGCAGCGTCCCGCGCAGCGGGACCAACGATGGGGAAGCGGAACGTTTGCGCGTGGTGGAGATCGCGCAGCGATACGACCTTGACCGCCCATACAATGGGGCGCGACGGACGGGGCAGAGCTAGAAGAAATCGAGCGCAGCGAGCATCGAACAAGATCGACGTCCTTGGTTGCATTAACATGAACCAGTGCCAGAAACTGGGTTCGGCTCCCTTACCCTGGTAGACGAGAACCGATCGAAGCAAAGACGATGAGTACGCCCAATCTCTTCTCGCGCTTGTCCGGGTACAGTCAGAACCCCAAGAAGCGTAGTATAGAGAATTTCACGACGGAACTGCTCGCCTACTTTTTCAATCACGACCTGATCTTTCGGCGCCGGTTTCTCAGGGTTGTGTTCAGCGATCACCGGATGGCGCGAGCATTCAAATCGGCGAATGCTACTACCCAAGAAGCGTTGGGACCCGATTGCCGAGTTGATCTGGTGCTTCGTTCTGGCCCCAGGATCCATTTGGTGGAGGTGAAAATCGAGGCCTCGGAGACCCAATCGGGCCGTTGGGGGCAAACAGGGAAGCCGCAGATTCAACGCTACATCGATCTCAAGCGTGGACACGTAACCTACCTCACGACTAGCGACTCGTTGGCTCCAGAGGTTGATCAACGGGGCCGGCGGAGATTCCGCCTGGTAAAGCACGCGCTTTTCGAGGAGCTCTACGAGGAACTCGTTGACGCGCGACTGTCGTACTGGACCAAAATGTTCGTGGAATTCATGGAGGAAAACGGCATGGCTGGACCCCGACCTTTCAACAAACAAGAGCTTCGGCGCGCGAAGAGTGCCGTAGACATCATCGAGAACTGCCGCAGCACCCTAGAAATCGTCCGGACCGAGGCGAACACCAGGTTCCGGCAAAATCTGCGAACGCGCTCGAACCTTACTCGACCGACGTTCGTCAATGACTGGGTGCAGTGCTACTTGGCGAAATTCTCGAAGGGGCCGATTAGGTGGGTAGGGCTTTCGCTCACAGCGGACGAAATGGGACTTCGTTTTTCAGTCTGGGTCTGGGGCAAACGAGATCAGTCGTTTAACAAGATCCGCGATCACCTCGGTTGGGAAACTTGGGACGACGATGATCGCTGGTGCTGTAATTCAATCCGACTTCGCGGCGACCGAGACGAGATTCCTCGCATGGTCGATCATACCGTCAAAGCATCACGCAAGCTTGGCCAGGCGATAAGGCGGTTCGTCTGAACCACTGGCGGTCTGGAAGCAAGATACCAATCACAATTGGATCTTTGGAGCCGGAGCGCCATTTGACGCCCCGGCTCTTCTGCCTCAGTCAGTTGTTCGCGAACTCGCCGGCTAGACTCCAGAGAGCCTTGTTCAATCGCTGCCCTTCCGTAAGGCCGGCCACCGGCCGCGTGCGGTTGCGGCGGACGCCCATGCCCTGGGTGTAGCTAAGGTAACGGTCTCCGCCCCGAACCAGATGCTCCTGGAGGACGTTGAACGTCGTCCAGAGGTCGGTTGCGGCATCGCCGTACCTCACCGGCATCAGCAGCTTTTCGGCGTCGAGCAGCTTCATCACCGGCTGGTCAGCCTCCCAGCGGAGCGCCGCGGCCCGTCGTGCGAATTCAACTCGGGTCGCTTGCGGGAGTTGGATCGACTGCCATCGCTTCACAACCTCCAGCGTGCGCGGTGTGCTGTCACCGGTCGATTCAAAGTGTACCACGTTGGTCGAATCAAAGTGTACCACCTTGAGGATGGATTTTTGATAGAGGGATCAGGTTAAGGAGGACAAGCTTGAAGCGGAGCGCGGGGAGGAC
>Ga0153915_10001440_pt1 | contig 21866 bp, 19 predicted proteins | sample Opewatmetagenome_2_FD_107003 | JGI IMG/M metagenome (GOLD analysis project Ga0153915, IMG submission 107003) | Freshwater wetland microbial communities from Ohio, USA - Open water 3 Core 3 Depth 3 metaG | ecosystem: Environmental > Aquatic > Freshwater > Wetlands | place: USA: Ohio, Lake Erie...
GGACCCGCGCGCCTACCGGTTCTACCTGCACGGCCGGCAGTACTTCTTCCGGTTCCGGCGTCGCGCCCTCGAGCACGCGCGCGAACTGTTCCGGCGGGCGATCGAGCTCGATTCGGAGTACGCCCGCGCCCACGCCGGGGTCGCCGACTGCTCGTCGTTTCTCCATTTGTACTTCGGGTCCGAGCGCGCCGATCTGGCGGAGGCCGAGGCGGCAAGCGCCCGCGCCCTGGCGATCGCGCCCGATCTGGCCGAGGCCCACGCCGCGCGGGGACTTGCCGTGTCGCTTTCAGGACGCTACGCCGAGGCGGCGGGCGAGTTCGAAACCGCCATTCGGCTCGATCCCAAGCTGTTCGAGGCGCGCTACTTCTACGCGCGCGCCGCGTTCCAGGAAGGGCGGCTGGACGACGCGCTGCGTCTGTTCGAGGAGGCGTGCCACGTGCGCGAGGACTACCAGGCACGGCTCCTCTGGGCCCAGTGCTATGCCGCGATGGGACGGCGCGACGAGGCGATGACCGCCTACCGGCGGGCGCTCGGTGTCATTGAGCGCTACCTCGACCTCCATCCAGGGGACACGCGCGCCCTGATGCTCGGCAGCGGCGCCTGGGCGCACCTGGGCGAGCGCGCCAGGGCGCTGGACTGGGCGGAGCGCGCCCTCGCGATCGACCCAGACGACGCGGTCGTGCTCTACGGGGTCGGCTGCGATTTCGCGGTGCTGGGGCTCACCGACCGGGCCCTGAGCCTGCTCGAGGCTGCGGTGGCGGCGGGGTTCCGCAAGAAGGAGTGGATCGAGCACGACCCGGATTGGGCCGAGCTGCGCGACGACCCGCGGTTTGCGGCGCTGCTCCGCGATCTTTGACCCCGGGAGGCGCGCGGGTGGTGGGCCGCGGCGGGCGTGACCAGGGAGGCTACTCCCCGGGCTTCACTTCCCGCGCCCCATCGTGCCGAGCATGAGATCCCACAGCGGGGAGCTCACGCCGAAATTGCGCGTCGAGTCGTAGTAGTGGTGGCGGAAGTGTCGCTTCTTCTGGTAGCGCCCCAGCGCGGTGCGGCCCGCGGAATGGTGCGTGAAATAGTGGGTCGTGTCGTACACGAGGTAGCCGGCCACGAATCCCCCGAACGCCGCGGGCGCGACCGAGCCCAGCAGCCAGCGGAACAGGAAGAAGAACAGCAGCGCGAGCGGGATGCTCACGCTCGGCGGCATCACGAGCCGTCCGGAGTCGTTCGGGTAGTCGTGATGCACGCCGTGCACCAGGAAGTAGAACTTGTGCCGCAACGACGGCAGTGCGGGGAGCACGGCCTCGCCGCGCCCGAGCGAGGCGGTCACGGCGCGGGTTTCGTCTTCAATCCATTGGGGCGGGTGGAACAGAAAGCGGTGGATGACGTACTCGACGAGGCTCCACGTCAGCGCGCCGGCGGCCAGTAGGAGCGCGATCGGGCCGAGTCTTTGACCGGCCTGGACGGCGAGCGCCACCATCAGCGCGATCAGCGGGAGATAGAGCACGTGCGGCACCAGCGGATGCACGTGGCTCAACCGCTCGATCAGGTCGCCCCGGAACATGCGGCACGTTTCGTCCTCGTTCGAGACGAAGTGATGGTCGGGGCGCGGTTGGGTCGTCGCCGTCATAGGGCCTCCGCGGATGGGTGCCCGCGCGGTGCGCGGCGTGACGAACCCTAAGCAGGGAATGGGGATGTGGCAAGTCGGAATTGCGACGGCCCGGCCGCTGGGTCCGGGGTGCGGGACATGCGCCAGGCGGGATTCGAACCCACGACCTTTGGCTCCGGAGGCCAACGCTCTATCCAGGCTGAGCTACTGGCGCGCACCCGTTAGCAGTCGGCAGTTAGCAGTTGGCAGTGTGCCGTCGATCTTCTGGAGGGTGCCGGCCCTGCTAACCGCTCACTGCCCACCGCTAACCGCTAACGTCTTCATCGGGGCGCCCGGATTCGAACCGGGGACCTCCTGCTCCCGAAGCAGGCGCGCTAACCGGGCTGCGCTACGCCCCGCACATGCGCCCTGAAGGACTCGAACCTCCAGCCTTCTGGTCCGTAGCCAGACGCTCTATCCAGTTGAGCTAAGGGCGCGAAGTGGGCGGTACAAGACTCGAACTTGTGACCTCCACGATGTCAACGTGGCGCTCTAACCAACTGAGCTAACCGCCCGTGAAACGGCGGAACGACGGAACGTCGGAAGGTCAAAGGGAAACGTCCCGTCGTTCCGTCGTTCCGTCGTTCCGTCGTCAGTAGCGGGGGTGGGATTTGAACCCACGACCTCCGGGTTATGAGCCCGGCGAGCTACCAGACTGCTCCACCCCGCGCCGAGTATGCGGCCTCGCGCCGCCATGGTTCAATGCGCCGGATCAGCGTCGCGTCGAGAGCGGGAAACGGGACTCGAACCCGCGACCCCAACCTTGGCAAGGTTGTGCTCTACCAACTGAGCTATTCCCGCGAGCACCGTCAGGGACAACCTACTGCTCCCATCCCCCTGATCGCCAGGCGTCGAACATCGACCCCTCACGGGCGAGGACCTGAGGGGTGCAGCGGGAGGCGGGAGTGGAGGCGAGGGGGATCGAACCCCTGACCTCGTGAATGCCATTCACGCGCTCTCCCAACTGAGCTACGCCCCCGTTATATTGCCGGGCCCCGAAGTCCCGCTGAGAACACGGCAACCTAGCCGCGCGTTTCGGCAGTGTCAAGCATGCGGGGGACGGGGCTGCAACCTCCGGAACAGTACGGGGTATTCGGATAATCGAACAGCGTCGAGTCGGAGCGCCCCTTCCGGGGTGTGCTGATTCGTGATATATGGGAAGCACCATGGCCGCCACTCCACATCGCAAAAAGCGCCGTCGTCGCCCCGCACCGATCCTCGCCGCGAACGAGGACGATCGGGACCTCCTCGACCAATATCTGTACGAGGTGAGCAAGACGCCGCTCCTGAAGCCGGCGGAGGAGATCGCACTCGCCCGCAAGGTGCAGGCCGGCGATCAGGAGGCCATGCAGGAACTGGCCAAGCGGAACCTCCGGTTCGTCATTTCGGTCGCCAAGAAATACCAGAACCGCGGGTTGCCGCTCACCGATCTGATCGGCGAGGGGAACGTCGGCCTGCTCACGGCGGCCCGCAAGTTCGATCCCGACCAGGGCGTGAAGTTCATCTCCTACGCGGTGTGGTGGATCCGGCAGGCGATTCTCGCGTCGCTCGCGCGCCACGGCCGCACCGTGCGGGTGCCCTTGAACCGCACCGCCGACCTGTCCAAGATCGTGCGGACGGCCGAGGCGCTCCGCCAGGAACTGCGCCGCGAGCCGACACCCGAGGAGATCGCGGAAGCGACCGCCCTGTCGCTCGAGGTCGTGCAGTCCCTCGCGGCGCTCAACACGGGCGAAGTCCGGCTCGACGCCCCGCTCGACCCTGACGGCGACCGCTCCCTGATCGAGCGCTTCATTGCGGAGGATCTGCCGGACACCGAAGAGAAGACGATGGAGCGGTTCCTCAGCGACGAGGTCGAGTCGGCCCTTCGCTCGCTCCCCCCCCGCGACGCCAAGGTGCTGCGGCTCTACTTCGGCCTCGACGGCGGCCGCGAGCACACGCTGGAGGAGATCGGCGGCATGCTGGGTGTCACGCGCGAGCGCGTGCGTCAGCTGCGCGACCGGGCCCTCAAGCGCCTGCGCGAAGGCGATATCGGGAAGGCGCTGGCGAGCTTCGCGGCGTAGGCGCAGCGGCAGGGGTGGCAGGGGTGGCAGGGGCGGCAGAGGTGGGCCGCCCCGCTTGCTTGCTGCCGCATCCGCCGCGGCTGCCGCTTCTGCCGCTTCGCGTTAGATTCGCCGCGTGCGTCCCTTCGTGCTCGATCGGGTGCGCCGCTGGCTGGCGGTGCTCGGCCGTCTCGGCCAGTTGCTGGGTGACGTGGTCCGGGGCTTCAAGGACACCGACGTGTGGCCCCGCCTCACGCTGGTCCAGATGCGGCGCATCGGTGTCGATTCGCTGCCGATCGCGCTGTTCATCGCGACCTTCACCGGCATCGTCCTCGCGCTGCAGGCCTCCTACACGTTTACCGGCGCCGTGCCGCTCTACTTCGTGGGCACGGCGGTCGGGAAATCGATCATGCTCGAGCTCGGTCCCGTGCTCACGGGGATTGCCCTGGCGGGACGCGTCGGCGCCAACATCGCCGCCGAGCTCGGCACGATGCGTGTCACGGAACAGGTCGACGCGCTCGAGACGCTCGCTTACGACCCGATCTCCTACCTCGTGGTTCCGCGCGTCACCGCCGCGACGCTGATGTTCCCGGTGGTCGTCGCCTGCGCGATGGCGACCGGCGTGCTGTCCGGCCTCGTGGCGGCGGTCAACATGCTCGACCTCACCACCGTGGAGTTCGTCCGCGGCCTGCGACTCTTCTATCACGCCAAGGACATCTGGTTCGGGCTGCTGAAGGGCACATCCTTCGGGTTCGCGATCGCGCTGATCGGGTGCGCGCGGGGGCTGTCCGTGCGCCAGGGCGCGGAAGAAGTGGGGCGAGCCACCACGCAGGCCGTGGTACTCGGGGCCCAGGTGATTCTCGTGCTCGACGCCTTCTGGGCCGTGGTGCTCCTGTGATCGTGTTCCGCGACGTCCACAAGGGCTTCGGCGAGAAGCGGGTGCTGGAGGGCTTCTCCCTCGAGATCCCGCACGGGGAGACCACCGTCGTCGTCGGCTACACGGGGAGCGGCAAGAGCGTCGCGCTCAAGCTGATCGTCGGGCTGCTCGAGCCAGATTTCGGCGCCGTCGAAGTCGACGACGTGGTCGTCCACGAGCTCGACCGCCCCGGGCTCACCGCGCTCCGAGCCCGGATCGGATTCGTGTTCCAGTTCGCAGCCTTGTTCGACTCGATGACGGTGGCGGAGAACCTCGCGCTGGGCCTGCGCCGCCAGGGCCTCGGCGCGGCGGCCATCACCGAGCGGACGCAGGAAGCGCTGAGCCTCGTCGGCCTGGCGGGCAGCGAGGAGCGGTTTCCGGCGGAGCTGTCGGGCGGCATGCGCAAGCGGGTGGGGATTGCCCGGGCGATTGCGCTGCGCCCCCGCTATATCCTATATGATGAGCCCACGACGGGGCTGGACCCCGACACCGCGGCCGTGATAGACCAGCTGATGATCCGCACGCGGGAGACGTACGGGGTGACCAGCGTGGTGGTGACGCACGACATGCGGAGCGCGTTCGCCGTGGGCGACCGCGTTGCCATGCTCTATCGCGGCGCTGTACGGGAGGTGGGGAGCGTGGCGCAGATCCGTGGCAGCCACGACCCCGTGGTGCGCCAGTTCATCGAGGGTCGTCCGGAGGCTGCCGAGGAGGCGGAGCGGGCGGCGGGAGCGGTGCTGTGAAACGCCGGGACGAGATCGTCGTCGGGGCGACGGTGTTCGCGGCCCTGTTTCTGGTCGTGGCGGGGGCCATCTGGTTGTCCCGCGCGGACCTCGGCCAGGGTGGGGAGACCCATACCGCGCGCTTCCGCACGGTGGGCGGGCTCGGGGTGGGAGATCCCGTGGTGCTGCGCGGCGTTCGCGTGGGGCGCGTGGCGCAGATCCGGCTGGGAGAGCGCAACTGGGTCGAGGCGGAGCTGCAGGTGTACCGCGACGTCGTGATTCCCCCTCACCCGGCCATCGTTGCCGCGTCGGCCTCGTTCTTCGGCGAATGGCAGGCGGGCATCATCAGCCTGGATCAGTCACCCGACGATCCCAACGTGCGGCGTGCCCTCGAGGAGGCCCTGCAGGAGGGCGGCGGCCTGTGGCCTGGGGCGACGCTCCCCGACATCGGCCAGCTCACCGCGCAGGCCAGCCGGATCGCGACCGACATCTCGGCCGTCTCGTTCCGCGTCCAGCAGGCGTTCGACTCCTCGGCAATGCGCCAATTGCAGCAGTCGATCCGGGACTTCGGCCAAGTGACCCAGCAGATCGCCCAGTTCACCGAGCAGCAGACCACCACGCTGCGCGGCGTGGGGGAACGGCTCGATCAGGGATCCGACGTGCTGGTCCACGCAGCCTCGAGCCTGCAGTCCTCGCTGGCGCGGGTGGACTCCGCCACCAACCAGGGCGAGTTGAAGCGGATTCTCGACAACACCGCGGCGACCTCGCAGCAGATGCGCCAGGCCTCCGAGTCGTTCGGGGAGCTGATGGCGGCCGCGCGGGCCAACCAGCAGAGCATGGTGCGGGTCCTGCAAGCGGCGGACAGCATCATGAGCCGCATCGAGAACCGCTCGGGAACGGTCGGCCTGCTGGTGGGGGACTCGACGCTGTATCGCGAGACGACGCTCGCCGTCCAGCAGTTGCGGAGTCTCCTGGCCGACATTCAGGCGAACCCGCGCAAGTACTTCAAGTTCTCCGTCTTCTGAGGAGTCGACGTGGGGCGACAGCGCGCACGACGGGAAACCAGCGCCGGCGGAGTGGTCGTGCGCCGCAGGGACGGCGAGGTGCGCTATCTGCTGATCCACGACGGGCACCGCAACTGGGGGTTCCCCAAGGGGCATCTCGATGAGGGAGAGAGTCCCGAGGCGGCGGCGCGGCGCGAAGTGGCGGAAGAAACGGGCCTCACGGACCTGGCATTGCACGAGCCGCTGGGCTGCATCGACTGGTACTTCCGGCACCGCGGCCGGCTGATCCACAAGTTCTGCCACTTCTTCCTGTTCACCTCCGTCACGGGCGACCCCACGCCGCAGGCGGACGAAGGCATCGCGGCCTGCACCTGGCTCGCCTACGAAGCGGCCCTGGACAAGCTCACGCATGCGAACGCCCGGGGCGTCCTCGCTGCGGCGCGCGATCTGGTCGAGCACGCCGAGCTTTCCAGGGAGACCGTGAGGTAGCGTGCCGGTCGTGCCGACCGTGGGGGTGAACGCGCCCCAGCGCGCGGCACTGCAGCGGGGCCTCCCGCGCCGCGTCCGCGTCCGGGCCTGCCGCTCGTTCGCCGGGGCGCGCGCCCTGCTGCGGCGCGAGCTGGCGGACGCGGTCGTCGTCGGCCTCGGCCGCGGCTGGTTCGAGGGAGCGGCGTCCCTGGCGGCGGATTTCCCCGCGATTCCCGTGTTCGCCTTCGGTCCGTTCCGGCCGGACGACGGGCAGACGCTGGCGGCGTGCGGGGAGGCCGGGCTCGACGGCGTGCTCGTCGAAGGGGTGGACGAGCCCGTGGCGGGTGAGCTGATCACGGCCCGCTCCGCGGGCCGCCGGCGCGGGCGTCAGCTGGCGGACGGACCACGCCTCCTCCGGCTCACGGAGCCGATCCAGCGCGCCGCGTGGGACGAAGCGCTCGCGCGGGTCGGCGCTCGCACGACGACCGCGGACATCGCCCGCACGCTGCGCCGCAGCCGCGAGCACCTGTCGCGCGAATTCGCGGCGGGGGGTGCGCCCAATCTCAAGCGCGTGATCGACCTCGCACGCACCGCCTGCGCCGCGGACCTGCTGGCGAGCCCGGGCTACGACGGCGAGGCCGTTGCGCGCATCCTCCGCTTCTCCTCACCAGGCCACTTCGCGGCAACGGCGCGTCGCATTGCCGGCGTCGCACCCGCCGAGCTGCCGCAGCTCGGTCCGCGGGGCGTGTTGCAGCGCTTCCTCCGCGGCCGCACCCGCAGTAGGATTTGAGCGCGGAGCAGGGGACCCGGCGCTGCTTTGAGGGGCCCGGCACATCTGTTATCTTGTGATGCTTTTCACAAGCTCTTCGCAGCGTGCTTTCGACCCTCAACCAGGGTGTGGCAGCCTCCATGCCAGCTGAATCGATCCTGCGACCCGGCGAGCTGAAGGACGTGTTGCTCAAGGAGATCGAAGCCGCCGATCTCGACGCGCTCGATACGCAGGAAGTCGGCACGGTGCTCGAGGTGAAGGACGGCACGGCCCGGGTCTATGGGCTCGGGTCGGCCATGGCGGGTGAGATGCTGGAGTTCACGTCGTCCGAGACCGGTGAAACGGTGATCGGTCTGGCACTCAACCTCGAGGAGGACAGCCTCGGGGCCGTCATCCTCGGCGATTATCTCACGCTGCGCGAGGGCGATGAGGTCCGGCGCACGAGCCGGGTGTTCGAGGTCCCGGTGGGCCCCGCGCTGGTGGGGCGCGTCGTGGACGCGCTCGGCCGGCCGATCGACGCGCTCGGGCCGATCAAGGCGATGAGCACCCGCAAGGTCGAGTCGCCGGCGCCCGGCATCGTCCAGCGCCAGCCGGTCAAGGAGCCGCTCCAGACGGGCATCAAGGCGATCGACTCGATGATCCCGATCGGGCGCGGCCAGCGGGAGTTGATCATCGGCGACCGCGGGACGGGCAAGACGGCCATCGCGGTGGACGCGATCATCAATCAGAAGGGCGAGAACGTCATCTGCGTGTACGTGGCGATCGGCCAGAGGCAGTCCACCGTCGCGCGGGTCGTGGAGCGGCTCAAGGAGCGCGGCGCGATGGACTACACGATCGTCGTCATGGCGAGCGCCGCCGACCCCGCCCCAATGCAGTACATCGCGCCCTACACCGGCTGCGCCATGGCCGAGTACTTCATGTACGAGGAGCAGGGCCACACGCTGTGCGTGTATGATGACCTCTCGAAACAGGCCGCCGCGTACCGCCAGCTCTCGCTCGTGCTGCGGCGTCCGCCGGGCCGCGAGGCCTACCCGGGCGACGTGTTCTACCTGCACTCCCGGCTGCTCGAGCGCGCGGCGAAGCTGTCCGAGACGCACGGGGGTGGCTCCCTCACGGCGCTGCCCGTGATCGAGACGCAGGCGGGGGACGTGTCGGCGTACATCCCGACGAACGTCATCTCGATCACCGACGGGCAGATCTTCCTGGAGACGGACCTGTTCTACGCCAACGTGCGGCCGGCGATCAATCCGGGCATCTCGGTGTCGCGGGTGGGGGGCAACGCCCAGATCAAGGCGATGAAGCAGGTGGCGGGCCGGCTGCGGCTCGAGTACGCGCAGTATCGCGAGCTCGAGGCGTTCTCCCAGTTCGCGTCGGACCTCGATGCCGCGACCCAGAAGCAACTCGGGCGCGGGCAGCGCATCGTGGAGGTGTTGAAGCAGCCGCAGCACAGCCCGATGCCCGTGGAGCAGCAGATCATGGTGATCTACGCGGTCACCAACGGCTATCTGGACGACGTCGCGCCCTCCACGATCCGGCAGTGGGAGGCGGACTTCCTCGAGTTCGTCACCTCGAGCCGGCCGGATCTGGGTCGCGCCATCCGCACGCGCCGCACACTCGACGACGAGCTCACCGCCCAGGTGCGGAAGGCGATCGAGGACTTCAAGGCGATCGGCAGCTGATGGCCAAGACCCGGGAGCTCCGCCGGCGCATCCGTTCGATCGCGAAGACGCGCCAGATCACCAAGACGATGGAGATGGTGGCGACGTCGCGGCTCAAGCGCGCGCAGGGTCGGGTGGTGGCCGCGCGGCCATTCGCCCGGGCGCTCGGCGAGATGCTGGCCGACCTGCACGACCCCGCCCAAGCGGAGCGCTTCCCGCTGCTGCGCACGCCGCCGGGCCGGCCCCGGCGTGTGGTGCTGATTGGCATCACGAGCAACCGCGGGCTGTGCGGCGCGTTCAACGCCAATCTGATCCGTGAGATCCGCGGCCGCGCCGCAGAGCTGGAGCAACAGGGAACGGCGGTCGAGCTCCATCTCATCGGTCGCAAGGGAATCGGCTTCTTCCGGTTTCTCGGGCGGGAGATTGCCGCGCAGCGGCAGGACATCGGCGACCGGCCCACGACGGCGCACGCGACCGAGATCGTGACGCCGCTCATGCAGCGGTTCGCGCGCGAGGAGGTGGACGGGGTCGAGGTGGTGTTCGCCAGGTACGTGAGCGCGCTCACGACACCGCCCACGCTCCTCCCCATCCTCCCGATCGGGCCCCGGACGGGCGGGCCGGCGGATGCGAAGCCGACCGCCGTGGATAACTACATCCTGCGGCCGTCGGCCGATGCCTTGGTCGAGCGGCTACTGCCGATGTATGTGCAGAACCAGATGTTCCGCGCGCTGCTCGAGACGGCCGCGTCCGAGCAGGGCGCGCGGCGCACCGCCATGAAGAACGCGACCGACAGCGCCGGCGACATGATCGACGTGCTGCGCCGGACGTACAATCGCGCCCGCCAAGGACAGATCACCCAGGAACTGGCGGAGATTGTTGGGGGGGCGGAGGCCCAGAAGGGATAGCCGTGCAGCGTGCAGCGTGCAGGGCACTGCCGCCGCCGCATGGAGCACGCTGAACGCTGCACGCTGCACGAGGATTACTGCGCATGGCTGACGTATTCGGGAAAGTCGTTCAGGTCATCGGGCCGGTGCTCGACGTCGAGTTCGAGCCGGAGCACCTCCCGGAGCTGTACACCGCGCTCGCGCTCGACGAGCCCATGGGCGACGCGCGCGTTCGCCTCGTGGCCGAGGTGCAGCAGCACATCGGGCGCAATCAGGTCCGGGCGGTGGCCATGAGCACGACGGACGGGGTGGTGCGCGGCATGAGGATCCGCAACACCGGGAGCCCGATCACGGTGCCGGTGGGGGAGTTCGCGCTCGGCCGGATTCTCAACGTGATTGGCGAGCCGGTGGACGAGGGCGAGCCGATCCCGGCGAATGCCGAGCGGTGGCCGATTCACCGCAAGCCGCCGGACTTCGTGGATCTCGAGGCCAAGACCGAGGTGTTCGAGACCGGGATCAAGGTCATCGACCTGCTCGCCCCGTTCGTGAAGGGCGGCAAGATCGGCCTGTTCGGCGGTGCCGGCGTCGGCAAGACCGTGATCATCATGGAGCTGATCAACAACGTGCAGAAGGGGCACGGCGGCCGCTCGGTGTTCTGCGGCGTCGGCGAGCGCACGCGCGAGGGCAACGACCTCTACCTCGAGATGAAGGAGAGCGGCGTGCTGCCGTCCGTGGCGCTGATCTACGGCCAGATGAACGAGCCGCCGGGCGCCCGCCTGCGCGTGGGCCTCACCGGACTCACGGTCGCCGAGTACTTCCGCGACCGCGAGGGGCAGGACGTGCTGGTGTTCATCGACAACATCTTCCGGTTCACCCAGGCCGGCTCCGAGGTCTCCGCGCTGCTGGGCCGGATGCCGAGCGCCGTGGGGTACCAGCCGACGCTGGCCACGGAGATGGGCGACCTGCAGGAGCGGATCACATCCACCAAGAAGGGCTCGATCACCTCGGTGCAGGCGATCTACGTGCCGGCGGACGACCTGACCGACCCGGCGCCCGCGACCGCGTTCGCGCACCTCGACGCCACGGTCGTGCTGTCGCGCGCGCTGACCGAGATCGGGATCTATCCGGCCGTGGACCCGCTCGATTCCTCGAGCCGGATTCTTGACGCGCAGTACCTCGGGGAGCGACACTACGGGGCGGCGATCGAAACCCAGCGGATCCTGCAGCGCTACAAGGAGCTGCAGGACATCATCGCGATCCTCGGCATGGACGAGCTGTCTGAAGAAGACAAGCAGCTCGTGGCCCGGGCGCGGCGCGTGCAGCGGTTTCTGTCCCAGCCGTTCCACGTGGCCGAGGCGTTCACCGGCCGGGCGGGCAAGTACGTCAAGCTGGCGGACACGGTGGAGAGCTTCGAGCGGGTCGTCAAAGGCGAGTTCGACCACTTGCCGGAGCAGGCGTTCTTCATGCAGGGCGGGATCGAGGACGTGGTGGAAGCGGCGAAGCAGTCCCAGGCGGCGTGATGCACGTCACGGTGATTTCTCCCGAGGGAGTCGTTTTTGAGGGGGACGCCACGTCGGTGGTGGCGCCGGCCTATGACGGCGAGGTGGGCATTCTGCCGCGGCACGCACCGTTCATGACCCTGCTGGGAGAGGGCCGGCTTCAGGTGCACGCCGGGACCACCGCATGGAACTTTCGCGTTCGGGGCGGGTTCCTGCAGGTCGTACACGACACGGTCCGCGTGGTCGCCGAGTCCGCGGGCGTCGCCCCCGAGACATCTCACTGAGGAGGCAAGGCATGACGGGTCGGCTGGCAGCGGTGGGTCTTGGCCTGATGATCGCGAGCAGCAGCGCGGCAGCGCAGGCGACGGGCACGGCGTCGTTCAACGCCCCGTACCGGGCGTTCGACAAGTACGAGTTCGGCGGAACGGTGAGTTTCAATACAGGTGACGTCACGGGGGTCGAGGGCCAGTTCCGCTTCGGCTACAGGGCGTTCGACATCGGGCTGCGCGGCGGCGTGGCGTTCACCCCGGGTGATGACGCGGTCCTCCTCGGCGTCGAAGGGCGGGGCCGCGTGCTGACGCACTCCGAGCAGATGCCGCTGGACGGCGCCGTCGTGACGGGCCTGGGTTTCGTGTTCAACAATGGCACGACTGTGAACGTCCCCGTCGGCCTGTCGCTCGGCCGGCGCCTCAACCTGGAGAACTCGGACATCAGCGTCATTCCCTACGTGCAGCCCACCCTCAACATGGTATTCGGTGATCCGGGTGGCCATGTCGGCTTCAGCTTCGGCCTTGGTGCCGATGTCCGGCTCAGCCGGTTCTTCGATGCGCGGGTGAGCGGAGGCTTCGGGACGGATTGGGCACCTGAGGGAATCTCGATCAGCGCAGTCTGGATTCGGTGAGCGGGGCCCCTCGGCAGCGGTGCCGGGCTCGGCTGGCGGGCTGCAACGCCGCTTGGGGGGTCGGCACGAGTGCCTATAGGTGACGCGGGGTATTGACTGTAGTTCGTTCGGTTTATAGCTATTAGTGCCTTGTGGGATGGGGTGCCGGGTCGGCACGGGGCCGGCTCGTGAGTGAGCGTCTAAGCCAAGTGTCCACTCTCTCTGGAGATGTTCTGATGAAAGTCGTGTCTCGTATCTCTATCGGCGCCCTGGCGCTCGCCGCGTTCGCGGCGCCGGCTGCGGCCCAGCTGTCCGGCCTGCCGGCGTACAACTATGCGCCAGCTCCGGTTGGCGTCACCGTGTCCGGCATGTTCGGCAAGGGGCTGAACGATGCCTCCGGCAAGACCAGCAGCGTCGGCGGCATGCTGACGTATGGTGCCAACATGTTCTGGGTTGGCGCCGGCGCCTCGTACTTCGACATGTCCAGCGGCGGCCTGAAGGCCGTGTCGTTTGGCGGCAATGTCGGAGTGAACCTCCCGTTGGGTGAGAGTCTCCCGGTGAAGGTGGCAGTCGTCGCCGGCTTGGGCTATATGAGCAAGTCGGGGTTCAAGACCATGACCGTCCCGGCGGGCGTCACCCTCGCCCTCAAGGTCCCGGCGTCGGGCATGACAGTCGTGCCGTGGATCTCCCCGGGGCTCCGCTATTTGCGTGCTGATGCGGGCGAGGGCTGGGCCAGCACGACCAAGTTCGGTGGCTCGGGCGGCATCAGCTTCGGGCTGCCCATGGGCGTCGGGTTCGACATTGCCCTCGACTACACGAACGTGAGCGGCGGCAGCCCGCTCCTGTTCGGCGGCGGCCTGCACTACACGTTCAAGACGGGTGGCTGATCAGCGGACCAGCTGACGCAGGCGCAAACTGCGGGGCGTTCCAAGTCGGAACGCCCCGCTTGCTTCCCGCCGTCCTGGAGGCAGTCTGGCCTCACTTGGCCGTGAGGATCCCGCCCAGCCGAATCGCGATCGTGATCTCGCCTAGGTCCGGGTTGAACCAGCGCCGATAACCGGCCTCGAAGCTTGCGGCGAACCCCTTGTTCACCAACAACCGATAGCCCAGCCGGCCGCCCGCTCCGAACTGACTGTCGGAGCTTCCGCCAGCGCTGGCGTACTGGACCGCACCGTTTACGAGAGCATAGGGTGAGTTCCCGGACCCGGCAAACGCATAGCCGATCCCAACGGCGGATCCCAACGTCGTCACGGTCTCGCCTTCACCCGTGAGAATGTTGAGGGAGATCTCCGGCTGGATCATGATGCCCCCGCCAAAGATGAACGTGGCGTAGAGCGGCGCCTGTCCGGCGATGCCGGCGCCCGGCAACCCGATGTGCGTGAGCGTGCCGCCGTTCGTGAGGATGGCGGCCCCGAGACCCGTGCCGATCTCGACGGTGGTCCCGTCCTGGGCGACCGCCGCTGCGGGGAGCAGCAACAGCACGATGAGGACTGCAGTGAAGCGTCGCATCACACGCCTCCTCTTTGGGTGGGAAGGAGCGATGACTCGGCGGACCGCGCTATCCGGTTATCCGGCGCGGCGGGGGAAGCGGGCGTGGGATGATCCGGACCAGCGCCGCTGCGCTACGATCCGCGGCGCCGGTGGCGATCACGGTTCGCGCCCGGCACCCAGCCTCGATCCGCTGCTCGGGATGCCACTGCCAATTCCGCAGCGCAGCCACCAGGCTGTCAACCTGCGCCCCCGGGGACAGGCCTGCCCCGCCGCCACACGAGGCCAGCGCCGCCGCATCCCGGTGCTCCTGCCAGCGCGGCCCGAACAGGACAGGGAGTCCAAGGACCGCCGGCTCGGCCACGGCATGGAGCGTCCCGCGCCGGAACCCGCCCCCCACGTAGGCGACGGACCCCAGGGTATAGAGGTCGGCCAGCAACCCGCGCGTGGTGACGACGAGGAGCACCGCGTCGCCAGGCGGCGAGCCCGCGCCGGACCAGGGGGCGGCCGCGAGCCCCCGGGATCGGGCGGCCGCGAGCAGCCGCCGCACGGCGGCGGCGCTGGGATCGTGCGGAACGACGAGCCAGCGAATCGTGGGATCTGAAACGAGCGTCGCCGCGGCGCCCAGGACGACGCGCTCGTCCGCGCGCTCGACACTGCCGGCCACGATCACCCACGCGCGGGCCCAGGCCCGCAGCGGCTCGAACGCCTCGACTCGGACCTCGCGTTCGGCCAGGAGATCGTGGCGCGGGTCCCCGGTGACTTCAATCCGGTCGGCCGGGACGCCGAGCCGGCGCCATCGCTCGGCATCTCCCTCGCTCACGGCGCCGACGTAGGCGAGCTGCCGACAGGCGGGGCGCAGCACGGCGCGCGCGGGCCATTTGAGCCGGCGGCTACGCGGCCGAACAATCCCTCCGATCACCGCCAGCAAGACTCCCCTGACGTGCGCCCGGCGGACGAGCTCGGGCCAGATGTCGCCGCGGCTGAATACGAGGACGTCGGGGCGGAGCGCGGCGAGCGTACGCGCGATCGGCCGCGGCTCGTCGAGCGGCAGATAGTCGGCGTGATCCGCCCCGGCGAGCGGATTCCGGTGGCTGATCGATGGCGACGTGTGGGTGAGCACCACCTGCAGTCCGGGCAGGGCCGCGCGCAGCCGCCGCACGACGGGCTCGGCGGCGAGCGCCTCGCCCACCGATGCCGCGTGCAGCCACAGGAGGCGCCCCTCGCGGCGATGGTGGTCGGCCCACGCCCGCCACCGCTCCGGTGCCCCGCGCCGGCCCGCGAGGCTCTCGGCGAGCTTGCTCGCGGGGAGCGGCAGGCGATGCGACACCCACGCGACAATGCGATACGCCGTATGCATGGCACTTCGAATGTGCTAGCTTCGCCCGCATGAGGCTACGGGCGTACTGGACCGCCGCGCGCGAGCCGCGCTACAGCCTGCTGTTTGCGTTGCCCCTGCTATTGCTGTACGAGGGGCTGTCGTTCGGCATGACCCGATCGGCGTTCGCCGGGGTGCGCAACGGCGCGGACGTGCTGTTGAAGACCGCGTTTCTGGCACTGGGCGGGCGGCACGGCGTCGCGCTGTTCACGCTGGTCGTGCTCGGCGCCGGCGGCTGGTTCGTGTGGCGCGACCGGCGGCGCCATCCCGGCCCGCTCGCACGCCGCTACTTCCTCGGCATGCTGGGCGAAAGCGTCGGGTACGCCGTCCTGTTCGGCGGTGTGGCCTCCGCGCTCACGATGCTGCTGCTCCACCCGACGCTGGCAGCCGTGCAGGGCGGCACCAGCGCTGGGGGTGGCGTCGCCAGCCTCTCGCTGGGCGGGCAGCTCGTGATCTCGCTCGGCGCCGGGATCTACGAAGAGCTGCTGTTCCGGGTGCTGCTGGTGTCGGGGCTCACCAGCCTCGGGATTGCCCTCGGCTGGCGTCGGCCGGTGGCCGTCGGGGCCGCGCTCGTGCTGAGCGCGCTGATCTTCTCGGGCTTCCACTACGTCGGTCCCTACGGCGACACGCTGACGCCGGCGTCCTTCACATATCGTGCGGTGGCGGGACTGCTGCTGTCGGGGCTGTACGTCGCGCGCGGCTTCGGCATCACCGCGTGGACCCACGCGCTGTACGACGTGGGGCTCGCCCTGCTCGGGAGTTAGCAGTTGGCAGTGAGCGGTTGGCAGGGAGGGCCTCTGCCAGCTGCTGACGGCGAACCGCTATCGCCCTGTCTTCGCCCGGTAGACGGAGTCTAGGATCGGCCGCCAGCTCTCGATCGGTGCGGCCCCTTCGAGCAAGGCGCCATTGATCACGAATGACGGGGTGCTGCGGACGCCCGCCCGTGCCAGGCCTTCAGCCTCCGCGGCAATCGCGGTCCGGAGGGCGGTGTCGCCGACGCAGACGCTGAGCGCGTCGGTCTGAAGGCCCGCGGCGGCGGCAAGGCTGAAGAAGTAGGCGCTGGGATCGGGCAGCGCGGCCCAGGCCGACTGATGCTCGAACAGCGCATCGTGGATCGGCCAGAAGTGCTGCTGCCGCGCGGCGCACATGGCGAATTGCGCGGCGGCGGCGGCGTTGTGGTGGATTTCCACTAGGGGCAGGTTCAGGAACACGAAGCGCACCTTGCCCGACTCCACGTATTCCTGCTGGAGCCGGGGCATGGTCTGCTCCCAGAAGATCCGGCAGGCCGGGCACTGGAAGTCGGCGATCTCGAGGACCGTGACCGGGGCGTCGGGCGATCCCTTGGTGCGCGCTCCCAACACCGAATCCTGCGCCCCGCTCGTCGCCGCCTGGGGCTCCGGGGGCGCAGGGACGGTGGCTGGTGTCCGGGCCGCATGGAACGCGGCCGCGCCACCGCCGAGCACGAGCACGACGGCGGCCGCCGCGAGGAGCATGCGTTGGTTCATGGGTGATCCACGGGTTCGATGCGCCGGAGCGTGCCGCCCGCGCGGTCGAGCGCGAAGATGGCGCCGTCGCCGGCCTCCACCGAAGCGACAAACCCCAAGCCGCGGGACAGGCCGACCGGGTTGAACGTCCCGTCGGCGAACCGGAGCACGTACAGCCCTTCCGGGCCGGCCGCGGCGTAGACGAGGCTGCCGGACGCCGCGACGTCGTAGACGAACCGGGCACCGCTCCAGTTGCCCACCGCCACCGGGGCCGCGGGATCCCGGATGTCCACCGCGTAGAGCCCGCCGGACCCCGCGGCCACGAACGCCAGCGAGTCGGTGATCACGATGCGGCGCCCGATGCCGGGGAGCGGGAACGAGCCGACCTGCGTGAGCGCCCCCGATGAGTCCGCCGCGTAGGCGATCAGGGCCTCCTCGGTGAGGGCCCACAGCGTGGAATCGCCGTGCCAGGTGAGATCCATGACGCGACTGCCGGTGGCCCGCGCGGAGTCGAGCATCCGCAGCGAGTCGTCGGGCAGCGCGAGCTGCAGATCGGTTCCCAGGCCGAGCGCCAACACGCCATCGCGGCGCGCCAGCGCGGAGATATCGGCCTGGAGCGTGACCGCGCCGGGGTCGTCGCCGCGGAGCGGAAACCGGTAGAGCCCCGCCGCCGTGCCCACGAGCAGCTCGTTGCGGGCGCTGTCGCTGGCGATGGGACCGATCCCGCGAAGCCCGCGGGCCTTGAACCCCAGCCGCGCGAAGCCCGGATCCGTCCCCACGAGCTCGATGCCCTCCTGCCCGGTCACGAACGCGGTGTGCTCGCGCACGGTCAGGTCGGTGGGGACCACCGCGAGGGAGAGGGCCCTGCCGCGCAGGGTAATGGGTGGGGCGTGGCTGTAGCGGATGTTGTACAGATGGTCGACCTCGCTTCCGATCATGAAGCCGATCAGGGCGCCGCCCAGGGTGCTCACCGTCAGCACGCACGCGGCGGCCGAGCATCCGCCGATGTCCCGCTCGAAGCTGGTGGCGTAGATCAGCCCGAATGCGCCGGATGCCACGGCTCCGATGGCGGCGAACAGCCACTTTCGGGGCAGCCGATGGCCACCCGATTGGGCCTGGAGCGGCGCGGCGAGCAGCGCGACGAGCAGCCCCGCCGCGACGGCCCGCCTCACGGCGTGCCGCCGGTTACGGTGAAGGCGCGTCGGCGGATCGCCGTCTGTCCGGTCTGTCGGTCGGTGATGACGAGCTCGAGGGTGTACGTGCCGCGCGGCGCGTCGGCCAGATTGACGGCCACCCAACCTGGCAGGCGGTCGCGTCCCTCCAGCGCGGTGGACACGTCATACCGCACCGAGACCTGATCGTCACCCTTGGCGGTGGTCCCCACGGCGTCCAGCACGCCGCCCACGATCCGGGCCACGAGCCCACGGCGCTCCAGCGACTGCACGCGGAAGATGACCTCGGCCTCGTAGCTCACCTCGCCGGCGCTGTCCGGCTGGAGATTGTACATCTCCCAATAGAGGTGAACCTCGCTGCCGGGCGCGAACTGCATGGCGGCGTTCGGGTCGAGCAGGAATTCCTCGCGGCCCGCCGGGGTCTCGACGCGCGGTGCCACGCGATCGGCGAGGATCACGTCGCTCAGCATGAACGTCGGCCGGTTGAACGACTCGACGGTGAGCGGTCCCATGCCGCGGGCGGCGCGCCCGGTCGTAGGCTGCCGTGCCTCGACCCGGAAGCGGTATTCACCCGGCAGCAACGCGGCCGTGAACGTGCGCTGCTCGAGCTGCGCCGAATCGGTGAACCGCACGGTTTCGTTGCGACGCTGGGTCGCGACCGGCCGCTCCAGCGGGTCGGTGACAAAGAGGCCATGCTGGATCGGTCCTTCGACGAGATCCACGCCGCTCGCCATGCGGGTGAGCGGCAGCCCCGCGAAGAACATCAGGTCGGTCCGGGTGCTGTCGCCCCGCACGCGGAACGCCGCCACCTGCACCGGGATCGAATCCATCGCCTCGTTCACCGGCACGTTGTCGTACTTGACGGGCAGCGCGTAGCGCGCGTCCTCCACGTACGTCTGAAACTCCCCTGCGAAGCGCGCGAAGTTGTAACCCGGCGGGCCGTAGAACACGAACCGCAGGTTGCGGTCGGGATAGTACCACACGGTGGTGATCTTGCCGGCGGTGCCGATCTCCGTGCCGAGGTCGCTCGTTTCGGGCGGGAACGTGGCTACCACCGGGGGCGGCCCGTAGCGCAAATAGATCACACCGCGATCGGTGTCCCATCCCCGGAGCCGCAGGTCCGGCGCGGAAAATCGCAGGTCGGTGTAGGCCACCCGTGCCAGATGCTCGAGCAGATGCTCGTTTTCGGCGGTGAGCTTGAGCGGATCGTTGGCCGACCAGTAGATGCGATTGAACTCGGCACGCTGGGCCGCGGTGAGCCCCTCGTACTGCTCCGCGTCCGTTCGCCGCAGGATGATCGACAGGTCGGTGAGGTGATCCCGCTCGCCGGGCGGCAGCAGCGCGAAGCCGCGGTCGAAGGCCCGGGCGGCCTCCGCGCCGCGGCCCGCCCGCCACAGGCCGAGCCCGAGGAACAGATGGGCCCGGGCGCTCGTCGGCGCCGCCTGGATGAAGCGCCGCGCCTGCTCGAGGAACTCTTCGAAGCGGGCGTCGTCGTACATGATCCCCAGGAGCCCGGCATTGCAGAGGTCATGCGCCGGAAACGCGGCGGCGCCCTCGCGGTAGTGCCCTTCGGCCTGGCGCAGGTCGAGCTCCCCGGCGTCCTCGATCACGGACGTGCGCTGGGCGAGAAAATCCTTGGCATAGTGGGGGTTGGCCATCGCCTCGCCGGGATCGAAGTGCCAGGCGTCGCCGGTCAGCAGCCGGCGGTGGCCCAGCGCCATGTACCGCCGGTAGTAGATGTCACCCAGCTCGGCCTCGACATCCGCAAGCACGGTGGGGTCGCCGCGCTCCCTGGCGGCCGAGAGCGCCCGCCCAAACAGCCGCTGGGCGTCGAGTCGCATCACCCCCTGCTTCAGCCGCAACCGTCCGAGCTCGAGGTAGTAGGCGGGGTTCCCCTGCTCGTATCGGATCGCCTGCTCGAGGGCCGCATCGGCGGCCCGGCGCTTCCCCATGTCGCCGATACCGGTGCCGGCTTGATGAGCGAGCAGCATGCCGCGACTGTAGTGCGCCGCCGCCATGGTGGGGGCGAGCTTGGTGGCCCGCTCCAGCCGCTCCAGGGCGGCGGCCGTATCACCGCGGTCCGCCAGGACCAGGGCCTCGTCCACCAGCCGGCGCGCGTTCGCGACGCCGCCGGCCTGTGGGCCCTGAGCAGCGACGGGTGCCGCGAGCAGCAGCGCCAGCAACCCGGTGCACGAAACCCACCCGAACGAGTGGGTCGCGCCCGGCCCGGCAATGGAGCGAAACGCCCCCAACGTCCCCCCCTCGGCCCCCGAACGGGTACCCCTTGCGGACCCCGCGTCGGCGGTGTCTAGTATAGCCCGACCTGATGGAGAATATGGCGGACCGGGTCCTTGGCGCTAGGCTGGGTCTTCCGGGAGGGCCCTCTTGCGGGCCCGTGCGGGGATCCATAGCTTGGGATGTCAGGCGGCTTCAAGCCGGCCTGATCGCGCGGTTCATACCGAACTTTGCGGTGCGCTCCGGGTCTCCGTCGAGCGCCCGCCCCACGATAGCCGGGTCAGCCGGCTCACTTCGCGTTCCTCTGGCAGAGGGCATCTGTTACGGTGCACCAGCCAGTCGGGTAATAGAGCTAGGAGCACGACATACTGGATGTCGCCGTCTGGCGGGATCCGGGCCGGTGTGCCGCCGACCGGCGGCAACTGATGGATGGGGCCGCGCCCCGGGCGTGGCCCGTCGAAAGGAGGGTGTCGCATACACGTGTTTCGTTTGAACATTCGTTCGTTCCCAGAAAAAGGAGAGCTCCCAGTGAAGCACGCAATGTCCCGCCTCTTGGCCGGACTTGCGGTTGTCGTGCTTTGCGCGGTTGCCACCGGCACCGCACAGGCACAGACCGGCAAGCTCACCGGCATCGTCACGGACGCCCAGTCGGGCGTACCGCTCGAAGGGGCACAAGTGATCCTGCAGAACACGGGGATCAGCGCGTTGACCGGCGCCAACGGTCGGTTCTTCGTTGTCAACGTGCCACCGAACACGTACACGCTCATGGTACGTCGGATCGGCTACACCTCGGCTGAGGTGCGCAACGTCCTGGTGCAGATCGACGTGACGCGCACGATCGACGTGGAGCTGACGGCCACCGGCGCGATCGGGGTGGAGCAGATCACGATCACGGCGGAGGAGGTGCCGCTGGTGCAGCCCGGCGTCACGGGGACGGGCACCAACCTCCGGGCCGAGGAGATCTCCGCCCTGCCGGTGACCAACATTCAGGGCGTCCTGGCCCTGCAGCAGGGCTTCATCGAGGTGCCGCAGAACACGGACATGATCTCGTTCTCCGAGAGCCGGCGGAATCTGATCACGCCGATCCGGATCCGCGGCGGGCGCGGTGGCGAGTCGCTGACCCTGATCGACGGGGTGCCGATCAACAACTTCGTGTTCGGCGGCCCGTCGTTCGGGATCACGACCGAGGCGGTCGAGCAGCTCGACTACCAGCGCGGCGGCTTCGAGCCGCAGTACGGCAACGCGCTGTCGGGCATCATCAACATCGCGACCCGTGAGGGTGGCACGAACCTGGCCGGCGCGTTCCGCTACCAGACGTCCGCCATCGGCGGGGCGCTGGGCAACCGGCCCGACGAGTTGATGGGCTACAACCAGCTCGAGGGCTACCTGTCCGGCCCGATCCCGGGCACCGCGCAGCGGCTGCGCTTCATGGCCGCGGGGCGCGTGCAGACCGGGGCGGACCGCGTGCTGCTGTTCGACAACGACGTGACGCGCGGGTCGGGCCCGGCGCCGGGGCGGGACCCCAACTTGGGGAATCCGCAGAACCTCGACCTGTTCCCGGGGTGGCGGGCGTTCGGCTACAACAACCTGCGGGACATCACCGGCAAGCTGACCTACTACTTCACGCC
>Ga0153915_10001441_pt1 | contig 21841 bp, 19 predicted proteins | sample Opewatmetagenome_2_FD_107003 | JGI IMG/M metagenome (GOLD analysis project Ga0153915, IMG submission 107003) | Freshwater wetland microbial communities from Ohio, USA - Open water 3 Core 3 Depth 3 metaG | ecosystem: Environmental > Aquatic > Freshwater > Wetlands | place: USA: Ohio, Lake Erie...
ACATGGAGACGCTGTGGAAATAACCAGCTTCACTCAATAATTCCCGTCCCCAGTGCACCATCGGCTCGATATACTGGTACCCAATTTCAGCCGCTTTCTGGACGCCCCACGCAAAGGGCTTATCATGCGAGCGGATGAACTCCATGTTAACACCAAGATATAGTTTTCCCATTTTTCCTCCTAATATATTTAAATAATTGCAACTTACTTACTTGCCAGCCGTTTGTTGGCGACATTCACCAGTTCGCGCACAAAAGCCAGGCTTTTCTCAATCATCGGTCCGCCCTGTCCCTCGCATTCGAGACTAACAACGCCGTTATATCCAATATCAACCAGGATATCAAAGCATTTCTTGATGTTTTCTTTATTTACGCCATCTCCAATTGCGCATTGGCTGACTGCAATGCCGGTGAGCTCACCCCGCAAAGAAGCTGCTAATGATTCGCTCACATCCTTAATATGTACATGGCTGACCTTGTCTTTGAATTTATTTAGAAATGCGACCGGATCCTGCCCAGCAATGAATGTATTGCCCGTATCCATGTTCATGCGCAGGTAGGGGCTGTCGACGAAAGCCAGCATTTTCTCCATGAACTGCGGTTTGGTGGTGTAATAGCCGTGCGGTTCGATATCGATGATCATGCTGTAGCGCTCAGCAATACTTATGATTTGTCCGTATGCCCGTTTCATAATCTCAAGGGCTTTTTCATCGGTAAGACCTTTCGGGGCAAACCGGTCATCGGTGGTATCGATGTGGTCGCATCCTGCGAGGTATGCCCAGCGGATGGTTCGTAGCACGTATTCCACGCCCAGGGAGGTGCCATTCGGCAGTGACATTGGGTAGGCTGCGTCGATCTGTGAGAACTTCACCCCATAACTGGCGGCTTTTTCCTGCCATTCCTTAGGGTCCTCCCACATGGCCACATGTGGTTGGTAACCTAACCCGTGGATCCAGCTTACCCCATCGATCATACCGCATTCGATCCAGTGAACATCGTTTTTCTGTGCCCACTGAAGCGCTTGCTCAAAGCTCCAATAGCTGCTGTTAAAAGCGTCCGTATGAAATCCGATCTCTATCATGGCTATCACACTCCTTTTATATGATACATGAAATGAGCCCGCCCGAAGATCGAGCGGGCTCAAATCTAGATATGGGAAATGCCGCGATTAAGGTTTCACGTCCACGTACTTGTTAATATCAGGCGTTGCCCATGAGGCTGGATAGTTCGTCATATCCTCGCAGCCACACAGTGCATAATGCAATGGGGGCATTTCGGGGTTGATGTACGTATCCAGATTGGCAGAAGTGACTTCCGGCTGAGGCATGTACCAGTGGTGCTGGACAGTCTCACCCTTCAGGAACATAACAGCAGACAAAACGGCTGTACGCCACTGGAAGGTCGGGAAGGTAGGTGCAATAGCTGTCAGGTTGTTATCCTTCCAATAACGCAGGTAATCTTCCTGATCCTCACCGACCATGACTTTCGGATAGGGAGCCCCAGCGTCCTTGAAGGCTTCCAGGATGGTCACCGCGGTACCGCCAGCATCCATCCACACTGCATCGATAGTGCCGTACTTGGCCAGGTAATCACTCACCACGGTGTTGGCCTTGAAGGAGTCATATCCAACAAATTCCACACCGATGATGTTCAGCTGGGGATTCTCCTCAAAGATCTTGCGGGCTGCACCCCAACGTTGCTCCAGCACGTCCACACCTGGGAGGATGCGGAAGGCAAGCACATTACCACCTTGAGGCAGGTTGTCAACGATGAACTTAGCACCCGAGATACCGAAGGCATAACCACCGATGGTGCGCTCGGAGACGACAGGGCAGTCAGTCTGCGCATAGCGATCGAACTGGACGACTGGCATGACCTCGCAGGCTTTCTCTACCATAGGGGTCAGAGCTTCGGAGGTATTTGAAGCGACGATCAAGATGTCGCATTTACCAGGGGTGTTGATAATGTCCTGGATGTCGGCGATTTGCTTGGCATCGTTACCTTGGGCATCGAGGTGATAGAAGTTCTTGACCAAGCCCTCAGCACGCAACTGCTCAACCTGCTCGCGGATGTCGATGTAGCCAACCACACGCCATGGATTGTTCACGCCCGCATTGGAGAAACAGACGTTATAGGGTGGCTGCTTCTTGGCAAAATCGGCATACTGCGGGTAATCGACGATCGTGACCGGGCTTTCCTCGAGGTATTGGAGATAGATGGGAGCATCCGGATTCAGCGGTGCCTTGGTCATCAATTCAATCGATTTCTGATATTCTGCTTCATCGAAGAACTGGGCTGCTACTTTGGCTGCATCCAATGCGAGGCCGGGATTGGCAGCAGGGGCTTGTGTTACTGGTGCGGGAGCTTCGGTTGTTACAGGAGCTTCCGTGACTACCGGTGCTTCGGTGGCTGTCTTGCATGCAGCTAAGAGCATGCTGAAGGCAACCAGAAGTGAAACGACTAAAGACAACTTTTTCATTTGTAATTCTCCTCCAAAAATTTAGAATTTTTCAAAAACATAAAGTAGACTTGCCAGATTATTGATATTTCTTATATGCGCACCTCCTGTATCATTCCTGTTCTCGCATGGAATTCTATAAAATAGCGAGATGATCACACGTAATTACTTTTTCCTCTGTGATGTAAGACCAACATAAGCAACGGCACCAATAATAATCAAACCTTGTACTGCATCAGTGTATGGTTTGGGTAATCCCAATAAGTTGAGCAGGTTAACAATAGCCTGCAGGGTGAATGCACCAAAGATCGCATTGGGCACAGACCCCTTTCCTCCACCCAAGATCACCCCACCCACCACTCCAGCAGCGATAGCTTGCATCTCATAGCCTTCACCAATCGTTACATTCACCCCACCGTATCCACCGGTCATCACGCCGCCAATGATGGCAAAGACGGCACATATGACGAAGGTGATGATACGAACCAGCCTGACTTTAACACCCGAAAGCTGGCTGGCACGCACGTTATCGCCAATCATCAGGATCTGTTTTCCGTAATTCGTACGGTTAAAAACAATATAAGTAATGATCGAAAGAACAATCAAGATGATCAACGCATATGGAACTCTGCCCAAGACTGGAACGTTTTCAAAGTAATTGCGTCCGAATGCCCGCCAATTGTCTGTCAGGTACCCTTGTGGAGCGCCACCAACATAATATAAAGCGCTGCCTTTTACCAGCAACATCATTCCAAGGGTGGTAATAAAGGAGGGCACTTTGAGATAGCTAACTATCAGGCCATTCAACAGGCCAATGATGACGCCTATACCCAACATGATCAAGATGGCCGGGTAGGCATTGGCAGGATCGTTCGCCAGTAGTTTTGAGCTGACCAAGACCACAAGGGTGACAATCGAACCAATCGAAAGGTCGAAGCCGCCAGATGCCAGGACTAGCATCTCGCCGATCGCAAGAACCGCCAATGGTGAAGCTGTTCGCAGGAACGCCATGATGCCTGTGATCGACTGATATTTCGTGGGGTTGATAATTCCCAGGGTGATAAAAATGACCAGGAAGACGGGATAGACAGGCGGAACTCTTTTAATCCATGTCCAGATTTTACCCAGGGCTTTGGAGAATTGGTTGGTCGGACTTACAGTTGTGGTCGTCATTCAATCCTCTCCTTAAGCCGCTTCTTTCTTGGAGCGTATCGTGTAGCTGGCTACCGCCATGACGATGATGGCACCCTGGAAGACGGTTTTGAGATAGGGATTCACTCCCAGTTGGTTAAAGAGGGTTTCCAACACTCCAAAAATCAGGACACCACCAAGCGTGCTCCACACTCCGCCTTTTCCACCGGATAGCGCCGTGCCTCCAATTACAGTAGTAGCGATTGAGTTCAGGTCATATACGCCATTAGGACCGACCCAAGGGGCACCCGAGCGCATCTGACTGACCAGGAAAAGCCCTGCAAGTACTGCGGTCATACTGCAAATGATGTGAGCACCAATCAAAACCCGGTCAGTCCTCACCCCTGATAGGCGAGCCACTTCAGCATTCCCACCCACGCCATACAAATGGGCTCCAAATTTTGTCCTGGCAAGTAAGACCCAGCCTACGGTAACAGTGAGGAATAAAATGATGATGGATACAGGGATTGGACCAATTGTGCCATAACCGAAGTACTCGAAACTCTTCGGGACGCTGCCGGTGTAATTGGAAAAGGTGGCATTGATGATTCCTTTTATGATCAGGCTGGTACCCAATGTGGCAATAAAGGGATTGACTTTCAGCTTGGTTATGGCAACACCATTTACGATGCCGATTGCGGCGCCAATGATAAACACGGCGATGATTGCTGTTGGCACTTTGGCGGGGTCTCCCTGCATGATGTATGAAGACATGACGGCAGTGATGCTGATCGTATAGGCCACAGAAAGATCAATCGATGCGCCAATGATCACCAGGCTTTGTCCGACTGCTACTATGCCAAGTGCTACAGACCGTACCACGATATTCTGCATGATCAATGGATTTTTAAAAATCTGACCATCTGCAAGGACCTGGTCCAATATTCCGCCAGCCAAAAAGACAAGGATGAGGAAAAAATAGACAGGAGGTATTTTCTTGATCCAAACCCCGATATACCCCAGAGCTTTAGAGAGCTCATTATGAGAAGTAGCAGTAGCGGTCGTCATATTAATTTACTCCTGCTGCAGCTGGGCTTTCAGCGGCATCATCCTTGGAGTGCCCGGTTGCCATCAGCATGATTTCCTGTTCTCTCGACTGCGCTGGGAGCTCACCAGCCAACTGGCGGTCTGCCATGACCAGGATGCGGTCGCTCATCCCAATAATTTCAGGTAGTTCAGAGGAAATCATTAACACTGCGATTCCTTTTTTGGTTAAATCTCGGATCATATCGTGGATGCTCGCCTTTGATTCAACATCGATACCGCGGGTTGGCTCATCAAAAATGAAAACATCCGCATCTGACGCCAACCACTTGGCAAGCACCACTTTTTGTTGATTTCCACCGCTCAAATACTGCACTTCGCGATCAAATGAATCAGTCCGGATATCCACTTGTTTACCGAGCATGGGAACCAGTCTGCGGGAGCTTGGTGTTCCATCCTTGAGGATGAGGCCGAATAAGAATCGAACAGCACGAACGGTTAGCAGCATGTTGTCACGAATTGGCTGGCGAGAAGCAATCCCTTCCGATTTGCGATCTTCGGTCACAAACCCAATCTTATGCCTGATTGCCCTGGATGGGCTTTTAATGGCGATTGCTTTTCCGTGCAGCTCCATCGTCCCTGATTTAAACGGAACAACACCAAATAGTGCCTGTGCCAGCTCGGTGCGACCTGACCCTTGCAGCCCTGCAACTCCCAATACCTCCCCCTTCCGTAATTCAAAACTGATGCCTTTAAGGATTTGGTTGGATGCATCTTTGACTTTTAAAACCACCTCGCCAAAATCTTCTGGCGTGCCTAGTGGTGGGAAATAATGGTCTAGTGTGCGACCAACCATCCAAAATACTACCTCCGCAGGAGCAACATCCTTTTTATTGACCGTCTTGATCAGCTTTCCATCCTTCATGACCGTGATCTTGTCAGCGATATCAAAGACCTCCTTCAGCCGGTGGGAAATGAAGATGACGGACATGCCTCTTTGCTTCAGCCGGCCTACCAGGTCATTGAGCAGATTCACCTCGGTATAGGTCAGGGCTGCGGTAGGCTCGTCCATGATCAACACTTTAGCCTTAAACGAAATGGCTTTGGCAATTTCAACCAGTTGTTGCTCAGCCACCGAAAGGCTGCTCACCTGTGCGGTTGGAGAAATCATTTTTTCCACACCAAGCTCTTTCAATACCACAATGGCCTGCTTGTTCATCCTTCGGGTGTCGAGGGCTCCTAAATTGGACGGTTCACGACCAAGGAAAATGTTATGTGCCACTGTGCGTTCAGGCAGGAGGTTGAATTCCTGGTAAATAATACTGACACCCTTGAGCTGGGCTTCGCGGGGGTGTGAGAAAGAGACCTTTTCTCCACCAAGATATATCGTACCAGCGTCCGGTGTATAGGCACCCGACATGATTTTCATCAACGTGGACTTGCCGGCCCCATTTTCGCCAACGACGGCATGGATTTCACCAGGGTAGAACTGCAGCGAAACATCATCCAGTGCCACCACACCTGGGAACCGCTTGGAGATGTGCTGTACTTCAACTGTTGGTTGAATTGCTTCTGCAGTATTTATGATGGTTTCTTCTGCTACATTCACCATAGTTAATCCTCGTCAATCTGTTCCACATTCATGCAAACAGGGCTTGCAGAAAATGCAGGCCTTGCTTGGCGATTGCATCCTGGCTTGGTGCAATCACACGCCAAATATTTACTGCTCTGGCTATTTCTTTAACCTGCGAGGTGAAGGATTCTATCACTACTGGACCCTGATAATTTACACTTTTTAATGCTGGGGCAATCTCCTGCCAGTGCACCTGACCTGTTCCGGGAATACCCCGGTCATTTTCGCAGGCATGGAAGTGGAATATCTTATTCCCTGCTGTGTGGATAGCCCCCGGGCTACTTTTTTCCTCCAGGTGCATGTGAAATGTGTCTAGATGTAAACCAACGTTTTCTCGACCTACATCGCGGATGAATTTCAGTCCTTGTGCGACGGTATTTAGCATATCGGTCTCAAACCGGTTCAAGGTTTCTAGAGCTAATTTGACGCCCTTTCCATCCGCATAGTCAGCCATCTCGCGGATTCCAGAAACAGCTAAGGACCATTCCTGACTTCTTGCCTCGTTATCATCAAGATGATCTTTTCCGACAGCTGAATACATTGGACCGGCGACCACCGGTGATCCAAGTTCAGCCGCTGCATCAATCGACCAGATTATGTACTTGCGAGCATTCGCGCGGATTTTAGGATCAAAACTGCAGATATTTCGGTCCGGACCGAAGACACCGCAAATGATGCCTGCTAATTTATTTTTTACCAGCTCTTTCCTTATGGCTTGAACATCAAGCAGTTCTGGGTTTTCACAGGCGATCTCAAAAACGTCAAATCCCATCGCGTTTACCTTGGGTGCAAGCTCCTCCACCGCCTTGGTAGTGCATGGTGAAACCCAAACGAAAGAGTTTACTCCGAATTGCATCTAGCGCTCCTCATGATTCCACTGTATCAATCTGGTTGGCTGCAAGGCTCAACATATCATCAATGGCGAGATTAAATGCCCCAGTGACACCTGCATCAGGGCCGATTTCCGAAAAGACAATCAGCAGGTCACGTGTAGCCAGAGGCAAAGAGCGGTGCAAGACGGTCTCCCGAATCGAAGACAGCAACAGATTTCCAAGATTGGATACCCCTCCACCAATCACGATCATCCCTGGGTTGTAGAAATTTACCAATCCTGCTAAAACATCACCAATATATTGCCCACTCTGGCGGATGACTTCAATGGCCAAAGTATCGCCCTCCCGTGATGCATTTCCAACATCTTCCGTGGTAAGTACATTGCCTTTTTTCTCATAATAACTCAATAATATGGGGCTTTTGCCTGCCTGGGCAGCTTGCAACGACCGTTCAACAATTGCAGGACCAGCTGCCACAGCTTCAAGACAACCCCTGTTTCCGCAATAGCACATCGGGCCGTTCTTATCAACACCGATATGACCAATATCACCAGCACACCCGCTTGAGCCGCGATAGATTCGCCCTTCACAGACAATCCCAGCACCGATTCCCGTCCCGATTTTTATAAAAATCAGGTTATCGACCCCTTTACCGGCACCCTGGTAAATCTCTCCCAAAGCCATCACATTAACATCGTTATCAACGACCACGTTCGAAGATGGAAACCACTGCTGTATTGTCTGGATAATTGGAAAACGGTCCCAACCGGGCATGATCGGCGGAGAAACTAAAGTCCCCACCGGGTAATCAACCGGGCCGGGAACGCCGATTCCAATGCCACTCAATTTATCTGAGTTCAGTCTGTGTTCCTTGAGCATTTTTTCAGCCAGGGAGCACACCCGCCCTAAGACGACGATCGGCCCATCCTTCACAGACGATGGCTCGAAATAACGGGCCAGGAGCTTTCCGGAAAAATCAGCAATGCCCAGGTCAATACTGGTGGCACCAATATCCACGCCGGCTACCAGACCGTAGTCTCCATTCAGCCGAAACTTCTTAGAGTGCCTACCGCCGGTGTATTCAGTTACGGTGTTCGCTACAATGATATTTTTGTCGAGTAGGGAGTTTATACAGCTCGTGATTTTGGTACGGGAATAATCGGTGAAGCTGACCAAATCCGCCTTGGATAACTCCCCATACCTTCGAATTGAGTCGAGTAATGATTTTTCTGATTCGGTGATGGAATTGCGATTTGCCCAGGCTTGTAGCTTATATTGCCTCGCAGGTTTATCCAGTGAGGTCCCAGCCATTATTTTCTTGGTTGTTACATCTCGGGCAATTCCCATGGATGGTTTGGTTCGCTTTTCAATCAAAGATATCTTCAATGCCATCTATAAGGTTCAAAGTATATCCAACACCTGAAGTATGTATTCCGGATCAGGTCATCTTCCTAATCGTACACTAACTAACGAATTGATTGTGCCGGATATATTCCGGGAAAAGAACTGTTAATTACAGGATTACATATCATTATAGCTGTTTATGACCAGATGTCAATGACTTTTGTGCAAATTGGCACTACTTATAACAGAATGTGTCATAAGTAGTGCCATAAATGTGATAAATGTACCGCTTAGTTGGCTTTAGGGACTTTTTTTATAACGTTATTGTCTCGAGATCGAATACTTTTGAAACCATCTGCAACTCATTCAGGTTATGCCCGGTCGTGATGATATAGTGGTGTGAGACCAGGTCATCCACCAATTTTTTGCCATCCGACACGTGAATGACCGCGCCATTCAGGCAGTGCGAATCCTCAAACTGTGCATATTTCGGTAACTCGCCTTCCACGATCGACCAACGGTCAAAGGGTGGCATTAGCTTGACCAGGGTAATATCGCCTTCTGGGAAACGGGCATCGATCGCGGTTGCGTTTTCGTGCACGATAGCCAGAACTTTCTTTTGTAGTTTCCATTGCGTGGAGAATGACTGTGGAACCACACCAAAATATCCGCAGTGGGCAGCAAGGATATAGTTCTCAGGCGCTCCTTCCACTTCAGGGAAGTGCGGAATGTGCTCGTGTTTGAGGGCTGCGTATCCCATTTGGAATGGATAAAGGTTGGTCATCATGAACGGTGCACTAATGGTCTTTTCGATCAGCACCTTAGTTAGCATGGATACCAGGTCTGCCTCACATCCCCATACCATGTGCCGATCTTCATACAGGAAATTCCACGCCAGACATGGGGTTGTGTCAGAATACATCGATTCGTTCAGGCAGTTGATGCCAACGGAAATGATGCCCGGGTCAGCTTCCAGGTCCTTTTCCACTGCAAGGAAAGTCTTCACTGCGCTCAGGATTGCCCGGTTGGAACAATCAGCTATGGGGGTCGTAGCTTTGCGCTCCTCCCATTCTTTTTGAGCGACATCATCAGGGATAGCATCGGCATCCTTCGCCAGCTGTTTGAAGCTCTTCTTGATGACTTTTATCCCGTACTTTGATTCAATGGCATTGATGCACTCAGGCTCCCACCAATAAAAGCGCTTGAAGATTTCATCCTGGTTTCCGCCACCGCTCGCAGGCTGATCTTGATATACCAGGAATTTAGAGTGTTTCAGCTGGCGCCTTAATGCAAATGCCCGGCAGACGTGTTTCGTCTTTTCCAGGTTCGTCGGCCCAATCACCTTGATCCCTTTGGCAGTCAGGTAGCTGTTGATTTCCCAGTCCCACATGGAAACAGTGCCAAACTCCGACGTAACGATCAAGAGCGGCTGGGGTAGATCCTTGATTTTATCCAATAACCGGAACGATTCACCCAGCATCTGCGGGAAAATGACACCGTCTGTATCAGGCAGTTTATCGCCCAGGTGTACTGGCTCTAATATCTCGGCTTCCTCGGCCAGGAGTTCACGCAATTTCTGCAGCTGCGCTGAAAATTCGGGGTCGTTGGCAGTTTTAAAGTAAATGGGGACAAGTTTCGCTTTCATATTATTCTCCTACTTTCACATTAAACTATTGATAACAAGTCAAACAGAGGAGGAACAGGATTGCGTTTACCTGCCCCTCCTCGTGGGAATGCTTATTGGTTACAATGTGCTGAAATCACCATTACTTGATATCGGATACGGTTACTTTTTGTCCCGTTGCTGCAGATTTGATGGCCGCTTCCAGCACCTGCATGGCTCGCATGCCGTCATAAAAATTCGGTGATATCTTCGTGCCTTTTTCAATTGCGCTCAGGAAGTCTACAATCGCATGCGAGAACTCATGTTCGTATCCGATAATGTGCCCAGGTGGCCACCAGGCGGCTACGTACGGGTGGGTTGAGTTGGTTACCAGGATGTCCCTGAATCCTTGCTCATCCGATGGGTTTGATAGATCAAGGAACTGGAGCTCATTCATGCGTTCAAGGTTGAATACCAGACTGCCCTTACTGCCGTAGATTTCAAAATAGTTGTAATTCTTACGCCCATTGGCAAATCGGCTGGCTTCAAATGAGCCCAGGGCACCATTCTCAAATTCCACCAGCATGAATGCTGCATCATCAACGGTAACTTCTCCTTTGTCGGTTGCCCCAGTCCCTGCTTTGAATGTGCCAGCGCCCTTGCCGGGTAACGGTCTTTCAGTGATGAAGGTTTTCATCATGGCAGTGACGGCGGTTATGTCACCTACCAGGTAACGTCCAAGGTCCACACTATGTGAATTCAGGTCAAAATGTGGACCTGCACCTGCGAACTTCTTTTGCAAATGCCAGGTGAGTGGGAAATTCGGGTCAGTGATCCAGTCCTGCAGGTAAGTACCCCGCCAGTGGTAAATCGTTCCGATTTTACCTTCTTCAATCAATTGTTTGGCAAAAGACACAGCCGGGACGCGGCGATAGTTATGATTGAGGTAATGGACAACCCCTGCTTTTTCGGCTGCCTCAAACATTTCTTTGGCGCCCGCGTAAGAGAGCGTGATCGGCTTTTCGCAGAAAATGTGCTTGCCATTCTTTGCTGCCGCGATCGCGATTTCCTGGTGAAGCCAGGTTGGTGTGCAGATATCGACAATATCGATATCCTTCCGCTCGACTACCTTGTGCCAATCGGTCTCAATGACCTCCCAACCCCAGTTTTTAGCGAACGCTTCTGTGCATTCTGTTTCTGTGTCACATGCCAGCTTCATCACCGGCTTAATGCCCAGTTGGAAGAACTTGGGTACGGCCCCCCAGGCATTGCTGTGGGCTTTGCCCATAAATCCGGTTCCAATGATTGCTACATTAAGCGTCTTCAAGATATTCTCTCCTTTTGATATCAATTCAGAGGCACTATCAGCTCAAGGATGCAGCAATTCGCTTTAATTCCTTGACGCTTAATCCGACTGCTTCATCCTCACGCTCAGTCCAATCGGTGTGTGGGTGGTCGATTTCAACCGCCAGGAAACCTTTGAAGTTGGCTTTGCTGAGCATCTTTGCCAGAGCCTGGTTGTTGATCAACCCCATCCCAACGGGCACACCTGCGAAGAAGTGCCAGTCGGTAGGCCTGGCATTCTTATCAGGCATCAGATCCTTGACATGCGTGGCCAGTGTATAGGGGGCCAGCTTTTCCATACCCTTTACGGGGTCATCAAGCAGGCGCAGGAAGTTGCCGGTATCGAAGTTTAGCCCAAAATATTTAGAATCAACCATTTCGAGCATCTGCAGGATTTCATCGGAGGTGAAGTCAATGTGGTTCTCCACTGCCATTTTCACCCCATGGTCCTCAGCAACCTTGACAGCCTTCTTGAACATTTTTGCCAGAGCCTTCACCTGCGGGCCGTGAGGCTCATGGCGGAACAATAAACTGCTGCCAACCACGCGCATCACATCTGCACCAATCGCAACTGCATTGGGGATGTGGGCAACCATCTCATCATAAGCAACAAAATTCTTGCCGCGTTCAAGACCATCTGGATGGCCCCAGGCGTAAACCCGATCAAGTTTGCTATCATCCAATTGGGCTTTCAGATCCTTGAACCATGCCTTGTCAACATTTTTGGGGAAGAAACAGGATTCTAGTGAAACCCCTTCCGCACCATGCACCCTGGCCCGTTCCAGGAAATCCTGCATGGTCATATTCTTAGCAGGCGGTTTCTGATCAGGATATACCTCTCCAAAGAATCGATGGTAGCAATAACTATCTATTCCGACTTTCATTTTTATGCCTCCTGAACTCAAGGTTATGTTTATAAGCCTGGGTCATCCCAGGATAGTTTACCAGCATGAACAGCGTGGTGTAAATCAACGATTGCAAATTTTTGAACTGGCGAACTTGTTATTACAGGATAACATATTATACGATTAAACACACAGAGTTCAAGGCAGTAATAAAATATTCATTAATTTCAAAAAAACGTGGAATGATTATTTGTGATTATAAACATGATCGACCATTCGTAATCATTCACACCACTTACTACAAACGAAGCCTACCTATTGACAGGTGGGGAATTTATTCTATAATAAGTTGTAATGACAGGATTACAAGAATCATCCTGTCTAGTAAGGATGGCCACCCATGAAGGACGCAATCAACTTTGAAAGTCATATCCCTTATTACATCCAGCTGATGGATATTTTACGCGAGAAAGTACAGCAGAAGGAATGGGCACCCGGAGATCAGATTCCAGGTGAAAAATACCTCTGCGAGCATTATCAGGTCAGCCGCACGGTGGTTCGCCAGGCATTGCGCGAAATGGAATTTGATGGTGTGATCAGCCGGCAAAAAGGCAAAGGGACATTTATTGCACCTCCAAAGATCAGCGAAGGATTGGTACAGAAATTAACCGGTTTTTACCAGGATATGGTTGAGCGTGGTCTAAAACCGGTTACAAAAGTGCTTCACCAGCAGGTGATTCCAGCGAATGAAAAGATAGCTGGTTTTCTAAATATCAAACCAGGTGAAGCGGTCGTCGATATACAGCGCTTGAGATTCGTCGGCGAAGAGCCCATCCAAATGGTTACCACCTACATCCCTTATAAGATTTGCCCATCCCTGGCCGATGTGGATTTGACTAACCGGTCTTTATACGAATACTTGCAAACGGAATGCGGTATTTTCATTGCCAAAGGCAAGCGTTACATAGAAGCAGTGCTTGCGAACGAATCGGAAGCAGAGCTTCTCGGGATTGAGCACGGAGCTCCCTTGTTAATGCTCGACAGCATCAGTTTTTTAGAAGATGGGATGCCGATTGAGTATTATCATGCCCTGCATCGTGGCGACCGCTCGCGCTTTGAGGTGGAATTACTCCGCTCGCGCGAATCAGATATAGTAGCGGCATAACCTCACCGTTATACCTACGAAGTATTTTTTGAGGCAATTTTGAGGTCTTTTCATTATCTTATTGCATCCTGGATGATTCGTTAAAAGCACGGGAGAAGAGAATGCAAAAGAAATACCTGATGGGTATTGATCTTGGCACCAGCAGCACCAAAGCCGCACTTTATCAGATTGACGGAGCACTTGTCTCAGAAGCCTCAGCCGAGGTCCCGCTCTTTTATCCAAAACCAGGGGTTGTTGAGCAGGAAAATGAGGATTTTTACACGACAGCAGCCAAGACTATGCGCGAGTGTATTGAATCAAGTGGAGTGGAGCCCAAGGGTATTGCTGCCATCGCCTTTGATTCTCAAATGGCCGGAGTTGGCTCAATCGATGAAAATTACCAACCTGCCGCCCGGTTCGACTCCTGGCTGGATATGCGCTGCAAGCCCTACATCGAATGGATGGATAGGGAGGCTGGCGACCGCATCACCCAGCTCACGGGTTGCCCCCCTACTTGTGATCACGGTCCCAAGATGCTTTGGTGGAAAAATGAGCAACCCGCAGTTTACCGGCGTATCGCCAAGTTTGTCATGCCTGGCACGTATGTAGCAGGCAGGATCGCAGGCTTGAAGGCTGACGAAGCTTTTATCGATCGCACGTACATCCATTTTTCAGGGTTTTCTGAGGGGCAGAAGTCCACCTGGTCTAATGAGTTGTGCAACCACTTTGGGCTGGACATGGAAAAGCTTCCGCGCATCATCGAACCTTATGACATCGTTGGAGAAGTGACGCAGAAATCCGCTGGTGAGTTTGGCCTGGCACCAGGCACGCTGATCGCTGCTGGTGCTGGCGATACTGCCGCCAACGCTTTGGGCGCTGGCATCGTCAAAGCTGGAATGCTTTTTGATGTGGCAGGCACTGCTGCCGTCCTGGCCGGTTGTACCGATAAATTCATAGCAGATACCAAAAATCGTGCTCTCATCACCATGCAGTCTGTCATCCGGGGTTTATGGAATCCACTTGCTTATATCGGGGGTGGTGGCATTGCACTGCGCTGGTTCCGTGATCAGTTTTATAACTGTACCCATGGAGAAGGCTTACCGCTTCCACCTGAAGACCTGTACCCCCAGATGATCTCATTGGTTGAGAACGTGCCTCCTGGTTCAGATGGATTGTTCTTCTCACCGCACCTTGGTGGGCGAATTTGTCCCTCTAGTCCTGAAATGCGTGGTGCCTGGGTGGGAGTCTCATGGTCCCATCATCAGGCGCATTTTGCACGTGCCATATTGGAAAGCATTGCTTATGAATATGCCTATTACCTAAAAATTTTAAGGGATTCACTGCCTGATTTGGTGTTGGTCGAAGCACGTGTGGTTGGCGGTGGAGCTCGCAGTGACACCTGGAACCAGATCAAGGCAGACATTCTCAATGTACCTTATCAGAGGTTGAAAGGCAACGAGTTCGGCGCCTGGGGCGCTGCTATGATTGCCGGAAAAGCCGCCGGTCTGATCGATGACCTGGCTTCTTATGCGGAGCGGACCGCTCTTTTGAGCGGTAAGCCATTCAAGCCATCGTTAGAAAATCACGCTGTTTATAACCCTTTGGTGGAGAAATATATCCGTTTGGAAGAGTCATTACACCAATTTTATAAATCTAAAGGTTGAGGATAAATCAAAAATTACTATGAGGAATTATTGATGAAACAACAAATTCGAGTGTGTATGGTCGGCGGTGGAAGGGTAGGCAAAAACCATTCTCGTGCCTTTAGCTACATCCCTGATGGAAAGATCGTCACTGTTGTTGAGCCGGTAGATCAGGTGCGGGAAGAAACGGCGCGAGAATTTGGCATCGAAAGTCAGTTCGAAACACTTGAAACCGCCCTCGAAAAGGCTGATTTTGACGCAGTAGTCATCACAACCCCCACGCCCACCCATTTGCCACTCACGGCTTTGGCAGCGAATCACAAGAAACACGTGTTCCTTGAAAAACCGATGGCATTATCCCTTGCTGAGTGCGATGCGATCCTCAAGGTGGTAGAGCAAAACTCGGTGCTCTTACAACTGGGGTTCATGCGTCGTTTCGATCCTGAGTTTATGGCTGCGGCCCAGCGCATTGAAGCTGGTGAGATAGGGCAGCCCATGATGATCAAGACCAATACCCATGGTCCAGGCCTTCCGCCTGCCTGGGCACGCGACCTTAAAACCTCCAATGGCATGCTGGCGGAAGTCAACAGCCATGACTGGGATACCCTGCGTTGGTTCATGGGTTCAAATCTACTCAGGGTATACACAGAGGTAGCAAACTTCAAGGGTCCCGCCAATGATGTGGACACTCCCAATTTCTACGATAATGTCCTTGTCAATATAAAATTCGAAAACGGCGGCTTGGGGATGCTATCGGGGGTTTGCCCGTGTGGATATGGCTACGACGCCCGTGTCGAAATTGTTGGTGAAAAAGGGATAATGCAGATTGGAGAGCTTAAAGGCCAGGCGGTTGTGTTATGCACAGACCGCGATCACGGATTGGTCACACCTATTTTCCGCACCTGGCCCGAGCGCTTTAGATGGGCCTATATCAACGAATTAACCCATTTCATTGCCTGCATCCAGAACCAAACCCCTCCGCGCGCGGGCGGTATTGATGGCCGCTGGGCTGTAGCGGGTGTCTTGGCTGGAACAAAATCATTCCTGGAGCAGCGCATTGTTTATTTGGAGGAAATCCTTGATGCCTGAGCACCAGAGTACTGGAGGTAATATGCTGGCGGCAGTCTATCATGGATCCAACGATTTGCGTGTGGAGAATGTGCCAATTCCGGAAATTAAGAAAGGCGAGATACTGGTCAAGGTGGTTAGTGCCAGCATCTGTGGGACTGATTTGCGTATTTTCCATGGCAACCATCGAATGTACCCTCCCGGAACGGTGCGTATTCCTGGGCATGAAGTGGTTGGAACGATTGCTCGATTAGGTGCCGAAGTGGAGAACTACTCCATCGGTCAACAAGTATTCTGTGCTCCGAACACTGGTTGCGGGCACTGCCTGCAGTGTGTGACTGGCAATAACAACCTGTGTGCCAATTATGATGCCATTGGGGTAACATCGGATGGAGGATTTGCCGAATATGTGCGCATCCCGGCTAACTCGGTCCAACAAGGCAATGTGATTCCGATCAGCGATACTATCGACCCGGCTGTTGCTGCATTGGTTGAGCCCTTTGCTTGTGTGCTGCGCGGGCAAAATGTACTCCACATCCAACCAGGAGAGGTGGTACTCATCATGGGCGCAGGACCGATCGGTGTGATGCACATCAAGCTTGCCAAAGCTCGCGGCGCAGGGCGTGTCATCGTCAGCGAGCCCATCCCTGATCGGGCATCTCAAGCAGAGCGCTTGGGCGCTGATCGGGTGGCTGACCCTGCTTCAGGCCGTCTTAAAGAAATCCTGGATGAGGAAAGCGGTGGGCGTGGTGCCGACGTGATCATTGTGGCTGCACCCAACCATGCTGCGCAGGAGAGTGCCCTTGAGCTGGCCGCGATCAGCGGAAGGATTAATTACTTTGGTGGCCTGCCCAAGAATCGCCCTACGATTAATTTCAACTCCAACCTGGTACATTATAAGGAGCTGCTCGTTACCGCTACCACAGCCTGCAGCACAGCCGATTGCTGGCAGGCTACTCAAATCGTTAATTCCGGCATCGTTGATCTAGCGGATATCATAAGCCAGCGCTTTCCGTTAACCGCTGCAGTCACAGCCTTTTTAGCTGCTGAAGACCGCAAATCGTTGAAGATAGTCTTGGAACCCTAACCCTGATGCTTACACCCTCTCTCACCGTCGCCTCCCGACCGATTATGACCGTCACAGGACCAATTTCCTATGCGAAATTGGGAATCACAGATGCTCATAATCATGTTTGGATCAACTCCATCCCTGGTGAAGCTCCGGATAACCCCGTTTTGGGTCAATTCGAGCTGATTCTCAGGGAGTTGGTCGAATATCGTGAGCATGGTGGTGAGAGCATCCTTGATTGCCAGCCAGGAGGTTGTGGACGGGATGGCAATAAGCTGCTGGCACTCGCTATGGCATCGGGGGTTAACCTTGTTGCTTGCACGGGCTTTCACCGTAAAAAATACTATCCGCCCGACCACTGGCTTTGGCAGGCTGATGCTGAGCAGGTTTGTGATTATTTATGCTCGGAATTGGAGCATGGATTAGCTGAAACCCGTGAAACATCTTCACCCGTCAGGGCTGGATTTATCAAGATAGCCCTGGAAGCTGCGTGGGCTGATTGCCCCGCCTCTGCGCTAGAAGCCGCTGCTGAAGCTGCGCACCGCACACGTGCGTTGCTAGAAATCCACACTGAAAAGGGAGCCCTGGCTGAACGCGCTTGCATCTATTTCAACGGCAGGGATGTATCTCCCTCCCAGCTAGTCTTATGCCATATGGATAAACGACCCGATTTTAGCCTGCATCAAGCCCTGGCTAGCTTTGGAGCCCTGTTGGAATATGACACCTTCTACCGCCCCAAGTACAACCCTGATATGAACTTGTGGCCGTTGATTGAGCAGCTGGTTGCTTTAGGTCATTCGAGAAGTATTGCCCTTGGTACCGATATGGCGGAGGCAGAGTTATACCACTCTATTGGAGGTGGACCGGGTTTGGCGAGCCTGCCCGGTGAAATCCGAAAGCAACTTAAAGAAAGAGGCATTCCTGAACCTGCACGAAAGCAATTATTAGGCGAAAATATTGCCCGCCGGCTTGCCGGGCTGCTTTAATCATGGATTGAGGAGAATACAATGGTTGATTTACCCTTTACATATACACTTCCCATGCCGCAAGTCATCCCCTCCAGAGTGGATAATCACATCGAGCGGCGGTTGTCTGCCCTGCACGGTCAGTTTTTGGATCAGGATACCTATACCCGGATGCTCTCCGAGGAAGACCAATTGATCTATGAAGTCTATGAGGTCAAGCGTCCCGAGGTAGAGGGCGAGATGCTGATGGGTGTGTCAATTGTCCACCCCGGAAAAGTCGGCAAGGAATTCTTCATGACCAAGGGTCATTTCCATTCCATCCTTGATACGGCAGAAGTGTATTATTGCCTGCGTGGTGAAGGTTACATGGTGATGGAAACGCCCGAGGGCGACACATCGGTTGAGCCACTCTCCCCAGGTAAAGTCCTCTACGTCCCTCCACGTTGGGCACACAGGTCCGTCTGCACATCACGTCAGGAAGACCTGGTAACGTTTTTTATATACCCTGGTAATGCCGGGCATGATTACGGCACCATCGAACGCCAGGGTTTCCGCAAGCTAATATTGGAAGGCGAGAGTGGGCCTGAGATCGTGGACAACCCGCGTTGCCAATGAGTAGGAGGCTTATGAATCTGAAGGAATGTCGCTTGCTCGTCACCCCCACTTCGTATGGTAAAAATGACTCGCGCTTAAAAACCGAGCTGGAAGCGCTGGTGGGAGAGGTCATTTATAACCCGACCGGTAAACCACTTAAATCTGCCGAGGTTGGTGCATTGTTGCCCGGCATCGATGGATATATTGCCGGGCTGGATGAGATTGATGCCCCTGCGTTAAGCAAGGCTGATCGGCTGAAGGTGATATCACGTTATGGGGTTGGGGTCGATAGCGTTGATTTAGCCGCTGCCCGTGAAAAAGGCATCGTTGTAACCAATACACCAGGTGCCAACTCCAGCTCGGTGGCAGAGCTTGCCCTTGGGTTAATGCTGGCACTCGCGCGCCAGATTCCTGAGGCTGTGGAAGCGGTGCACCAGGGGAAATGGCCGCGCTATTCCGGGGTCAGTTTGGAAGGCAAAACCATCGGCATCCTTGGCTTGGGTGCCATCGGGAAACAGCTTGCCCGTCGCCTGGCTGGATTTGATTGCCGCCTCATCGCATATGACCCCATTGCCGATGCAGCATTCGCCAGTACTCATCAAATCGAGCTGTCCAGTATGGAATCTGTAGTGGAGCAGGCTGATTTTCTTAGCCTGCATCTCCCCTTGCTGCCCGAGACACGCAACCTTGTCAACGATGACTTCTTAGCCAGGATGAAAAACGGCTCCTTCCTGGTTAATACTTCGCGGGGCGAGGTAGTGGATGAAGGCGCGCTGCTGAGGGCTCTTCAGAGTGGCCATCTGAAAGGAGCCGGGCTGGATGCTTTCACGGTGGAGCCTCCGGACCCGCATAACCCACTGCTAAATCTACCACAGGTAATTACCACGCCCCATTTGGGGGCGCAAACCGACGGTGCTACCAGCAACATGGGCTGGTTCGCCATGCGTGATTGCCTGGCGGTGCTCAGAAACGAAGAACCAATTTATAAGGTTGCTTGAGTTCTAATAAATTGAATATATGGAGGAAGAATGACAAAAGCTGAAGTTTTGGAAAAAGTAAAGCAATTGGGATTACTGGCGGTCATTCGCGGTCCGTCGGCTGATCTCACCGTCAAGATGGTGGAAGCACTGGTTGAAGGCGGAGTCCTGGGGATTGAGGTCACTTACAGCACGCCTGATGCCGAGGGAGTGGTGCGGAGGCTTTCAGATAAGTTCGCTGACCGCATCGTCCTTGGCATGGGCACCCTCACCAAGCCTGAGCAATCATTGTCGGCCAAAGAAGCCGGCGCGAGCTTCATCGTTAGCCCTGTATGTGAACCTAGCCTGGTAAAAAGTATGGTGGCGAGTGGACTATTGACGATGGCAGGTGCGTTCACCCCCACCGAGGTGCTTCTAACGTATAACCTGGGCGCCGACGTGATCAAGATCTTCCCTGGCTCGCTTGGCGGCCCCGCCTATATCAAGGCGCTCAAGGGTCCCTTCCCGTACATTCCCATGATGCCTACCGGTGGGGTCAGCGCTTCTAATGTTGCCGAGTGGTTTACCGTAGGCGCCATAGCTGTGGGTGCCGGCAGTGAGCTTTGCCCGCCCCAATTGGCCAAGGAAGGTAAATTCGATGAAATCACACGGCGTGCTGCTGAGTTTGTACAGGTCGTGAAATCTACCAGAACCTAAGCGGTAGAGCGTAAATAATGAACCAGCAAAATTACCCTGTTGTTACAAAACAAGTCCCTACGTTTTATTTTATTGGCGTTACCACCGGTAAATCCTCTATTATGAAGGTCTTCCCTTTGTGGATGAAGGTGCTAAAGCGCGAGGAGGTCATCATGGAAGGCGTGGATTGCAAAATCCATGATGAGCCCCAGGCATACCGCCGGGCAGTTGCCCAAATCAAATATGACCCCAATTCATTGGGTGCCCTGGTCACGACGCATAAGATTGACTTGCTCAGCGCTGCCCGCGATATGTTTGAATACCTTGATCCCTACGCCAGGATTACGGGTGAGGTTTCCTGCATCTCCAAGCTGGATGGTCACCTGGAAGGTCATGCCAAGGATCCCATTACCTCTGGCGCCAGCCTGGATGCCATCATCGAGCCTGGGTATTTTGCCAAGAGTGGTGGCCACGTCCTGTGCTTTGGGGCTGGAGGTTCCGGTGTAGCCACCTTGCTGCACCTGATCAATAAGAAGGACAAGGCTGACCGCCCGAAAAGATTTACCTTTGTCAACCGCTCGCAAGGCCGGCTCGATCATGCCCGCGAGATGGTGAGTGGGCTGAATACCGATATTGAGATTGAATACATCTGCAACTCCGACCCCCTGGTTAACGACAAGATCATGGAGAAATTCCCTCCTTATAGCATAATCATCAACGCAACCGGTATGGGCAAGGACACCCCGGGTTCACCGATCACCTGGGAAGGTAAATTCCCCAGGCACAGTGTTTCCTGGGAGTTCAATTACCGTGGTGAGCTCGATTTCTTACACCAATCCCTGGCTCAGGTGGAAGATCGCCATGTGAAAGTTGAGGATGGCTGGCTGTATTTTGTGCACGGCTGGACGCAGGTGGTCGCCCAGGTGCTGCATTTTGACCTCACCCCCGATTTATTCAACCAGCTCAACCAGGCCGCCTCTACCGTTCGGGCCAAGTAGGGTTCTGGCACCTATCGATAAAGGCTCTGGAGCAGAAAGGCGGATTGCACATGCAACTGACAGCACGAGAAATCGCTAGGATGATCGATCTTTCCTGCGTACGGACCATCTCCAATAAAGAGGATATCGTGGAGATGGTTCATGTAGCTCGGGAGTATGGCTTTGGGCAGGTTTCGGTGTTACAGTGCATGATCCCCTATACCCGCGAACTTCTTCAGGATGCTCCAGGCACGCGCCTGGTGGGTAACATTAGTTTCCCCTCTGGCTCTGATTCAACTTCGGTCAAGGTTGCCCAGGCGCATGAGATGGTCGCAGCTGGGTGTGATGAAATCGATATGGTGATGAACATCGGCTTGCTCCGATCCGGAGAGCTTGCCGTGGTGGAAGCTGACGAACGTTCTGTTATCGAATCTGTGCATCCTATCCCGGTAAAGGTGATCATAGAGATTATGTACCTGTCTCGCCAGGAAACCG
>Ga0153915_10001442_pt1 | contig 21834 bp, 13 predicted proteins | sample Opewatmetagenome_2_FD_107003 | JGI IMG/M metagenome (GOLD analysis project Ga0153915, IMG submission 107003) | Freshwater wetland microbial communities from Ohio, USA - Open water 3 Core 3 Depth 3 metaG | ecosystem: Environmental > Aquatic > Freshwater > Wetlands | place: USA: Ohio, Lake Erie...
CCTCGCGATCCAGCTTCCGTCTACCTTCCAGTACGGTTTCTGGTTCAAGGAGAATGTCCGCTGGGAAACCCTGGGGTTCGACGCCGGATGCATCATCGAGAGGGGCGAGGAACTGATTGCCGGACCCGGCCACGGCCTCTTCGAGGTGTCCTGATCAATGCATCGCGATGCGCGGAGGGAAAGCCGCCGGGAGTGGCGGCACCGGCGTTGCGGCGCGGGTGGCAACAGCCCGATCCCGGCCAGGGCCATGGGTGCCGTCGGCCTGAGGACTGTCAGTCCGCCGCCTTGCCCACGAACGTGGCAACGCTTCTCGGGGACAGCACAAACGAGTCCGGGGAGGAATCGGCCTCCCGGCGCAGGTTGCGCGCGTCGTCGGTGACGTAAGGCGTGAGCGCGGCGATCCGGAATCCCCGGGCCGACAGCCGGAGGGGCAATGGTGCATCCCCTGCGTTGATGGCGATGAACACGAATCGGCCGGCGCCCGGTTCCTTGTAGGCAGAGGTGAAGAGCCCGGGGGCGGGATTGGCATCGCAGTCCAGCCGGACATAGCCGGGGCGCACGAATCGGGCATAGTTGCCGAGCGTGAACAGCCGCTTGTTGAGAAGGTAGCGGGCGGGATCCGCGGGGTTCAGGATGACCAGCGCGCCACCGTTGTCGCGCCGGCTGACGAACCACCAGTAGAGAAATGCGCTTGCGTCGGCCTCCGTCAGACACGCGTGGACCGTCCGTGCCCACGCGAGACCGTCCGCGATCGTCGGATCGTTGGCATGGTTGTGGGAGACTTCCGACTGCCAGATCGTCTTCTTGGCAACCGCCGCCCGGGGGAAGGCTCGGATGCCACCCAGGTAGCCATGCGCCGCCACGATGTTGACGGCGCGGGCTGCCGCGGGGTCGGCGAGGGCATCGGCGGCAAGGTCCTCGCTCCAGGTCTCGTCCTCGCCGATGATGATCCGCGCCGCAAGTCCGTCGCGAGCGAATGTCGGCGCCAGATGCGTTTTCACGAAATCCCGGATCTGCGGTCCGGTCCAAAGGCTGGAGGAGTAGGACGCGCTGTTGGAAGGTTCGTTGGCGAAAGAAATGGCGTAGATCACGAGGCCAAATCGGGTCTCGTAGCCTCGCACATATGCCGCCAGATAATCGGCGAAATCCTGACCATGGTCCGGAGCGAGGGATCCGCCGATGACGCTGTGATTGTCCTTCATCCATGCCGGGGCGCTCCACGCGGTGCTCACGAAACGCGCGACACCGCGCTTCGCCGCCTCGCGCATCAGCCAGATCTGGGCTTCGTCTCCGGTCCAGTTCCATTGTCCGGGCGCCGGTTCGATAGTCGGCACGCCGTCGGGAAGCGGCGAGCCGTCGCCGATGATGTTGCGCACGATGGACAGCCCCGCGCCGGTCTCGCGTGAGAACAACGCGTCGAGGATCTCGCCGCGGGCCGGCTCGGGCAGCGCCATCAGGTAAGCCGCGCGCTGGAACGCCCCCGACGCCCCGAATCCGTCGATCGTCTGGCGGGACTGTGTCCAGTCGACGGCGACCGTGATGGGGTTGGATGCGGGCGCCGGGGAGGCCGGCGCCATTCCGGCTGCCGCGAGCAAAAGAGGAATGAGATGCCACGGTTTCATCGGACGCGGCAATCAGAGCACAGGGAGGATGCCGCTGGCAACGCCGCGGCGAAGTGTGCCGGCCGCATTGCGCGGTTACGCCCTCCGAGCCGGAGCCTGCTGGACGATCCAGCAACAAGATGTGTCGACCACGCTGGTGCATGGCGTCATGTCGGTCCGTGCGCCTTCAGCCCATTCCGACAATGATCTCCCAGAACGTATTGAAACCGGGTTCCTGTCCGCCCGCCACCCGCCGGCGCATGATTCCCGCCCTTGCGGCCGCCTTTGTCTTGGCGCTGGCGTCTGGCGTCGCCGGCGGAGCTCCGGCACCCCGGGTATTGGTCTTTGACCTCGGTGCCCGGGATCTCGCCGACTTCGAGCGCAACGCGGCTCTCGCGAGCCGCCTGGGAGCGACGCATCTGGTTGTGACGGGATATCTGCCGCCGGCGACCTGGCAGATGCAGCCTCCCGGCGAGCCCTATCCGGCGTGGTTCATCAATCAGCCGGATTTCGCAAAGATATTCCCGCCGGCGGAGCTGAAGCCCTACGTCGACGCGGACTACGCCGAAGAGGTGGCAAAAATCCTCGAGGAACGCTGCCGGATTCTCCGCAAATTCGGACTCAAGGCATACTGGAGCGCCAACGCGCCCCAGGTGTGGCCCGAGGCGTTCTTCGTCGAGCACCCGGAACTGCGCGGCCCGAGGGTCGACCAGCCCAACCGCTCGCGCAATGCGTTCTTCGCCCCGTGCGTCGACCAGCCGGAGACAATCCGCCTGTTCGGCGAGGCGATGCGCAACCTTCTCGCACGGTGTCCGGAGGTGGACACCTTCAGCTTTCTGACCACTGATTCGGGATCCGGCTTTTGCTGGGTGCCTGGCCTGTATCCGGGCGCCAATGGTCCTGCGTGGTGCCGCGAACGCCCCATGGCGGAGCGCGTCGCAGGCTGGCTGGCCTCCCTGCAGCAGGCCGCCGCCCAGGCGGGGCATGCCGTATCCATCGAGATCCACCAGATCGAGCCGCGGCAATGGATGATCCCGTCGTTCGGATCGCCGATGGAGATCGTCCGCAAGCTCCCGGCCGGCCTCGCTCTCAACAACCGTGAGGGCCCGGACGGCCGCTCTTTCATGCGCAGCCGCGGCGCTTCCGCCTGGCGGATGCCGTTCCGCCCGGTCGTCGGCGTCGCCGTGCCCAGCCTGATGGCCGAGCGCGACGGCGGCGAATCGGCGCGCGAGTTCGTGAGCTTCGGCGATCCGGCCGTGCAGGCCGACAACCTCCGTCTTTACGAGGCGACCCGCGCCGGCGCGCCCCGGAACGAGATCGCCCGGCTGACCCTGCTGCGAAGGACGGCCGCCGAGGAGGTCGGCGAAGCCCTCGCCGACGATGTGCTCGAAATGTGGACGGCGCTGGGCGACGTCGACCGCCGGCTCGATTCGGTGAATTTCGGCCCCATGTTCCTGATGGGACACCTGCTCGCGCGCTGGATCAACCGGCCGCTCGTTCCGTTTCCCGCCGAGCTCCCGGCCGAGGACAAGAGCTACTACCGGCCGTTCCTGTTTCAGGCGAAAGGCGAGGAGCAAGCCGACAACCTCGCGGATATCCAGGCCATGCGCATGTATGAGGGGTGGGGGGCCAAGATGATCTTCCAGCGCGTCATCGAGACCGCTTTGCCCAGGGCCAGGGAGGCAGCCCGGCTCGCGCGCCGCGTGCGCGACGGGCTCGAGGACCCGGCGAAGCGCGCCCGCTGGGACACGTTGAGCAGGCGCATCGAGGCCGTCGGATGCCTGCTTGAAGGCGCCGACCACGCCGTGGCCTACCAGGCGTACCTGGACCGGGCGAGGCAGTTGGGCGCGAAGCCGGAAGCCAATCCGCCGCTTGGCGCCCTCAACAGCTGGGAGCGCGCAGACATCATGCAGATCGCCCGCGCCGAGATCGACAACGCCGTGCGCTTGCGCCAGCTCCTGCTCGGCAGCAAGGAACCGATCATCGAGACGGCGGCGACACCGGCGGGTGAGACGATCATGGCGCTCAGCCCGGCTCTGGCGGACCAGATCAAGCGGAAGATCGACATCATGAACCGGCACTGGCGCGACTACGACCGGCTCTTCACCGCGCCAAATCCGTAGAGATCCACGCTTTCTGTCGGCGCGCAACGCCTCGGCCAGCAACAGACGCCCGCTCCGCCCCCGGGGGGGCGGTACGGCATGCAGGCGACACAAGGCATCGGACAAATGCAGGGGGGGGCGGCGGCATTATCCGCGGCTCGCCGAGGCCGGGTTCCGATCTGTGACCGTATCGCCGCGCATGGTCTGCGTCGGTGCCCCCCGGCCCGACCTCGCGGACGGGTTCATCCGGAAGACATTCACGGCGATGATCGATGGCGTGCAGCTATTCGGCCCGAAGGGCCACGAGCGGGTCGATGCGCGTGGCGCGGCGGGCGGGCAGCCAGCAGGCCAGGAGTGCCGCGAGCAGCAGCGCCGCGGCAACGACGGCGAAGACAATGGCGCGGTCGGCCAGCCGCAGGCCATAGACCTGGCTGTCGACGCCAAAGGCCGCGCCGACGCTGCCGAGCGCGCCGGCGGCGATCCCCATGCCGACCAGTAGCAGGCCGCTGCGCACGACTTCGCCGAGCACCAGACTGCTGTCGGCACCGAGCGCGATGCGCACGCCGATCTCGCGCGTGCGCTGGGCCACGGAATACGACATCACGCCGTAGAGGCCGACGCAGGCGAGCACCAGCGCGATCCCCGCGAAGCTGCCCACGAGAGTGAGCATCATCCGCCGGATCTGGAGGCTGAAGGAGCCGTCTATGGCCTGGCGCATGGTGCGGAGATTGGCGACCGGCTGGTCGGGGTCGACGCTGCGCACCGCGGTGCGCACGGCGGCGGCGGTCGCAAGAGGCGAACCGTGGGTGCGGACCGCAATGGTGATCGTCCAGGGGAAATCAATCATTGGCAGATAGATCATCGACGGCGGCGGGGCGTCAAGCTGGGCGCGGCTGATGTTGCCGACGACGCCGACCACCTCCCAGTCGAGATTCTTGAAGTGCACGTGCCGGCCCAGCGGATCGATGTCGGCGAAAAGCTGGAGGGCGAGCGCCTGGTTGATGAGCACCGCCTTGGGAGCGCCCTCCGCGCTGTCGGCAGCGGCGAGGAACCGGCCGCGCAGCAGCGGGGTGCCGAGGGTCGGGAAGATGTCGCCGCCGACGCCGTCGAAGCCGGCGTTGATGTCGGCCTTGGGGTCGGGGTTTTCGGAACGGCGGATGGTGTCGCCATAGAACCGCTGGTTGTTGAACGGCGCGCAGGAGATCATGCCGGTGGAGGCGACGCCCGGCCGGGCGTCGAGCTCGCGCAGGACCGCCTCGATGAAACGCACGCGGTGCGCCGGCGTGGGCGACGAACCGCTGGTGCGGTTGAGGTCGAAGAGCAGCAGGTTGTCGCGCTGCAGGCCGGCGTCGGTCCCGAGCGTCGCGGCGAAGCTGCGCAGGAGCAGGCCGGCCGTGAACAGAAGCACGACGGTGAGCGCGGTCTCGGCGACGATGAAGCCGCGCTGGAGGCGGTGGCGCGATCCGCCGACTGCGCCGCGGGAGGCCTCCTTGAGGTCGTGGGTGAGGTCGGACCGGGCGACGCGGAGCGCCGGTGCGAGGCCGAACAGGATGCCCGTCGCAAGCGACACGATGAGGGTGAACAGCAGCACGACGGGATTCAGCCCGATCGGCCCGAGCGCGACGAGGGTGCCCGCTGAGAACCGGACCAACGGGCCGATGCCGAACGTCGCGACGGCAAGGCCAGCCACGCCGCCGCACAGGGCGATGAGCGTACTCTCGACAAGGAGAAGGCGGACGATGCGGCCGGTGCTGGCGCCGAGCGCGAGGCGCACGGCGATCTCGGTCTGGCGGGTGGCGGCGCGGGCGAGCATGAGGTTGGCGACGTTGGCGCAGGCGATGAGCAGCACGAGGCCCACCGTGCCCATGAGCAGCAGCAGGTAGGGGCTGGAGCCGCTGGTCACCGCGGCGTGGAGCGGCTCGACCGTGACGGTCCACCCCTGTTTGTTCTGGGGATAGAGCGGCTGCAGGGCGTTGTTTGCGGCAACCAGCTCGGCCTGGGCCTGCGAGAAGGTGGCCCCGGGCTTGAGCCGGCCTACGACCCCGCAGACGTAGTTGTAGTTCCGTTTCTGCTTGTACTCCGCCGCCTCGATCGCGGCCGGGACGAGAAACTCGACGCCCGGCGTGTTGAGCGCGTTGGGCGGCAGCACGCCGATGACGGTGAAGCCGCGGCCGTCGAGCTGCACCGTCCGGCCGAGGATCGCGGCGTCGCCGCCGAGGCGGCGCTGCCACATCTCGTGCGTGAGGATGACGACATCGTTGTTGCCACCGGCGGCGTCGTCGGCGCGCACGAAGTCGCGGCCGAGCGTCGGCGCGATGCGGAACACCTTCAGATAGTCGGCCGACACCGCGTAGCCGCCGACCTGAGCGGGTTCGGCAGCGCCGGCGAGATTCAGGTCGACCGCGTGCTGCGCGGCGATCGACTCGAAGGCGGTCGCGTGATCCCGCCAGTCGAGGAACGTGCCGCCGTCGGAGCCGCGGCGGGCGCCCGGCGTCGGACCGTGTGACACCAGGGCGATGCGCCCCGAATCCGGATAAGGCAGCGGCGAGAGCACGAGGGCCTGGACAACGCTGAAGATTGCGGTGTTGGCCCCGATGCCGAGGGCGAGGGTGAGCACCGCCACGAGGACGAAGCCGGGCGATTTGGCGAGCGAGCGGAAGGCGTAGCGGAGATCCTGGAACATGGGATGAAGATGGATTGCTGAAGGCGGATTACGGTGGATCCGGTGTGCCGAGAATCGGCGGGAATAGTCGGGTTATTCGGCGCGCAGGGCGATCAGCGGGTCGATCCGCGTGGCGCGGCGGGCGGGGAGCCAGGTGGCGGCGAGGACGATCAGCAGAAGCGCGGCCGACATCAGCATGAAGACCACCGGGTCGAATGCGCTCACGCCGTGGAGGAGGCCGGAGAGGAGTCGAGTGGTGACGGCGGTGAGACCGAGGCCGGTGAGGATGCCAAGCGCGGCCAGCACAAGGCCTTCGCGGCCGACGAGCCGGAGCACATCGGCAGGGCTGGCGCCGAGCGCCATGCGGATTCCGAACTCCTGGGTGCGTTGACCGACGGCGTGGGCCATGACGCCGTACACTCCCATCGCCGAAAGAAACAGGGCGACTGTGCCGAGGACGGAGAGCAGATCGGTGGCCATGCGCTGGCCGATGAGCGCGTGGCCGGCGGCTTCGGCCATGGGAATGGTGCCATAGAGATCGATACGCGGATCGATGGAGGCGACGGCCTGCCGGAGGGCGTTGGCGAAGGCGGCGGGATCGCCTGTGGTGCGCACGCAGATGTTGAGGTCGAGGTCGGGGAGGCGCTGGCGGTAGGGCAGATAGAAGAAACAGCGCGGCTCCTCGTGGAGGCTCTCGTAGCGGCCGGTTTTCACGACCCCGACGATGGTGCGCCACTGGCCGTCGGAGTGGAAACGCCGGCCTACGGCCTCGCGACCGGGCCAGAAACGGTTGGCGAAGGCCTCGTTGACAATGGCGACGAGCGGTGCGGTGGTGTCATCGGCCGCGTTGAAATCGCGTCCGGCGAGCAGCGGGATGCGCATGGTGGCGAAGTAGCTCGGGGAAATGGCCGCGTATTCGTAGGTCGGATCCTGGCCGGCAGGGGGAACGTAGCCCTCGACGTCGGCGCCGAGCCCCTTGCAGCCGCCGAAGCCGAGCGGGAACCAGGTGGCGAGGGCGGCCTGTTCGACGCCAGGCAGCGAGGCGAGGTGCTGTTCGATCTGCCGGTAGAAGACCATGCCGGTCTCTTCGTTGTGCCCGTTCATGCCGACCTGAAGCTGGGCGATGAGGAGGTGCCCGGGGTCGAAGCCGAGGTCGAGGCGCGAAGCCTCGCGCAGACCCTTCAGACAGAGGCCGGAGGCGATGAGCAAAGCGAGGGCGAGGGCGACCTCGGTCACGACGAGCGTGCGGGCGAGGCGGTGGTGGCGGACGCCGCCGGTGGAGCGACCGCTCTCCCTGAGGGTTTCGTACAGGCGGGGGCTGAGCGACTGGAGCGCCGGCAGGAGTCCAAAGAAGAGGCCGGCGGCGAGCGTGAGCAGCAGGGTGAGGCCGAGCGTGGCGGCATCCAGGTGGAAGCCGGAGAGGTCAATCGGCATGCTGCTGCGCGGGACGAACCAGCCGAGGAGATCGACGCCCCAGCTGGCGACGACGGCGCCGAGGAGACCGGCCGGGAGGGCGAGCACGAGGCTTTCGGTGAGGAACTGACGGAGCAGCCGCCGGCGGCTGGCACCGGTGGCGAGGCGGATGGCGATCTCGCGGCGGCGGCCCGCGGCGCGGGCGAGCATGAGGTTGGCCACGTTGGCGACAACAATGAGCAGCACGCCCAGCGTGACGGCGAGCAGGAGGTGGAGGACGGGGGCGATGCTCTGTGCGCCGTAGGGGCACTTCGTGTAGGGCAGGATGCGGTGATGGACGCCGCGATTGGTGGCGGGGAAGGTCCTTTCGAGCTGGGCATCGCAGGCGGTGAAGGCAGCCTGTGCCTGATCGATGGAGGCATCGGGTCTGAGCCGGGCGATGGTGTGGAAGCCGCGATAGTTGCGGCGTTCGAGGGAGAAATCGCCGCGGGTGGTGACCTCGCGGAACATCGAGACGGGAGCCCAGAACTCGCAGCACAGGCCGTTCATGGTGCCGCGAAAGACGGCCGGGGACACGCCGACAACAGTGAAACGGTGGCGGTTGAGGTCGATGGTGTTGCCGACAATCTGCGGGTCGGCGGCGAAGCGTCGGCGCCAGAGGCGCTCGCTGATCACGACGACGGGGTTGCCGCCGGGGACGGTATCCTCGCCGGGAAGGAAGCCGCGGCCGAGAAGCGGGCGCACGCCAAGCAGGTCGAAGAAGTTGGCGGAGACGATCTGGCCGTAGGTCCAGGCGCGCTCGGCGCCGACGGCGAGCGAAGCGGGGGTCGTCATCGAGACGGCGGCGCCGGAGAGGACGGTGTCGAGCGCGCCGAGGTCGCGGACGTCCTGGAGCGAGGCGTTGCCCCCGCCCCAGTTGGATAGGATGACGGCCAGGCTGGGCTGGTCGGTGGCGCCGGGGACGGGGCGCTGGACGAGGTTCCGCAGCCAGCACAGAACGGTGGCGTTGGCGCCGATGCCTAGGGCCAGCGTGAGGATCACGACGGTGGAGAAACCGGGGAATTTGCAGAGTTGGCGGAAAGCGTAGCGGAGGTCCTGAAACATCGGGAAGTGCGGATTGTGGAAGACGAGGCGGCGGCGGAAAGTGCGGGAGTGCTCACTCGGCGCGGAGCGCTTCGACAGGGTTGACGCGGGCGGCGCGGCGGGCGGGCAGCCAGCAGGCGAACAGGGCGACGGCGAAGAGCACCACCGACACGGCGACGATAGTGACCGGGTCAACCCCGGCCACCTGCGGCAACGAGGAGTGGAGGGTGAGGTTGACCGCAAGCGCGACGGCGGCGCCGATGATCATGCCGATCATGGTGAGGCGGATGCCCCCGCGGAGGACCAACGAGAGGATGTCGCGGGCGGTGGCGCCGAGCGCAATGCGGATGCCGAACTCGTTGGTGCGCTGGCCGACAAGGATCGAGATCACTCCGTAGAACCCGACGGAGGCGAAGAGCAGGCCGAGGAGCGCGAAGGCAGCGAGGGTGCGGTTGATAACGACGAGATTGTGGCTGTAGCGGGCGATCGCCTCCGGCATCGTTTCGAGCCTTTGGACGGCGATGTCGGGATCGACATCGGCGATGGCGCGACGGAGTTCGTTCTTGAACGCTGCGGGGCGGTCGCTGCGCACCACGAGATACAGGAAGCCCCATGGCTCGTGCACGAGCGGCTTGTAGACCTGGAACGGCGTGGGGGCGTTGCCTAAGCCGACGGTGAAACGGACGTCGCGCACGACGCCGATGACTTCGCGCCAGACGACGGCGTTGCCGACGCGTTCACCGATGCGCTCGCCGAGCGCGCTGCGCCCGGGCCAGAACTGGCGCGCCATCGCCTCGTTGATGACGACCACAGGGGGGCTGTCGGCCGCGAGGTTGGCGGGGAACAGCCGCCCCGCGAGCAGCGGGATGCCGAAGGTGGCGAAGTAATCGTCGGCCACCATGGTGTAGCCGGCCGCGGGTTGCTGGTTCGGGTCGTCGGAGGTCACGCCTTGCACCTGGAACGGCATGACCTTCGAGAAACGGTAGAGCGGGATCGACGTGCAGACGGTGGTGCCTGTGGCGCCGGGGATGACGGCCAGCCGGCGGGCGAGCTTGTCGATGACGACGCGACGCTTCTCGCGCGTGTCGTAGACCGAGCCCTCGGCGAGGTGGATGTTGGCGGCGAGGATGCGGTCGGTGTCCCAAGTCTGGGGACGGCGCAGCAGCGTGTCCAGGCCGCGGAACATGATCCCCGCGGTGGCGAGCAGCGCGAGCGACAGGGCAACCTCGGCGACGATCAGGCCGTTCCGGAACCGCTGAAATCCGACGCCCGCGGTGGAGCCGCGCGCCTGCTGGCGGAGCAGCCCGCCGATGCCGCCGCGGGAGGCGAGCCAGGCCGGCAGGGCGCCGACGAGCAGTCCGGCGAGCAGCGCGCACAGGAACGCGACGCCAATGACCGACGGGTCGAGCGACAGGTCGAGATACACGCCGTCGCCGATGCGGAAGGCACGGCCGATGATCGCGTTGGTCCAGGTGGCGACCAGCAGGCCGAGCCCGCCGCCTGCCAGCGCCAGCACCAGGGATTCGACGAGCCGGTATCGGACGAGGTGAAGGCGCGAGGCGCCCAGCGCGGAGCGGATGGCCAGTTCGCGGGTGTTCGCGGCGGCGCGGGCGAGCTGGAGGTTCGACAGGTTGAAGCAGACGATGAGCAGGACCACCACGCCAATGCCGCCCAGGAGCAGTGAGAGGAACCGGTTGGTGTCGTCGGTGGCGATCTCGTGCAGGCGGCGCAGCACAACCGTGCGACCGGTGCCCTGCTGGGGATAGTCGCGGGCCCAGCGGGTCAGGACGGGCGCGAGGTGCGCGGCGGCCTGTTCGGGAGCGACGCCGGGACGGAGGCGGCCGATCGCGCCGAAGACGCGCCCGAAACGGTCCTCGGTGATCTGGCGCTGGACGGTGATCGGACGCCAGAGGTCGATCCGCCCCCAGAAGAGCGGATACGAGAAGGAGGCCGGCATCACGCCGATGATCGTCACCGGTTCGGAGTTGAGCCGGACGATGCGTCCGACCACGGCCGGATCGCCGCCGAAATGCGACTGCCAGAGGTCGTAGCTGAGGAGCGCCACCTGATTGCGGCCGGGAAGCTCCTCTTCGGCGGTGTAGGTGCGGCCGAGAAGCGGCTGCACGCCAAGCGTTGCGAAGAAGTCGGCCGTGGCGTCGACCGAGAACAGCCGCTCGGCGGGCCGGCCCGGCTCGGCGTAGGCGTCGTTCCACGTCGTGAAGGCGAACATTTTCTCGAACGGGCGCCCTGCGGATTCGGCGTCGGACGCGGCGTTGGCCGCCGACTGCCGGCGGAGCTCGTCGGCCTCAATGAATGAGAAGGCTCCGGGCCCATTGGTGCTCAGCAGGCAGACGAGCCGACCGTCGTCGGGGTAGGGCGCGCGGCGGAACAGCAGCGCCTCGACCAGCGTGTACATCGAGGCATTGATCCCAATGCCGAAGGCGAGCGTGAGCAGCGCGACAAGCGTGAACGCCGGTGTCCTGACGAGGGCGCGGAGGGCGAGGCGGAAATCCTGGAGCATTTTCGGTCGCCATTTTTCGCTTGGCGAAGCGGTTTCATGCGGGGCGCGGATGGGCTCGCGACCGATCAGCCGGCAGACTCCGGCTGGATCCTGACTTCGAAGATGCAGCGCTTGCCACCGCGCACGACGGACTCCTTCAGCGTCACCTCGACCGGGCGACCGAGGAGCGTTTCGTAGACCTGCTTTTGCCAGCCCAGCGAACAGTCGCAGACGATCTTCGGACAGTTGTGGGTATCAACGAGCGGGCAGAAGCATGCAGTGCGTTCGGGGCCGACGACGGTGACGATACCGTGGTCGCGGTCGTAGGTGATCGTCTCGTTGTATTGGGCGCCGAAGTCGGCGATGAAGCCATCGACGTTGCCCTTGTGTTTCTTGAGCTGCGGCAGGCCCTCGGCGCAGTGGCGGCCGAGGGCCTGAAGCGTCGCAGCGAGTTCGGCCTCGCCGAGCCGCTGGGAGAGCACCCCGATCAGCTTGACGTAGCGGGACTGGACGAAGCGGATGCGCCAGTCGTCGGCCGGCGGGGCGGATTCGGCGGCGATGGTGGCGATCGGGGCGAGGGCGGAGGCGGCAGTGCAGGCGCAGGCGCCGAGTGTGCAGTCGCGTAGGAAGTTGCGGCGATTCATCTTTTGGGAAACTCTGCAGTCGCCACGGCAGGCGATAAACCGCGGCCGGACCGGAGAGTCTGGCGCGATAATGCAGGGAATATGCCAGATCCTGATCGTTTCACTACCGTCGTGGAGACAATCACTTAAGAATTCCTCCATCCCGGGCTGGCAGCGGTTCTGACCGGAATTGGCACGCTGCGGTCCCAAAACTGGGATGCCCGGTTTGCCGCTCCGGCAAAATCGCGATCAAGGGCCGCAGATAATCCGCCTATCCATTCTGCAATCCAGCAAGATCCTGACGGCGCTGTACGTTCTGGCAGGATTCACCGCAGTGGGCTCAACTTCATAGAGCCCGCTTGTCCCCGCTGAGCAGCGTTCGCACGACTTCAAGGATTCGCGTCAGGGGGGATGTCTTGGGGATATATTGCACCCCTTGGGCTCCAAGGACACTCTGCACCACTCCCGGCTCAAATAACACCCCGGTCAGAAGAATGACCGGAGAATCAGGGCAAGATGCCTTGAGCGCCGTGATCAATTCGAGGCCATCGGCATCTTCGAGTTGGAGATCGGAGATGATCAAGTCCGGCCGACCCTGCTGAACAGCCGTGAGCGCCTCGCTCCTGCAAGATGCGCCAGTCACTAGAAAACCGCTAGCGTTCAAAAACTGGCCGAGCAGTTCGCGGATCTCCGCTTCATCGTCGATAACCAAAATGTGTCTCTTCATTGAGCCTCCTGGAGAAACGTTGTTCGGCCCTGCATTCATGCCCCTGCATCAGTCCCCGCCTGGATGATCTTCAGAGTGACGATCCCCCCGACAACCCTGTCTCGATCGCGCAAGGGATACATGGCAAACTCAACCGCCTGTTGCCGGCCGTGCTCATCCTCCACAAATGCGGCCAGCCCCCGCAAATCATGGCCTTCTTTCAGGGATTGTGCGACGGGATCGCGCCTTGTCCCGCCTTCGCCGGATCCCGCCAGCCGGACGATGCGCGATAGCGGCTGGTTGATCAGAGAAGCTGCGCTCAAGCCGGTCAGGTGAGTAACGGCGGGATTGATTCGCGAGATGTTCAGCGCCTTCGTGACGACCAGCACGAGGTCACTTATGGAGTCGACGATCAGCTGGTTGTAGCGGAGCTGGTGCTCCAGCGCTTGATTTGTCCACTGCCGTTCCAGGTTCTCGGAGGAAAGGCGCGCGTTGGTCGCCGCCAACTCTGCGGTGCGCTCTCGCACGCGCGTCTCCAGTTGCTCATTGGTCTGGCGCATCGTGTCCGTCACCCGTTGCTTGGCGCGCAGATCGTCAAGAATCAACCAGGCCCCTCCGCACAACAGGAGCAGATCGAGCCCGAGCCCGATCATCACGGTCCAGCGTGTTGTCTGAGATTGGAGAAAAAAGGCGCGGTCGCGCTGGCTGAGCAACTCCCCCTGCTCATGGCAGAAAAGATCAATCTGGCGGGCGATCTTGTGGACGGCCTCCTCTCCGGCATCATGCGCCAGGAACGCTGCAAGGTCTGCCGAAGTGCCCTCCTGGCGGATCCGCAGGGCTTCACGCGCCAGCTCCGCACGCTGGCCAAGGAGCTGTTCCATGCCGAGCACCTGGCGATACTGCTCGGGAGCCTGGCGTGTCAGCGCCTTGAGGGCATCGACGTGCTCGGCGAGATCCGAAAAGGCCTGGCGGTAGGCCAGCCGATCGCGGGCATTGCCCGTGAGCAAAAAAGTCCGGAGGCCCGCTTCGGCTGCGTTCAGGGAGGAGACGACGGAGATAGCCTCCTCCCTCGTGGCATAGGTGTGATTCACCCAGGCGTTGGTTTCGATGGATCTGCTGACATTTCGCAGGGCCATGAGGACGACGAAGAACAGGATCATGGCCACAAAGGCTGAGAAGCCGATGATCCATCGGACCACGTTTTCAATCATTGCCATAACACAATAACGCTATTGGACATAGATGATCCGGCGGGGTGGGGGAGGAGGGATGCCTACCTGATCCGTAGTGTCGGTCCGCGCGATCGTCACGAGCATATGTTTCACCCCCGTATCATAGGAGAAGGTATAGATCGAGGCATAGGACCAGTCGGTCTGCAGTGAGCTCGCCACTTTTGATGCAATCTCGCGAAGCGACTCACGGCAGCGGGTGAGAGTGAAGAACACGTTCCGGTCATTGTAGTCGAGGTAGGCCCGGTCCTTGATGACGTAGCAGACGTCATGGGCAACCATGCCGGCTAATTTGACGCGGATGAGCATGGTCTGGAGATCCCGTCGACGCAGGACATCGTCGGCCAGAACGGCATAATCGTCGCAGTCACCACGCTCCCGCCTCAGAAATTCATCGGCTGGCTGCACCTTTTCTTCGTATTCATAACTAAAATACTCGAAATATCCGGCGAAACGCCCGGCGTTCATCTTTGGATCGTTCAGAAGCATCGAGTAGGTGACCCCATGGGACGCGATCGGCAGGGTGAGATAGAGGGACAACGCGAACAGGTGACGGAGCCCGAGCCGCGGGGGCAGTCGGCAGCCCTTGCCCCAGCTCAGGGCCGCGCCGGCCGGGTTGGACTCGCGCTCGAGTTCGCGATTCTGGACAGGGGGCATCGAGTAGGGTCGGAGGAGGCGAACGTTGCTTGAGATGAAGCGGCAATGCTTCCGCGCATTGCCCTGACCGATCAGGCGTCGGTCGTGATGAGGATCGCTGGCGCGAGAAAATCCCTTACTTCACAATGTGTAATATTGCGACATCCGGGGCAATCCCTGTTTTCAGGGACGGCGCCTCGCGCAGTACTCTGTGCCTGCCGAGAAGCCGTTCCCGCGGCCTTTTCATTGACGCACGCAGGCATGCCGATGCCGCAAGACGGCTGATATATAATTTTCAGCAAAATCTACATCTACTCGCAATTTACTGCGGCAGAAAAGCATGCCATTGAATATTCATGTTCGCAAACGGCCGATGATCTCGGGGAACAAGTTGTGTGTCGACAATAGACGGAAGCGCGCGATAATCACAACTCTTCGGCTGCGAGAGAGTTCGTCCCTTCTGTCACTTCCAGCCATGACCGCCCCTTTTACTCCCCGTGCGGCGTGCCCGGTCCAGCCATCGCCTCGTCATTGGGCGACGTTGACGTCTGGTGTCTGCGCAGTACTCGCTGGAGGGATAGCTGGGTTTGTCCTCGAGAGTTGGTGGTTCGGCGATTGGCGCACGCTTGCCATCGCGGGCAGCAATCCGATGCCGCCGAGCACCGCCATCCAGATTGTTGTCCTTAGCGCGGCATTGGCGCTTCGGCTGCTGAAAAGGGAGCGGCGCTTCGTCTTTTATTTCGCATGGATCGCCGTTGGGCTTGCATTTTTCATCAGCGCCGCGGTCATGTTCGAACATCTGCTCGGCAAGGTTCCGCTTGGGGAGAACCTGTTGATCGGGAGCGACCGATTTCTCGGCCGACTCCCTGTCGGGCACATGTCGCCCGTCGCGGCGGCCATAGTCATGATCCTGGCAGCGGCCATGGCCGCCACACAGCCGCCCCTGGCTCGTAACCAGCGATGGCCGATTATCGGACTGGTCGCGATGTGCTGCGGCGTGGCGCTTACCGGGCTCACTTTGTTGGCTTGGCTCGCCCGCGCGCCGCTGTTCCGGGGGAGCGGGAGTCTTCCGGTCTCTCCCCTCTCTGCTGCTGCCCTGTTGCTCTTGTTCATCGCGCTCTTGCTTGACGCTGATGCGGGCACCTACCTCAACCGCCTGCTTTCAGTTCACCCTGAATTGGCGGACGACTCGGCATCCGCACGACGTCGGGGTTTCTCACTCCTGGCTGCGTTTGTCGCGATACTGCTCATGGCAGGGGGCAGCAGTCATTATTACCTGAGTGTGCAGCAACAGAAGCAAGTATCCTCAGTCGGGCGCGAACTGGAATCGATTCTCGACCTGAAGATTGACCAAATCAGAAGCTGGCTCGATGAACGTTTGGGGAACGCGAGAGTGCTGAAGGAAAATCCCTTCCTCCCTGAGCAGGTGGCTGCAATCGCCGCTGGTCGCGGGTCGGCGGGCGCGAGTCCGGGGCTGGTGAACTGGATGCGAACCATCCGGCAAACCCATCACTACGCCCAGATTGTCCTTTTCGATGCCGCCCTGCGGCCATTGCATGCCGAACCGGAGGGAGCCGGTCTCGCGTCCGCTGACCTGCAAACCGGCCTGCAGCCTTGGGGATTGGGCACCGACATCAAGCTGATGCCCCCGTATGTGGATACGATGGGCAAACTACACTTGGATCTGCTGGTCCCGCTATGGGGTGAGAAAGCGATGGCTCCGGTCGGAGCGATCCTCCTGCGAATCGATCCCGAAGAGTTTCTGCTCCCCACCGTCAGATCGTGGCCCACAGAGCGAAAGTCGGCAGAATCGGTGCTTTGGTGGCATGATGGCGATCGGTTGCTCAATCTGAGCGGCTATCGCGGCGGGGCCGGCATGGCGGCAGGGCGTCCTCTGGGCGATGTGCGCATGCTCAAGGATTCGATGCCCCTGACTGCCGCACGAGTTGTGAGGGGGGAGCACAATCTAGTGGAGGCTGTTGACTATCGGGGGGTGCCGGACATCGGATTGGGCCGTCCGATCCCGGGCACCGACTGGTTGTTGGTCTGCAAAGTCGACCGAGACGAGGTATACGCACCCTTGCGCGCGACCGCCTGGAAGATAGGCGGCGCCATAGTGGGTCTATTGTCTGCGGCAGGGCTTGCTGCAAGAATGGCATGGAAGAGGAGACGTGATGCTCTCCGCCAACGCCAGCTGCTTGCCGAGCTGGAGCGGAAACAGGCCGTTGAACAACTGGGCCTGGTGATGCGACATGCCAACGACATCATCTTTGTGATGGACGAAGCGGGGCGAATCCTGGAAGCGAGCAACCGCGCGCTCATCGCCTATGGCTACACCCTGGATGAACTGCGACAATTGCCTCCCGGAGGACTCCGTCCGTCAAACGTTATCGATGAACTGCCCCACGATCTTGACGGCCTGAGGACAGATGAAGGCGTTCGGTTCGAGACGGTTCACCGGCGCAAGGACGGATCATTATTCCCGATCTCTGTCAGCGGCAGATTGGTCGATATCGAAGGCAATAGACGAATTCTCGGCATATACCGGGATATCACGGAGCGGAAAGCCTACGAGCGCCAGATCGAGCGACTCAACCGTCTCTATCGGGTGCTCAGTGAGATTAATCAGACGATCATACGCGCTCCGTCAGCCCAAGAGCTGTTCGCCGCGATCTGCCGGATCCTGGTGGAGATCGGCCAGTTCAAGATAGCCTGGGTTGGGTGGAATGATCCGGTCACCCATGCGATAAAGCCGATCACAAAGAGCGGTGACGAGACCTGCTATGTCGACACCCTCGAGGTCTTCTCCGACGACAGCCCTGCCGGTCGCGGCCCCTCCGGCACGGCCTTCCGCGAGAACCGGACATATATCTGCAACGACTTCTTCGCTGATCCCGGTACATTCCCCTGGCGCAACCAAGCGCAAGCCGCGGGATTGCGTGCGTCCATCGCGCTGCCGATCCGACAGGCCGGCGCGGCCGTGGGCCTGTTGGCGGTCTATGCGGCAGAGAAGGATTTCTTTAAAGCTAGAGAGATTTCATTGCTCGAGGAGGCAGCCAGCGACCTCTCGTTTGCGCTCGAGGTGCTTGCCGGTGAAGAGCAACGCCGCGCAGCTGAGGTCACGCGTGCAGCGAGCGAACGCCGCCTGCAGTGCGTGCTTGGTGCCACTCCGGCTGTCATCTACAGTTGCAGTGTCACGGATGGGCATGTCATCACGTTCGTGAGCGAAAACGTCCTGGAGCTGACTGGATATTCAGCAGCCGATTTCATCGCTCAGCCGACTTTCTGGCTGGATCATGTTCACGCCGCCGACCGGGATGCCGCGCGGCTGGCGCCGGAGCCGCTCATGACTGATGATCGCATCACTCGTGAATATCGCCTCCAGCACAAGAACGGCGACTATGGATGGATTCTGGATGAATTGCGGCTTATGCGTGATGACGATAACAAGCCGCTGGAATTTGTGGGTTCCTGGCTCGATATCACCGTTCGCAAGCAGACCGAGATGCGACTGAAAGAGCAGCTCGACGAACTGCGCCGATGGCACGAAGTGACCCTGAATCGGGAAAACCGGGTTCTGGAACTTAAGCGCGAGGTCAATGAACTGTCGCGGGAACTGGGAAGAGTGCCGCCATATCCAAGCGCAATCGCCGCGTCTCAAGCGGCAACCGACCAAGCTTCAGCATGAGTGCCCTTAGTGTTCTCTCTGCGAGAGCTGATGCCGTGGAACCATGGTGGCGGCATACCGCTGCCGCAGGTTCCGCGGCGCCTGGCGCCATTTTGCACGCCCGTCAGGGGCCCTGAGCTTCGACCATTCGCTCGGCCTCCTTTCTATCCTCAATACCAAGACAAAAAGTCTGATCGGTTCAGTCACCACAACCGTGGAGCAGACATGACAACGCCCCCGATCCGCTGCTTTGCCGGAGGACTGGCTCTACTCTGTCGCTGCTTGGGTTCCGATGGAACCGAGCAAGCCGAAAACATGCGGATATTTGACCTCAGCCTTGATAAACTCACCGAAGTCGTGGTGACCGACGCCAAGATCGCACAGCCGCTCGACACTGTGACGCAAAGGCTTGAAGTACTCCGCGCGGCCGATTGGGAGAGGATCGCGATCCCCCAGCGCAATCTCTCCGAACTGCTGCGCTACACTGCAGGCCAGTTCGTCAATCCATTGTCCCGGAATGACGCCAACTGGGGGTCATACGCGGGCCTTGGTCCCAAGTATAACACCTACCTGCTCGACGGGCTGCCCATCGATGCCTTTGCAGACGCCTTGAGTCTCGATCCATGGGTGCTGAAGGAGGCCGAAATTCACAAAGGGCCGGCTTCGGTCCTTTACGCCAATTACCTGAGCATGGATTTCGCGGGCAACGAGACGTCCCTGGCAGGCATCACAAACTTCATCCTGAAGGATACTATCGACGCCAGGGCCACTCGCATTGCAATTAGTGCCGGCTCCTACCGCACGGGAGAAGTGCGCTTCTACCACCAGGACCGCCGGGAGCGGCTGAGCTATTTCGTCGGCGGATCCTTCGAGCACTCCGACTACACTGCCTATGGCGCGCCCGACTCGTGGCTGCACACGGCCGAATCTCCGCGGTACGAGAGGAGCAAGCTATATGCGGACGTGGCCTACACGTTCGACACGCCGGATCGGCAGACTCTATCGCTCTTCGTGCATCGCACGAATCATTGGGGCGACACCGGCCGCCCCAACCGCCAGTTCGATAATCATTATGAGACGGTGAATGCAGTCTATAACCAGCGCCTGGACGAGGCCTGGAATCTCCAGGGCAAGGCCGGCTACCGTCATTACGACCGCAGCTGGGAAGAAGATAACTATCCCGCCGATCTAGATCTGCGGGAGCGAGATGGCGTCGATCAAAGGGTCTACCCAGCCGACCTTACGCTGAACTTCAGGCATGCCGGCAGCAGCATGCTGACAGTAGGAGGCGATTTCCAGCAGATCTCCTACAGGACCTATACCACCCTGAACAAGGTGAACGCCAATTCCTCAGGTCTTTTCCTTCAGGAGAAGATCGTTGGAGACTCTTGGATCCTGCGGGCAGGCGGCCGGCTCAATCGAACGGAGCACACTTACGCCATCATCGATGGCACGAAGCCCCGTCTGGCCGACAAGGCCTGGGACTCCCAGATCTGGAGTGCCGGGGTCCGATACCGCGGCGACCCGCGATGGGCTTTCTTCAGTAATGTCGGGTCGAGTTTCCTTGCCCCCTCGGCAAAATCAGTCTGCGGAACCATCGCCTCCACCGATGAGGGAGTCGCAGGCCATAATGGCCAGCTCCCCAATCCCAACCTGAAACCCGAAACGGGCCTCGGGACGGATGCCGGGGTGGAATACCGTTCCAACACAGGGTTCGCATTCGGCTTCAGGGTGTTCGTCAACCGCGTCGCCGATGCGATCGTGGACAATGTCGTCAGCAAAACACCATCCCAGAGCCAATCTTTCAATGCCGGCAAGGTTCAATCCCGTGGAGTAGAGTTGACGGTCGAGCAATCGGGGAGGTCCTCCTTCAGATGGTTCGCCAATCTCACCATGAACCACTCCGAGGTCCAGAACCCGCTCGTACGAGACCAAGATGGCACCGCCATCCCCTTCGTTCCCACATACGTGGCGAATGCCGGGTTTACCGTTTCTTCGACCTGGCATGAGTTGTCAGCGTCGCCGCGGCTTCAGGTCATCGGCGACTATTATGACAGCACATCGCGAGCCGGGCGGGCGTGTTTTGGCTCCTACTCAACGCTGAACCTCCGGATCGAAGGTGCCCTGGCCCGCAGGCGCGATCGCGTCACAAGCTGCGTGCTGGATCTGAACAATCTCCTAAACAGGCGCTTTGCGATGCCATGGCAATTCCGCGACCCGGGGTTCAACGCGTCCTTTGGCGTCGAATTCTCCTACTAGCCCCGTGAATTTCAGGCCGCTTTCAATCTTCGCCCTGGGAGTGCTCTCGGCTCTCTCATCAAATCCCGGATGGGGCGCCCCCCCTCAAGCGCCGGCCGGCACTGCGGAGGCACGCATCGTCAAGGCCGCCTACGTCTACAATTTCACCAAGTTCGTCGAGTGGGTCACCGAGGAAGGCCAGCAGGATTCGACGCAACCATTCATCATCTGCATTCTTGGCGACGACCCCATCGGCAACGCTCTCGACAGGATTCCGTCGCTCCAGGCCCCGGGCCGCCCGATCAGGGTGCTGCATGCCAGAACTTCAGAGGACATTCCTCTTTGTCATATCCTCTACGTCGGCACTTCGGAGGAGCCCTTGCTGCCGCGCATCCTTGCGAAAGTGGAATGCGCAAGCGTCCTGACCGTGAGCGATATCCCGCGCTTTGCCGAGCGGGGGGGGATGATCGGCTTCGTCCAGGATCGCAACCGGGTGCGCATTGAGATCAACGCCTTGCGCATCCGGACGGCCGGATTGGTCCTCAGTTCTAAACTTCTCGAGATCGCCTGCCTTGTGCCCGGAGGCGCCCTATGAAGATGCTCCTCCTCCTCGGCCGGCTGCCGCTGAAAAGGAGACTCATCGTGATCATCATGATCACCTGCGCGCTCGGCCTGCTGCTCGTCGGGACGTTCTTCGGCGTCTACGAGCGCTACCGCATTCGTCTCTCGCTGGTGCACGACCTTACGGCGACCGCCCAACTGGTCGGTGATCGCAGTACGGCCGCCCTCCTGTTCGACGACATCCGCACCGCAGCAGAGAATCTCGGCGCGCTTCGGGCAAAGACCGACATCGCGGCCGCATGCATCTACACCGAGAATGGAACGCTCTTTGCGGGCTACACCGCTGACGGACGAACGGCCTCATACCCACCGGTAGAGCAGGGGAATGTCCATCGTTTTGACCGCCGCTCCCTTCACCTGTTCGAACCGATCATGCTCGATGGCAAACGCCTCGGCACGGTTTATATTCAGAGCGACCTTGTGGAGATCCAGGGCCTCTGGCGGCAGTTTCTGTTGATGACGAGCCTGCTGGTCCTCGGAGCCGGCTTGGTCACCTTCTATGTTTCCTCCCGACTGCAGCGCGTGATATCCGAACCTCTCGTTGCGATCACCGAGACAGCCCGTCTCGTCGCCCAGAAGAAGGATTACTCGGTGCGCGCTGTGAAGCCGAGCGCCGATGAGCTCGCGCTGCTGGTCCAGGCTTTCAACGAGATGCTCGACACCGTCGAGGCCCAGGATGAACGCCTGAAGGAGAGCGAGCGGAAATATCGCGAGCTCGTCGAGCACGCCAACAGTATCATTCTTCGGTGGAAC
>Ga0153915_10001444_pt1 | contig 21813 bp, 14 predicted proteins | sample Opewatmetagenome_2_FD_107003 | JGI IMG/M metagenome (GOLD analysis project Ga0153915, IMG submission 107003) | Freshwater wetland microbial communities from Ohio, USA - Open water 3 Core 3 Depth 3 metaG | ecosystem: Environmental > Aquatic > Freshwater > Wetlands | place: USA: Ohio, Lake Erie...
AAAACCCATGTCGATGTTTACGGCGATAAATGAAAAACGGGGAACAAATATCATCTTTGAGTCGAGCAAATCAAGCAGGGCAAGGCTGTCCGCTCCGCCGGAGACACCGATTAAAACGCGGTCTCCCTCTTCGATCATCGAGTAATCCATTACCGCTTTTTCCAGCCATTTCTTTAAATGGCGGAAAAGTTTTGTATTTTTATCAGGTTCATTCATCTGCAAAAATCATCCGTTGAAAAATTACATTTAAGGAATTATCTTTATACGACTTGTCCGCGAGAATCAAGATACTTCAAATACCGCCTTGAAATAAGGCCGGCCTTGCTGTAAAATCATCATCTAAAGGAGTAATTTATGCCGGAAATTATTACAGTACATGCCAGGGAAATTCTTGATTCCCGCGGTAAACCAACCGTAGAGGCCGAAGTAACAACAGTATCAGGATACAAAGGAAGAGCGGCTGTGCCTTCCGGAGCATCCACCGGCGAGCACGAGATGCTGGAACTGCGGGACGGCAATAAGAAAAGATACAACGGACTGGGCGTGGAAGCCGCCGTTAAAAATGTTATTTATAAAATAGGGCCGGAAGTAATCGGCATGGATTGCCGCAGTCAGCGGGATATTGACCTTGCCATGATCGAGCTTGACGGAACACCCAATAAAGGCAATCTCGGCGCCAACGCCATTCTTGCCGTATCCCTTGCCTGCGCCAGAGCGGCTGCCGAAGTATCCGCCCTGCCCCTCTACAGGTACATTGGCGGCGTAAACGCCGCAGTCCTGCCCCTGCCGCAGTCCAATATCTTAAATGGCGGACAGCATGCGGATAACAATGTCGATATTCAGGAATTTATGATTATGCCGGTGGGCGCGCCGAACTTTAAAGAGGGCATCCGCATGAACTCGGAAGTGTTCTACGCCCTGAAAGCGGTGCTTAAGAGCAAAGGCTACAATACTTCCGTTGGCGATGAAGGCGGATTTGCCCCAAATTTGAAATCGAATGAAGAGGCGCTGTCGCTCATCATGACGGCTATCGAAAAGGCGAATTACCGCCCCGGACAGGACATAATGATAGCGTTGGATTCGGCGGCGAGTTCCTTTTACTCGAAGGGGAAATACATCATGTCCGCCGAAGCCAAACCGAAAAAATCAGCGGAGGAAATGGTTAAATTCTATGCCGGGCTGGTTAAAAAATATCCTATCATTTCCATTGAGGACGGGCTGGCGGAAGACGACTGGGCGGGATGGAAATATCTGACCGATGAACTGGGCGGCAAAATCCAGATTGTCGGCGACGATTTATTTGTCACCAACGTATTGCGTCTGGAAAGAGGAATTGCCATGGGCGTGGCGAATTCCGTTTTAATCAAACTCAATCAGATAGGCACGCTAACCGAAACCCTGCAAACGATTGAGCGCGCCAAAGAGGCCGGTTACACCTGCGTGGTGTCGCACCGCTCCGGTGAGACGGAAGACGCCTTCATGGCCGATGTGGCCGTCGCCACGAATTGCGGACAGATTAAAAGCGGCTCGTTATCGCGTTCGGAGCGGCTGGCCAAATACAATCAGCTACTCCGCATCGAGGAGGAACTGGGCGATACGGCTCTTTATCGGGGCAAAAAGGCATTCTACAGCATTGGACGCACCGGAAAGAAAGGCAAATAGGATATATACGATGCAACGAAAATATAGCCGGAGGGTAGCGATCGGCTGTATTGATTTTGTTATATTTTTTTTACAAAAAGTATTAACCTTGTCCCGTTTACGTTAAGTTTTGTGTACTTATTTATTAAACCATCATATCATTGTAGCCATTTTTTCATAACCAATGAGGATTGAAGTATCTAGAGTTCTGAAATCCCACTTTGGTGAAAGCAGTGTTCCTTCTTTAAATGCGGCCAAAATTGGTTCGAGATCGCTTTTATTTTTAATTCCCAATATATTCACCAATCTATCAAAATATACTTTTGATTCTGCCCGTGCAAATATCTCAAATGGCCCGCTATAAAGATCATTACATACAAGTGATATCGGCCACCAACGTTGATAAGAATTATTTAAATAACAAGATATTGCGTCACGCAAAAAGAGAACGAAGTCAGCTTGCATAATATATCTAAATTGCATACCAGAAGTTTTTGATCGTTGCTCTAAAATATCTGCGTGAACAGATATTCTGTTTAATCTTAACCTCTGATTCCGATATTCTAGTGATTTGAGATGATTATAAAATATTGGATAACCGACCATTTTTCCGTAATCAGAATTTCTTTCCAAATAATAATTTTGTGAAAGAAGATAAGATAAGGAATCAAAGCACGCATATTTGAGGAAACTTGATACCGCGTAAAGAAATAATTCGTGCACTATAAATTTAAAATTGTCATAATCCCATTCCTTGGAAGTAGTAATACTTTCAGGTCTGGACATGTAAGGAATCAAATTTTCAAAAAATCTATGAATCTGTTGAATTGCTTCGGATGTATTTCTATATTGAGCGATGGTAAGAAACATTTCAAGAGCTTCATTCCGATATGGAAGAAATTTATTAATATTATCGATTAATTGATCATCTGGCTCGCCTTGTCTATCTTTGATTCTAAATTCCTCTAGGTTTGATGCAAATGTATAGAAAAAATCATCAATGGCTACCTTCGCATAGTCTTTGTGAGTACGTATACTATCTAGTGCTCGCTTAAACCTCGATGTGGTGCCAAGAATTATTTGATTATCTTCTGACAAGAACGATGGTCTTTTACCAATTTTAGGTTTAACAAACAACGGTTTATTATAAATCCATCTAAGTAATTGTTCAAAATTGGTTGAATAAAGATCTTCATTGCTTAAATCAATATAAATCCGCGATTTATAATAAACAGGGAGATACGCATTCCCATCTGTGTCTCTCTCTGTCAGTACTGCCACAAATTTATCTTGATTCTCTTTCTCATATATCTCCGGTGAAATAATTTGTGCTTCAGTACCAGCACCACCGCGCCTCTTATCTGATTTTTCTGCGTATATCCGGTCACAAACTATTATTACTTTCTTTATATCTTGATCAGTTACCATTTTTTCCATAAATGCATATGCATCATGGCCTTCTTTCAGATCCCATTTATCCAGTGTCACATTAACCCCTGCTTCCACCAACTCAGTAGCTAGGTTTAAAACCCACTGCTCATGTTCAGGAGAACTCCAGCTATAGGAAATAAATAATTTCGTCTTTTCATCTTCCATAAATTTTATACCTCATGAAAATCTAAGTAATAGGAAGCAATACTAATAGGGGACAACGCCCTTTTTATCACCCTGCTTCACACTCTGACATTGATTAAGTGAAATCCTAGCACAAAATTACAGATATGAAAAATAAAATTAGCGGGAAGAAAGGCACGGCATATTAACAAGCGCGCTGTGGTTTGGGGAGTTCGGGAGTCGGGAGGACGGCGGACAAGCCGTCCTCCTGCCCCCCGAAGGTTTTTATGCATTGCTCAGGCAAGATCGAAACGGTCAAGGTTCATGACTTTGTTCCACACCGCGACAAAGTCGTTTATGAACTTCTGCTGTGAATCACTGCTTGCGTACACTTCCGCCAGTGCGCGGAGTTGGGAGTTGGAACCGAAGATGAGATCAACCCGCGTGGCTGTCCATTTCAGTTCGCCTGTTTTGCGGTCGCGTCCTTCAAACAGGTACTTGCCTTCCATGACGGGCTTCCACACCGTCCCCATGTCGAGCAGGTTGACGAAGAAATCATTGGTGAGCAACTCCGGCCTCTTTGTAAACACGCCGTGCGGAGACCCTCCGAAGTTGGTATTCAGGACACGCAGGCCGCCAAGCAGAACCGTCATTTCCGGCGCGGTAAGGGTCAGCAGTTGCGCCCTGTCCACCAGCAGTTCCTCGGCTGATACGGCATAGCGGGTTTTCTGATAGTTGCGGAAGCCGTCCGCGACCGGTTCCAGCACGGCAAAGGACGCTTCATCGGTCTGCTTCTGCGAGGCGTCCATGCGCCCCGGCGTGAACGGAACTGTAATTTTGTAACCGGCATTTTTCGCGGCCTGTTCGATACCGGCGCAACCGGCCAGAACAATCATATCCGCCAGCGAAACCTTTTTCCCGCCGGTCTGTGCGCCGTTGAACGCTTTGCGCACGCGCTCCAGCGTCTTCAAGACCTTTGCCAGCCGCTCGGGCTGATTGACTTCCCAATCTTTTTGCGGTGCAAGACGGATGCGCGCTCCGTTCGCTCCGCCGCGCTTGTCGGAACCCCGGAATGTGGAGGCCGACGCCCAGGCGGTGGAAACCAGTTCCGGCACGGAAAGACCCGCGGCCAGTATCTTGCCCTTGAGCGAGGCAATATACTGTTTGTTAATCAGTTTGTGGTTGACGGCGGGAATGGGGTCCTGCCAGATAAGCTCCTCTTTGGGAACCTCCGGGCCGAGATAACGGGCGCGCGGGCCCATGTCGCGGTGCGTCAGCTTGAACCACGCGCGGGCGAAAGCGTCCGCGAACTGATCCTGATTTTCCATGAAGCGCCGGGAAATCTTTTCGTAGACGGGGTCAAACCGAAGCGACAGGTCCGTGGTCAGCATGGACGGCGCGTGACGCTTCGACGGGTCGTGGGCATCCGGCACCGTACCCGCCCCTCCGGCGCCCTTCGGCTTCCACTGGTTGGCTCCTGCGGGGCTTTTTGTCAGCTCCCATTCGTAGGCGAACAGGATGCGGAAAAAGTTTTTGCTCCACTTCGTCGGCGTGTTGGTCCAGATGACTTCCAGTCCGCTGCCAATTGTGTCGCCGCCCTTGCCCGTACCGAAACTGCTCTTCCAGCCGAGTCCCTGTTCCTCGATTCCGGCGGCTTCCGGCTCCGGCCCCACATGTTTCGCGTCGCCCGCGCCGTGGGTTTTGCCGAACGTGTGGCCGCCCGCAATGAGCGCGACTGTCTCTTCGTCATTCATTGCCATGCGGGCGAAAGTTTCGCGGATGTCCCGCGCGGCGGCGAGCGGATCGGGATTACCGTTCGGGCCTTCCGGGTTGACGTAAATCAGACCCATCTGAACGGCGGCGAGCGGATTTTCCAGATTCCTGTCGCCCGAATATCGCTTGTCGGCCAGCCACTTGTCCTCGGAGCCCCAGTAGGTTTCCTGTTCCGGCTCCCAGATGTCCTCGCGGCCGCCGCCGAAACCGAACGTCTTAAATCCCATCGATTCCAGAGCGACATTGCCCGCCAGAATCATCAGGTCGGCCCAGGAAATTTTCCGGCCGTATTTCTGCTTGACCGGCCAGAGCAACCTGCGCGCCTTATCGAGGTTGACATTATCGGGCCAGCTGTTGAGGGGCGCGAAGCGCTGGTTGCCGCGCCCTCCCCCGCCTCGTCCGTCGCCCATGCGGTATGTTCCCGCGCTGTGCCACGCCATGCGGATGAACAAAGGGCCGTAGTGACCAAAGTCCGCGGGCCACCAATCCTGCGAATCGGTCATCAGAGACAGAAGGTCCTTCTTCAGAGCCGCCAGATCGAGGCTCTTGAACTCTTTGGCGTAGTTGAAATCGCTGCCCATCGGATTGGACCTGGAGGAATGCTGGTGCAGGATTTCCAGCCTCAAACGGTTCGGCCACCAGTCCATGTTCGTCGTCCCGCCGCCGGCAATGTTTTTCTGAGCACCGCCCGTTGCCGGGCCTTTGCTGTCTTCATTCATAACATTTCCTCCTTTCATCTTGATATGATTAAACGATGTTTGATTTCTTTTAACCGGGATAAATCCGGATTCCATAATAAGAAAAATTAAAACACTGACGCGCCCCTGAAACTTGTGCCTCATGTCAAGAAGGAACTGTGGACTACAGGAAATTAGAATAATGCTGTTTTTAATGATTGTGGGTTTTAATCTACCACAAAATCGAAAAATAAGGAACTGTGTATTACTGGAAGAAAAAACGGCACGTTATAAAGGTGGGCGTGCCTGACCTCTTTGGAGAATCTTTCTAAAAGCATCCTCTGGTCTTTACAGCAACCTGAATACACGGCGGCGCAGGACTTCCATCTCCGCCCTGTTTTCGGTCAATGCATATAAAACATCTTTCTTGTCGATCTTCTCATCTTTGAAGGAGCTTATAAGCTTTGAGTCTTCAAGAAATATAATTACATTTTGATAATTGGACTGGGAAAGAGCTTCCGGCCGCAGTATTTCGCCCTTCTTGTACATTCTGTCTCCCAGCACCATGATTTTCTTGAGCCATTCCTTTTTGGGAAGCGGATTTTTCCTGAGGTACGCGCAACCCCTCAAAACTATCCAGAAAGACTCCAGATAATTATGAATCAGGTCGGCATAGGGCTTTAGTTTATTGCTGGCCTTGCCTTTCATTTCTATAAAAACATCGCCGTCGCGTTCAGTGGATGTTATCATTCTTCTGTCGTGCAGATAGGCAAGCATTTCATTTACATCATCGGCGTCATCCCTGTGTTCGTCAAAAATAAATTCGTTCCACAAAAGCGTTTTGAGAAACTTGAATTTACTCAGTATGCGGGAAAGCGGGACCATATCCTCATTACTCTTGACAATGGCGGTGGCGACGAAGGAAAGCGGAATGAAGAAGTGAAGAATGTTATTTTTGTAATATTCCAGATTGACCCTCTTTCCCTCAATCAGCGAATAAACCACTTCCTGCATTTCTTCTACTTCATCTTCTTCCTCTGCTTCAATCTTGGAAATGAATCCCTGCTGCACAAACTGATTCAGGGCATCCGTTATCGCTTTTTCGTGGTGAGAAAAGGTTTCAGCAAATTTCACTTTTCTGACAGAAAGGTATTCGTAGAATTCGTTCAGAATATCAAAAAGCTCATCATGGGATATTCCCCTGCGTTCATGGCTTAAAATGACAGAGGCAACCAGAGAAAACGGCGTAATAATGGCTACTTTATTGATTTCCAGAACTATTTCATAACCTATTTTCCGGTAAAGGCTTTGCCTCTCTTCAAGGGACATTTCTTCTATCGGCTTTTCCTGAGACTCCAGATAGGATTTCATAATCATGGGTTCCCCGACATTTACGTAAACGCGGCCGAATCTCTTAGTCAGTACTTTGCCGGACTTGATTATTTCCGTGGCATTTTCCTGCTTTTTAGTTTGACCGGCCAGTTCCTTGAGATAGGACTTCTCCTCTATGACACGGTCATAGCCGATGTAAACGGGAATAGCGGCAAAATTCTCGCAGTATTTTTCCTGATAAGCCTGAATAACCATGGAAAGAAGGCCGTATTTGGGAATTACCATTTTACCAGTCCGGCTGCGTCCTCCTTCAATGAAAAATTCCAGGGGAAGCCCTTCTTTCAAGAGTATCGCCAGATACTTCTGGAAAACCGCCGGATAAACTTTGTTGCCTTTGAAGCTTCTCCGCAGAAAAAAAGCGCCCGACTTGCGGAAAATATACCCCATGGGGAAGAATGACAAATTAATTCCGGCGGCAATGAAAGGAAGCGGAATTTTATTATGGTAGAAAACGTAATGAATCAAAAGATAATCTATATGACTGCGATGGCACGGGATAATGACAAAAGGCATTTTTTTGGAAATGTTTCTTATTTTGGCCATGCCCTCGGAGTCTATGGACAAACCGTCGTAAATGTCGTTCCACAGCCACGTGAGCACCTTGCGCCAGATGGCGATCATTGTTTCGCTGTAATCGGCGGCGATTTCATAGAGGTAACGGCGCACCTCTTTCTTGACCGCCAGCTTGTTCTTTTTTTCCTTTTCGGAATACTCGGCAAGGAACTTTTTCATGGACTCGTCGCTCATGACCATGCCGATGAGCTCTTCGCGCGATTTTAGCACAGGTCCGACAATAGCGCTTTTTTCCTTGTCGATGCGGTCTATCAATTCTCCGCGCAGTTCACGAACGATTGTTTCAGTGGATTTAGTTTTATTCGGATCAAGATATTCGGATAATTTAACCGGTTCCGCGGGAATGACAAAGGCGTCACCGGAGTAACGTATGAATGTAATTAACCGGCGCAGCGATCCGGTGTGTTCGGCCTGTCCGAAAAGAATATTGAGCATGCTTTCTTCTTCTTTTTCGCGTCTGCGACCGTAGGAAACCAGAACCGGCACTATAAAAACGGGGAAGTCAACTTTCTTTTGAACATTAAGCAGACTCACTATCGCGCTTTCGGCTGATCTGTTCTCTATGAATTCCGATTCTCCCAGATGAATCACGATGCTTTTTCTTTCACTGACCGTTTTTTCCAGATAAGCCAGTTTGCCCTCCCAGGCTTCCTCTCCCTTGCTGAAACGGCGACGGAAAGAAGACCAGAAATATTTAAGCATTTCCCGCGGGGGCTGCCAGAAGGACATATTCATTCCATGGCAATATACGGGAATAGGAATTCCTTTGCGCTTGAAAAGCTCATAAAGTATGAGGCTGTTGAGTTCGCTTCTTTGATTTAACGCGTAAATAACTACTCCCTGATCCGAAAGCTTTCTGATGTTTTCGACATATTCATCGGCAAGGGAAACACGGGACAGGAAAGTCTTGACTAATCCGAACTGAAAAAAATTCTGTTTATCGTAAAGATGTCCGGAATAATATTCTACGTTTTGATCCGGTTTATTCCAGTTATTAATATCATTCATTGTTTAAGTTCTCCGTACAAAATAACATGAAACGGTACTTAATCTTCTTGAATCTTAAATTCATCAGGAAAACGTCTGGCCATGTAATCGCATACACAAGACCGCACTTCTGAAGCGGTATCGAAAGTAAGGGCTTTTTTCAGCAATGCTTTTGATTCTTCCAGTGTTGATTCCCTGATAATTTTCTTTATCCGCGGAATAGCCAGATGGTTCATGCTCAACTCATCGAGTTCCATTCCCAGAAGGATCAGCACGCAAAGAGGATCTCCTGCCATTTCTCCGCACATGGCCGTGCGGATGCCTGCCTTACGGGCAACATCCGTCACTCTTTTGATTAATCTCAAAACAGCCGGATTCAGAGGGTCATACATATACGTCAAGCGTTCGTTGGCCCTGTCAATAGCCAGTGAATACTGAATCAGATCATTTGTGCCGATGCTGAAAAAATCCACCTCCCGCGCGAGTTTGTCGGCAATCACTACTGCGGCAGGCACTTCGATCATCGCGCCTATTTCCATCTTTGAAGCAATTTTCTCTCCCCGCGCCAGAAGCTCCTGACGTGTTTCCTCCAGCAGGCTTTTCGCTTCTCTTATTTCATCCACGCTGGAAATCATCGGAAAGAGAATTTTTGTTTTTCCCAGAGCGCTCGCACGCCAGATGGCCCGGAGCTGCGTCTTGAATATTTCAACTTCCTTCAGACAAAAACGAATTGCCCTTAGACCCATCTGCGGATTCAATTCTTTTGCCTGTTTCTGGTAGTTGGGAAATTTATCGCCGCCCAGATCAAACGTGCGTATGGTTGACCACGACAAATTCTTTTCGGTGACAACCTGACGATAATTTTCAAAATGGTCTTCCTCTGTCGGCAAATCATCCCTGTATATGTACAGGAATTCCGTGCGATAAAGCCCGATGTTTTCCGCGCCGTGAGCTATTGCCGAGGGAATTTCCTCTACAAATTCGATGTTGCATCCTATTTGCACGTTGTGATTATCAAGTGTCACGGCGGGCAGTTTGCCGTATTTAAGATACTCGTCCTTGGCGGCGTTATAATGGCGTCTCTTTTCTTCATACCTTTTGAGCATGTCACTGTAAGGATTTACCACAACCAGGCCGGATGTGCCGTCGACTATTATTTCATCGCCGGAATGGACAAAGCGGGTTAAATTATCCAGACCGACTACGGCGGGTAATTCCAAAGACCTCGCGACAATGGCAGTGTGTGAAGTGCGGCCGCCGCTATCGGTGGCAAAACCGGAAATTTTTTCCAGTTTCATCTGAGCGGTATCCGCCGGAGACAGATCATGGGAAACAATTATTACTCCTTCATGTCCCACTTCCCAGACAACTTCACGCTTTTCGCCGGACAGATTGCGCAATATTCTCTGAACCACATGCTGAACATCGCTGACGCGGCTGCTGATATAGTCGTCTTTGACACCATCGAATATCTGTTTGTAATGATCCAGGGTCATGCGCAGCGCCCATTCCGCGTTTACTCCCTGGCTGCGTATATAATTAATTGTGCGGTTTATGAATATTTTGTCTTTAAGGATAAGAATATGAACGTCGATAACATAAACCGGTTCGATAACTTTTTCTTTCCTGAGATTTTTCTGGATTTCCAGAAGCTGCTGCCCCGAATCCTTTATAGCTTTTCGAAAGCGGCGGACTTCCGCGGGAATTAACGAAGCATCTTTGAGTTTATAGAAAGAAACCGTACTGTCCAGAGGATCAAAACGGTAACACTTGCCGATAGCGATTCCGGGAGATACTCCTACACCTTTAATAACAAATGTTTTTGTCGTTTCGTCTGGGTTCATTTTTTGTTTAATTCTCTCCGAATTTATTTTCAACAAGCTTTTCCAGTTCTTTTATCGCCGCCGCGGCGTCATCTCCCTGCGCTCTGATTGTCAGCATTCCGCCGTAAGGACAGGCCAGGGTTAATATATCCAGAATGCTGTCGCCGTCAACAGTTTGACCTTTATGTTCTATGTAAATCTTCGATTTAAACTGCAAAGCCACCTTTACAATAGAAGCCGCCGATCGCGCATGAAGTCCTAATTTGTTTTTTAATTTTAATGTTATTGTTTCCTCGTTCAAATCAAAAATCCCTTCCAAGAAAAAAGGAGAAATATCACAACAGCTCCATAAATAATATACATTTGTGATACGCCTTTTTTAATCAGTAAAAAGCAAAGCATGACTGTTGCCAGCGCAGTCAGCTTCACAATAATTCCGGGGGCTTTTATAAAAGGCCAGTATCCTCCGCCGCCGGACAGCCAGACAAGCATACCTGCTAATATAATTAAAGAAATCCAGCGGATTTTTACGGCAACACTGGGCAGATCCATGGAGCGTATAAATTCAAATCCCTTTTTCCCCCGCCGGTAACCTTCGATAAACCCCTTAACTCTTACCCAAAAATGAGCCGGTGTGTAAATTAACAGGAAAGCAACCGGAGCGATTACCAGTCCCATGTAAATTAAAACAGCGGCAAAAATCGAGGCGAACGGCCTTAGAGCGCCCCAGAAAAAAATATCGCCTATAGCGGCATAAGATGCCATAAAACTTTGTTTAATCGCGGACGTATTACGGTCCTCACCAGTGCTGGCCTGCTCTTCTTCCAGACGGACAATGGAACCTATTATCGGCGCTGAAAAATAGGGATGGGTATTAAACATCTGCACGTGCGTGGTCAATATTCGCTGAGACTCTTTCTGCTGCAAACGCAACTCCTTAATAACAGGGATTACAGCCATGGCAAAACCCAGGTTTTGCATTCTCCTGAAATTAAGCGTTGTATGTATAAAAAGAGACCTGAGAAATATTTTTATTAAAGTAGTCCTGTTCACTTCCGGCCTCAAAAATTAATACTATTTAGTAATCTTTGCATATAGTTGATTAATTTAACACAAAAGATTTGTGAAGTCAATTAATTACGAAGAAACAGAGAATTGAAAAAATAGTATTATTTATTTGTAAGGCTTGTTTATTACTTAGAATTCAATTAGAGATTTTTCAACATCATTATAGATTTCATCAATTTGATTTTGCAAGGCAATCGTTTTGTCAATTGCCGTTACAATCCGGCAATAATATCTCGGGTCGTCCATGTTCCGGTCTTTTCTGTCCTTGAGATATTTTTGCAGTACCTGATAACCGCCGATCTGATAATTCCACAAATCGGGCGAAATATTATCAAAAAACTTTTCTTTGTTGATATAAATTCTCTGTTCTTCTTCGTTATAAATTATTTTCTCAATTCTGTCATTGTCTCCCCTGCCCTGATATTTTGCGATCGGCTTATTAAGTAAATCGCTTTTCATCAGATGTAAATCGGCAACTTGTTGGCCAAAATCAGCCATTCTTTGGAAAACTTTATAGTCAGCGGTAAATGGTACGCGCGGGAAAGCTATTTTTAAAAACTCGGCATACTTTTCCCGGTAAATGTTACTGTAAAATATGGCATAGATGTAATAAAGAATTTCTTCCGGCGTCAGTTTTTTCTTGTAAATTTTATTGAGCTTTTCATAAACAGCTTTATCTATATTTGCTATCTTATTTTCACTACCGTAATTTGCTTCCGGTTCAAAAAGCATGAGTGTATGGAAATGTGATTTCTTCTGAATCTTTTCTTTGTACAGGTACAAAGGAAAAAGCAATTCGCCGCCACGATAATATAAATTAAAGTCAATTATATTTTCAGATATAAAAACCAAATTCCATAAATATTCCAATCCAACAACCTGCCCTGCTCTACCGATAGTTAAACCTAAATTATCCTCCAGCATATGCCTCATTACATCATGCCGCGTTCTTTCCACTAGTGATTCATGATAGAAAATATATCTGTTATCAAAAGGACGATATTGCATTGACTTAATAAAATTTTCCACATCATCTAATATTTTAATTTCTTTTCTTGCATCGGATAGTTTCCAATTTGATTTATCTTTCAGATTATAAGCCTGTGCAATAATTTCATCATTCTGCGTTCTGCTTTCAAGTTGAGCAATTCGATTCTTGAGAATATTTTTATCAAAATCAATTACAAACTCGTCTCTTGATGTAACAATCCCCACGCTGTTCACCGGAAATATTTCATTAACCGCTTTCCAGTTTAAATATTTTTTAATCTTATCCGTATCCCGCTTTGTCAGAAAGTAATATGGGCTTTCCGGCTGAATAGATTTATAATTTTTTTGTTGAAAATCATTATTCTCTAACCATTCATATTTCTCTTCACGCAAGCCATACAGATTTTTATGAAATGCCTTGCATCCTTTTCCTTTTTTATCTTTTTGTTTTACAAACAAGGCTATGGCTACGCCCTGCCGTATATCGAATACATTCTCGTCTTTTCCTCCTTCAGACGTTGTTTCTTTTTTCAGGCTGTTGCCGTGCAGATCGAGAATGTAAATCTCGTTAAAAGTTTTCATTAAGCTCTGGCGCATGCCGCGAAACGTCGGATTATCCAGATAACTATGATTGGTAATCATTCCGACAATACCGAATCCAGCCTTTTGAATTTTCCACTGCGCAAAGCGAAGAAATTTCACGTAATCGTCCTGGAGCCATTTGGGATTTTTCTCACCCAGCGGTTTATCATCAACCTGATAATAACTTTGAGCTCCGTCAATCTCCTCTTTTAAAAGTTTTTCAGTCCATGCGTTTTGATTGGCCGAATGTCCGCTGTAAGGAGGATTCCCGCAGATTACAAGAATAGGCTGTTCTTTTTTAACTTTACCAGCCAGATGACTTTCTTCGCTTAATGAACTCAAGCCGGGAATATCAACTTGCGCCAAATCTTCCATTTCCAGTGTGTTGGTAAGGTAAAGATTAAACCGTTCATCATCCTTCAGGCGATAACCAAGCTCCTCAAACATAAAACCCATTTTTAAATGGCCGATGGCATATGAAGCCATCATGAGTTCAAAGGCGTAAAAATTAGGCAGAATTTGGTTTCTAATAAATTTGGTTTTGCCGCCTGCACCATATTTATCCGTATATTCCTGCACCGCAAGTTTCAATGCTTCCGCCGGAAACGTCAACGTGCCACCTGCCGGATCGAGTAATGTAACCTGCGGACTTGCAAAACCATCAGAAAGATTAAAATGAGTCTTTAGAATCTGATTAATTGATCGCACAATGTATCCGACGACTGATTCAGGCGTGTAATAAACGCCGCGTTTCTCCCGAATGGACGGATCATAAGCTGTAAGAAATGTTTCATAGAAGTGGACAATCGGGTCTTTTCCTTTGCCTTCGCGGTAATAATCACGGAGTATTTTATTTACGTCGGTAACGTTGAGCACTTCGGCAATGTCATCAACAATAACTTCTAACTGCTTAGGTGGTTCTCCCAAAGAGATAAAATGAAATACATCTCTTAAAATGCCGATGGTTTTCGGAATATATTTAAAAGCCAGTTCACGGTTGAATGAATTATCCGCACGGGTTCTGGCCGCAAAAAGCCCATAGGTGATTGTTTGAGAATATAAATCGGCAAATGTCTGTTCTGTAAGCGTGCCTATCAAATATTTCTTAAACGCTTCATAAAACCCTAAAATAGCTCTTTTGCCCTGTCTTCCTTCTTCCGCAAGTTCAATTCTGACAATTTCGTCACGCAAAAATTTTGTTCTTTTGGCTAGCTCTAAAGCCAGTGTTTTTGCCGATCTTACTTGCGGCAATGAAAATGAAAAAAATGTCACTACTGTCCCAACGTTTTTGTAAAGGGATGGTGTAAGTTATAGAGAACAATGAGAAAAAGCAATAAAAAGTTATTTATCGATTTGAAATATTATTTTCCAGAGTGCCATAGTCACGCATTTAATGGCGAGGAGATGGCCGATGAATTCTGGAAGAACGATATTTACGCAGATCATGGACTATTTGCCGACCTACGAATTCCGGCAATGCGTCGAGCGATATGCAGGGAACTACAAAGTCAAGAGCTTTTCCTGTTGGGATCAATTCTTAAGCATGGCCTTCGCACAACTGACCTACAGAGAAAGCCTGCGGGATATTCAAGCCTGCCTTCGTGCAGCGAAACAGAAGATCTATCACATGGGCATTCGCGGAAAGATTTCCCGCAATACACTGGCCCATGCCAACCAGACAAGAGACTGGCGCATCTACGCCGATTTTGCCCAAGTGCTGATCCGGAAAGCCCGACAACTTTATGCCAACGATTCATTCGGTATAGAATTGGAACAAACCATTTACGCGCTGGATGCCACAACCATCGACCTTTGTCTTTCGCTTTTTCCGTGGGCAACGTTTCGCAAGAACAAGGGGGCTGTGAAACTGCATACGCTTTTGGATTTGAAAGGCAACATTCCAACGATCGCCTTTATTACCAACGGGAAAGTTCACGAAGTCAACATTCTCGACAAACTACCGATAGAGGCTGGCGCCATTTACATCATGGATCGGGGATATCTGGATTACGCTCGCCTTTACAGGTTACATCAATCAGCAGCGTATTTTGTAACACGCACCAAGAGCAACGCCAGATACGATCGCTGCTATTACCAGAAAATCGACAAAACGACCGGTCTGAAATCCGACCAAATCGTAACCTTGCACGGCTATTACGCCAGGAAAGATTATCTCGAAAGGCTCAGGCGTATCGCATATTACGACAAAGTTCAGGACAAGAAGCTGGTTTTCCTAACCAACAACTTCGCGTTACCGGCTCTGACCATCACGGAGATTTATCACAAACGCTGGCAGATCGAATTGTTTTTCAAATGGATCAAGCAGCACCTGCGGATCAAGGCGTTTTACGGCACATCCGAAAACGCGGTCAAAACACAAATCTGGATAGCCATCTCTGTTTATGTTCTGGTGTCGATTATCAAGAAACAGTTGAAACTGGAGCAGAGTCTCTACACGATTTTACAAATTGTCAGTGTAACGCTTTTCGAGAAAATACCGCTTTTACAAGCGCTTACGGATATGGAGATAATAGAAGAAAATACCGACGTCAACAACCAACTGAATTTATTCGATTAACGTTGGGACAGTAGTGAAAAAATGTGTTGAATAAATCAATGAACTTATCTTCATTCTCCAGCGGCGGCGTAACCGAAAGTTTTTTTGCAATAACCGGCCGGGCAATGGAAGCTGTTTTAATCAATTCTCCATCGCGGTACAATCTGAATTCATAAAAATTGGTGAGAATTACATTGGGGAATGTATTTCTATATCTTTTTAATTGTTCGGTTTCCTGTATTGTGTCGAGATTTGTAATTGAAGGGTCTTTTGCTTCGATGTAGCCGGTTATGTGATTTTTACCGTCCCAGACGCGGAAATCTGGATTACCTGCTTCGGTCTTTTTAGGCAGAACAGTTATATTAACTTTTTTAAGTTTATTATCTTGTGCAAATTCGAGGATTAAACTTTCAAGATGTTTGTAATAACTCTCTTCTCTCGCATCGCCTTTATTAATAGTTGATTGTAAGTTTTTTAAGTAACTTTTCAGCATTAGCAAGTAAGGCTTTCGTATTTTGACGTAAAACTTATAATAATTTGGAATTTGTAGAAATACTATACGGTCTTGAAATTGAAAGTCAATTAAAAAATGTATCATTTAACTATTCTAATAGTTATTACTTTTGTAAATAATTTCACGTTATGATAAACAACCGTTGATGAAAAAGATTCTTCTGATAAATCCCTGGATTCACGATTTCGCGGCGTACGATTTCTGGTTAAAACCCCTCGGCCTGTTGTATCTGGGGGGGCTTTTGCGCCAAAACGGCCATCGGGTTGATTTTATCGATTGTCTTGACCCGTATCACCCGTCCATGCCTGAAGAAATTAGAAAAAAGCCGAAAAGGCATTCCTACGGAGACGGTAAATTCTTCCGGCAGGTTATTTCCGTTCCCGGTTCCTTGAAAATAACGGACAGAAGTTACTGCCGCTATGGGATATTGCCGGAAATATTCGCCGATGAGCTCAGAAAACACATTGATGCCGATATTGTCCTGATAACCTCCATGATGACCTACTGGTATCCCGGAGTTTTTGAAGCTATCAGGATAATAAAGGAAATTCTTCCCTCGGTTCCGGTTGTACTTGGCGGTAAATACGCGACTTTATGTTACGACCATGCCGCACGCAAATCCGGCGCCGATCATGTAATAGCGGGACAGGGAGAAAAACAGATTCTTCTTTTACTTAAGAAAATATTCGGCGAAGAACCCGTGTTTATTCCCGATGAAAATGATCTTGATTCTCTTCCCTACCCTGCCTTCGATTTAATCCGCAAAATAGAACAATTGCCCATTACCACTTCCCGCGGCTGTCCTTACCGCTGCAGTTATTGCTCTTCTCATATTATCTACGATAAGTTCCTGCGGCGTAATCCGGTAAAGGTGGTTGATGAAATTGAATACTGGCAGAAAAAATACGGCGTTATTAATTTCAGTTTCTATGACGACGCTCTGCTTGTCAAACCTGCGGAAATGATTATACCGATGCTCAACGAGCTGAAGAGAAGAAAGATGTCCTGCCAGTTCCATTGTCCCAACGGACTGCATCTGCGGGAAATCAACAGGGAGATGAGCGAACTGCTCTACAGTTCGGGATTCAAGACAATCCGTTTCGGATTTGAAACATCCGATTTTAACATGCAGATTAAAACCGGCGGCAAAGTTAAAAACGAAGAGCTTCGTATTGCTGTAAGCCATCTGAAAAACGCCGGTTATAAAACCTCGGATATAGGAATATATCTGCTTTGCGGCATGCCCGGTCAAAGCGCAAAGGAAGTCAGGGAAAGCATCGGGTTTGTCAGGGAATGCGGCGCCAAACCGGTTCTTGCCGAATATTCGCCCATACCGGGAACAAAAATGTGGGACGAAGCTGTAGCATCTTCTCCCTTTGACATTCAGGGAGAACCGCTATATCATAATAACTCGCTGCTGCCGTGTCAAAACAGCGATTTCAGTTTTGCCGCTTATGCGGAATTAAAGAAAATAATTAAAAACGATTTAAACGCAGGCCCTCTTATATGAACGTTCTGATATGGATTAAGAATATTGTTATCTTATTGCTGTCTCTGTTTTTTTTAATTTTTGGCATAAATATTTTATGGAATTCATTCAGCGTAAATAATCCTCATGAATTTGTCATGTTATTATTTTCCGCTTCCCTGATGATTTTAATTTGTATTGTCGGAATAATATATTTTGTGTTCCGCTTCTTTCCCCTAAAACAAAATGAACTGGATAATAATGATGATGAAAAGCAATAATATTTTCAGAGCGGTTTTAATATTCGCGGTAATTTTGCTGATTTGCGACAATTCGTATGCTTTCGATCTGGAAAATAAAGTAATTAAAACAAAACTGAAAAACGGGTTGACCGTGCTGATGCTGGAGCGTCATCTAAGCCCGACAGTATCTCTCTACATCCGTCACCGCGTCGGATCGGTTGATGAATACGACGGTGAAAGCGGCGCCGCCCATCTTCTGGAACACATGATGTTTAAGGGAACAACCACCATCGGCACAAACAATTATAAAGCCGAAAAGAAAATAATGGACGAAATCGAAAAAACCGGCACAGCCCTGGATATGGAAAAACGAAAAGGCCAAAAGGCCGACACCAAAGTTATCGGGGAACTTGCCGCCCGGCTGAAAACATTGCAGGAAAAACAAAAAGTATTTCTTATACCCAATGAGGTTGACCGGCTGTATACTCAAAACGGCGGTCTGGACATGAACGCTTCCACCGGCCAGGATGTAACAACATATCAGGTCAGCATTCCCTCCAATAAAATCGAACTCTGGGCAAGAATAGAATCGGATCGCCTGCTCAATCCGGTTTTTCGTGAATTTTACACGGAACGCGATGTTGTAATGGAAGAAAGAAGGCAGCGTGTCGAATCCGATCCTGAAGGGAAATTATACGAACAGTTCATCAGTTCAGCCTTCAAGGCCCATCCTTACGGCAGGCCGATTCTGGGCTGGACCCAGGACCTTGAGAACCTGAGTCCCGATTCCGTCAAAAGAATATTTGAAAAATATAAATCGCCGGAAAGCATTGTAATCGCCGTAGTCGGCGATATCAATGCTCAAAAAACATTAAGATTGATCGAAAAATATTTCGGCGACATTCCGGCAAACGGGACAGAGAAAAAAATAATTCCCGAGGAACCGATACAGACTGAAGAAAGAAGAACGGAAGTTTTATTCGACGCAAGTCCCATGATGATTATGGGGTTTCACAAGCCCAATGCTCCCGCATACGATGATTATGTTTTCGATGTTTTGCAAACAATCCTTTCTGAAGGCAGAACCAGCAGATTATATGATCTGCTGGTTACCCAAAAAGGTATCGCGGAAAGCGTAAGCGCCAATAACGGCACACCGGGAACGAGATATCCCAATCTTTTTACGATATACGCAAAACCCCGTCATCCGCATGACAACATTGAACTGCAGGAAGCAATCCTGGAGGAAATTAAAAAAATCAAGAATCAGCCGGTAACGGGTTACGAGTTAAGCAAAGCTAAAAACCAGATAAAAATGGATTATATCAAAAATCTTGATTCCAACAGCGAACTCGCCTCCATGTTATCCTATTATGAAGTATTGCTGGGCGATTACAGATATATATCCGATTATCTGAAAATCATTGATAAGGTAACTGCCGTCGACATTCAAAATGCGGCAAAACTTTATCTGAATAAAGAAAACCGTACGACAGCGGTTTTAAATAAAAAGAAAGATTAAGCGCTTATTTATATGAAAGAAACCATCATGCAAATATCAAACAGACTTCTTGTTATCCTGCTTGCGGCTGTATTTTTAATTACCGGAAGCAGCCTGCCCGCGTCAGCCCGATCCGATTTCCGGTTAACGTCCCCGGATAAAATTAAATATCTGCCGCTGCGTTTTAATCTGCCGCCGGTTCAGCGCGTGGTTCTGGAAAACGGCATTATTATTTATATTCTGGAAGACCATGAACTGCCTCTCGTTAATATCAGCGCCAAAATCAAGACGGGGACAATGTATGATCCCGAAGGAAAGGAAGGCGTTGCGGAATTAACGGCGTATGTCATGAGAACCGGTGGAACCCAAAATTTAAACAGCGCTCAAATCGATAAACAACTCGATTTCATGGCTTCATCGGCGTCAATTTCCATGTCCACGGAGGCGGCTTCGGTTAATTTTTCCTCTTTAAACAATAATCTTGATCAGGGACTTGATCTGCTGGCGCAGATAATTATCCGCCCCGCCTTTGAACAGGAAAAATTCGAACTGGCCAAAAGACTGAAAGCCGAAGATTTGAGAAGACTGAAAGACGATCCGCATAAACTCGCTTTCCGGGAATTCAGCCGTATTATTTATCGCGACGATCCGCGCGGCCGGTTCCCCTCGCAGAAATCTCTGGAAAATATCGGACGCGACGACTTGATCGGATTCCACAGCCGTTTTTTCCTGCCGGATAATATTATATTTTCCGTAAGCGGGGATATAACAAAAGATGAGGTTATAAAAAAATTAAACATATACTTCGGCGACTGGAAGGCAAAAAATACTTTTGCGGCCGCTCTTCCGCCTGCAAGGAAATCAAACGCAGGTATTTATTTTATCAATAAAGAAATATCCCAATCCACAATTGTCAGCGGACAGTTCGCCATCGGTAAAAATGATCCCGACTTTTACGCCTTCACCATCCTAGATTTCATTGCCGGAAGCGGGGGTTTTCCTTCCCGGATCATGAGCGTCGTGCGAAACAAAGAAGGTCTGGCTTACAGCGCCGGAAGCTTTTATAATGCGAGGCCTGAATACGGAGTGTTTGCCACCTATGCCTTTACGAAAACATCATCGACTTTGAAGACTCTGTCTCTCATTGATTCCGTGCTGAAAAATATTCAGTCCGGCACTATAACGGCCAAAGAACTTGATTGGGCCAAAAATTCCATCAATAATGGATTTATCTTTTCTTTTTCCAGCCCCGAACAGATTGCCTGGCAGCAGATGAACCTCGAATTCGAAAAAATGCCTTCCGATTTTCTGATAAATTACCGTAACAGGATTCAAAACGTAACGATTAGCGACTTGAATAAAGCCGCAGTTAAATATCTGGATAATTCAAAAAACGTCGTCCTGATTCTGGGCGACGGTAAAAAATTCGACGAGCCATTGACTTCAATCGGCCCGTATATTTCAATAACTCCTCAAGAGTAAATTATATTTAAAGGAATATTTATGATAGACGCTGATAAATTCAAAAGGATAGCCGAAAGAATAGAATCCTACCGTGAAGCAATGATTGAATTGCAGATCGCTCTTAGCGCCGTTCCCGCCGTAGGACCGGAAAACGGCGGCGACGGTGAACTGCTGAAAGCCAATATGCTGAAAGAGCGCCTTATCGGGCTTGGCTTTAAAAATTTCCGGCATTATGACGCGCAGGATGACAGGGTTTCTTCCGGCATCCGCCCTAATTTTGTAACAACAATTGAAGGAAAAAATAAAAACAGGCTTATCTGGATAATCACTCATATGGATATTGTTCCGCCGGGTGAGCTCAGTCTCTGGAGCGATGATCCTTACAGGGCTTACGTGAAAGACGGCGTTATTTACGGACGCGGCGTCGAGGACAATCAGCAGGACATGGTGGCTTCCATCTTTGCCGCAAAAGCTCTTATGGACGAAGGATTAATGCCGGAATATTCCATTAACCTCTGCTTCGTTGCCGATGAGGAAACATCAAGCAGCAAGGGGCTCTTTTACATGATGGATTCAACGGACAAGCTTTTCAGCAAAGATGATTTGATTGTCGTTCCCGATTCAGGAAATCCTGAGGGTTCTTTAATTGAAGTCGCCGAAAAGAGCATGCTCTGGCTGTGCTTTAAAACAAAAGGCAAGCAGTGCCACGGAAGTAATCCGCAGCTGGGCAATAATGCTTTTGTCGCGGGATCATTCCTGGTAACTGAACTGGTAAAGCTGAAAAAACTGTTTCCCAAAACAGATCCCCTTTTCGATCCTCCGGAGAGCACCTTTGAGCCTACAAAAAAAGAGGCTAATGTCGGCAACATCAACACAATTCCCGGCGATGATGTTTTCTGCATGGATTGCCGTGTTCTGCCGGAATATGATTTGGAAGATGTCATGGCGGAAATCAGGAAAATGGTTCGCGAGATTGAAAATAAATTCAAGGTTCAGATAGAAATATC
>Ga0153915_10001445_pt1 | contig 21811 bp, 20 predicted proteins | sample Opewatmetagenome_2_FD_107003 | JGI IMG/M metagenome (GOLD analysis project Ga0153915, IMG submission 107003) | Freshwater wetland microbial communities from Ohio, USA - Open water 3 Core 3 Depth 3 metaG | ecosystem: Environmental > Aquatic > Freshwater > Wetlands | place: USA: Ohio, Lake Erie...
TGAGAAAAACAACCTGCTCTTTCACGGCGTGCCCCCGCTCGAGCTCCAGGCCGGGGAGGTCGGTAAACTCATCGGCGAAAAGAAGTACCGCCAGTATCTGAACTACTTCTACGGCGTCACCGTCGAGGAAGCCCTGCTCCTGGCCGTCCAGGAGGAAATCGATAAAGAGAGAAGGGTTGGCGCCCTCCGCACTAAAACCGACGCCACTGACGAAGCTTTTCGGAGGATATACCGTCGAATTTTATAAATCTTATCAGGAAATTTATCCATTAAAAGAAGGATGGGAGTACAGAGAAAATATTTATAAGCTCTACCATGTTCTAAATCATTTAAATCTTTTTGGAAGAGGTTATTACCAGCAGGTTGTATCTTTAATCAAGTATTATTTATGATAAATAAGGTAAGGTATGTGGCTGAGGAATCCATCCTGAACCACATACCTTAAAATTATTTCCGGTTCTCTGTGCTATTTCTTTATATCAACTACTTCAATATCAAAAATTAAAGTTGAATTCGGAGGAATTACTCTGCTCGGTCTGTTTCCGTAACCAAGAGCAGGTGGAACAATCAATCTTGCTTTAGCCCCTTTATTTAATAATTCAATACCCTCATCCCAGCCCGGGATAACCATATGTGATCCAAGTTTGAAAGTAAACGGTTCATCTCTTTCGACCGAACTATCAAATTTAGTACTGTCTTTTGCCAGGTAACCGGAATAGCTAACTGTAACGAGATCTCCCGAATCGGCTTTAGCACCCGTACCTTCCTGGATGATGGCATATTTCAAACCATCTTTTGTGGTTTTAAACTTTGAAGGATCGACATTCCACAAATTAGCGATAACCGGTTTCTTAGCATCCACAAGAGTAACTACTGCTTTTAGTTTCGCATTCGGGGGAATCGGTCCAATTCCCTGCTTTCCATAAGCGAGTTCAGATGGAATAATAATCGTCCTCGTACCTCCGATTTTCATACCGGCAATACCTTCAGTCGAGCCTTTTATAAAATATCCCTCTTTCAATAAAAATTTATACGGCTTACCACTGCGGCTGGTAGATCCAATTATTTGTTTTGCTCTTGTAGTATCCTTTGACCAGTCTTTGAAAAGATTTTCAGTGGTGTCCTTTACAATCCATGCACTGAACTTTATTGATACAAGATCACCCGCCTCAGCTATACGACCTGTTCCCACGGTATCATCTGTATACTGTAATCCATTAGGTTTTTTGACTATATTGGGGTGTTTTGAGCATCCTGTTAAAAAGATAATTGTAATTGCCAGAAATGTGAATACAAATATTTTTTTCATCATTATTCCTTTAATTTGAGGTTTAAATATATTTATTTATATAACCATTTCATAAAATCTGATTTCACACCGTGATGAAACTAATTTTTATACTATTTTATACTACTGTAATAATTATAATACAATCCGGCGCTCTTTTTAATTCCAATAAAGATTTACAGAGGTCAGGAATGAAGATTGACAGTGTTCAGGAAATAATCGTCGATTCAGATTATAAACTCAAAGATGCTTTAACAGGTATTAAAATTCCGGATAATATAAAGAAGGATTTAAGGATTGCAGATGTCTATTATTATTCATTTGATAATAAAGAGCACCGTGGTCAGATTGTGATCCATAAAGACCTTGTCGGTGATATAAAAACAGTTTTTGAAATGATTAATAAGAATCGATTTCCTATTGCGAAAGTTATTCCAATTGTTAAATACAATTGGAACGATGAAGAATCCATGAAAGACAACAACACTTCAGCATTTAATTACAGATTCATTTTCGGCACACAAAAGTTATCGAATCATTCTTCCGGAACAGCAGTAGATATAAATCCATTACTTAATCCGTATATCAGGAAAGATTTAATTCAACCTGAAGGGATTGTATATGATCCCAACAAAGAAGGAACAATCAAAGGAAATTCATTTATCGTTAAAGAATTTAAAAAGCTCGGATGGACCTGGGGAGGTGATTGGAAAGACAGAAAAGATTACCAACATTTTGAGAAAAAGTTAAAATAAGCTGATTTCATTTCCCAAAGAAAAAATGAAGAGGACGCAAGACTCTCTCTGCCCAGGAAGCCTCACTATGATATCCTGCTGGATCTTCGAACCATAAAATATCTCTCCCCATTTTATAACCTTTACTTTCGAGGGTTTTAATCATTTTAAGCGTTCCGATTTTTAATCTTGAATCGAGTGAATCAGTCCCTGCATCAAAATAGAATTTTAAATTTTTAATTGGACCCTTATAATCATTTACATTTTTTACATAATCTATATGATCTATTTTCAAAGCAGGTGACATACAGATAACCATGGAAAAAATATCAGGATAATTCCACGCAAGCATAAAAGAGATTAGTGCTCCAAGAGAAGCTCCTCCAATAACTGTATTTTCAGGTTCTTTTAAGGTTCTGTAAGTAGAATCGATAAATGGTTTAACCTTACTCACTAAAAATTTCATATAAGCAAAACCGGTATCATTATCGGAATATTCACTACCACGCCAACTAGTGCACGTGAGTCCGGCTATAATAACAGGTTTTATTATATTGTTTCTAATCAGACTGTCAGCCGTCTCATCTAATTGCCAGTCAACTCCAAAAGAAGAAGTATAAGGATCAAACAGATTTTGTGCATCCTGCATATACAGGACCGGATAATGTGAAGTAGTATCGGTTTCATAACCGGGGGGAAGCCAGACAAGAAGATCTCTCGGCAATATCCCCTCCCCCTTTATATTCCTATAATAATCAACCCTCCCGGTAACCTGTCCCTTCAGCGTATAATGAAACTGATCTTTCCAGTGTTCAATTTCAATTTCAATTGTAGTGTCATTCTTAACGACCAACTTACTATTGCCGGGAATTTCTCCATCCTTCTTCACTGCTTCCGTATTCCAGGAACCTCTGGTAATTTTATATTCAATATTTTTACCCGCGGGTAAAGTAAAAGATCTTTCCCATATATTTCCGGATTTTTTTTCTAATGGAATTTTATCCGGCTGCCAGTCACCTAATTCAGGGATGTTCCCGCAGATAAAGATACCAGTGCTATCGGGAATGTTTCCGGCTTTAACTCTGAACGTAACTTCATTAACTTCCTGTGCGAAAATTAAATCAGGGAGTAGAAGTATCAGGAAAAAATATTTCATTTTAATTCTTGAGTAAAGAAAAAGAAAGTTTTATACTATCATAATTTAAAATAAATGAATTTATGTAAAAATGAGTTAAAATTATTATCAGAATATATGCTTATATTTACACCCTAATTTTAGGAAATAAATTATCCAATAATAATTATAATTTATATATCAGGATACGTGCATATATCAATTTTCAAATATGTTTTTAGCAGTCTGGTTCTACTATATACATTCTGTGTTTTTCCACAATCAAACTTTCAAGCGCCTCACAATAATCAGATTCAGAATCCCGGTGATGTATCAATCAAAAAATGGAAGGATGATAAGACAGCTGCATTCAGCTTCACTTTTGATGATTGTCTTCATTCGCAATATTCGCACGTATTTCCATTATTCCATCAATATGGATTCAAGGGAACTTTTAATGTTATTGTCGGTTCATTAACAGATTCGGATCCCTACTGGCTCTACGGCACCTGGCCGGAGTTTATTGAAATGTCGGATTCAGGACAGGAAATCGCATCACATACAATGACACATCCCCATCTTCAGAATCTTCCCATCGGAGATTCTCTAACCGAAGGAACTTTGATTTATGAATTGTACCAATCCAAAAAAATCATCGAACAAAGAATTCCGGATGAAAAGTGTATTACCTTAGCCTACCCGTATTCGGAGTATGATGAGGATGTTGTATTTTATACAAGCAGATATTATGAAGCTGCGAGAAATATTTCTTTAGATCCTGTAGATTCCATCGTATCGGGCGAAGACTGGTACAAACTAGGTTCGAGAGTAATAAATTTTGATCTGCCGAGAGACTCATTATACGATGATCTTGATGAATTCCAGGATTTTATAGATTATGTCCAAACTACGATTAATGATGGTAAATGGGGATTGCTGCAGGCTCATGATGTTCTTCCTTATGATTCTATTTATATTGCAATCGACCTGGGTTCGTATGAACCGATATCCGTTCCATGGTTTATCCTTGCATGCGATTCAATATACAAATATGAACAGGCAGGTGATTTATGGGTAGCACCCGTAAGAGATATAACAAAATACATGAAGGAAAGAGAATGCCTCAACTATAATATAGTTTCGGCAACCGACACCAGTATCATACTAAATGTCAGCGATACTCTCAATAATAATATTTACAATTTCCCTCTCACGGCAGATATCATTGTACCTGCGAATTGGACGACCGTAACTGTCTTTCAGGGGACTTTTTACGATTATACCACATCATTTATATCAGGAAGTAATAATATTATCCAGACTTCGATTATTCCCGATGCCGGACAGGTAAGACTATATAAAGGTTATGTTTCAGGGATAAACAATTATGTACGGGAAAACCCGGAAGATTTCAGATTATATCAAAATTATCCCAACCCCTTTAATCCATCTACTATAATTAGTTTTTACCTTCCTGAAGCGGGAATCACCAAACTAAAAATCTACAATTTATTAGGTCAGGAAGTAGCTGCATCCTTCAATGGATATTTATCAAAGGGACTGCACAAATTAAATTTCGATGCAGGGAAACTTTCCTGCGGCATATATTTTTATCGAATCACATCCGGCAGCCGTGAGGCTACAAAAAAAATGGTGCTTCTTAAATAAAAAAATAACCTCCGCCTCAAAGCGGAGGTTATCAATAAAGAAGACTGTCCTACCCCTCGGGTCATGATCTTCTTTACCACAAACCTAATAACTCAAAATTTTAAAAACATCCGTATAATTACGGATATTGATCAAAAAAATTCAGCTATTTTTTATAAAAATAGCCCCTACGAGAGGTGTAGGGGCTGTGAGAGAGTGTGTCGAAGCATAGATATGTACCGTCCGTAAAGCATCATTTCCCCCTAAATTGATTACCTCGGACAAATCGTAATTTAATTGATTAAAATGGAGAATACATCCGTACAATTACGGATTTTTATAAAATAATTTTCGGAAAATGCATTGATCAAGTTAATCATCTACGTAATTATACGGATTCATTGGTGTTAAAGTTGTATTATATTTCAAATAAAAAAAAGTGATACCTTATAAAAGTTTCCATATTACAATTAAAACAATTATTGAAGAAAATCATTTCAATATTGAGGAGTATCAGGATAAATATTATTTTAAGAAAAAGGTGCAGGAATTTTTTCCTTACATAAACGACGGACTTATTTTTTCAGCAATAAATTCCTTCAACAATGAGTATTACAGAATTTCCGGGAAAAAATCTCTGCAAAAACTTAGCGAAGCATTATATGCGGGAGTCTTAATATTAAATGAAGGAAGAATTAAATGAGTATCTGAAGTCTTTTCTGTCTCCCAATAATCCGATTTTATTCTCAATCATTTTCGTCCTGCTGACAGTAATAGTAGTTTATTTCATCAGCAAGTATATCATCCTGCCCTTAAATAAAAAACATCAGGATGAAAAGCACGAAATAGAATTGAAAAACAGTCGTCTAATGGCACTTTTTGCAGAACTTGATCCTGACCCAATAATAAGAATTGCTGAAACAGGGAAAATATTGCTGAGTAATAGTGCTGCAAAATCACTTTTTAAAGAGATTAATGAAGAAAGTAATATTCTGAGCATACTCCCCTTTCTTACCTTGATTGACATTCAACGGGGAATTGATGCAGATGAAAAGTTTTCGAATACCATTAATATTTTTAATAATCATTACACAATTCTGTTCGTGGGAAATTCCAATCTTCATATTGCTCAACTTTATTTCCGGGATATAACAAAAAGGAAAGTGCTTGAGGATCGCTTGAAAAAACTGGGGAATTATCTTCAGGAACAGATTGAGGAAGAAAGAACCCGTATTGCTTCAGAACTTCACGATAGTATCGGGCAGGGACTTCTGTTAATAAAATTAAGAATACAGAGGATCGAAAATAAATTAAGAATGACTTCAGATGATGCCGAAATAATAATACTTGATAAAATCCTGGAGGATAATATTGCTGAGCTAAAGACAATTATATATAACTTACGACCAAAAATTCTTGATGAACTCGGCCTGGGTCCAGCTATAACTTCACTTGTACATCTGGTTACAGTTCAAAGCGGTATCAGGGGATCAATTGACATTCATAATTTTCATGACAGGATTGATAAAAGACTCGAATTGCTGGCTTTCAGACTAGCCCAGGAAACATTGAATAACATTATAAAACATTCAGGAGCAAAAGAGTTCAACCTTATCCTGCAGGATAAAGGAGAGAATCTCAGATTTATCATTTCAGATAACGGAAACGGTTTTGACTTAAAATCATTGACTACTGAAAGGGAGCTAGGCGGATTTGGTTTACTCAATATGAAAGAACGGGTTGAAAGTTTTGGAGGGGAGTTTAAAATAGATTCCACTCTGGGGGAAGGAACTGTCGTGATGGCCAGTATTCCAAAGAAAGGAGGTTAAATGGAAGAAAGACAAATTCGGCTCATTATTGCGGATGATCATGCACTTTTCAGAAGTGGAGTAATAAGTCTGCTTGAAGATGAAAAAGACCTGGTGATAGTCGGCGAAGCAGGAAACGGGAAGCAGTTAATGGAATTATATACTGAGTTAACACCCGATTTACTTCTGATTGATATTTCGATGCCCGAAAAAACAGGTCTCGAAGCTGCGAGAGAAATAAGGGAAATGGATGAGAATGTAAAAATATTATTTCTTTCAATGCACGAAGGGGAAGATTATATTTATCATTGTATTAAATCAGGCGGCAATGGATTAATAAATAAAAATATACTGAAAAGCGAACTACTGAGTGCAATTAAAACAGTATTGAATGGGGATGGTTATTTTGGAAAGAAATATTCCGATTCAGACATCCACGAAATCGTAAAAAAATATGAAAATTTTATTGAGCCTTCCCGCTTTGTTCTGCCAACCAGGCTGACTGAGAAGGAAAAGGAAGTCCTGCTGCTTATCAGCGAGGGTTTAACCAGCAGTGAAATCGCCGATAAATTAAATGTAGGAAAGAGGACTGTTGATAGTCACAGAGAAAATATTATGCAGAAACTCAATCTGGGTTCCCTGCCCGAACTTATTAAATATTCAATTGACTATTCAACTGCATTGGGTATACGATTTCGGAACATAGATTAAAAACCGGGATCATATAAATGAGAAAATAAATTTTAATTATATTTAATTACTTTAAAAAGGAAAACTAAATGGCGGAATCCAATTTGTACGGGGATATAATTTCAAAAGATTCAGCGAATCAGCAATTCGGTGCTGTTACAAATTCAGTATCAGTTGAATCAGATCAGCTCAGACGTTATTCTGACGGAACAAAAAATCTGATCATGTTTCAGATTATCAAAAACGAACTTTACATTCTTGGAGATAATCGTGTACCCCTTTTCCCTGCTTCTTCCTCGCTTGATGCAGACACAGAATTTATAGTATATTCTAAAACTAAGTTTATTGAATTACTCGATCGCGGACTGAATCGAAAGACCTTTGTTGAATTGAGAGATAGTAAATTAACAATCACTAACGGAGATTATACTCTCGAATTCGGAGCGGCTTGTCCGCCCTGGTGCAATAGTCAGTAATAGATGATTATTTCAAAAATTATTTTTTTCATCGACCTGTTTGCCTGGCTTTTACCGCCATTTCGACAAAATGGTAATAAATATTTTATTTACTTTCTGCTGCTTGCGGTCAGTGATCCGATTTTTTTCTTATTGAATTGGACATACGATATATCTTCCCCACCCTATTATATAATAATCAGTCTGCTTGCTTTTATAAGTCTGGTAAAAAAGAAATTACTATTCCTCATACTTCTTTTGTCGATCGGATTTATTATTTATCTGCAGAATGCAGAACTAATATTTCTCAATTTTGTTATTCACTTTTTTATACTGGTTTATTTCTTAAAAGATCTGGTTATAACGACTTCTGAAAAGGATAAAATAATTATTTTCAATCTTATCCTGGTACTTTACGAAGTTTCAGTGATGACAAAATTTGCTGTTTCTTTTTTATTCTCAACCGGTAGATTACTCTACGATTTTGCTACAGTATTTGATATTTTTATTGGTATATTTTTTACTATCTTTAATGATAAAAAGAGTCCTGAGATCAAATTGCCGATAGAAGCGGGTTAAAATAATTCCATCTTCATCCCGTAAAAAGAATTAGCGAAAATAGCCGCAGTGATCGTAATTAATTGATTCGGTTATTCTTATTTTTTTATTCCCGTCTTTTATTATCATTGTTTATTATAATTTATTTTTTTAAGGAAGACCCTTTATGAATGTATCAGAGTTCAGAGAGACCGGTCATTTGCTGGTCGATTTACTTTCCGAATATTTGGATAAAATCGAAGAGCATCCTCTTCTTCAGGACACCGACCCGGAAGAGATTGAGAAATTATTTAATGAGCCACTGCCTGAAGAAGGAATTGATTCGGAAAAAATTATTAAAGAATTAAAAGATAAATTATTTCCCTACCTGACAAATGTAAATCATCCGGGATACTTTGGACTCATCACACCTACACCGGCACCGATTGGAGTATTGGGAGATTTTATTGCGTCTGCACTCAATCAGAATCTCGGAGCATATTCGATAGGTCCGGCTGCAGTAGAAATGGAGAAAAGAACGGTAAGATGGTTATGTGACCTTGTTGGTTTTCCGGAATCTGCCGGAGGAAATCTCACAAGCGGCGGTATGATGGCAAATTTTATTGGAATGAAACTTGCGCGTGACTGGTCGTCGGGCAACCGCACCCAATTCCAGGGTGCAATTCCCGATCAGGTAATCTACGTTTCCGAAGAACGACATGTTTCAATTGATAAGGCGATTGACGCCGTCGGATTTGGAAGAAATTCTATGAGAATTATTCCTACCGACGAAGAATTCAAAATCGACCTGAACATACTTGAAAAGACAATACGGGAAGACAGGAAGAAGAACCTTGTACCCGCATGCGTTATTGGTATGGCAGGCACAACCAACACCGGATCAGTGGATCCTCTTCCTGCACTCCGGAAAATCGCTGATCAGTATAAAATGTGGTTTCATGCGGATGCTGCATATGGCGGGGGCACTTTATTATCTAAAAAAAGGTTTAACCTTCTGGAAGGTATTAATACTGCCGACTCAGTTACTCTGGATCCTCATAAATGGTTTTTTGCTCCTCTTGATGCCGGAAGTATACTTGTAAGAGACAAACGCCAGCTAACACTTTCGTTTGGGATTCAGCCTGAATATCTGAAGGACAATATTGATAACGAACGCTACCAGTATTTTGTTCATAGCTTTGAACAAAGCCGCAGGTTCCGGAGTTTGAAAGTCTGGATGAGTTTTAAAAGATATGGGACAAAACAAATCGCCCGCTGGATTGATTCGAATATAGATCAGGCAGAACATTTATATAAACTGTGTAAAGAAGACAGAATATTCCGGCCTGCGGTTAATCCTCAGATGTCGGCTATCTGCATACGTTTTGACTCCTCAAGGCTCTCCCCTGCCGAATCAGAACTACTTCATAAAGAAGTTGCAAAAAAAGTTGAGCTTTCGGGTAAATTCTGGATATCAACAACTGCATTAAAAGGAAAATTATTTTTCAGAATAAATCCCGTTAATTTCCGTACAAGGTTAAAACATATTGATGATCTTTACAATTTACTGAAAAAAGAATCTCTGGAATTTGAGGAAAAACTATTGAAATTATCGGAAGGCAGATAATCTTCAGGATTTATTTGGCAGGTGAACTTTATTTTTTATTTTTGGAATGATATTATTAATTAAATGAAAAAGATTACATTCAGTATATTATTCCTTTTCTGCTCATTCCACATGTTTGCGGAACATTTGCCGGCAGAAAAAGCGAGGGGATTGTTTCTTGTATTCGGAGTAGGACCGAGGCTGCCAGTTAGTACTCTTTCCAATCAGTCATCATTCGGTTATGGATTTGATGTCGAACTTGATTATACTGATAATGAATTTATTCCTTTTTTCCTTTTTACCAAATGGGGTTTTCAGCAGTTTCCCGGTTCGCAGACATTTTATCAATCCTCTGATTATTCAAATTATTCAATAAACTCTTTTCCGCTTACATTTGGTGCAAAATATTTTTTTTCTCCACTGCTTGAGAATGTTGTTTTATTTATGCCCGTTGCAGAGATCTCGGTTGCATACAATTTTACACAGGTGCTTCATCAATTTAAAGCCGAAAGCGGACGAAACAATTTTGTAGAGAACAATTCTAAATTAGGAGTAAGCGGAGGTGTTGGTATATCTATGTTTTTGCTGGAAGTTATGGCAACGTACAATTATTTTCATTCCACACAATATGTGGGAATCGATCTCAAAGTCAGAATCCCTTTATATATAGTATTTTAGGAGAATAAGATGGCTTATCAGAATTTATTGGTAGAAAAAAAGGGTCCACTTGCAATTATTAAAATTAACAGGCCCGATAAACTTAACGCCCTTAATGCAATAACATTGAATGAATTCAACAGTGTATTTTCAGAATTTAAAACTGATAATTCTGTTAAAGTTATAATCATAACGGGGAGCGGCGAAAAAGCATTCGTTGCCGGAGCTGATATTTCAGAACTAAATAATCTTGATTTGATTTCGGGAAAAGAATTTGCGGAAGCTGGACAATACGTCTTTAATCTCATCGAAAATTTTGACAGACCTGTAATTGCAGCTGTTAATGGATTCGCACTCGGAGGAGGCTGTGAGCTTGCTCTTTCATGTCATATAAGACTTGCTTCTGAAAATGCGAAATTTGGACAGCCTGAAGTTAGTCTTGGAATAATTCCGGGTTATGGCGGAACTCAGAGACTTACCCGGTTAATAAATTCAGGCAGAGCGATGGAATATATATTAACGGGCGACATGATTGATGCTCAGGAAGCACTACATATCGGTTTAGTAAATCACGTTTACCCTCAATCTGAATTGCTGACTAAAGCAGAGGAGATGGGAAATAAAATCATTTCAAAATCAAGACATGCAGTTCGTTTAGCGATAAAAGCTGTGACCGCTGCCAAAGAAATTTCACAACGTGAGGGATTGAATTACGAAGCCAGTCTCTTTTCACTATGCTGCGGAACGGAAGACTTTAAAGAAGGAACCTCTGCATTCCTTGAAAAGAGAAAACCTGTTTTTAGAGACAAGTAGTAATCCCTTTCTTGTACCTGAGAAGTTAAATTTGAGTAAATCTAATATTATCCTGGTTCTAGTAATTATCGTAGTTGTTTTACTTGGAGCTAATATAATACTTGAGAAATGTTACCCGCCAGGTTCATCAGAAACAGAACTTCCCTCTCAGATAATTAATTCTAGATTTATAACAGCACTAAATAACTACGATATTGATTCAACCTGGATAATAAAGAAGGATTTATCAGAAGTTAATGATGATTCATTAAAATATTTTTACTCAGTTAAGGTCCCTGCCGACCTCCCTATAAGTTTGTTAATAAAGGAAATCAGGAATCAGTTCGATTCAAATGAAGTGGAAATTTACGCAACAGACTTTAAATCAGATGCTGCAGTAGAGATCAGTATAAATTCCGTCGGTTTATTAAAATTGAAGGCGGACATGAAAAGTAATGACAGGATAAAGAGACAAACTGATTCAATTGCATTTATGATAACAGATGTCGAAGAATTAAATTCTGAATCCTTATCTGATCTACTGATGCTGCCCGAGCATTTTTCGTGTATTTTAACACCTTCCAAACATTCACTGGAAATTTCAAAACTTATAATTGAGAATCATAAACAAACTGCAATTCTATTAGGTGATGATATTACAGAACTTGAATTCAAACTGAAAAGCAGTTATTCTAAAAACCGGATCATAAATTCTTTAAAATCAATAAGAAGTAACTTCGGTAATGCCACATATTTTATTATCGACGAGCATTCTGATATCTATAAATCGCAGTATTATAGATTAATAAAGGATTGGTTTACCGGGGAAGGACTGACTACCGAAGAGGAATTCCAGGAGATCAACTCCACAAACATTGAGAATATATTATCATTATTAAAATCAGCCCGGGACAGGAAAAAATTGTTCAGAATTTCTGCGGAAGACTTTATGGAAATGCCCCAAACTCTTGCATCTCTCCGGAAAATAGGCTATAAAATCGTTTACCCCACCGAACTATTGGATTATCAAAATTGAAGCTCCCCTATTTCGTTTCCATGTATGTCAAGTTCATGCAATACTTTCGGGTGAAACTGTTTTAATTGTTCTTTAAGTTTAGAGGTATCACCAACCACAATAGTAATAAGATTATCGGGATTTAAATTATCTTCAGCTGCTTTATTAATCCTTTCCATTGTCACATTGTTAATCTCATCAATATATTTCTCAAAATAGTTATCCGGCAGAGAATGAATGACCTGACCGATAATATTGGCAGCTATTTGTCTATGTGATTCAAAATTTGCGGGGAATTTTCTTATCAGTGAAGATTTTGCAAATTCCAGTTCTTCTTTAGTTATACCTGATCTTATTTTTTCAATTTCGTTTATAATTTCATTAATAGATACTGCTGTGTTTTCTATTCCTACCGAGGTAGAAATATAAAAGTACGCAGAAGATTTAAAATAAATGAATCTTGAAAATGCTCCATAAGTAAAACCCTTATTTTCCCTTAAATTTAAATTTATCCTGCTCGAAAACTGTCCACCGAATATTGTATTTAAAATGCTCCTTGCATAATAATCATATTCATTTCTTTTAAATGAAATCAAACCGGTTCTTAATTCACTCTGCACACTATCTTTTTTATTCACAAAATAAAGTCCGGGTGCCAAAGATGTTTTAAATGATAAATCTGCAGCTGATATTGATGATCTCTTCCATTTTATGAATCCGTTGTTTAATACCTGTCTTAATTTATCTGCGGCATAATCTCCGACAACAACGAGGAAGGAGTGTTCCGGCATTAAATTATTTTTGTAATATTCCCTGATATCATTAATTGAAATTATATCTACATCCTTTTCGTAACCAATAGTTGGAAAAGCATAGGGATTCAAATTTCCGAATATTTTGTATTCAAACACCTGATTTGCGATCTCATCGGCATCATCCTGGATCTGCATTATCCGGGTGCTCACTTTCCTTTTTTCCCGGTCAAAATCTATTTGATGGAGATGAGGGTCAAGAATCACTTTTGTAAAAAGCTCAAGCCCTCTTTCAAATTCTTCTTGCAGAACCTGCAGGGAAACGTATATCGAATCCTGGTTGCAGTTGATGCTAAAATTTGCTCCGATAATATCGAACTCATCACTCAACGCGAGAGAATCATATTCAGCGGCTCCTTCATCAGCCATCCTGGCAAATAGATTTGCAAGTCCTTTTTTGCCCTGCGGATCATACTTGCTCCCTGCATCTACAACAAGATTCATATAGAGAAAAGGAAGAGTTTTTTTCTGTACGAAAAATACTTCAAGTCCATTTTCCAGATTAAAAGTATCTATTTGCGGAAGATGAAATTTTAAAGTTTCAGAATGCGGCGGTTTTTCGTTTCTTTTTATCACCTGGATGAAATCTTATTTTTTAGGTATTATTTTCAATTCGATAAAAGGCTTATCAAAATATTTCCCGGTAACTTCCACGATTTTGTCATTAGTAATTTCATTATAACGATTTAAATCAAAGTTAAATGAATTGGGCTCTCCGAGGATATTATTATAAAAATTTAACTGGTTTGCCATCGTATCAAGATCCTGCAATGAAAATATAAAATTTGACTTACTGCCATTCTTGGTTTTTTTAAGTTCGTGCTGACTTACCCCTTCGGTTTTAATTTTCTTAAGTTCCATGAAAATTTCATCTTTAATCTTTTCGAGAGGAATTCCTTTTTTTGCAGTAGCAATTATCATAAAATGACCGCCTGCGTTACCTGAAAATTGAAAAGCTGAGACATCCTGTGCGATTTCTTTTTCATGGACCAGATTTTTATATAAACGCGAGTTTTTGCTCCCTGATAAGATATCGGCAAGTATATCAAGTGCGGCATCATCTTTCCCATATAATAGTTCGGTCGGCCAGGTAAAGTATATCCTTTCAAGCTGCACATTCTCTTCCCTTATAAGGTTTTTACTCTCTTTGAGTTCTACTTTCACATGATTGATTTTTTCATTTCTCACTAAATCCGGTATATTTTCAAAATATTCCACGATTTTCTCCCTGGCAAATGATTCAACAAAATTTCCTGCAACAACAAGCGAAGCATTTGACGGGGAATAATATTTCTTAAAAAATGAATGAACATCCTCGAGAGTAAAACTTGAAATGTCTTCGACATAACCAATTGTAGGCCAACTGTAAGGGTGCCCCGCGGGATAAAGGTTTGATACAATGATTTCCCATGCCAATCCATAAGGCTGATTATCATATCTTTCAAGCCGTTCATTGATAACGACGTCTTTCTGATTATCCAGTTTTTCCTGTGTTAATGCAGGCAGCAGAAAACACATTCTGTCCGATTCAAGCCATAACGCAAGTTCAAGAAAATTGGAAGGAAGTTTTTCATAATAATTTGTTCTGTCAAAACTGGTTGAACCATTAAGACTTCCCCCAGCCTCCTGTATATACCTGAAGTGCATTTCCTTGGGAACATTCTCCGATCCCTGGAACATCATATGCTCAAAGAGATGGGCCATTCCTGTCTTACCCTTTTGTTCATTTGCGGATCCCACTTTATACCAAATATTTACAGCAATCAGGGGAAGATTATCATCCTTATGCAGAATTACTTCCAAACCATTTTTCAGTTTGTATTTCTCATAATCAACATTCAAAATATCCATAAAAGCTCTTATCAGAAAATTAATGCAAGAGTAATAAGACTCTATCCAGTCTTATAGATCCTATTAACCTGAAGAAATCAGAGAATGGGATATCACGATCCCACGAAAATAAAGTAATAAACGCCTCCCCGACAACCATATCCCTGGCAACAAATCCCCAGAATCGGCTATCGAGACTATCATCCCTGTTATCTCCCATCATAAAGTAGTAATCTTTTTTAAATGTATAGGAAGTAACAGGTTTACCTTCTATTGTTACAACTCCGTCTTTTATGGCAACAACCCGTTTATCATATTCCCTGTCAATCGTGTTTTCCCATTGCTCAACATTATTTGTATTTAAGGGAATTGTATATCCCTTCCAGGGGACTACCAACGGACCGTAATTATCTTCATTCCATTGCATTCCTTTGGGAAAGATTCTTGGTTCGACCATATCCCTGGGCCTGGGATAAGGCTGTAAATATTTTACATGTGGCGGAATCCAGTACTGCTTACCGTTTACATAAACAACTTTATCAATTATTCGAACAGTATCGCCCGGAGTACCTATACAACGTTTTACATAGTTAACTCCAAGCTCATCCGCTTTTAATTGATCGCGTCCACCGGGGTATTCAAATACAACAATATCTTTTGGTCGGGGATCCCTGATTGCTGGCAGAAAGAAATGAGGTATTTCAATTTGTGTAAACGGAATATATTTCGGAGATGATGATCCGTAAATAAATTTATTTACCAGCACGAAATCCCCTACAAGTATAGTATCTTCCATTGAACCGGTAGGAATTCTGGTATTCTGGATAACAAATGTTATAATAAAAAATGCCGCAATACCCGCAAATAGAAGAGATTCAAAAAAATCTTTTGTTTTTTCTTTTGTAGTCTTGATTTTTTTCTTTTCTTCTTCCGATTTTATACCGAAGAATCTCTTCAAACCGCTTTTAAATGACAATTTTCTGCTCCGTTTATAAATTAAAAAAATATTTTCCCCTGATTAGCCCAACTCTAAGTTATTCACTAGTTTACCGGATTTTCTTTTATTAAGAACGTCAAATATATAAAAGAAATGGAATAGAGAGAAAGACAATTCAAATCGTTAATTTGATATTGTCGTTCCGCATTGTGTTAAAAAATTCTTTATACCAGAAAGTTAGCTGATCTCTTACTTTTACTGTTTCGTTATATTTCTAATTCGGAAAATTATGAAAACGGCTAAACCTCAGCAAAAAAAATAAGGACGCTCTTTATTGTTAATTATATTTTCAGAGGAGCATTATTAGGATATTTTACGATTAATTATATCTTTCGAAAATGGTAGACTCCGGAGATCGGGAAAGTTTATCCACATACTTAAAAACATTAAATTAACAAGGATAATTTATTAAATAACATATGATTAATCAGGTTTATAGAAAGTAAATTGTTCCACAGCATCTGGATACTATTGTGATTTATATCAAGTTAACTCAAGTATGTTTAAGAATTAAAGAATAGATGGTCCGGTAATTAGTTAAATTAGAACGAATAATCTTTCATGAAGAAATGTCCCAATTGATGATCATATTTTTACTTAATGTATATGGTTCCACTTAAAAAATATATAACCTTACTCCTTCTATTTTTACTTCTTTCATTTTATTCTTGTCGTGAAGATATAATTCCACCTAATAATCCAATTGGTGACGTAAATGAACCAATAAGACTGACATCAAACAATTCTTATACTTTCATCCTTAATGCAAACAATATTTCAACGACGGTTCAGGATTATCCAGGCTTAAACGCACAACACTCAATTCTCGTTATCACATTAACCGACTATGAACAGGGTAATGTTTCATTGAAGGTTTTAGAATTTTCAAAACAGCTCATTTATCAAAAGATCATTACAGATAATATTGATCAGCTGGTTATTAATCTTGATTATGTTAGCCCTGATATTGTAAATATTATATTCACTAATTTTACCGGTAAACTTAAGATAGAAGTAGATATGCATTAATAATTTATCCATACCGGAAATTGAATTATTAGCTCAATAAATCTTAATACTATTTTCCACTAACTTTCATAACAACCGAACTTCTTTCCATCTTATTCTTTATTTTTAATTATATCTTGCACAGAAATAAAGGAATAAGCCATGTCAGCAAAAAACAAATATAATAGTAAACGTGGTATGCCTCCCGGTTCACTTGTATTCACGGGTGAACAGAAAATGGACAGGATAAAAATAATGAACATCGAATATGATGAGAAAACTTTTAGTGAGCGGGAAATTAAAGATATTAAAGAACTCCGGCAATTTAAGGAGAACACGCACGTTAATTGGATAAATATCTGCGGATTGCATGAAGTAAATGAGCTTCAACAAATTGGCGAAATATTTGAAATTCATCCATTAAGTATTGAAGATATTCTAAACGTAAATCATCTTCCAAAATTGGAGGAGCACGACGGTTATCTTTTTCTTATTACTAAAATGATTGATTTAAATAAGGAGTCCGGTGAATTAAACATCGAGCAGGTTTCTTTTATAATCCTGAAAAATAACTGCCTGCTTACTTTCCAGGAAGATGAAACAGATGTCTTCGATTTGATAAGAGAAAGAATCAGGAATGATACGGGCCGCATCAGAAAGATGGGAGCAGATTATCTTATGTACAGACTTCTCGACACAATGGTGGATAATTATTTTTATGTCCTTCAGGAGATGGATGCAACAATAGATAATATAGAGGATGAATTGATTTATAATCCGGGAAGATCGACGATTGAAATTATTCATGCTTTGCGGAAGGAAATTATTAAACTACGGCGGGCAGTAACTCCCTTACGCGATATTGTATATTCTATTGAAAGAGAACATTACCCCTTTATAGCCAAGACGACATACATTTTTTTAAGGGATCTTTATGATCACATCAGGCAAAATATCGAAACAATGGAAAATTACAGAGAAATACTAAATGGAATGCTGGAAATTTACCTTTCCAATTCAGGTCAGAAACTTAATGAGGTTCTGAAAGTATTAACAATAATTTCGACTATCTTTATTCCGCTCACTTTTATTGTCGGTATTTACGGCATGAATTTCGATACCTCTACCAGCGAATGGAATATGCCTGAATTAACGTGGCGATATGGTTACCCCATTGTGATGCTTATTATGATGGCAGTCGCTGTCGGAATGATTTTCTTTTTCAAAAAGAAAAAATGGATATAGATAGACAATTTTTAATCTTTTATCGTTTTATACTTTCAATTAATTTTGATCTATTAATTTTCAGATACGATGAACGCGATACTTGAACAAAAAATTAAAAATCTTCCTGATTCGCCGGGAATTTACCAGTTTCTGGATGAAAAGGGGAAGATCATTTATGTCGGCAAAGCAAAAAATCTGAAGAACCGGGTACGAACTTATTTTCAGAACAGTGTTTCTTCAATTAAAACGCAGACTCTTGTAGGGAAGACATCGGATTTTGAGCTAATAATTACTGACAATGAAGTAGAAGCTCTGGTCCTGGAAAATAATCTGATAAAACAGTTAAGGCCACGATATAATGTTAATCTTAAAGACGATAAATCTTACCCTTATATTAAGGTAACCAATGAACTTTTCGCTAGAATTTATCCGACCAGGAGAATAATCAAAGACGGTTCAAAATATTTTGGTCCTTACACAGATGTTAAAACGATGAAATCGTCTTTAAGGATGATTAACCAGATTTTTAAGATAAGAAGCTGTAAACTGAATATTACCCGGGAAGCAATTGAGAAAAGGAGATTCCGCGTCTGCCTGGATTATCATATTAAAAAATGTGACGGTCCATGCGAGGGATTAATCTCTGAAAAAGATTACGGCGAGATGGTTAATGAAGTGATAAAATTACTACGCGGGAAAACAGATGATCTTATTAAAGAGCTTAAAGTAAAAATGGATAATGCGGTTGAAATGCTCGAATTCGAAAAAGCAGCAGAATTACGGGACAAGATTGAGCAATTATCAGTCATATCGTCAAAACAAAAAGTTGTCAGTGAAGATAATGAGGACAGGGATATAATCGCAGCCGCTTATGAAGGTAAAGATTCAGCCTGTACAGTATTTAATATCAGGAACGGAAAGCTCACAGGCAAAAAGCAATTAAGATTATCCCTTGAAACCGGAGAAGAAGCCGGGGATATATATTCTGCAGCGGTAAAATTTTATTATACTGAATTTGTTGAAATTCCGAAAGAAATAGTACTTGAGGAGGAACCTCCTGATAGAGAAATACTTGAGGAGTGGCTAAGCGGGAAAACGGATAAAAAAACTAAAATAATTATTCCGCAGCGCGGCGCCTTAAAATCTCTCGTAAAAATGTGCAAGGAGAACGCAAACTTACAGCTAAAGGAAATTCAGCTACAGAAGATGAAGAGCCAGGGACAGGTTCCGTACGCAGTTTCGGCATTACAGAGAGATTTAAGATTAAAAATACTTCCACGGAAAATTGAATGTTTCGATATTTCAAACCTTCAGGGAAGTGATTCAGTAGCAAGCATGGTGGTATTTGAAGATGGTAAACCTAAAAAAAGTCTATACAGAAAGTTTATTATTAAAAGTGTTGATGGTCCCGATGATTTTGCGAGTATGAGAGAAGTGATTGAAAGAAGATATTCAAAGCTGAAAGAAGAAAACAGTCCTTTGCCTGATTTAATAATGGTTGACGGAGGGAAAGGTCAACTTTCAAGTGCAGTAGAAGTTCTTAATAAAATCGGTTTTACGGATTATAACATTATCGGACTAGCAAAACGGCTTGAGGAAGTTTTTTTCCCCGGCAAATCTGAGGCAGAGTCGATACCCAAAACTTCCTCCGGGCTAAAACTGCTTCAGCAGGTAAGAGACGAAGCACACCGTTTTGCAATTGCGTTTCATCGTGGAAGAAGAAGTAAGAGAACGATTAAAACAGAATTAACAGAAATAAACGGCATAGGTCCTTCTACAGCACAAATCCTGCTGAAAGAACTTGGTAGTGTAGAAGCAATTAAAAGCTCATCATTTAAACAGCTGTCAAACCTGGTTGGTAAAAAGAAAGCAGATATAATAATCCAGTATTTCACACGAAATCAAAATAACATATAAATCGTGCATACCTGATTTTTCTCATTCAGACCGTTTTGTCTTTTGTCATCAGAACTCTTTCCTCAGGAAAATAAGCAATCAGACAAACCCTACCTCTTAGTAAAATAAATCAAAAATATTTTATAAGTTTCGGGTATTCTTTCCCGGGCACTTTGAAATGAATAAATTTATACTACTTTCATTTATTCTGATACTGATCTGTTCATCCTGTAAATTTGTGCAAGAGACCGATTTTGAAAAAAATCATGCTATATCAGATGTAATTAAAAAAATAATTGCAGGGAAGGATACAACTACAACTTCTTTATTAATTCTGAGGGACACTAAAATTCCTCCTGCCGATAACCCAAACCAAATTAAGATTGATACATTACGGGTTAAAGGTCGCAAATATTATTCTGTTATGGCTGAATACCCTGATCCCCTGTATAACCGCTTCGCAATTATAGATTCAGATTATAATGTTCTTCTGCTAGATAAATCACTAAATGGATATCTTTCTGAAGTTCCGGTTAAAATCGGGTCTGCCCAATTTATACAGGTTGAGGAGAATTTTATTTCAAAAGGAAGTATTAAATTAAAGAGACTCTCGTTATATTCTTTAAGTGAAAAAGATGAAACGGGACTTGCATTTAGAATTTATACTGAAATCGAAATACCGGGTGCCATTGATTATAAACAGGAAATTATGCAATTAACACCTGAAATCATTTTAACACAGATAACCGGTTTAAAATCAGGAAAACCGGGATCAGATCAGCTCAGTGATTCATTTAGCTTTGACGTATCAATAAAGAAATATTTCAGTGAGAGAAATATTTTTGATTCACTTGTTATCTCAACGGTTGAAAATTCTGATTTACAAACCGATAAGCCACAAATTATAAGAGGTAATCCAATAAATAAAAATACAAGCATCATTCAATCTGCTGAAAAAACGGAACACAGAGTCGGGGCATTTTCAATGCCGCTTTCAGAGGAATGGAATGAGATAAAGAATGTAAAAGTATCCTCAATGCTTAAGAAAATCTCGATCGGGACTAAATATATTAATTATCATTATGGAGCTGAAATAACAGTTATTCAACTTATGGGACATGATTCAGCGGAAAGTTATATTAAATATCCGCTGGTCAACACTTCATCCGGGAATTATACCGTCAGATTCAGCGAGAAGTTTTCTGAAGGATTATATTTTTACCAGTTTTTTGAATACAGTTGTAAGCAAGAAAAATTTCTGCTTATACTGCAAACACTAAAGTCAACTTATGAAATATATAAATCAGATTATCAAAATCTTATCAATTCTTTTTCGATGGAATGCTGATCCGTCCGAAATAAATTATAAATAAAATAGTTCAAAAATTCTCAATATTGGAGAGATTTCTTACTTTTTGAATTTACTTCCCCCTTAATAATTTATCTCTCTGCCCTCTGTTCCGGATAAATATGGGATAGGTAAAAAGTTTGAATTTATTCTGAAAAAATTTTATAATGTATTTTGAATAAAATCATTTATTATCAGCAATAAATGATTTCAGAATAGATAAACCATCCTGTTTAAGAATTCAACAAATTCCCCCTAAAAATAGCTCCTCTGCCGCTTCTGTGCCGCTTAAACAAGTCTATAACAAGTAGATAACAAATGTCTACTTTCTACGCATACAAATAATACAA
>Ga0153915_10001446_pt1 | contig 21808 bp, 12 predicted proteins | sample Opewatmetagenome_2_FD_107003 | JGI IMG/M metagenome (GOLD analysis project Ga0153915, IMG submission 107003) | Freshwater wetland microbial communities from Ohio, USA - Open water 3 Core 3 Depth 3 metaG | ecosystem: Environmental > Aquatic > Freshwater > Wetlands | place: USA: Ohio, Lake Erie...
CCAGGGTGTCCGCGCCGGTGCCGCCGAAGGTCTCGTAGAAGCGGCCGACGGAGTTGTGCATCAGGGCGACGAAGAAGCCGTAGCCGGCGGCCCAGCCGTCGAAGAAGCCGTGGGTCCAGACGCCGGGGACGCCGCGACGGTTCATGCCGCCGATCTCGTTGTCGGCCAGCTCCTGCCACTCGTCGAAGGTGATCGGATCGAGCCAGGCGTTGTACGGCCCGGTGCCGGTCGAGATGTAGAGATAGGGAATGGACTCGTGGAGGTCGTGCATGATGATCGGATGCCAGTCGAAGTAGGTCTTGAGAAGGTTCTCGGAGAGCCGCAGGCCGACGCCGATGGAGTCGCGGTTGTTGTCGTGGAAGACGTACTTGCCCCAATAGATGGTCGGGATGATCTTCTTGTCCTTGTTGTCCTTCTTATAGAGATAGGTGTCGACGGCCTTATCCCAGCCGTCGACCTCGAGGATCGGGGTGATGAGGACGATCATGCCGCGCCGGATGGCCTGGACGGCGTTGGTGTCCTCGACGGCCAGGCGGTAGGCCAGCTCCATCAGCATCTCGGGCGAGCCGCATTCGCCGGAATGCAGGCCGCCGGTGACCCAGTAGACGGGCAGGCCCTCGGTGATGAGGCGGGCCGCGTCGGCGTCGGAGAGACCGCGGGGATCGGCCAGGCGCGACATGATGTCCTTAAGGCGGTCGAGATGGGTCATGTTCTCGTCGGAGGAGACGGCGACCGTGATCATCTCCCGGCCCTCGTCGGTCGGGCCGCCGGGATAGACGCGGACGCGGGGCGTCGTGGCGGCCAGGGCGCGGAAGTAGCCATGGATGTCGTCGGAGTGGTCGAGGATGTCGGGAGCGCCGATGACGTGGCCCAGGAACTTGAGCGGCGTGGGCACGGTCGGCGAGGCGGGCAGATGATCGACGAACTCGGTCAGGAAGAACTTCTCCGTCGTGTATTCCAGGATCTTGGCGGTATATTCCTTGTCGACGAACTGGGACTGCGCCTGGGGGGCGGGCTGAGACGACGCGGGCGAGGCGGCCTGGGAGGAAGCGGAGGACGATTGCGCCGAAGCCTGGGGGGCGGGCTGTTGCAGCCGGAAGTCCTGCGATGCGGACGGGGAGGCGGAGGAGGCGGTGATCGATGACGCGGAGGAGGCGATGATCGATGATGCGGAGGAGCGGGGGCTGGAAGCCATCGATACGACGATCGCCGCGGACAGCAGGACGACGGCGGCCGCGCGCCGACGAAGACGAAGGCGGAACGGAACGACGGGAAGCAACATGGACGGACCTCCTCACTCGGGAAATCAGGGGAGAATTATACTATACTCCGGGGTCGTACAGGAGGGATGCTTCACGTTGCACGTTGGGGTCGGACCTCAGTAATCGATAGATAATAAACGAAATAGGCCTTTTTATGGCACTTTATTAGCCTTAACTATCGTTTTTTAGGGTCAAAATAAGGAACTTAAGACGGAAAAATTGGCTAAGCTATAGATCCGGCTTAAGTCTCTGTTTATTGCCCTAAAAACATGGACTTAAAATCAAATAGCGGCCATTTATCTTGGCTATATTATTAATATTATTATATTAAGGTTGGTCCGACCCCAACTAGGCGCATTTGGACCAGCCGCAGTTCGCGCACACGGGGCACTTCTCGTCGGGCAGCAGCGCGCCGCAGATCTTGCACCTGACCGTGTAGAAATCCTTGGCGTTATGCTTGACCTCGCCGAAGTGCTTTTCCAGGACCTTGGCGATCGCGTCCGGAATGGACTGGATGAGCCCGCCCTCGGTGAAGATCGGCTCCGACCCGCCGATCCCTTTGAGCTGCTGAATGACTTCCTCGGCCTCGACCCCGCTCCTGAGCGCCAGCGAGATCAGCCGCCCCAGGGCCTCGGCGTCGGCCATGGTCGAGTAGCCGCTCTTGCCGATCGAAGCGAACACCTCGAACGGCTTCTCGTTCCGGTAGGAGATGGTCACGTAGAGGTTCCCGAAGCCCGTCTTGATCTTGTCCGTCGTCGACGGCAGGGACGTCGGTCTCTCCTGCGGATGGACGATTTCCGTCCCGTTCTTGTAGAGGACCTGGCTCTCCCGGCAGCCGTCGCGGTAGATCGTGATGCCCTTGGTCTGGAGGTCCCAGGCCAGGCGAAAGGCCTTTTCGACGTCGTCGACCGTCGCCTCATGGGGAAAGTTGATCGTCTTGGAGACGGAGTTGTCGACAAACTTCTGAAAGGCCGCCTGGGTCCGGACGTGCCACTCGGGCGCGACTTCGTGGGCCGAGACGAAATAGCCGGGCAGCGGCCGGTCGGGATTCTTCGCCTTCCATTCGGCGTAGAGGGGATGGATGTCCTTGATCTCGGCGTCGAGGATCTTGGAGACGACCTCGAAGGCGAAGACCGGCTCGATCGACGACGAACAGCCCGCGATGCGCGAGATCGTCCCGGTCGGCGCGATGGTGAAGACGGTCGCGTTTCGCATCTTCCCGCCCTTGTAGACGGACCGGCCGATGTTCGGAAAGCTCCCCCGCTCCCCGGCCAGCTCGCGCGACGCCGCCACGGCCTCCTTGCGCAGGAAGGCCGCGACCTTTCCGGCCAGCGCCAGGGCCTGCGGCGAATCGTACTTGATTTTCATCAGGAGCAGGAGATCGGCCCAGCCCATGACGCCGAGCCCGATGCGGCGGTTGCCGCGCGACATCTTCTCGATCGGCTCGAGCGGATAGCGGTTGACGTCGATGACGTCGTCGAGGAAGCGGACGCCGAGACGGACCGTCCGGCCGAATCGCGTCCAGTCGAACAAGTCCTTCTTGCGGCCGTCGAAGAAGCGGGCCAGGTTGACGGACCCGAGATTGCACGATTCGTAGTCGTGGAGGGGCTGTTCGCCGCACGGGTTCGTGGCCCGGATGGGCCCCAGCCCCGCCGTCGGATTGCCCCGGTTGACGCGGTCGATGAAGATCAGCCCCGGGTCGCCGACGGCCCAGGCGGATTCGACGATGAGCTGGAAGATCTTCCGGGCGTCCCGCCGGCCCGCGACCCTGCCCGTGGCCGGCTCGATGAGGTCGTAGGCGCCGCCCGCCTCGAGCGCGGCCATGAAGGCGTCCGTGACGGCCACCGAGATGTTGAAGTTCGCGACGCTCCGGCCGTCAAGCTTCATCTGGATGAACTCCTCGATGTCGGGATGGTCGACGCGGAGGATGCCCATGTTGGCGCCGCGCCGCGTCCCCCCCTGCTTGACGGCCTCGGTCGCGGCGTCGATGACGCGGAGAAACGACACCGGCCCGGAGGCGACGCCCTGGGTCTTGCGGACGAAGCTCCCCCGCGGCCGGAGGCGGCTGAAGTCGAAACCCGTGCCGCCGCCCTCCTTGTGGACGAGGGCCGCGTTCCTGACCGTCTCGAAGATCGAGTCGAGCGAGTCCTCGATGGGCAGGACGAAGCAGGCGCTCAGGCACATGCCGCGGCCGGCGCCCGTCAGCGTCGGGCTGTTGGGCAGGAAGTCGCGCTCGGCCATGATCCGGAAAAACTCGCCGGCGTATTTCTTCCGGTCGGCCGCGGACCTCTCGGCCGAGGCGACGTGGCCGGCGACGCGCCGGAAGAGATCGGCCGGGGACTTGTCGACGCTCTCCCCCTTCTCGTTCCTGAGGTAATAGCGGGCCTTGAGGATCTTCAGGGCGTTTTCGGAGAAGCCTGGGGTGTCGGTCATGGCTAGTTCCTTATAGAATCTATATAATTTATAAGAATTATAACGCCGCGGCCGCGGTTTGGCAAGCGAATATTGTCCGGCCGGAAACGATTTCCCAGAGAGGCGGGTTTATTGCTATGATAGAAAGGGAGGAATGGACATGCACACGAACACGCGGATCTTCCTGGCCGGCCTCCTGGCCGTCGCTTCCGCCGCCTGCAGCGGCATGAAAACCTACCTCGCGGACAGCCGTCCGCTCGACCGCGAGATCACGATCGACGGCCGGTCGGACGATTGGATCGGCCGGCTGAACGTCATCCCGGACGCGAAGTTCGAAGTCGGCTTCCTCAATGATCAGCAGAACCTCTATGTCACCTTCGTCACGGAGGACAAGGCCCTGAGGGAAGCGATCCGGAAGGGCGGCCTGACCGTGTGGTTCGACCCCGGCGGAAAAGACAAGAAGGTCCTGGGCGTCAAATATCCCCTCGGAATGGCCAAGACCCGCGAGGGGGCCCGTCCCGAGGCCGCCGCCGACGGGGAACAGCCGGACCGGCCGGCGACGGACGAGAACAGGGAAGGCCAGGGCCGGCCTGGCGCCGGAGCGCCTCCCGCCGCCTCTCCGCGCGGCCTCGAGCTCATCACGGGCGACGGCAAGTCGGCGGGCTCGCGCCGCGGCATGCAGCTCGACGACCTCAAGGGTATCGAGCTGGCCACGTCTCCCGAAGGCGCGCTGTTTGTCTACGAGCTGATGATTCCGCTCCGGGCCGGCGACGGCCGCCCGTTCGCCGTGGGCGCGGACTCCGGCGCGATGATCGGCATCGGCTTCGAAGTGCCGAAATCCTCCCTGGGCCCGATGGGCAACCGCCCCCCCGGAGGCGAGGGGATGATGGGCGGCGGCGGAAGCGGCGTACCGGGCGGCGGCATGCCCGGCGGAGGCATGATCCCCGGCAGCGGGATGATGGGCGGCGGCACTCAGCAGGGCGGCAGCGAGCCCCAGATGACCGATCCCGACGCGGCCGGCGGCCTGAAAATGTGGACCTACGTCAAGCTCTCGGCCGGCAAGGCCCCGGCGGCCGCGCCGGTCGTCCGTTGAGAGAGAGGTCGCGCTTTATCTGATCTGCTACAATGGTTGCCTGCCTGCCGCCAGGCCGGGCACGGCGGCCCGGCAGGGCCAGGCCCGGAAATAGGAACAACGTCGGAATCGCGGAGTCTTCATGAATAATATTGCGCCTCCGAAATATCGGGTCCTCATCTTCGATATGGACGGAACGATCCTCGACACGATCGAGGACATCGCCGGCGCCATGAACCGCGTCCTGGCCGCGCGCTCTCTCCCGACCTACAGCGTCGAGGCCTACAAGTCCCTCGTCGGCGACGGGGCCGAGCAGCTCGTCCGCAAGGTCCTCGGCCGCCGCTCCCCCAACGAGGTCCAATTGGCCGCGGCGCTACGCGACTATCGCCGCGAATACGAGCTCTGCTGGCGGAGCCACAGCCGGCCGTATCCCGGCATCCCCGAGCTGTTGCGGGAGCTCGCCCGCCGACGGGTCCGGACGGCCGTGCTCTCGAACAAGCCCCAGGCCTTCACCGAGGTCATGGCGGAAGAGCTATTGGCCCCCCACGTATTCAACGTCATCCGCGGCGCCAACCCCGGCGTCCCCCTCAAGCCCGACCCGGCCCCGGCGCTGGCGATCGCCCGCGGGCTCGACGTCCCGCCCGCTTCGATCGTCTTCCTGGGCGACACGAAGGTGGACATGAAGACCGCCGTCGGCGCCGGCATGCTTCCGGTCGGCGCGCTGTGGGGATTCCGGACGGCCGACGAGCTTCGCGCGAACGGCGCCGTCGCCCTGGCCGCCTCTCCGCTCGACCTCCTCCCCTATTTCCCCGCGGCCTGACCCGCCTCGAACTCCTCCCGGCTGATCAGGCGCGCCAGGATGTGGCGGACCGTATAGGCCTGGATCGTCCGGACCTCCCCCGCCGCGCCCATCGCCGGAACGCGGGTCTCCGTGACGACGAACTCGTCGAGCGTCGCCCGCCTCACCCAGCGCGTCGCCAGATCGATGTCGATGTCGCCGAGGTATTCCGATCCGCCGTCGGTGACGATATCCTGTCCGGCGGCCATGGGCATGATCATCTTGACCGTGCTCTCGCCCGAATCGTAGCCGACGACCGCGCACGGGGCACCGTCGACCACGCTGAGTCCCTTGAAGACCAGCCGGATGTCCCCGTTGTGGAAAAGCGAGCCCTCCTTCATCGCCGTTCCCAGGGCCACCGGCGCTTCGCTGAAGGCCGTCGAGTGGCGGATCGTCTGGCCGACCATCTTGAGATCCTGAATTCCGACGCCCTTCTTCCTCGGCCGGGCGAAGACGTCGCAAAACGAATGGAAATCGATCAAGCTGCACCAGACGGGGTAGCTTTCCAGGCCGGCGAACTTCCGGCCGCGGCTCGTCGTCAGGTTTTCGAACCTGGCATGGGAAATACCGAACAACTGGTTCCTGTCGTCGACGCCGGCCGCCTTTTCATCGAAAACATAGGACCATCCCGCGAGTTCGGGGATGGTTTCGGCTTCGCCGTCTCCCCTCCGGACGGCGAATTCCCCGACGGTGTACTCGTCTCCGCCCTTGCCCGAGAGGACGGCGGGGACCAGGCGCACCTTCATCGTATAGGTCTCCGTCCCCGTTCGCTTGCCGTCGAAGCCGAGGTGGACGTAGCGCGTCTCCTGGATATAATAGCGGACCTCGGGCTTCAGCGGGCCGGCCAGGTCGAACGGCCCGGCGAGGCCGGACAGGTTCTTCGGCAGTTTGGCTTTCGGCGGCGCGGGCGGAGTATCGGAAAAGGCCGCGCCGGCCGCGAGGAAAACAGACCCGAACAAGGCGACGGCCGCGACCGCCGCGCGAATCTTTTTGTGCCTGGTATTCATGGACGTCACTCTCCTTCTGTTGTTCTTAGTTTCGCCAGATCCATTCGAGTCTTCTTGACCCAACGGACGGTCGCCCGGAAGTCCTCGACCCCCCGCTCGAGGGCGGCCCGGCCGGAAAACGGCAGGCCGGGGCCCCTCCGGCGGAATTCCGCCTCCAAGACCTTGAGATAGTCCTCCGTCTGCCCCTCCATTCCACGCAGGAAAGCGAGCATCCCGTCCCGCCCGACGAGACCGCTCATGAGCGAGAACCGCAGGAAAAGCCCGTCCGTCCTCCGGACAACGTCCTCGCGCGTCACGGGCCGGGTCAGCGAGGCGACGAGTCCCGCCCTTCCCCGCCGGGTCAGGGCGAAGACCTCGCGCGGCCGGAGCGTATTTTCCCTCTGGACGGTCCCCTCGATCAGGCCGTCCTTCCGGAGCCGCCGGAGCGCGGGATAGATGGCGCCCGGGCTGTCGCTCCAGGCTTTCATGGCCGTCGTCAGGAAGACCTTGCGCAGGCCGTAGCCCGACATCGGTTCCTGGGCGAGCAGGCCCAGGATGGCCAGGCTCAGGTTGGAGTCGATCGTTATTCTTTTCATAGTACGCTTAGAATATTCTATTTCGTACTATTTGTCAAGCGGTCGCGCGCTCCCGCCATCCGACGGCGCCCCCCGGGCTCCGCTTGACAGCGGGCGGGGCTCTCCTTCATCATGGGAAACGCCGAACGATCCGGGGACGAGGAGGAAGCCGAGATGAAAACCGCCAAGTCAGTCGCCATTCCCGCCGGGCTCGTCGTCGTCTTTCTGGCCGGCGCCCTGGCGGGCCGGCTCACCGTTTCTTCTGTTCAGAGGGATAGTCCCCCCCGGGGGGGACAGTCCCCCGCCGCGCCGGCGACCTCGCCGTCCCTCCCGGCTCCTCTCCTGGCCACGGTCCCCGACGTCCGCCAGAGCACGGGCTATTCCTGCGGCGCCGCCGCCCTCCAGGCCGTCCTCGCACATTGGGGCATCTCCGAGCGCGAGGACCGCCTGATGGCGCGACTCCACACGACGCCCGAGCAGGGAACTCACCCCGACGACATCGTCCGCGGCGCCCGCGAATTCGGCCTCCGGGCCGAATTGCGGGAAGACCTCGGCCTCGCGGACCTCGAGTCCGCGCTCGCGGCCGGCTCCACCGTCATCGTCGACCTTCAGGCCTGGCGCGACGGGGACGCCACGGCCTGGACGGAACTCTGGGACGACGGCCACTATATGGTCCTCATCGGCATGGACGGCCGGAATCTCTACTTCGAGGACCCCTCTCTCCTGGGCTCGCGCGGCTACATCGCCCGCGCGGAATTCCTCGACCGCTGGCACGATTACGAGGGCGACGAGCCGCTCGACCCCGGCGACCGGAAGTACGTCCACGCGGCGATTTTCATCCGGGGCGACAGCCCGAACCGCCCGGCGCCGTTCACCCCCGTGGAATAGCCGCGGCACGACCGTCTCCCCCCTTTCGCCCGCGCGCCCCTTTGCGGGGTGAAGGGGGGTGAGGCAAAATCACCCTTCATTTCACCGGGACGGGCTATTGGCCGCGCTCCGCCGACCGCTATGATAAGGGCCGAGAACCGAATGCAAAGGACCTTTGAGCGGAGGCTTGCGCGTGCCGAATGAACGGCGGAAAGAACGGAGGATCCGGGAGGAGAACCGGATCGTCATCGAGCTGCCCGGCAAGTGGGGGCCCGGGGGCGGTCCCGAGATCAACGCCCTGACCCAGGACATCTCCCTGGGCGGCGCCCGCATCCTGACGATGGACCACCTTTTCCCCGTCGGTTCCTTCCTCAAGATGACCCTCTACCTGTCCAGATCGCGTCAGATCATCAAACTCCACTCCAGGGTCCGCTGGGCCCGGACGATCGAGAACGGGTTTTACGAGATGGGCGTCGAATTCGAGCACGGCATCCCGGCCAGCGTCATGGCCCTCATCAATCACCTCTACAAGAAAGACCTCAGCGTCCCCGCGTCGAACCCGGCCCGCTGAGCGCCGGCCGCCCACGGCCGCTCCCCCCGGCGCCGGTCAGACGGCCTCATCGTCCGCGGTGAGAGAGAGGCCGGAAATATCCTTGAGCCAATCGCCAGGAAGGGTGATTGCCCGGCCGCGGACCGCATGGCACACTGGCCGCGGAACGAACGATAATGCAACGAACACGAGACCATGAACGAACGGTCCGGCGGCTCGCGCCGGAACCCAGGAGGTCGGCATGCTAGAGCAATTCAAAACCCAAAAGGAGTTGGCCTCGATCTTCGAGGGCATCGAGAGCCAACTGGATAGGTCGCTGGCGGTCCAGAAGGACTCCATCGAGAAGAACCTGCAGGACACGGTCAACAGGGAAAAAGAGGAAGCCCGGAAACGGATCGAGGCCGCCGAGCTGGAAATCACGGAAAGCAGACTCGTCCTCGAGCGGCACAGGACCTCGCTGGCCGAGCTCAAGGCCGCCAAGGAGCAGATCCAGGACCAGATCAAGGGGCACATGGACAGGGCCCTGAGCTGCCGGCAGATGATGGAGAAGATGTCGGACCAGGCCTGCGCGGAATTCGAAAAGATCCTCCACCTCGGCATGGAGCTCGACGGCATCCGGCACCGGACCGAGGAGGAAACCGAGCAGCTCCGCCGGCACCTCGAGGAGAAGTACGGCATCAAGGCCCAGTTCCAGGCGGCCTTCGAGGCCCTGGAGAGCGCGGCCGACATGAAGCAGGAAATGCTCAAGATGAAAAGGGTCCGGGAGATCCTCGAGTCGGAGGCCGCGCCCATCTCAGCGACGGCGAACGGCGACGAGTGCGAGCCGGCCGTCGAAAACCCCGAGGCCCCCGCGGCCGAGAGATTTATCGAGCCCCCGGCCGGAATGCCGGCCGATGACGGAACCGCCGAGAAATCGGCCCTGGCCGACTTCATCGCCCGGGAAGCCGCGCCGCAAAACGGCGGGACGCAGGCGCCGGACGAGCCGGACGCCGCGCCCGAGATGCCGCAGGACTTCGAGCAGGCGGAGATTCAGAATCTCCTCGACCGGCTGGCCCGCTACCGGCAGACGGAGTCCGTCCTCAACGGGACGGAGTTCGCGTACTTCCTGAAGGGCAAGAAGATGGTCCTCGACGGCGAATCCTTCGTCGGCACGGTGGGCAGGATTTCCGAGATCGCCCAGCGGCTCCACGCCAACCTCGGCCAGAAGGAAATGTCCAAGGACCTGTTCCTCATCAAGCAGGAAATCCTCAACCAGCAGGAGATCCTCCGCAAGGCCTTCCTGCGGGTCGTGAGGTTCTGCGAGAAGGAAGACGGCTCCCTGCCCGAATACATCTCCGACATCCTCAACGTCCGCATCCTGAAGGACGTCCTGGAACGGCTGACCTTCGGCAACTGGAGCAACCCGGCCGATTTCGGTTCCTTCGCCGAGCACGCCGGCAGTCTGAAGCATGCCCTCAAGGCGAAGTTCGCCGCCCAGCGGGATTATCTCCAGTCCGTCCTCGAACAGCTCGAGGGCGGGCCGGCCGTCATGAGCTGACGACCGGCCGCCGGGACGCGACGGATCAGTTGATTTCGAGCTTGTCCTTCTCCGGGAGCTTCGGGAACGCGGCGTGAGGCTCCTGCTGGTACCAGAAAGCGACCGAGGCGATATCGTCCTGGAGCGGCAGGTAGCGCCCGCCCGACATCCAGCCCAGGGCCTGGATGGTCACCTTCAAATCCTGTTCAAAACGGATCGGATCCATGATGTGCCAGCGGTAGAGGCCGAACCTCTGCATGACCTGATAGTGGCCGTCGCCGCGGATGACCTGCGGCAGGCCGGTGTAGGGCGTCGAGAATTCGTGGTACTGGATGGAGCCGTCCGGCGCCTTGGCGTCGAAATCGTATGAGCCGCAGAAGTAATCCTCCGTGCCCGTGCCGGCGATCGTCGGAAAGTCCTTGTCGCCGTCGATGTAGAACTTGATCTCGCCCTCGCCCCACCAGCCGTTGCTGTGGACGCCCCAGGCCAGGTAGGTGCCGACGTAGTGGCCCCAGCCCTTGACGCCGTCGAGGATGGTGTAGACGCCCTTGTACGGCAGGGGATTGACGCGGCGGAACTGGGCGTGGAAGTAGGCGGCGTCGGCCGGGACCTCGGGCTCGGTGTAATTGATCTGGTAGTAAATCGTGAACTTGTCGTCGGCGATGTTCTCGAGCGTGATCTTGAAGCCCTTGCGGAACGGCATCTCCCAGTAGCAGTTGAAGGCGCTGCCGGGGTTGACGCAGACGGGAAGCGAGGAGATCTGGGCGTACTGGCCCCAGCCCGAGGCGAAGAAGTCGCCGAGCGGGCATTCGATCGAAGGCGTGGTTTCGCCGTCCCAGTAGAAGCGGAGGATGGCGAAGCGCCAGGCGCCGGCGGGCGTGCACCAGATCTGCTGGATGGCGCCCGAGCCCTTGACATCGGCCATGACGAACGTCTCCTTGGGCTTGAGCGTGACGTAGGGCGAAACCTTCCAGCCCTGGCCCAGATCGCGGGCCGCGCCTTTGGCCGGACCGTCGACGGACATGCCGGCCTTGCCCTTCTCGCCCGTGAAGTTCTCGGGGCTGATGGAGTGGGTCTTGGCGCGGGACAGGCGGGAGAGATTGCCCAAGTTGAGGCCCAGGCCCTTGAAGTTCTTCTCGTCCTGCCCGGCGGAAGCGGATGGGGATGAAGATGGAGACGAGGATGCGGATGCGGCCGGCGCGGCGGCCGAAGCGGCGGCGTGCGCCACGACGGGAGCGGCCACGGCCAAAACGAAGAGGCCAAGGACGATGGGCCCCAGGGCCTGAAGGCCGGGGAGGCGGCGTCCAAGAACCTTCCGGGAGCGCTTCTGTGCTTTCATGGTGTTCCTCCTGCGGAATGGATTCAGCGCAAGGGCGGCGCAACCGGAGCCGGTTGAATCGCCGAGCGGCCCCCATTTTAATCCATCTCAATTCGGGGACACAATACTCATTTCCGAATTTCCCGGCCCGGCGGCGGCGAGGCCGGCCGGCGCGGATGTGTATATTTGGTGTGTATAATTGGGGTCGGACCTCAGCAAATAATAGATAACAAATAACATGAGCATTATTTCTGGCCGTTTCAAGGCCTTAAGTCTTCGTTATTTAGCCCAAAAATTGGAACTTAAGGCCTTGATTGTGCGCCGTTGAGGCGACTCCTTAAGTCCATGTTTTTATGGCCAAAAACAACGACTTAAGGCCAAAAATAGGCTGATAAAACAGATCTAATAATTATTTTTCTTGCAGTTACTGAGGTCCGACCCCAAAATAATGTCCGGAGGCTGCGATGCACAACCGAATCGAGCTCGTTAAAACCATCCTGTTCGGCGTGATCCTTCTCGGATTCGCAGGGATACTCCTGACGACTGCGGCGGGCGCACAGAATGATTGGTCCGCGGCCGTCCGCGTCCACACGTCCCAGCGGGACGGACGCTGGACGATCCAGGGCGCGAAAAACGTTGTCGTCTTCGATCCCGCCGACCTCGCCATCACCGTCCGCGCCGGACGCCGCTCCTGGCGGTTCCTGCCGTCCACGGCGGGCGACCTGACTGTCAAGTCCGGCGGCTCGGTTATGCTTATCCCGCTCCGCCTGGCCGACGCCACGGTCAAGGATATCGAACCGTACAAGACCGGCTACATCTCGGGAATCAAGGTCACGCTTTCCGGATATGCGCCTTTTGTTAAGAGGGACAGTCCCCTCCGGGGGGGACAGTCCCCTTCTGCGTCCGCCGCCTCGACTGTTGGCGCATCTTCCGCCGCCGCCTCTGCCGCGACCGCCCAGCGCCTTTCTCCTTCCTCCTCCCCTCTAGATCTCGCCATCCAGATCTTCATCGGCCTCGACGGCCGCGACGAAGATCTCTCCGTCCGGCTCATCGCCTCCGACGGCACCGACCGCGTCCGCGAGCTCGTCTTCCCGCCGTCGCTCGACCCGTCGTCCTTCGACCAGACCGTTGTGCCGACCATGCAGGGCATGCTTCTGCCGAAATCCTGGCCGCGCCCCATCGTCCTCAACGACGACATCGCCTACGGCCGCGGCCTGTACATGCCGTGGTGGGGATATCAGCAGGAGCGCTCCGCCGTCATCGTCATTCTCGAGACGCCGGCCGATTCCGGCATCCGTTTCGCCCATCCCGCCGGCGGCCCGACCCGCGCCGACGTCCGCTGGCTCCACTCGCTCGGCCGCTGGTCCTATCCGCGGGCCGTCCGCTGCGCCTTCATCGAAAACGGCGGCTACGTCGCCCTGGCCAAGCGCTACCGCCGCTACGCCGTCGAAACGGGCCATTTCGTCTCGCTCAGGGAGAAGATCGCCCGCAGCCCGCTCGTCGCGCGCCTCGTCGGGGCCCCGGTCATCCACACGAGCATCCTCTACCACATCCAGCCCGACTCGTCGTACTACAAAAAGGACGACCCGAAGTTCAACCACCAGCTCGTGACCTTCGACGAGCGCGTCGCCGAGCTCCGCCGCCTCGCCGCCCGCGGCGTCAAGCGCGCCTACCTCCACCTCGACGGCTGGGGCTTCCGCGGCTACGACAACCTTCATCCCGACTATCTGCCGCCGTCTCCCGAGGGCGGAGGCTGGGAGGGGATGAAGCGCTTCGCCGACGCCTGCGACGAGCTCGGCATCGTCTTCGCCGTCCACGACCAGTACCGCGACTATTACATGGACGCGCCGTCCTACGATTCCCGCCACACGGTCATGAACGAGGACGGCACGCGGCCCGAGCACGCGACCTGGTACGGCGGCAGACAGTCGATCCTGTGCTCGAGCCTCGCGCCGGGTTACGTCCGGCGGAATTTCGGCGAGCTGCTGGCCCGCGGCGTCAAGGTGCGCGGCGCCTACCTCGACGTCTTCTCCATCGTGCCCGGCGACGAATGCTACAGCCCCGAACATCCCGTGACGCGCGCCGAGTGCTTCCGTTATCGCGGCGAGTGCCTTGATTTCATCCGCTCGTTCGGCGGCGTCGTCAGCTCGGAGGAGCCGGACGACTGGGCCATCCCCCATCTCGACTTGGTCCACCACGCGCCTCACGCGCTCGATCCTAATCCCGGGCACGGCCCGGCCATTGGCATCCCCGTGCCGCTCTACTCGCTCGTTTACCACGACGCGCTCCTCGTGCCGTGGTCGCTCGACAGAGGCGCCTGGGGCATCCCGGAGACCGACCTGGGCTTCCTCTACGGCATGGGAAACGCCGGCCTCCCCTACCTGCCGATCGAGCCGACGGAGGATGAGCTGGCCAAGGTGCGGGCGATGTGCGCCCTGCACGTGCGCGTCGGCCTGCTCGAGCTCGTCAACCACGAATTCCTGGGCGGGACGGACGCGGCGGAGGCCGGGAGCGCCGGTACAGGAGCGGCGGCAAGGGCAGAAGCGGCAACAGGGGCGGTCGCCGAGTTGAACGGCACCGCGGCTGGGATGGCGGCGGCAAAGAACAAGGACTCCCTCAAGCTCTGGGCCCCATACCGGAAGCAGCGCTTCACATACGCCGACGGCACCACCGTGACCATCGACTTCACCGGCGATACGTATGCGGTCGCCCCTCGATAATGAATGGGTAATGAATGGGGTCGGACCAAGATAATTTGTATGTTTTTAATGGTTTAAGTGTCTTGTTTAGCCATAATTAGGCCTTAAGTCCCAGTTTTCGCCCCCGAAAACGCGAACTTAAAGAATCATCCTCACAGAAATAGAGACAAACGGCTTTTCTCAAATCCTTGTTTTTGGGCCTGAAAACGGAGACTTAAGCGCAAAAAGAGGGCAAAATATCTGGTTAACTATAAACACCTAAAGCAGTTATCTTGGTCCGACCCCAAAGGATATGCTAGGATAGGGCTGGGCGGCACAATCATGAAAGTCATGGAAATATTTCCGCCTTCTCGATTGTACTAGAGAAGTGAGGATATGGATCCCGTGCGAGCATATCGAGTGCGTATTCGCAACCGAATAACTCAGGGCGACGGCGGCCGACGCTGGGAGGATGAAATGAGCCAAATCAAGCCTGACTTAAGCTCCCTCAACTCGAAATCGAAGCCCCGCGAATCAAAGCCGCGCCCGGCCTTCCCGCCGTCGCTGACGGCCTCCCTGCTGATAGCCGCTGTCGTCATCCTGACCGCGGGCGCGGCCGTTCTTCTCGTCGCCGGCCCGAAGGCGCGACCATCCGTCTCCGCGGCTCAGGCGATGTCCACCGAATCCAACCGCAAGCTCGTCGAGCGCCTCATCTCCGAACAGAAATTCGAGGAGGCGGCGAAAGAAGCCGCCCGCGTCCGCGACGCCGCCCGCCGCTCCGGCGACGAGCCGCTCTGGACCTGGACCCTCGTCAAGGAAGTCCAGCTCCGCATCGCCCTCCACGGCTACGAAACCGCCGTCCGTTTCCTCAAGGAAGAGCCCTGGCCGTCCTCCCCCGTCAACCGCGACATGCTCGATCTCTTCTTCGCCCACTCGCTTCTAACCTATTGCCATTCCTATTCGTGGGAGATCAATCGCCGCGAGCGCGTCGAATCGGCCGGCCCCCTCGACCTCAAGTCCTGGACCCGCGACCAGATCGTCGCCGAGGCCTGGACCGCCCTCGGGCGCGTTTGGAAGGACCGGGAGCGTCTGGAGGCGCACAACGCCAAAGATTATCCAGATTTTTGGGAAGCCGGCGATTACCCGCCCGGCATCCGCGACACCCTGCGCGACGCGGTCGTCTATGTCATGGCGCGCCATCTCAGCGACACGTCTTTCTGGACGCCGCGCGAATCCAACGAAACCTATCGCCTCGACCTGAACAAACTCCTGACTGCGCCGCCCGACGCCGCGTCCACCGCCGCCGTCCTCGACTCCGCTGCCGCCCATCCGCTCGAAAAAACGGCCGCGCTCCTCGCCGAGCACGAGAGCTGGTGCCGCCGCGCCTCCCGCCCCGAGGGGGCGATGGAGGCCCGCTTCGAGCGCATCGCCGCCATGCACGAAGCCTTCGGCCAGGACGACGACCGGGCCGAGATCCGGGCGGCCCTGGCCGATTACCTCGACGCGCACCGCCGTCTCCCCTGGTGGGCGGTCGGCCAGGCGATGCTCGCCGGATTCACCAAGGACGAGGATGCTCCCGACAGCCGTGTCCGCGCCCGAAAGCTGGCCCTCGCCGGCAGCGAAGCCTATCCGGACTCGCCCGGCGGCCGACGCTGCCTCTCCATCGTCAAGAGCATCGACGCGCCGAATTATTCCCTGGACATGATGGCCGCCGACGCGCCCGGACGCCGCTCCATCCTTTTCAACCACAGTAATTTGGGCCGGCTTTTCCTGCGCGCGTACCGTGTCGACCCCGACGCCCGTATCCGCACTTCGAAGGACCGCAACATATTTCCCCAGGGGGATGAGGTCAAGGCCTTCCTGGACAAAGGGACGCCCGCCGCGGCCTGGGAAACCGCTCTGCCCCCGACGCTCGATTACAGGGACCATTGGACCTACGCCGATCTCCCCGCCGATCTCGCTCCCGGACTCTATCTCGTGGCCGCCTCCGCCCGCCGGGATTTCGCCCATTCTGAAAATCGTATCACGGCCATGAACGCGGTTGTCGGCGATCTCATTCTGCTCGATAGCGCCGGGGACGAAGACGGCTTGCAGGTTCTCGTCCTTTCGGGCGGGACGGGCCGCCCCGTCGCTGCGGCCACGGTCGAACTCTACGCCTTCGATTGGAAAACGGGCCACCGTCTCCTCGCTTCACAGCTCACGGACTCCCAGGGTCGCGCCGTCTTCGCCAGCCGGCCGCGGAGCGGGCCCTGTTTCCTGCTGGCACGGAAAGGCCGCGATCTCGCATTCGATTCGCGTTATCTCTATCTCTACAGCCGCTCGGCCGCCGCAGAGGTGACCAAGTCTCTCATCTACACCGACCGGAGCGTCTACCGTCCCGGCCAGAAGCTCTATTGGAAGATCCTCGCCTATCGCGGCCGCGAAGACCTCGGGCGCCTCAGTCCCGCCGCAAACGCGCCGGCCTCGGTCTGGATAGAGGACGGAAACGGCCAGCGAGCGGCCGAGGCGAAGGTCGTCACCAACGCCTTCGGCACGGCCAGCGGTGAGTTCGCCATCCCGGCCGCGGGACGGCCCCTCGGCTCCTGGCGTCTCCGCTCCTCCGCCGATGGCTTCGCCCGGGTGCGCGTCGAGGAATACAAGCGCCCGACCTTCGAAGTCACGATCAAGGAACCGGCCGTCCCCCTGCGCCTCAACCGCATGGCGGTCATGAAAGCGGAAGCCCGTTATTACTTCGGCTTGCCCGTCGTCTCGGGCACCGCCGTCTGGCAGGTCAAGCGCGAGCCCGTTTATCCGCGCTGGTGGTGGCGGGAAGCCGAATCCGGCCGGAGCCAGACGATCGCCGGCGGACGCGCCCGGATCAAGGAAGACGGCGCGATAGAAGCGGCCTTCACGCCGCGCGCCGACGAGCGCAAGGCGGCCGCGGGAATATCCTACCGCTACATGTTCTCCGTCGAGATCACGGACGAGGGCGGCGAGACGCGCACGGCCACTCGTTCGTTCCAGCTCGGCTTTGTCAATGTCGAAGCGCGCATCAAGGCGGAGGCCGCCTTCGGGACGGCGGGCGCACCGAACGCTTTTTCCATCGTCCGCTCCGACCTCGACGGAACGCCGAAGCCGGGGAATGGCGCGTGGAGGGTTGCCCGGCTGATCCAACCTCCCGCGACTCTCCTCCCCGCCGACCAGCCGATGCCGGACGCGACGTCGGATGATCCCGGCCGCGGCGCATTCCGCACGCCGGGCGATTCCCTGCGGCCGCGCTGGGAGAGTTTGCCCTCGCTCGAGGCCACCCTCCGGCTCTGGAAAGCGGGCGCTGAAGCGGCCTCCGGCAAAATCGAGCACGACGCCCAGGGCGCGGGGAGGATCGCCGTCCCCGCTCTCGAGCCCGGCGCCTACCGACTTCTCTACGAAACAAAGGATGACTTCGGCGCCGTCTGCCGGGAGAGCATGGATTTCCTGGTGGCCGCGGCGCCCGCTTCCTCCGCATCCTCGTCCCCGGTCAAGACGCCGCTTCATCTTCCCCTCGTGATATTCGCCGAGCGGCCGAATGTCCCCGTCGGAAAAACAGCCAGGATTCTCATCCACAGCGGCTTCGCGGACCAGCCCCTCCTCCTCGAAACGTTCAAGGGGGGCGACATTTGGCAGCGGCGCTGGATCGATTCCGTCAAGGACGGCGGAATTCTCGAGATCCCCGTCACGGAAGACCTGAGGGGCGGCTTCGGGGCACGCCTGACCGCGGTCAGGGATCATCAGTTCATGGCCGCCGAGACGAACGTCTTCGTTCCCTGGGACAACAAAAATCTCGCTCTCTCTTTCTCGACCTTCCGCGACAAGCTCGCGCCCGGCGGACGCGAAACGTGGCGGATCATCGTGAAGACCCCCGACGGCAAACCCGCCGTCCAGGGAGCGGCCGAGGTCCTGGCGTACATGTACGACCGGAGCCTTGATCTTTTCGCACTTCACCGTCCGCCCAGTGTCATGGGCCTGTATCCGGACAGGACGGCAACGCCGGACTGGGACGGGATGCGCATCAGGGCCTGGCAAGCTTATGGCGAGGATTCCGGTTGGTCGCGAGTCCCGTCATTCCCGTCGTTCAGGCCCGACGTCCTTCTCGAGCTCGACGGCTACGGCGTCGGCGGACCGGGAGGCCGCGTCCTTGGCGGCGTTGTCGGAGGCGTGCTCGGAGGAGTCGTCGGCGAGGTCGAGGCGCCGAGCCGGACAAGAATGACCAAGAGCGTCAACGATAGCATTCTGGCCCAGGCGAGTATGGCTCCGGAAAAAAACAAAGAGGACAAATCCGGCCGGGAAGCAGGGGCACAGGCAGAGCCGGCGACTCAGCTCCGCTCGAATTTCGCCGAGACCGCCTTCTGGCAGCCGCACCTCCTGACGGGCGCGGACGGCACGGCGGCCATCGAGTTCACCGTGCCCGATTCGGTCACGAGCTGGCGCGTCTTCGTCCACGCCGTGACGCGGGACCTCGCGGGCGGGACGCTGGAGAAGGAGGCGCGAACGGTCAAGGAGCTGATGGTCCGCCCGTACCTGCCGCGATTCTTCCGCGAGGGCGACCAAGCCGAGCTGCGCGTCATGGTCAACAACGCGGGCGCGGCGGACATGGCTGGCGAGGTCGCGATCGAGATCTTCGATCCGGAGACGAACGAGAACCTGGCCCCGGCCTTCGGTTTGCCGGCGGCTGTTCCGGCGCGGCCGTTCGCCGTCAAGGCGGGCGGCGGCACGGCCGTGACGTTCCCGCTGGCGGCGCCGTCGCGCGTCGGCACGGTGGCCTTCAAGGTCACGGCCAGGGCCGGGTCGTTCTCGGACGGCGAGCTGAGGCCTCTCCCCGTCCTGCCGGGGCGGATGCACCTCGTCCAGTCGCGGTTCGCGACGCTCAAGGGGGACGGCGCGGCGCGCGTGCTGAGCTTCGCCGACCTGGCGAAGAACAACGATCCGACCCGCATCAACGACAAGCTCGTCGTCACGGTCGACGGACAACTTTTCTATGGGCTCCTCGAGGCCCTCCCCTACCTCGTCAATTATCCCTACGAGTGCACGGAGCAGACGCTCAACCGCTTCCTGAGCACGGGCATTTTGACGAGTCTCTACGACAAGTACCCGGCGGTGGCGCGGATGGCCCAGGTGCTCGCCGCCAAGCGCGACACGGTCTACGAGACGTTCGACGGCGCCGACGCCAACCGGAAGATGGGGCTCGAGGAGACGCCGTGGCTCATCGAGGCGCGCGGCGGGACGGGCGGCCGGGACGCGGACAGCGGCATGGAAAAAGTGCTCGATCCGCGCGTGGCGGCGGCCGAGCGCGAAGCGTCGCTCGTGAAGCTCCTCAAGGCGCAGACGTCGCTCGGGGCGTTCCCCTGGTGGCCGGGCGGGCCGCCGTCGCCGTACATGACGCTCTACATCGTCAACGGGTTCTCCAAGGCGCTCGAATTCGGGGTGAACGTGCCGAAGGAGCCGGTGGCGCGGGCGTTCAAGTATTTGCACCGGCACTACCTCGACGAGATCGTGCGCGATATGATGGCCCGCGACACGGGATGGGAGTCCGTCACGTTCCTCAATTACGTGCTGAGCAATTTCCCGGACGCGACCTGGACGGGCGGGGTGTTCACGGACGCCGAGCGCCGGGCGATGCTCGACTTCTCGTTCAAGCATTGGAAGGAGCACGCGCCGTATCTCAAGGGGTACCTGGCGCTCGCGCTCAAGCGGGCGGGAGCGGGACGGGCGGCGGACGCGGCGCTCGTCTGGGACAGCGTCATGGACAGCGCGAAAACGACCGGGGACGAGGGGACGTCGTGGGCGCCCGAGGACCGCGGCTGGCTGTGGTACAACGACACGATCGAGACGCACGCTTTCGCGCTGCGGACGCTGATGGAGCTGAGGCCGGCGGACGCTCGGAGCGAGGGCCTCGTCCAGTGGCTCTTCCTCAACAAGAAGCTCAATCACTGGAAGTCAACGCGGGCCACGGCCGAGGTCATCTACGCGGTGGCGCGTTACCTGAAGCAGACGGGCGGGCTCGGCGCGAGGGAGACGGTCGCGGTCGAGGCGTGCGGGACGCGGACGGAATTCGCCTTCGAGCCCGACGCCTACACGGGAAAGAAGAATCAAGTGGTGATAAGCGGCGAGAAGATCGGGGGGATGGGGACGGGCTCAGGAGCGGCCGGGGGCGCGGGAACAGCGGCGCCGTCAACGACTCCCTGCGCGACCGTCCGCGTATCGAAGACCGGAAAAGGGATGGCCTTCGCCGGCGCGACCTGGCACTTCAGCACGGAGAGGATGCCGGACAAGGGCGAGGGAGATCTGTTCGCCGTCGAGCGGAGCTATTTTAAGCGCGAGAAGAGAGGCGACGAGGTCGTGCTGAAGCCGCTGGCCGGCGGCGCGGCGCTCGCGGTCGGCGACGAGGTCGAGGTGCATCTCGCGATCCGGGCGCGCCATCCGGCGGAGTATGTGCACCTGAGGGACCCGCGGCCGGCGGGCTGCGAGCCGATGACGCTCAGGTCGGGGTATCGGTGGGACCTGGGGCTCGCGCGCTACGAGGAGATCCGCGACAGCGGCACGAACTTCTTCATGGAACGGCTGCCCCAGGGCGAGTATACGCTGAAGCACCGGCTACGCTGCTCGATGGCCGGGACGTTCAAGGCCGCGCCGGCGACGCTGCAGTCGATGTACGCGCCCGAATTCGCCGCCTACTCCTCCGGCGCGTTGATAAAGGTGGGGTCGGACCAAGATAAATGATTATATTAGTGATAGTTAGCGAGCTTTTTTAGCCTTTTTTCTGTCTTAAGTCCGAGTTTTTGGCCCTGAAAACGCAGATGTAAGGCCAGCACAACTGATACTGCAAGCCTGCCTTGAACGTCTATTGTTTATGCCCGTCAAAGAACCTTATCCTCGACGGAGCGAATCAAAGGCCGGCACGACCCCATGCCCAGGGCAAATCGCTATTACCAACCGGGACTCATTTGGCACATTACGCACCGATGCCACAAGAAGGAGTTCCTTCTGAAATTCATCAAAGACAAGCAGGCCTGGATCAGTTGGATGCGCGCATCGAAGAGGCAATTCGGCCTTCGTATTCTCAATTACACCATCACATCAAACCATATCCATCTGCTCGTTCTGGACGACGGCCGCGAAGAGGATCGGACGATCCCGCGATCGATCCAACTGGTCGCCGGGCGTGTCGCACAGGAATACAATAAGAGAAAGGGACGCTGGGGAGCGTTCTGGGAAGATCGTTATCATGCGACCGCGATAGAGACGGGCGAACATCTCGTCAATTGCATCACGTATATTGATTTGAATATGGTCAGGGCGAAGGTTGTGTCTCACCCTAACGATTGGGAGTTCGGCGGATATTATGAGCTGATGTGCTTCCGGGAGCGTCTGAGAGATCAACTCGTCGATTGGCACGCGCTCCTGCCCGTTCTCGGAATCACGAGTCTGGAGAGACTGAAGGAAGCACGCCGCGAGTGGATCGCGAAAGAATGCCGCTCCGGAAGGCTCGAACGCGATCCGCGGTGGACAGAGTGCATCGCCGTCGGGAGCCGCGAATATACGGAACGAATACTAAACACCGTCGGCGGGGAGCGCGATCCCGGGTCAGTTTCACGGCGTCGATATGGCTTAAGTCCGATCTTTTGCGGCCCGAAACACGGACTTAAGGCCTAAAAAGGCTCTTTTTTCAGCGCCATCTTGCAGATTATGAAATATTTATCTTGGTCTGACCCCAAATGG
>Ga0153915_10001447_pt1 | contig 21798 bp, 17 predicted proteins | sample Opewatmetagenome_2_FD_107003 | JGI IMG/M metagenome (GOLD analysis project Ga0153915, IMG submission 107003) | Freshwater wetland microbial communities from Ohio, USA - Open water 3 Core 3 Depth 3 metaG | ecosystem: Environmental > Aquatic > Freshwater > Wetlands | place: USA: Ohio, Lake Erie...
CACCGTCAGGGCGGCCAGGCGCAATACGTCGAGCAGCCGGTCGCGCCGTCGGCGGACGACGCCCGGCTCGCCAAGGTGCTCGACTGGGTGACCCGCAATCTCAAGCAGGCGCACAGCCTCGACTCGCTCGCCGGCCGTGCCCTCATGAGCCGCCGCACCTTCACCCGCCGATTCCGCCGGGCGACCGGCACGACCGTGGGCAAGTGGATCCGGCATCAGCGGCTGGTTCACGCGCAGCGCCTGCTCGAACGCACGAATCGCACGATCGACGCCGTCGCTCAAGTCTCGGGATTCGGGACGCCGGCATCCTTGCGCGCGCACTTCATCCGGGAATTTCGCGTGTCGCCGTCGGGCTACCGGAACACATTCCGCGGCGCGTGAGGCCCCTCAGGTGATCTCGGCTGCGCGCTCTTCCTTCACCCAGCGCATCAGGATCAGGCCCGCGACGAGCAGGATGATCGTCGAGGCGAAGCCGGCGCGCTGGCTGTTGAAGGTCCTGGTGAAAAAACTCACCGCGGCGTGGCCGAGAAATCCGGTGGCCGTACCGGAGAGCGCGTACAGCCCGAAGAACTGGCTCATCATGGACACAGGCGCAATGCGCGCCATCATCGTGCGGCTGATGCAGAAGGCGGCCGTGATCGTGATCGCAAGCACCATCGTCATCACGATGTAGGCGACCTCCGGGAGCGTCCGGAAATACGGGAACGACCAGAGGGGGCCAGCCGCTGCGACGTCGAAGTGCGTGAAGAATATCTGGTCGCGCGAGATCGAGACCGCGGCGAGCATGGCAATGCAGGTGGCGGCAACCGAAATGAGGATGGAACGCCTCGAGCCCAGCGTGTTGTCGAGCCAACCGCCGATGAAGCCGCCGGAGATGGAGAAGGGCGTGAGAATTACGGCAAACACGAGGATTGCCGGCAGGTCCCAGCGAAAAACGCCCGCGGCGTAGATGCCTGTATATGCCAGGATCGCGACCAGGCCGTCGGTGTACAGCATGCGCGCCAGCAGATAGAGCCCGACGTTCGATATCTGCCGCGCGCGCCGGACGGTGAGCCAGAGCTGGCCCAGTCCTTCGCGGACCGCGCGGCGTGCGGGAATGCCGGTCGACGGCCGATCCGGCGTCCACAGGAGGAGCGGCAGACTGAACACGATCAGCCAGATCCCGGCCGCCGGGCCGGCGATGCGGTCGTGCTCATAGAGCAGCGGATCGAGTCCGAAGAGCGGCTTCGCCGGCAACAATCCGCCGATGGTGATTCCAGAGGCGGGCAACGCCACGCCGAACAGCATCACGATCAGCGCCAGCAGGGTTCCGGCATTGCCCACGGCGATTCCGAGCCCGGAGAGTCCGCCAATGCGCTGGGAGCTCGCGATCGAGGCGAGGATCGCGTTGTAGAACACTTCGGAGAACTGGAAGCAGGACGCCAGCACAACGATGAGCCCGAGAATGACCCAGACGGGCAACCCGCCCTGTCCGCCCGGCATCGCATACCAGAGGACGAAGCAGCTTGGGGCCATGATCGCGACGATGGCTATGAGCCAGGGCTTTCTTCGGCCGGTCCGGTCGGAAATCGCTCCGAGGAGCGGCGCGAACAGTGCGACGCAGAAGCCGACGATCGTGTTGGCGGAGCTCCAGGCTTCCTGACCCCGAACCGGGTCGCCGACGATGGTGGTCGCGAAATAGGACGGGAAGACGAAGATGTAGACGAGGCTTAAGTACGGCGAGCGCGCGAAATCAAACAACGCCCAGGAGACCTGCGCCCGGCGACCGGCGAGTTTCTCGCCGGTCACCGAGCGGATGTCGGCGGCGTTGTCCGCTTGCGGCACTTAGAAGCTGTAGTTGACCCGCAGCCCGTACTGGCGCGGCGCGCCGGCGTAGTAAAGGGTCGCGTTGTTCTGGATGCCGGCCACGTAGTGCTTGTCGCTCGCGTTCGTCACCCAGAGTACGGCCGCCCACTTCTTCGACGTCGGCTCGAGCGTCAGTTGCGCGTTCGTCAGCGTACGTGCCTGCAGCGTGACCCACGGTTCGCTCCAGAGTGCGGCCTGGGCCTCGCCGATATGCGAAACATCGACACGGGGCGTCAGCGTGAGGCCGTTGCCGAACCCGATGTCATAAGCCACCCCGAGGTTTCCGGTGAACGTCGGCGAGAACGGCGCCCTGGCGCCCGACAGGTTGACGAGGTGCGGGACCTGCGCGGCCGGAGGCGGGCCATTGTTCAGCGGTCCAATGGGCTGCGTCGGATCCGAAAACGGATCCTGCACCTGGCTGAACGTGCCGAGCTTGCTGTCGAGGTACGCCGCGCCGAGATCGAGGTGCAGGCCACCGACGTGCGCTTGTGCACTGAACTCGATGCCCCACATGTGGCTCTCGGTCTCGGCATTGCGGTTCGTCGGATTATTGAGGCCCGAGACTGTGATCTGGGCGAAATTCGCCTGGTAGTTGTTGAAGGTCTCGTAATAGAAAGTGGTCTGCGTGCGGAACCGGTCGTCGAGGAAATTGGCTTTCCATCCCGCCTCGTAGTTGATCACCTGCATCTCGCGGTAAGCACCGAATGGCGGGAACAGGTTGACGCCGCCGGTGATGTGACCGCGCGACACGAGGCCGTAAACAAAGTGCCGGTTACTGAGCGTCCAGTTCAGGGCGACCTGCCCGTCGACCGTGCCCTCTGAGAGCTTCTGCCTGTCGCCACCCACGTTGCCCGACCATGGTATCGAGTTCGGATCAGTCGGATCGGGAGGGGTACCGGCGAAATTGAGAATCCAGTAGGTGAACTGGTCCATCTTGTAGTCGCTGTAACGCGTACCTGCCTCAAGCTGAAGGGCATCGGTGAGGTTGTATCCCACGTGCGCGAAGACTGCCCATTCGTCCTCCGTCTTCTGCCACGGAGTCGTGGCCCACGGGTAAGTGGGTGGGAAGCCATTGCCGATGAAGTTGAACCCACCCTTTTCCCAGTTCGGAATGTCGGCCTTCTGTTTCTGATAGAAGGCCCCGACGACCCATTTCACCCGCTGATCATCGGGCGAGATCAGATTGAATTCCTGCGAATAGATCTTTACGTTGGCCTTGCTCTGGAAATAGTAGTACGTCGGCACGGTCGCGTTCACGTCCAGGTTGTTGACCGTATCGACGTCCTGGTATCCCGTCAGTGACGCGAACGTGATGCCGTTGGCGGGCTTGTACTTGATATCGAGCACGGTGCGCAGCGACTTGTCGGTGTAGGCGAAATCGGCGTTCTGCACGAGATCGCCGAGCGGTTCCTGGCCGTAGACGCTTGTCGGGTTGCCGCCGAAGTCGAGATCGCTGTAGTCGACCTTCAGCACGCTCGAGAGGGTGTCAGTCGGCTTCCAGAGAAGACCCAGGCGAAAGCTGTTGTTGTCGACTTCGCCGGGATGCCCGGTGAAGTTCCCGGTGATGGAGTGGTAGAACTTGTCGCGATCGTAGTGCTTGTATCCGAGCCGCAGGGCAAATGTGTCGCCCGCCGGAATGTTCAGAACGCCGGTGAAATCCTTCGCGCTGTAGTTCCCGCCATTCAGCTCGACGCTGCCGCTCACCCTGTCGCCGAGCTCGGGATCCTTCGTGTTGATGAAGACCGCGCCGCCCGCGGCGCTCTTGCCGACGAAGGTTCCCTGCGGTCCGCGAAATACCTGGATGCCCTCCATGTCGTAGTAGGGCTCGTTCTGGAAATAGCCGGCGAGTGTCGGGGCACCGTCACGATAGATGACGACACCCGATGGCACGTCGATGTCCACCTGGCTGCGGCCGATGCCGCGGATATTGAACACGTTGGCAGAGCCGTAGCCCGAGATCGTCACGGCCGGTGCCGCGTACTGGACGCTGTACAGGTCGACGACGCCCTTCTCCTGGAGGGCCTCGCCGCTCAAGACCGTCGCCGAGATTGCGCTGGTCTGCAGACTCTGGGCGCGCCGCGCGGCGGTTACGACCACTTCAGCCAGCGTCTCGTCCGACGCCGAGCTTGCCGAGGGTGCTTGCGCCTGAGCGCCCGTCGTGCCGAGAGAGGCGGCACAGGCTAGGGCAGGCAACCCGATGCGAATCGAGAGTGAGCCGGGCACTTTCATTGAGGCATCCCCCGTTCTTTTAGCCTTCTGTGGCACAGGCTAACATGTTAGAGAAACGGAGGGCAACATGCGCTCACCTGCCGGGCCCGGAGCGGTGCCGGGCGTGTGCGAGACAGAAAACCTTGCGCTGACCGCCTCTGGCGGTGCTGGATGCGACGGCGCTGCGTCAATCACATGCAATCGGCCTCGGCATCCTGCGGCCGGCCGGTGGCGTACTGGCATGTTAGAATTCTGTGCACGCCTGCGAGGGCACCGCGTCGCATCCAATGCGGGTGATGGGCGCGGAAAGCTAGAATGCGGGCGTCCGATCGACAGCGACCCGGTTTTGCCGTGAAGAAAAAGCAGACCAAGAGCGAAGCGCGCGACGACCACTCGAAGTCCGAACGCGTTTATCGCGATCTTCGCCGGCGTATCCGCGATCTCGATCTGCAACCCGGATCGCAGTTGCGCAAGAACGAAATCGCGGACGAGTACGGCGTGTCCCGGGCCCCGGTGAGCGAGGCGATCGCTCGCCTTGCAGACGAGGGCCTGGTCGAAGTGTTTCCGCAGAGCGGCAGCTTCGTCGCGCCCATTCGGCCGGAGGACATCCGCGAGAGCCTGCTGATCCGCACGGGACTCGAAGTCGAGGCGGCACGACGTGCGTGTCAGGCGGCGGACAAGGAGCTCATGGCCAGGCTCGATGAAAACCTCGATGCCCAGGCCGCGGCCATCCGGGGCAAGGACATGGAGCGGCTCGACGCTCTCGATGAGGCCTTTCATGCCATGATCCTGCTGGCAGTCCGGTCGCCAGCGGCGCAGCGTTTGCTCGACCGCACGCGGGCGATCCTGGATCGCCCCCGCTTTCACGCGCTGCCGGAGGAAGGCCGGCCCGACGCAACGTTTGCCGAGCACCGCAGGATCGTTGATGCCATTCGTACGCGGGACTCCGAACTCGCCGGGGCAGCGATGCGGGTTCACCTCATCATGGTTGCGCACGCCATCGAGCGCGACATCGTCCACATGCAGCGCGCGCCAAAGCGATAGGAAGTAGAGAGCCGCATTGAAAGTCACCGCCATTGAGACCAGCTTGATCCGCTGCGGGCGCGACCTGCATTGCGTGGCTGAGCTCCGTACCGATAGCGAACTCGTCGGGGTCGCCGTCGGCCGCGAGGATGTGCGAGCGCTTCTCGGCCAGATCACCGATGCGGTGCTGCTCGGCGAAGATCCGCGTGCGGTCACGGGATTGTGGCAGCGGATGTTCGATGCCCGGCGCAAGAGCGACCACGGCGGACTTGTGAACGCCGCCATCTCCATGCTCGACGTCGCCCTCTGGGACCTGAAAGCCAAGGCAAATGCGGAACCGTTGTGGAAGACGCTCGGAGGCTCGCGGCCGCGGATCAATGTTCACGCCAGCGGCTTCGATCCGTCGGGGAGCGACGATTCTCTCTTCGACTGGTACCGCTCCCTCGCGAAGCGCTTCGGCTTTCGCGGCGGCAAGCTGAAGGTCGGCTTCGACCAGGAGGCCGACCTGCGTCGCCTCGGGTTGATGCAGCAGGCGCTCGCCGAATGCAATCCGGAAGCGGAGCTCATGATCGATGCCGATGAATGCTGGTCGCCGAAGGAGGCCATCCGCAAAGTCCGCGAGATGGAAGAGCGTTTCGATCTCACTTGGGTGGAAGAGCCGGCGCGCCGCTGGGACTTCCTCGGCCACAAGCGGGTGTCGAACGGCATTCGCTCGGCCGTGTGCGCGGGCGAGAGCCTCGACACGCTGGGAGATTTTCTGCCGCACTTTCACGAGCGCTCCCTCGACATCGTGCAGGTAGGGACGTGGCACGGTGGCATCACCGGCGCATTGCAGCTCGCGGATGCGGCCTTCGGATTCGAATTGCCCGTGATGCTGTGCGCATCGCCGGGCAACATGCACGCGCACCTCGGCGCGGCGATGCCCTATTGCATGAGCATGGAGGTCGTGGACCCGGTGCCGGTTGGCGGGGTCTTCGCGACCGACGTGCGCATCGAGGAAGGCTGGGCCGTCGCGGGCGACCGTCCTGGCAACGGTCTCGTTATCGATCACGAGGCGCTCGCGAAGGCTGCGATTGCCGGGAGCCCGGCGAGCCGGGGGCCATGACATGAGGATCACCGGCTTTCGCAGCGAGGTGTATCTCATGAAGGCGGACCGGGCGGTCGGCGACGCCAATCTGCCCGAGGGCGTGGACCTCTTGCCCGGCTCGATCCTGTACCTCGAGACCGACGAGAACATCACGGGCATTTCACTCGGCTTCGGCGGCAGCAGCGTCAAAGCCCTGTTTCCGGCGATCGAGGGCGCCGATCCACGCGAGACGGTTGGCCTCTGGACCCGATTGAACGACTGGGTGCACAAAGCGGGCAATGAGGGAGAGGCCAACTATGCGCTGAGCGCCATCGACATCGCACTGTGGGACCTCAAGGCGAAGATCGCCGATGAGCCACTCTGGCGGACGCTCGGCGCAAGGGAAGGGCGGGTGAAAGCGTACGCGAGCGGACTCGATTATTGCCTGTCCGATGAGGAGCTGTTCGCGTTCTATCGTCGAATGGCCGAGCTGGGCGTCGACAGCGGCAAGCTCAAGGTCGGGCTCGATCTGAAGGCCGATCTGCGGCGGCTCGCAATCATGCGGGACGCATTGAGCATCGCGTCGCCCCGCCCGAATCTGATGATCGACTCGAACGAATACTGGTCGCCGAAACAGGCCGTGCGCTACATCCGCCAGATGGAGGAGAAGTTTGATCTCACCTGGGTCGAGGAACCCGCGCGGCGCTGGGACTACGACGGGCTGCGGCTCGTGTCAAAACAAGTTGCGGCTGCGGTGGCGACCGCGGAAAACATCAACAGCATTGCCGATGTCTACCCCTTGATCGCGAATGAGGCCGTCGATGTGCTCAACGTGTCGGCGCTGCACTCCGGCGTGACCGGATGCCGGCAGATTGCGAACATGGCGCGCGCCTTCGATCTGCCGGTGTCGATGATGAACTGTCAGGCCAATTTCATGGCGCAGGTCGCAGCAGCCCTGCCGAATCACAACATGATGGAAGTCGTCGATCCGGGACGGGAGCATTGCCTGAAGTTCGCGAGCCGGATCGAGGACGGCCACATCATTCTCGGCGATGCGCCCGGCTTCGGCATCGAGATCGATGAAGCGAAGCTCGCGGAGCTCAAAGCACATCCGCCTGTCGGCAAAGGACGATTTCCGTTTCCACGCCGCGAAGGCGCAGGACGTTACATCGTTCCGCCGGCACCCGGAGAGGTGCCCTGGCGGCGCGGCCGTTAGCGCTTGCTGCGCTTCGCCTGATCGATGACCCGCCGCGCTCCGTCCGACAGCATCCGCCCGTCGAAGCTGACACACTGCACCGCGAATCGGCGCGCAATCCACGCAGCGCATTTCGCGGGATCATCGATATAGATGCCGAGGCTGACTCCGCGAGGAACGCTGCGCGCCATGCGCGTTGCAGCCGCCAGCACTTGCGGACTGCCCGGCGCGACGCCGAGCGACAACGCGAGGTCATAGGGTCCGACGAATACGGCGTCGATTCCCGGAACCGCGGCGATCCTGCTCACCTGTTGCAGTGCCTGGCGGCCCTCGATCTGCACGATCACGAAGGTCGAGTCATCCAGGGCTCGCAGCGGGTGGCCGAGCGACTCGAACTTCGTCAACGGCGAGAAGCCCCGCTGCCCTCGAGGCGGAAAGCGCGCTTGATCGACGACTGCGCGCGCGCTCTCCGCGGATTCCACGTGCGGAACCATGACTCCATGCGCACCCATGTCGAGCACCTTGCCGATGAGGTCGCTGTCCTCGCCCCATGTGCGCACGAGAGCCGCGAGTCCCGCGGCCTGCGCAGCCAGGATCAAGGGCTCCAGCGTCGAGCAGTCGATCGCGGAGTGCTCCATGTCGAGCACGACGAAGTCGAAGCCGGCCAGCGACAAGGTGGTGAGAGTCGCAGGGCTCGGCAGCTCGATCAGGAAAGTACCGATCGCCCAGCCCGCGGCGGCTTTGCGCCTGAGCCTCGTGCCGAGCTGCAGCGACGCTGCCACTTGTCTGGCAGCGGCGTTGCGGATGACCCGTGGATTCTTCCAGTTCCGCGCGATGTTGGATTTATTCTTCATCGGCCAGTCTGCTCGCCGCGGGGCGGCTCGAGATATCCGCAGACTAACATGTTAGCTGATAGGCGTTCAACAACGGCGGCCTCGCACGCCGGCCGAAACTGCCCCGTGCCATCGGCAAAGTGGACAGTTACTAACATGTTAGAATAGCATCGAGTCGCGAGCGAGCGAGGCGAGCCATGGAGACGCGCAGACTCAAATCCATTCTGATCGGATCGGTGCTCGGCACGTTCGCGCACTTCTGCTTCGCGAATCCTGCCGTCGTGAGCACGGAAGTGATCGGCCCATTCACCGGGCACGATGCGAAGCTCCATCCCGATAACCTCGCACCGAACCGCATCGCCTACTACGGCACCGACCTCGGCTTCAGCTACGTGCACAAGGGCGAGCTGCATTTCCTGTTCGGCGATACCTGGGCAACCGAAGCCTATGCGCCGATCCAGGCCTCCACCGCGGGCCGCTACGACGACGGCTTTGGCAGCGTGGATCTCAGGGCGTACAGCGATCCGGGCCGCTTCACTCCGGAAAACATCCCATTGATCAGGCTCGGACAGAATCCCGGCACGACGGAAATGTCGGCGATCAATCCCGGGCACGCGATGGACCTCGGCAAGACGCCGATGGCCGGCTTCAGTAATGGCCGTCGCGAGTTTGGAATCTTCAACATCACGAAACCCCTGGCGTGCCGCGTGGACGCGGATTGCGGTCAGGGCCTGAGTTGCGACACGGGTCTGGGATTCATCGGCGCTCGCTCCACCCAGGAAGAGGGCCTGACATTTCCCTGCCGCGACGGCGATCCCGGATGCAACGCCGAGACGATGACCGATGGCGCGGGCGCCGCGCTTCGGGATACGGGCTTCTGCTCCGACCGCACGAGCACGATCTGGGCCGGGACCGATGCCGGGCGCATCAGTGGGGTCGCGCTGCAGGTACTCGTGGGGATGAGAAGTCTCACGGATCCCCGGGACTACGTCGAACCGAAGCGCTGGCTCACGAACAAATTCGTGAACGTAACCGCGCGCGTCGGCAGCGATCGGCGGCTCTTCCTCTGGGGCCGGCCCGGATTCATCGGCGTCGGCGCCAGCAAGCGAACGCTCGGCGTCTATTTCGCCTACGTCGACTTGCCCCGGGGCCCGGGATATTCATGGGACGTTCACTACTACGCCGGCAGCACGGCGGACGGCGTGCCGCACTTCAGTTCGAATCAGCAGGATGCCGCGGCACTCGACCTTGACTCGAGCATCGCCGGCATCCAGTCCGCCGAAATCTACGATGTCGTCAACCAGACGAGTGTCGCCTGGGTCAAGCCGCTCAAGAAGTGGGTCGTGTTCTATGGCGGCGGCATGTCGAAGCTTCCGACGGCCGCGCTGGCCCATTGCGGTGTACTCGAGCTATTCACGGGCCGCGACTGCGCGAGCGTCGTGGTCGGCAACGGCGCCGTTCGCATGCGAACCGCGGATCAGCCATGGGGTCCGTGGACACCGCCGCAGGATGTGGTCGTGGGCGGCGACCCTGCAATCGCGGGCTCGGGTCTCTATGGAGTCGGAGGGCCGTTGCGCCATCCGGGCTGCAAGGCGGCCGGTTGTGCCACACCGAGTCGGACGCCGTTCTTCCAGCCCGATGAGTACGGCTTTCTCTACGCGGCGAACATCATCGAGCAATGGGCAAGGCGAAGTGCTGGTGGCGATGTCGAGGTGATCTGGAACGCTTCGACCTGGGATCCGTACCGCGTGGTTCTGCTGCGCACGCGGATCCATCCCTGACCCTCGCGCAGAAGGATCTCAAATGACGAGACATGCCATGACGAAGCGCATCGCGGCTGTGGCGATGCTTGCTCTTGCAGTGAATCCCGCGCGCTCCGCTGTTGCCGGGCCCTCTCCCGGGCAAACCATCGTGCTGGGTCCATTCACCGGACATTACGCGCAGCTGCATCCGGACAATCTCAAGCCCTATCGCATCGCTTACTACGGCACGGATCTCGGATGGACGTACGAGCACGGCGGAAAGCTGCAGATCCTCTTCGGCGACACGTCCGCCACGGAGGAGGGCCAGGCGATCCAGGCCTCGACCGGTTCGGCCTACGACGACGGCTTTGGCACGATCGATCTCGCCGCGTGGCGCAATCCGGCGCGCATCACGCGCGGACACATTCCGCTGATCAGGCTCGGACAGAATCCGGGCACGACGGAAATGTCGGCCATCAATCCCGGTGTGCCGATGGAGGCTTTCAAGACGCCGCTCGGAGGTTTCAGCAACGGCGCCAGCGAGTTCGCTCTCTTTTATACGTCGAAGCCTGCAGGCTGTCGTGTCGATGCCGATTGCCCCGGCGGTCTCACATGCGACACCGGGCTCGGATTCTTTGGCGAGCGGTACGATCAACCGAAAGGGATCACGTTCGCCTGCACGCACGGAGCGCCCGGCTGCACCCCAAACACCATGGTCGATGCGACCGGCAAGCCTGTCGAGGGCAGCGGATTCTGCGGCGACCGGACGAGCACGGCGTGGGCCGGCACGGACGTCGGCCGCGTGAGCGCTGTCGCCGTCACGCAGCGCATCGGTATTCGCAGCACGAGCGATCCGCGCCTGTATGTGAACACGCGCAGTTGGGTGACCAACAAGTTCGCCAACGTGACCGTGCGAACGGTGCAGGACTTCGTTCCGGAGCGCGGTGCGGGCCGCGCACATCAGGATTACCGAAGCGCGTCCGGCGCGGGCGCGAACCGGCGAGTCTTTCTTTGGGGGCGTCCCGGATTCATCGGCGTCGGCGCGCGCGGCCGGTCGCTCGGTCTCTATTTCGCTTACGTTGATCTGCCCGCGGATCCCGACTTCACCTGGGACCTGCGCTACTACGCGGGCACCGACTCGGCGGGAATGCCGCAGTTCAGCGCGAATGAGCGGGACGCCGCTGCCGCGGATCTCGACTCCACGCAGGCCGGCATTCAGTCCGCGGAGGAGTACGACGTCGTCGACCAGGGGAGCATCGCCTGGGTCGAGCCTCTCGGGAAATGGGTGATGTTCTATGGCGGCGGAATGGGCAAGCTCCCGGCGCCGCCGGTGCTCCCGAGGTGCGGCCTGCTCGAGCTTTTCGTCGGCGCGGAATGCACGGACGCCGTGACGGGAAATGGCGCGATTCGCATGCGCACGGCGGACGATCCATGGGGCCCGTGGAGTCCGCCGCGGGACGTGATCGTGGGTGGGGATCCCGACAAGCTTCCGCTCGCGGGCGAGTACGCTGCGGGCGGAGTGCTGCACCACCCGGACTGCACCGGGAAGCGATGCGTGTCCGGCACCCAGTCGTCGCAATTGCAGAAGCGAGAGTACGGGTTTCTCTACGGCGCCAACATCATCGAGCAGTGGGTGACACCCGCCGGTGCCAGCGTCGATGTGATCTGGAACGCTTCGACCTGGGATCCGTATCGCATCATCCTGTTGCGAACCCGAATCAACCCCTAGCCGCTACCACAGCTCGGCGGAGGCGAGGCGTGCGCCTTCGACGAGCGAGCCGAGCTTCGCCCAGGCGATCTCCGGTTCGACGAGCGCGACGCCGACGAACGTGCCGAAGCCGCAATCGCTGCCGACGATGAGGTTCTCGCGGCCGACGACCCTGGCGAAGCGCACGATGCGCTGCGCGACGAGCTCCGGATGCTCGATGCGGTTCGACATCGATTCGATCACGCCCGGGATCAGCACCTTGCCCTCCGGAATCTTGACGCGCTCCCACACTTTCCATTCGTGCTCGTGGCGCGAATTCGCGGCCTCGAAGAGAAGCCCGCTGGCGCGCACCTTCAGGATGAGATCGACAATCTGCTCGAGCGGCACGTCGCGGTGATGGGGTCCCGGGTAATTCCCCCAGCAGAGATGCACGCGCAGGCGCTCCGGCGGGATGTTGGCCGTCGCCGCATTCAGCACCTCGATGTGCAACCTTACATAGTCGCGGAACGACTCGATCGGTGAATCGGCGAACTCGCGATGGCGGGTCATCGCCAGGTCCGGGCAGTCGAGCTGCAGGAGAAAGCCCGCGCGCACGATTGCTTCGTACTCGGGCTTCATCGCTTCGGCGACGGCCCACAGGAATTCTTCCTCGGTCTTGTAGTAGGCGTTGCCGAGAAACATCGACACGAGCCCGGGAGATGCTGCTGTCAGGAAGCCCTCCGTCGCGTTCACGCCGGCGAGCGCATCACGGAAGTTCGCGATATCGGCCGCGGCATCTGCGGTGCCGCGGGCGGTGACCGGTCCGCTGCATGCGGGGCGATTCTGATTGAGGCGCTGCACGCCGGGATCGTTGAAATAAGCGCTCGCGACATTCGGATACTCGAGGATGTCGGAGAGCTTCGGACGCTTGGACTCGCCCGCGAAACCCGTCAGGCGCTCGGTGACGTAGGTCGCGTAACTCGGCTTGCTCATCTCGCCGTCGCTCACGACGTCGATGCCGATGCGCTTCTGGTGCTCGACGACTTCACGCACCGATTCCCTGATTCGGCGATTGAGGAGCTCAGCATCGACCGGACGGCCTTCTTCCTTGGCGAACATGAGCTCGACGAGTTTCTCAGGCCGCGGGAGGCTCCCGGTGTGTGTCGTGAGAATGCGATCGACACTGCGTTTCATCGATGTCTCCCTCTAATACGTCGCCCGGCCGCCGCTCGCGTCGAAACATTGCGAAGTCACGAAGCTCGCGCCGTCGGACGCGAGAAAGAGGACCACGCTCGCGACTTCGTCCGCCGTCCCGTACCGGCCCATCGGAATCTTGCTCAACATCACTTGCGTGGTTGCCGCCGGCAGCTGGTCGAGGAGCGGCGTCTCGACGACGCCGGGTGCAACGCAGTTCACTCGAATGCCGTCGGTGATGACTTCCTTGCCGAGCGCCTTGGTGAACGCGATGATGCCGGCCTTCGCGACGGAGTAAGGAATGAGCTGCGGCGTTCCCTCCTTGCCGGCAATCGACGCGACGCTCACGATGCACCCGCTCTTGCGCTCGCGCATGTGCCCGATTACCGCGCGGCTCACGAGAAAGACGCTTGTGAGATCGATGCGTAGAACCTTCTCCCAGTCCTCGTCGGCGAGCTCCCACAGCGGGGCCACGCGGCCCATGATGCCGGCGTTGTTGACCAGGATGTCGATGCGCCCGAGCTCAGCCAGCGCGCCGCTCACGATGGCCGTGGCACCCGCCGCCGTGCTCACATCGCCGGCAAGCCCTACGGCCCGAGCCCCGAGTCTTCGCAAGTCCTCGGCCGCGCGTTCGACGACCTCCTTGCGGATGTCAGCCAGCGCAATGCTGGCGCCGGCGTTGGCAAATCGCCGGGCGATTGCGAGGCCGATGCCGCCGGCGCCTCCGGTGATGAGGGCGACGCGTTGATCGAGACGAAAATCAGCCATATCTGAAATGTTAGTTAGCCTCTTTTTGGCCTGTAATCGTTGACCAAGGGCCGTTTCGTGGCTAGGCTAACATGCCACTTAAGCCGCCAACAAGCAGCGCCGACGCCATCCGACCGAGGGACCCGCCATGTACGACGCCAAGCTCCCACCCGAGCACGCGGCCGTGCCGCTGTGGGGCTGCGAGGACTTCTACTGGGAAGACTTCGAAATCGGCCACCGCATCCGCACCATCCGCCGCACGATCTCCGAAGGCGAAAGCATGGCCTTCAATACGCTGGTCGTCGATATCCACCCGTATGTGGCGGACGAGATTTTCGCCAGGGAGGAGGGGCTGTTCGGCAAGCGGCTCGTTGCCGGCGCGTTCGTGTTCAGCGCGGGAATCGGACTCGTGGCGACGAACTGGCTGCAGGCGTTTTCGTACGGCTACGACCGGCTGCGCTTCATCAAGCCGGTGTTCATCGGCGACACGATCTACACGATTCGCACCAATCTCGCCAAGGAGCCGAAGTATCCCGATCGCGGCCTCACCCGCGCCAAGTACGAAGTCTTCAAGGGCGAAGGCGAGCTCGTCCTCTACGTCGAGCACCTGCAGACCGTTCTCTATCGCGATCCGGCGAAGGCGCGAGCGGGATGAACGCGCCCGCCGCGCTGCATGGGATGGCTTGGGACCATCCGCGCGCACGCAATCCACTCGCGGCCATTTCCGCTCAGTGGTCGAAAGAACGCGGTGCGGCCGTCGAATGGGATGCGCGGCCGCTGAAGGACTTCGAGGATCAACCGTTAGAGGAGCTTGCGTCCGCGTATGACCTGGTGCTGATCGATTATCCCTTCGTCGGTTTTGCCGCGAATTCCGGTCTCATCGCGCCAGTCGACGACTGGACCGACGCCGGCTATCTCGCGGATCAGGCGGCGCACAGTGTCGGACCGAGTTACGGCTCGTATACCTGGGCTGGAAAGCAGTGGGCGCTGGCGATCGACGCTGCCTGTCAGGTGAGTGCCGTGCGTGAAGACCTGTGGGCGGCGACTGGACTGGGTCCGCTGCCGGACACCTGGGACCAGGTCAACGAGCTCGCGAAGAAGCTGCGCGCGGCCGCGGGCAAAGTCGCCATTCCGCTCAACCCCAACCACTCGTACTGCGCATTCCTTTCGATCGGCGTCAGCATGGTCGGCCAGCAGTTCTGGCCGGTGCACGGCCGCTTCGACCACGCGGCGGGATGCGATGCGCTCGCCTTTCTGCGGGAGCTCGCGGGAAATCTTCATGCAATGTCGGCGCGCGACGACCCGATCGCGGTTTCCGATCGCATGAGCCGAACGGACGAGATCGTCTACGTGCCGCTGATGTTCGGATACTCGAGTTATGCGCGTCCGGGATTTCGACCGCATCGTCTGCGCTTCGGCGATGCGCCGCGTGGAGCATCCGGCGTGCGCGGCTCGGTCCTCGGCGGCGTCGGCATTGCCGTGTCGGCGCGCTCGGCGAACTTGAGGCAAGCAGCCGATCTCGCGCGCACGATCGCCGCGTCCGAGATTCAATCCGGCCTGTATGCAAGCTCCGGCGGCCAGCCTGGTCATGCGGCGGCATGGGACTCTTCGAGCGTGAATGCGCAGGCCGGCAATTTCTTCACCGCGACGCGCAGCACGATGGAACAGGCGTTCCTGCGCCCCCGGGTTCCTGGGCATCGGCGATTCCAGCCGCTCGCGGGCGAAGTGATTCATCGCTGCATCTGGAAGAGGGATCTCGGCGCGGAAACGTGCCTGCAGGAGCTCGAGCATCTCGTTGACGCACTCCTTCCCGACTGGCGCCGCAGCGGCGTCGTGTGAGGACAACCGATGACCGACCACAAGGCTGAGCGACCGGGACCGCTGTCCGGCATCCGGGTGCTCGACTTCACGGCACTTCTGCAGGGGCCGCTCGCGACCCAGATTCTCGCCGACTGCGGCGCGGACGTGGTGAAGCTGGAAAAGAAGGACGGAGAGTGGATGCGCCAGTGGGGCATCTTCATGGCGCGCACCCATGGCGAAACGGACGCCTTTCTCGCATTCAATCGCAACAAGCGCAGCGTCGAAGTCGATCTGCGGGACCCCGAGGATCACGCACGAATTCTCGAGCTCGTCGAGAAGGCGGATGTCGTCGTCGAGAACTTCCGGCCGGGCGTGATGGATCGGGCGGGCCTCGGCTACGACGCGCTTCGGGAACGCAACCCGCGCCTCATCTATGCCGCGTCTTCCGGATACGGGCGCACCGGTCCGTACGTCGATCGTCCCGGCCAGGACTATCTCGTGCAGGCCCTCACGGGCGCCATGTGGCTCACTGGAAGGCGAGGTGATCCGCCATTTCTGTTCGGCGCGGCCATCGCCGATCAATTCACGGGACTGCATCTCGTGATCGGCATCCTCGCTGCCCTTCAGCATCGCCATCGCACCGGCGAAGGCCAGCGCGTCGACGTGGATCTTCTCTCCTGCATGATGGCGATCCAGCAGCAGGAGCTGACGGTCTTCTTCAATCACGGTGAACCACTCGAGCGTCCCGTGGAGAACGTTGGCCACCCCGGAATCACGGGACCCTGCGGCGTCTACCGCACCGGCGACGGGTACCTGCTTCTCTCGGTGTGCCCTTGCCCGATGCTCGGCGAGATCCTCGGCGTCGACTGGCTGGCGCAATTCGACACGAACGAAAAGATGTTCAAGTCCCGCGATGAGATCTACCGACGCCTCGCCGCGCACTTCGCAACGCAATCGACGGCGCACTGGATCGAGCTGCTCTCGGCCCATGACGTCTGGTGCGCACCGGTGCAGCGGCACGCCGATCTCGAGCACGATCCGCAGGTGGCGCACAAGAAGCTCATCTGGGACGTGCCGTACGCTGACTCCGGCGCCACGTACCGCACCGTGGGTTCGCCCTTTACGTTTTCCGCGGGCTCGGTGGGCGTACGCCGAAGCACACCGCGATCCGGTCAACACACGGACGACTTCAGGAACAAAACGATCTGGAAGGACTGAGCCATGTCAGACGTCTTTGCACCGATACGGGCCGCGATCGAAGTGAAGGTCGCGCCCGAGCACAAGCTGCCGATCGCGATCATCGGTGCCGGCGAGATCGTCAACCTCGCGCACCTGCCGGCGTACAAGGCGCATGGCCTGAAGGTCGTCGGCATCACCGACGTCGATCTCGGGAAGGCGAAGACGGTCGCCGAGCGCCACGGGATCCCCAGGGTCTACTCGTCGCAGGATGAGCTCGCCAGCGACTCCAATGTCGCGATCGTGGATATCGCGGTGTTTCCCTGGCTGCAATACAAGGTCGCGGTGCCGATGCTGGATGCCGGCAAGCACCTCTTGTGCCAGAAACCGTTGTCCTACGACCTGCTCGAGGCGATCCGGCTCGTCGAGTACGCCGAGCAGCGCAAGCGTCTCCTCGCCGTCAACCAGCAGTTGCGATGGTCGGAGAGCGTGGCCGCGGCCACCGCGATGGTCGCGGGCGGCTGGATCGGCGAGCCGTTCGAAATGACGTGGGACTTTCACGTTTACACGCCGTGGGAGGCCTGGCCGTGGGTCGCGGCGCAGCCGCGGCTCGATCTCAACCAGTTCACGATTCATTTCATCGACGCGGTGCGGACGATTCTCGGCGAGCCGCTGTTTGCGTACGGCACGCAGGCGCGCGAGCCCGGCCAGCCGGAAGCCGGAGAGACGCGCACCATCAGCGTGCTCGAGTTCAAAGGCGAAACGCGTGCGCTGCTGCGCAGCTTTCACAAGAATCGCACGGGCGATCCGCGCGCGGAGTTTCGCATCGACGGGACCCAAGGCAGCATCCGAGGGACGATCGGATTGATGTATGACTACCCGCGCGGCCGCGCGGACACGCTCGAGCTTTCCTCGCGCGTGCTGCCGACGGATGGCTGGCTGCCTTATCCCGTGACGTCGAGATGGATTCCGACCGCGTTCATCGGACCGATGGCATCGCTTCTGAAGGCTGCGGCAGCCGGCGGAACGCCGGCAACGAACGGCCGCGACAACCTCGCGACGCTCAGGATCGTTCACGCCCTCTATGAGTCGGGCCGCACGCACTCGGTCATCAAACTCGCATAGGAGACCGCCCATGCCCGAGCCGAGAAGATTTCCGCCCGAGGCGGAGCTCGAGACGCTCTTCAACAAGCTCAACAATGCCGGCCGCTGGGGGGCCGACGACGAGCTCGGCACGCTCAATTACATCACGCCGAAGAAGCGCGTGGCGGCTGCGTCGCTCGTTCGCCTCGGCCGCGCGATGTCGATCGCGCGGGATCTTAACACCAGTCAATCGTCCAACAATCCGTCACCGGTGCGGCACACGATGTGCTACCAGGCGCACGAGCCGATCGGCGCGGTCGATGAGCTCACGCTCGGAATGCATGGATTCGCGCTGACGCATCTCGACGCCATTGCTCACGTATACCGCGGACAGGACGTGTACAACGGGCGCAAGGCGGGCGCCGTGGCGACGCCGAGCGGACTCAGCTACTGCGATATTCTCGCGCAGAAGGACGGCATCTTCACGCGCGGCGTGCTCCTCAACGTTGCCGCGGCTCGCGGCGTTCAATGGCTGACCACGGATCAGGGCGTGCATGCCGCGGATCTCGACGCTGCGGAGAAGCGCCAGAAGGTGCGCGTCGAATCGGGCGACGCCATCTTCGTCTACACGGGATTGCAGAAGCGGGAGTCCGCCGAAGGCCCGGAAAATCTCGGCCAGCGTGTCGGCATCATGCCGGACGCGATCCGGTGGATGCACGAGCGCGAGATCTCCGTTTACTCCGGCGATTGTGTCGACGCATTCCCGAATCCCTACGGCATCCGCTACGCGATCTACTTTCACGCGATAGCGCTTGCCGCGATGGGCCTCATTCTGCTCGACATTCCCGCGCTCGAGCGGCTGGTTGAAGTGTGCGAGGAGCTTGGCCGCAGCGACTTCCTGCTCACGATGGCGCCGCTCAGGATCAAGGGTGGGACGGGATCGCCGGTCAACCCGATCGCGATTTTCTGATCTCCGTAGCAGAGGGCGCCGCTACAACTCATCGCTCAGGTCGACGGCAGGCTCGGCGCCGCCAGCGATTCCGCTCCGCCGGCTCCAGTCCTGGAACATCTCGGCGAGGAAGTCGGCGAACACCCGCACCTTCGCCGACGTACGGTCCGACTTCTGATAGACGACGGAAACCGGGGGTCCCGGCGCGGCCCACGGCAAAAGCACCGGCTGCAGGCGGCCCCCGGCGATCAGGCGCGCAACGACCACGTCGAGCGACTGAATGATGCCGAGGCCGCTGAGGCCGGCGCGCAGCACGGCATCGACGGTGTTGAAGGTCAGTGCATAGCGCAGGGCGACCCGTTTCGCGCTGCCATCGCCGCCGAATGCCCAATCACGCGGGCGCGATCGCCCCGAGTACGTCTGTCCAATCAGCCGGTGCTCGGCAAGCTGTTCAGGACGCGTCGGGGTGCCGTGCTCGGCGAGATAGGCGGGCGCCGCGCAGATGAGTGTGCGCGTGACGCCTATGCGGCGCGCGATGAGGTCGGGCTGCGTGACCCGCGCAAACCGCACGGCAAGGTCGACGCGCTCCGCGACGAGATCGATCACGCGGTCATTGAACTGCAGATCGAGCGTTACCTCCGGGTGTCGTGCCGTAAACCGCGATAGCGCCGGCATCAGCAGCGCCTTGCCGAAGAGCACCGGCACGTCGACCTTGAGCCGCCCCTTCACCTGCTCGCGTGAGCGGCGCAGTGTTTCGTCTGATTGGTCGAGCTGGGCGAGGAGGGCGCGCGAGCGTTCGAGATACCACGCGCCGTCGGTCGTCAGCGTGACGCGCCGCGTCGTGCGATTGAGGAGGCGGGTATTCAAGTGCCGCTCGAGCCACGCGATCTGCGTGCTCACCATCGCGCGCGAGAGGTCGAGGTCATCGGCCGCACGTACGAACGACTGGCGTTCGGCCGTACGGACGAAGGTTCGGATGGCGCTCAGCTGATCCATGTACCCTGACTGTTCAGTATCACTGAACAGTCCCGTCACGATTGACCGGTTTATCGAAACCAAAGATGACGGTACCTTGTTTACCGTGCCTGATCAACCCAACTCAAGGAGAAACGCCATGTTCATCTTCGGTCGACCCTGGGTCGGCCCGGTCACGGGTCTCGTGACGGCGCTGATCGTCGTAGTCCTCCTCGGCTGATACTGCATCGAGAGCGGGTCATGTCCGCCGCCTTCGCAACGCCCAACCCGCTGCGGCCGATCCGCTGCGACGATGACGGTCTGTTGCAGCAGTTCGTTCGCGACCTCTCGCCACGCTCGCGGCAGCGCCGTTTTCTCGGTACGTTCGCCGAGCTCCCTGCGAAACTGTCACGCGCCCTGAGCTGCGTCGATGGCGTGCGTCACGTCGCATTCGTCGTCGAGGAGCCCGGCCGCAACGGACAGCGGTTGATCGCCGAAGGACGGCTCGCGCGCAATGCCGATGACGGCAGTGCGGAGGTGGCGCTGGCGGTGGCGGATGCGTGGCAGGGCCTTGGCATCGGCTCGCGCCTGATGGCGGAGCTCTTTGCTACGGCGCGTCGCGATGGAATTCACACGCTTTCGGGTCAACTGCTGCGCGACAACCGGCCAGCCGCGCGACTTCTCACGAAGTTCGGCTTCACCCTGGAACCTCACTCCGACGATCCGATTCTGCTCCGCGCAACGGCCAACCGATTCTCGTCACCAACGACAGCGCCCGTGCGAAGAACTCTGCTCGGGGCGTAGGCCACAATGCCGGACGCCAACGGGAAACCTGCGAGCGCGCGAAATTGCGGATGCGTGATTCAGTTCGAGTGCGTCGCCTGCAACGCCTGTCGCAACGCCACCTTCGCGAGCCGAGCGTCGACACTTGCAGCGAGCTGGTCGTCGTTCAGTGCATGCGCGCACTTCGAGAGGCCGATGAGCGACTGACCGCGGCCGGGCGCGAGAACCTGCGCCGCTTCGAACGCCACTCGTGCTTCCTGCGCACGGCCGAGCTCAAGTAGGATTTCGCCGAGCAGCTCGCTCGCTGGCTTGCTGAGCGACGGCGGCCCGAATTCCATGGGGATTGCTTTCTCGCCGGCCGCGGCTTTCTCCAGAAGTGCGACTCCGCCCGTCGTGTCGCCCTTCTCGATGAGCAACAAGCCGTCGAGTTCCTCCTGCTCGATCAAGGGAACGCGGCGCGCCGGATGATCGGCGGGTATTCCGAGATCGACCGCGGCGGCGAGGACCTGTGCGCCGGTTTTCTGGGCGCGCGTCACTGCGGCGGTTGCCTCGTCGACTGTGCCGTCACGCGCCGCACGGTAGGCTGCAGCGAAATCGCGCGCATACTCGGCTAGCACAACGCCCTTGGTGTCGGCCTGCGCTGCCGCGACCGTCCCCGACCAGTCGCCGGTATCAATGAGATACCTCGAGCGCATGACGCTGAACGCTGCGGCGGAGGTTTCGTCGGAATCCAGCAAGTCGGTGCCGCCCGCCATGATCGGGTGCGATCGCACTTCATCCCCGCAGGCCTCGACTAGGCGCCGCGCGTCTGAGAATTGCCCGAGCTGCAGGTAGCCATACGAGAGCCACGTCCGAGCGTGCCCGCAGCCAGGAAGCGGCTTGCCGGGATTGCGCGCCTGAAACATCGCGTTGGCCAGCCGGATGGCGTTCTCGTTCGCCGCCACCACGTCGCTCCAGAGCCCGAGCGCAAGAAAGATATGCGAGGTCATGTGCATGGCGTGCGGCGAGTCCGGCGCGATCATTCCGTAGGCGCGCGCGGCTTCGAGACCGAGTGGCGCATGCACGGAATCATCGACGGAATGGATCAGGTAATGCGCCGCGCCCGGATGTTTGGGGTAGCGTTGAAATGCGCTCTCCATCAGAGCGGCCGCCCTCATGTACGTGGGTACGTCCCGCCCGGCGTGCGAGGTGCCAAGAAGTGCGAGTGCGTAGAAGCATGTGGCGTCGATATCCGCCGGGTAGTTGGCGTGGAGCTGCTCCATCGCGAGCGCATAACGCCGGTCGCGATCAAACTTGTCGCCGTCGCCGTAGAGGATCTCGACTGCATGCAGATACGCCTTCTCGCGTTCGGTCGCCGCTTTGGCCGCCCGCGCTTCAGGCGTTGGGCCCAGTTTCGCAAGGGCGGCGCGTGCCGCGTCCCGGTCCTGTTGCGCCCACACCGGGTGGTTGTAGGTCATTGCCTCGCCCCAATACGCCATCGCGAATCCGGGATCGGTCGACTGCGCGCGGCGAA
>Ga0153915_10001448_pt1 | contig 21772 bp, 16 predicted proteins | sample Opewatmetagenome_2_FD_107003 | JGI IMG/M metagenome (GOLD analysis project Ga0153915, IMG submission 107003) | Freshwater wetland microbial communities from Ohio, USA - Open water 3 Core 3 Depth 3 metaG | ecosystem: Environmental > Aquatic > Freshwater > Wetlands | place: USA: Ohio, Lake Erie...
CTGCGTGGGCGGCGACAACGCGCCGTACGTGTGGGTCAATGTCGGCCGCGACTCTTGGGAGTTCTTCGATCTGCTGCTGACGAAGGCCGGCGTGGTCTGCACGCCGGGCGCCGGCTTCGGCCGGTGCGGCGAGGGGCACGTGCGCATCAGCTCTTTTAACAGTCGCGAGAACGTCGCCGCCGCGCTCGAGCGCATCACCGCCGTGATCAAGTGAGGTGCGGAAAGGCCGCCGCATGGCAGCGGCGGCCTTCCGTCCAGAACCCTGCCCTCGGGCGGCAGGGCTTTCGATCCAGAAAACCGTGCCTGCGCGGAAGGCGAATCGGCGCGTGCTTTCGCCATCAATTGCTCAACGCGAAGATGATGGGCACGTTCAGCGCCACCTTGACCGGGCGATCCGCCTTCAGCCCGGGCTTGAACTTCCAGGTCGCAACGGCTTCGGCTGCAGCCTGGCCGAATCCGTCGTTCGTCGCCTTCAGGATCCTGATGGAGCCGACGTCGCCATTCTCATCGACGACGAATGACAGCTTCACCTCTCCGCGGACGCCTTGCTTCTTGAGTTCGGCGGGATAGCGCGGCTGTACCTGGTGGAGGACGACCGGCGCCTGGTCGACATCCTTGATGTCCATGACCTTGTCCCCGGCAGCCGAAGCCGCCGTTGAGGGAGTCGATTCAGCCTTGCCTAGTTTGCCTGCCGCCGCGCCGGCATCGGTCGAGGCGGCCGGAGCCGAGGCGAACAGCGTGGTCACGCCGAGCAGGCCGACCACCGCGGAGGTAATCAATGTGCGTTTCACAGGGGAGTCCTTTCGATCTTTGTGGTTGAGCACGTCGCGGAGGCGCGAGGAAAGCCCCGTCCGCGACATGCCGGATACCCCCGGGAGGTCCAGCCCGAGCGCATACCGCATGGCCTTGAAAAGGCTCCTGGCGTAAACCTGGCCAGCGTCAGTGAGGCGAAGCACCTCTTCATCGCAGGCGCGCTCGCTTTCCTCGCGCAGCCGCCGGTCGAGCCACCAGACAAGCGGGTGGAACCAGAAAATGGACACCAGCCCGGCTTGCAAAAGCCGGCGCAGGTTGTCGTGCCGCTTCACGTGAACGAGTTCGTGCAGTAGCACCGATTCCATCTCCGGCCCATCGAGCGCCCGGAACAGACCTTCGGGGACGACAATTCTGGATCGAAAGATTCCTGTGACGCCGAGCCAGCCCGCGCTCGGCACGACAATGCCGACGACCCGCCCCGCGCCGATTCCGACGCGGCCAGCGAGCGCCGCGAGGCGGGCGCAATCCTCAGGGGGGAACGGAGCCCCCTCCGCTGCCACCGCACGCAGGCTGCGGAACAGCCGGATCCCGCCCCCTGCGGCACAGGCCGCCGTGCCGGCGGCCCAGATCGCGAGCAGCAGGGCCGGCCCCGGGAGGCGGAACACACCCGGCCCAGCCGTCAGCGGATCCGCCCCAACGACAAAAGCCGGCATCCAGACGCCCCCGGCTCCTGACGGGCGGACAAAAGCCGGCACCGCCGACCATGGGAGCCAGGCGACGAGAGGAGCGAACAGCGCGGCCGGGATCGCGAACCTCAGAAGGGCCAGCGAGGCGGTGAGATGCCTCAGGCGGGCGGGCATCGGGAGGAATGAGGCCGCCGGAGCCACCAGCAGCCCGAACAGCGTCGCTTGCCAGAGATGGACGGCGGCCGCCCTGACCAAGTCCCCGGCGAATGGGGTGAGCGGCATCATGCCCGGCCCTCCTCTTTCCCGGCTTTGGGGTTCTTCCGGAGCAGCACTTCCATCTCGCGCAGCTCCTTCAGGCCGATCTTCCCGGACTCGACCAAGTGCGCCATCACCGGCTCGGCCGTGCCGCCCAGCCTGCCGACAAGATCCTCAACCAGCGCCCCGATCGTCGACTTCTGGGAGATGGCCGGAGCGAACACGTGGGCGTTGCCGACTTTCCTGATCCTCTCCACCGCGCCCTTCTCCTCAAGCCGGTAGATGATGGTCTGGACCGTGGTGTACTCCGGCCGCCGCGCCGGCGGCAACGCCTCGAGGATCTCGCGGATGCTCGCCTGCTTCAGCCTCCACAGCGGGCGCATCACTTCGAGTTCCAGCCGCGTCAGGTTCGTCTCCGGGGGTTTCATTCCAATCTCCTATCGTTGTAGTTGAAAAAACTACAACTGTAGTAGATTGCAAGCCCAAACTCCCGCCTGTCTTCTCACGATTCCCGCCCGGGCCGGGCACCCGTTTTGGGGGGCACCTTGTGGCAGCCGTCGCAGAGCTGGCGGGCGAGGCTCGTCTGGACGCTCACGCTTCCGGCGACGGCCTGGACGCGCTGCTTCCGCTCCTATCCTTGCGCCACGGTCAGCTCCCCGGGCTTCTCCGGGGATGTCGATCCGGGCCACCTCGTGCATCAGCTCCGTCTGCTCGGCGCTGAGCGTCCTCTGAAGGTCGTAGACCAGGGAATAGCCCGCGTCTCCGAGAAATCCATGTAGGCCATCGCCCCGGTGCCCGCCGGGCGCTGGCGGCTCACTCCGCCCCGATCGGGCAGTTGGCGTAGGCGTCGTGCACCCAGAACCGGCTGACGACGAGCCAGCCGCGCCGCAGGTCGTAGCCCCACTCGGTGTCGACAAGCTCGACCGGCGCCGAATCGGCCTTGGCCACCCCGGGCCGCTGCAGCCGCATGAACTCCATCTGGGCGAGGCGCCGGGCGGACTCGAATGCCCGCTCGACCGAGGAAAAGGTGCCGTGGGGGGTCGCATGCTGCACCGGCTGCCCGTTCGTGCCAATGGTCAGCGAGAACTGGAAGACGGAGAAGTCGCGCGCGGACGGCTTATAGGTGTTCATGACATGGGGTTAGTAGCCCAAACTGTGCCAGGGTTCCCTGTCATCGGTAGCAGGGTTAAGGCCTCAAACGGAAGAAAAAACTAGCGGACGGGCGCCGGCGGAAGCGCGCCGGCCACGGCGCGCGCGAGGCCCGCCGCCGCCTCGCTCAAGCGGGCCGCAAGCTGGGCGTGGTCGCGCCCGTCCCAGCGCAGATCCTTCGCCGCATAGGCGCCCTCGGCGACCAGTCCGGCGGAGCCCGGCGCGATGATGCGCCACTGCGCCTCGAAGCGGATCCCGCCGTCGGCCGTGCCTTCGCAGGCGGTCACGCGCACGGCGACCTCGAAGTCGCGGGCCTCGTCGGCGCGGAACGGCGCCGCGAGCGCCCCCGCCACGCCAGGCTGGCCCCGGAGATCCTCCACGAGCACGCGCGCGAGCCCGTCCTCCAGCGGCTCGGCCCACCGCGTGTACTCCAGGAAGCCGACCTCGTTCGGCCCGCGGCGCACCGCAAAGGCCTTGGTGCGCAGGTACGGCGCCACCTCGACCGCGCGCACGCCAACGATCCAACGCCCCGCGGGGGACGCAGCATCGGCCGCGGTTTTCACCGGCGAGAGCAGGAAGTGCCGCGTCGTGTCGGCCGTGGCCTGGGGCAGCGGGATCGAGCAGGCGGCCAGCAGGCAGAGCCCGGCCGGCAGGAAGGTGAGCATTGGGAATGGGCTTGGGAATTTCATGGCGACTGGGGCGGCCGGTCACTCCGGCTTGCGGCCCGTGATGAGCGCGTTGGGATTGTGTTCGAGAAATTCGGCCAGCTGCCGCACCGCGCCTGCCGCGTCGCGCAGTTCGCGGAGCGTCCGCTCGGCCTCCTCGCCGAGCCCGCTCTGCGCGGCGATGAAGCGCTGCGCCGTGGCGGCCGCCGCGTTGAACGCCGCCAGCGACTGCCGGGCCTCGGCCAGGGTCTTCGCGAGCTGGTCGCCCGCCGGCTGCACCTGGCTGTCGAGCCTGGCGATCAGGCCCCGCAGGTCGTTGCCGGCGCCGGTGAGCGTGGTGAGCGCCCGCCGGATCTCCGGATCCGCGGCCATGGCCTGCATCGCGTCGGCCGTCCTGATCCACCGCTCGCTCAGGCGCGCGGTGTCGAGGTCCTCCATCTTCCGGTTGGCGGTCGTCAGGACCGCGTTGAGGTTGCGCGACAGGCCGGCGAAATCCACGTGCTTCAGGCTCGAGAGGATTTCCGTCAGGCTGGCCTGGTACTCCGAGATCGTCGAGGGCACCGCCGGCATGACCAGGTACCGGCTGTCGGCGCGGTCCGGCCGGGCGGGAAACTGGTGAGGGTCGTAGAAATCCAGCTCCACGAAGAGCATGCCGGTGGCGAGGCCGACGACGCCGAGCTGCGCGCGCAGCCCGCGGTCGACGAGCCGCTGGAGCACCTCCCGCTTCGAGACGTCGAGCGCCTGCCCTTGGTCGTCGATGATCACGTTGCGGCTCAGCTCGCACACGACGGGCACGAGCGACCGGCTGGTCGCCGCCTGGAAGCGCACGTTCAGGTCGACGACGCGGCCCACGCGCACGCCGCGCAGCTTCACCGGCGAGCCGAGGTCGAGCCCGTGCACCGACTCGTCGAAATACACGACGAACCGCTGCGGCTTCGAGAAGAAGTGCACGCCTCCGAACGAAAGCAGCGCGATGACCAGAAGCACCATCGCGCCGAGCACGAACAAGCCCACCACCGCGGGACTCATCTTGGTTTTCACGATCGGGATTGCCTGGAGGGGTTGGACAGCAGTTTCGGGTTCAGGGTTCGGCGGCGGTGCCGTCGCCGCGGGTGAGAAACTCCCTCACGCGCGGGTCGCCGCTCGCCGCGGCCAGCTCGCGGGGCCGGCCCTCGGCGATCGCGCCCTGCGCCTCGCGGTCGAGCAGGATGACGCGGTCGGCCAGCGCATAGATGCTCGCGAGCTCGTGGGAGACGATGACCATCGTCGTGCCGAGCGTCGCGCGCACCTCCAGGATGAGCTCGTCGAGCTTCCGCGACGTCACGGGGTCCAGCCCGGCGGAGGGCTCGTCGAAGAAGACGATCCTCGGGTCGAGCGCGAGGGCTCGCGCGAGGCCTGCGCGCTTGCGCATGCCGCCGCTGAGCTCGGCGGGAAAGTAGTCCTCGAAGCCGGCCAGGCCGACCTGCGCGAGCTTGAGCGCCACGATCTCGTCGCGCGCGCGCCGGTCCAGCCCGGTGTACTCCTCGAGCGGCAGGGCCACGTTCTCCCCCACCGTCATCGAGCTCCAGAGCGCCGCGCTCTGGTAGAGCACCCCGAAGCCCTTGAGCACCTCACGCCGCGCCGCGGGATCGGCGTTGGTGAAATCGCGCCCGAAATAGCGCACCGTCCCCCGCGGGGGCTTCCGGAGGCCTATCATGTGGCGCAGCAGCGTGCTCTTGCCGCAGCCGCTCCCGCCGATCACGAAGAACAACTCGCCCTCGCGCACCGAGAAGCTCACACCGCGCAGGACCGGCGCCGCGCCGTAGCCGCAGTCGAGGCCATCGACCTCGATCGCCGGCGGCAGGATCCTGTCGGTCGCGACGCTCATATTCCAAGGACGTTGAAGAGCACGGCGAACACCGCGTCGGCGACGATGATCAGCAGGATACTGGTGACCACCGCCGACGTGGCTGCGCGGCCGACACCCGCGGCGCTCCGGTCGGCCTGGAGTCCGCGCAGGCAGCCCGCCACGGCGATGAGCATGCCGAACGCGACGCTTTTGATGATGCTGACGCTCACATCCGACAGGTCGATGATCGTCTGCGACTCGATCCAGTAGGCGCTCGGCGGGATGTCGAGGATGCCCGCCGCGACGACCATGCCGCCGAGCACGCCGAGGCAGTTCGCGTACATCGTGAGCAGCGGGGTCATCAGCGTGAGCGCGAACAGCCGGGGCAGGACGAGGAAATCGACCGCAGGGATGCCGAGCGTCTCGAGGGCGTCGATCTCCTCACCCGCCTTCATGTTGCCGAGCTGCGCCGCGAACGCCGCGCCGGTGCGCCCGGCGATCACCACGCCGGTCATCACCGCGCCCATCTCCCGGAAGGTGCTCAGGCCGACGATGTCGGCCACCCAGATGTCGCCGCCGAACTGGCGCAGGATGATCGCCCCGGTGTACGCCAGCGTCAGACCGACGAGGAAGCTGCTCAGGCTGACGATCGGCACCGCCATCGCCCCGCATTGCTGCATCTCGGCCAGGCAGTCGCGCCAGCGGAACCGGCGCGGGCGGCGCGCGAGCGAGACGGCGCTCAGGGTGCATTCTCCGATGAAATGGGCGAACTCGCGGGTTTGCCCCCAGAGATCGACCGCGGCCAGACCCACGCTCGCGAGGTGGCCCCGGTCGTGGTCCGACGACACGCGCCGCTGCTGCGCCCAGGCCAGCCGGTCGACGAGCCGCCGCAGCGGCCCGGGAATCTCCGCATCGTCGCAAGTCGCGCCGTTCGCGCGGCACCATTCCCGGACCTCGTGGACGAAGCGCACCAGCGAGCTGTCCCAGCCCTCAAGCCCGTCGAATCGCAGCCGCACGGAAGCGGCGCTCCGGCCGGCGCGCACCCCGCTCCAGGACGGCAGGGCGCCGGTGATCCGCCAGCCGCCGCCGATGACGACGGTGAGGACGCCCCCCTCCTCGGAGGCGTCGGCACGCGCGAGGCTGGGCACGGCGCTCATCACACGCATCCTCGCGCGGCACCGGCCCTTTCACGAGGATTTTTTCGGCGGCGGCTGCCCGGGGTTGCAGGCCGCGGCGTTCCGTGCTTGGGTGACCGCCTTTCCCCGATGCGCTTCCGCACCGTCCTCTTCGACCTCGACGGCACGCTGCTCGACCACCTGCCGGCCATCCACCGCTGCTACGCGCACACCCTGCCGCAGCTCGGCCTGCCCGCGCCCACGCGCGAGCAGGTGCGCCGCGCGATCGGCGGCGGGCTCGAGGACGCCATGGGGCACTTCGTGCGGCCCGAGGACCTGCCCCGCGCGCTCGCCATCTTCCGCACCCATTGGGAGCAGACGATGCTCGACGGCGTCGCCCTCATGCCCGGGGCCGGCGCCCTGCTGCAGGCCCTGCGCGCCCGCGGCTGCCGGCTGGCCGTGCTCACCAACAAGCACGGGCCCTCCTCGCGCGCCGTGTGCGCCCACCTCGGGATCGCACTCCTGCTCGACGGCGTGTTCGGCGCCACCGACACCCCCTGGCTCAAGCCCGACCCCCGGCTCACCGCCCACGCGCTCGCCGCCCTCGGCGCCGAAGCCGCCTCCACCTGCTACATCGGCGACTCCCCCTTCGACGTCGAGACAGCCCGCCGCGGCGGGCTCGCCGGGCATTTCGTCACCACCGGCACCCATTCCGCCGAGGAGCTCCGCGCCTCCGGGGCCGGGCGCGTCTACCCCGATCTCGCCGCGCTCGCCCGCGACGCTTTCGCGCTGGAGCTGGGATCAGGCGCGCCTTCCGCATGACCCGGCGGCGGCGCCCAGGCCATCAATCGTCCTCGTCGTCGATCTCGCCGGAACCCTCGCAGTCCGGACACGCGAGGAAGCCGGTGCCCTTGCACTCCGGGCAATTCCAAGGCGGTGCCGAACGCGTGGCGATCAGCACCAATTGGTCTTCCTCGAGCCTTCCGTGCCCCTCGCACTTCGGGCAGGCGATCGTGCCCCGGCCGTTGCATCGCGCGCAGATTGCCATGGGAGAATCCTCCTGTTGCGGTTGACACCTGCAATCTAGCCGAAACCGGGCCGGCCGCGAGGCATTTCCGCGCTTTCACTCCGGCCCCGGGTGCTCAACAGTGGCGGCCGTGGCCGAACCTTCCCCCGAACTCGCAGGCGTCCTCGAGCGCATCATCTTCCTCAACGAGGAGAACCACTACACCATCGCGGAGTTCCGGCGGGAGGACTCGGGCGAGAAGGTCACGATCGTCGGCGCCATGCCCGGCGTGCAGTGCGGCGAGACCCTCCACCTGCGCGGCCAGTGGACGCGCCACAGCGAGCACGGCGACCAGTTCAAGGTGGAGTCGTTCACCTCGGAGCTGCCGGCCTCGGTCCACGGCATCCGCAAATACCTGGGCAGCGGCCTCGTCCCCGGCATCGGGCCGGTCTATGCAGACAAGATCGTCGACGCGTTCGGCGCGGACACCTTCCGGGTCCTGAGCGAGGACTCCGGCAGGCTCCGCCGGGTGCCCGGCATCGGGCCGAAGCGCGCCGGCGCGATCAAGAAGGCGTGGGACGAGCAGCGCGCGCTGCGCGAGATCCTCATTTTCCTCCAGACTTACGGCGTGACCTCGTCGCAGTGCGTGAAGCTGGTGACGCGCTACGGCGCGCAGGCGAAGCCGCTGCTCCTGGCCGAGCCCTACCGAGTCGCCCGCGAGATCGAGGGCATCGGGTTCAAGACGGCTGACCGCATCGCGATCAACCTCGGCTTCGCCAACGACGCCCCGCCGCGCCTCGACGCGGGAATCCTTTTCGCCCTCGAGACCCTGCAGGAGGAGGGGCACACGGCCTATCGCGAGGCCGACCTGCGCGACTACGCGACGGAGCTCCTGCAGACCACGGCGGAGCGCGTGGCTGCGAGGATCGAGGCCCTTGTCAGGGAATCGCAGCTAGTGCGGCAGCAGCAGCCGGACAGCGCGCAGGCGCTGCCCGGGGCGGCCTGGATCCAACTCCCGGTGAACGCCCGCGCCGAGCAGCGCATCGCCGGCGTCGTGGCACGGCTTGCCAGGACCGCGTCCGGACTTCCACCGATCAAGGTCGACGCCGCCATCGAGTGGGCACAATCCCGAGCCGGCTTCACCTACCACGAGTTCCAGGCGGCCGCGCTGCGCCGCGCGCTCACCTCCAAGCTGAGCGTCCTCACCGGCGGCCCGGGCACCGGCAAAACGTCGATCCTGCGCGCCCTCGTCGAGATCCTGAAGGCGAAGCGCGTGCGCGTGCACCTCGCGGCCCCGACCGGCCGCGCCGCCCAGCGCCTGAGCGAGACCACCGGCGGGTTCGCGTCGACCCTCCACCGCCTCCTGAAGTTCGACGCGGCGAAGGGCGGCTTCACCGTCAACGAGTCGCACCCCCTCGGCACCGATTTCCTGATCGTCGACGAGGCCTCGATGCTCGACACGCGCCTCGCAGCCGCGCTGTTCGCAGCGGTGCCATCGAGGGCACACCTGCTGCTTGTCGGCGACGTCGACCAGCTCCCCTCGGTGGGAGCGGGCAACGTCCTCAAGGACCTCATCGGCGCGAGCGAGCGCGGCGGCGCCCCCATCCCGGTGACGCGCCTCTCCGTCATCTACCGCCAGCGCGACCGGAGCCTGATCGTCGCGACGGCGCACGCCATCAACGCAGGCGAGCCCCGCCCGCCGTCCGCGGTGCCCGACCTGGCGGCCGTGCCGCCCCACGCGGACCTCGTGTTCGTCGCCGCCGACTCGGCCGAGGACTGCCTCCACAAGATCCTCGCCCTCTGCACCGAGCTGCTCCCGCGGCGGCACCGCTGGCTCGACCCGATCCGCGACGTGCAGGTGCTCGCGCCGATGCACAAGGGGGTGGCCGGCGTGGCGAACCTCAACCAACAGCTGCAGGCCGCGCTCAACCCGGGCCGGCCGGGGCTGCGCACCGCGGCGGGGGAATACCGGCCCGGCGACAAGCTCATCCAGCTGCGGAACAACTACGACCTCGGGCTCTTCAACGGCGACATCGGCTCCGTCGTCTCGGTCGATGCCGCGGCCGGATCGCTGACCGCCGACTTCGACGGGGAGCGGCACGTCCTCGGCCGCGGCGAGATGGGCGACGTCGGCCTCGCCTACTGCATCAGCATCCACAAGAGCCAGGGCAGCGAGTATCCGGCCGTGGTGCTTCCCCTGCTCAAGGCGCACTTCGTGATGCTGCAGCGCAACCTGCTCTACACCGCCCTCACCCGAGGAAAAAAGCTCGTGTACCTGGTCGGCGAGCCCGCCGCATACGCGATGGCCGTGCGCAACAACGAGTCGCGCCAGCGGTGCACGCACCTATGCGAGGAGGTTCTAGAGGCGATTAGCTGCCCAGACTAATCGATCCCCGCCCGGGCTTACGCCTTGTCCTTCGCGGCCGCCTTTCCAAGGCTCGCGGCCCTGTTCCCACCGGCATGACCCCCTCCCGCCGTCTCCCCCGCCCCCTGGTGGCCTGCGTCGCCTATTTCGTGCTTCACCTGGTGACGCACATCGCCGCGCAGCCGTTCGCCGTGATGACCAGCGTCTCCCTCTGGTATCCGCCGGTTGGAGTCGACCTCGCCTTCCTCATCATCCTGGGGCCCCGCTATGTCCCCATCGTGCTCGCGGCCAACTGCGCCGGCACCTTCATCGACCCGCTGTTCTCCGACCCGAGGCTTGAACTGATCCTCCCCGTCATCGTCACGGCAAACTACGCCGCCGTCGCGCTGGTCGTGCGGCGGCTCTTCCAGTGGGCGCCGCCGCTTGAGAGCTCCCGGGCCATCTCGGCCTTCGGCCTGATCATCCTCATGTCGCCGGCGGGCTCCGCGCTCGGCGGCACCGCGGTGCTCCTGCTGACCGGGCTCATCGGCGCGGCGGACTGGATCCAGACCGCCGTTTCCTGGTGGGGAGGGGATCTCAGCGGCATCCTCACCGTGCTTCCGGCTGCGATCGTCTTCGCCGCCCCCTGGGTGCACCAGGCCCCATCGACAATCTCGCCGGTCCGCCTGTCGCGCTCGCGGAGAGAGACGCTCCTCCAGGCAGTGGTGCTCCTGGCCTGGCTGGGGATCGTCTTCGGGATCGAGCCGATCCGGCAGCGCCATGTGTACCACGTCTGCTTCCTGCCGATCATCTGGATCGCCCTGAGACAGGGCATCCGCGGGGCCACGCTTGCAACGCTCGCCGTCGCCCTGGCGGGGCTCTTCGCGCTGGGCACCTCCCACGTCGGCACCTCGCAGCTCATCGAGTTCGTCCTGTTCGAGCTCGCGGTCGCCTTCGCGGGGATAGGCCTCGGCGTCGCGGTCACGCGGCGTGCCCTCACCGAGGCACGCTTGGTGGCCAGCGAGGAGCGTCTCGACCGGGTCATCGCGGGCGCCCAGCTCGGCCTGTGGGACCGCGAGGTGCCCACGGGGCGCCTGACTTTCAACCGCCGGTGGGCGGAGATGCTCGGCTTCCGCCCGGACGAGATTGCGCCGCACGAGAGCTCGTGGCAGAAGCTCATCCATCCCGAGGACGCCGACCGCGTGAAGGAGGCGCTCCGCGCGCATACCGAGGGGCGCATGCCCGTCTATGAGAGCGAGCATCGGATGCGCACCAAGAACGGCGGCTGGAAATGGGTGCTCACCCGCGGCTCGGTCGTCGAGCGGGACCCCCAGGGCCGCCCGCTGCGGGTCTCGGGCACCCACATCGACATCAGCGGCCGCAAGCATGCGGAGTCCGAGATGCGGCGAATGCTTCAGATTCTCGAGGCGACGCCCGACTTCGTCGCCACCTGCGACCTCGAGGGGCGCACCATCTACGCGAACGAATCGTTCCGCAAGCTCCGCGGGGACGGCAACCCGGCCTACGCCCGGGGGCGGCCGCTGTCGGATTTCTATCCCGAGAAGGTCGTCCGAATGCTCCAGTCAGAGGCCATTCCCGCCGCCCTCTCCCGGGGTGTGTGGCACGGCGAGACCGCCATGCTCAACCAGGACGGCCGCGAGTTCCCGGTCTCCCAGCTCCTGCTGGTGCACCGCGACGACGACGGCCAGCCGGTCTTCCTCTCGACGATCAACCGCGACATCTCGCGGCAGAAGCAGGCCGAGGCCGACCGGATCGAGACCGAACGCAAGATGCTTCGCGCCCAGAAACTGGAGAGCCTCGGCGTCCTGGCCGGCGGCATCGCCCACGATTTCAACAACCTGCTCACGGCCATGCTCGGCAACGCGAGCCTCGCACGCCTCGACCTCCCGCCCGACTCGCCCGCGCAGCCCGCCTTGGTGAGGATCGAGCAGGCCGCCGTGCGCGCCGCCGACCTGTGCAAGGAAATGCTCGCCTACTCCGGCCGCAGCCAGGTCGCCGTCGCCCCCGTCGATCTCAGCGCCCTGGTCGAGGACATCACCAAGCTTGTCCAGGTCTCGATCAGCAAGAAGTGCGTCCTCAAGCTCGAGCTGCCCGACGGACTGCCGTCGATCATGGGCGACTCGACCCAGATCCGCCAAATCGTGATGAATCTCGTGATGAACGCGTCCGACGCCATCGGCGAGCGCAGCGGCCTCATCCGCATCTGCACCGGCCTCATGCGGGCGACCGCCCCTTACCTCAGGGAGACCTTCCTCGCCCCGGAAATCCCGGTCGGCGACTACGTCTTCCTCGAGGTGAACGACAACGGCTGTGGCATGTCTCCGGAGGTGAGGGCGCGTATCTTCGAGCCTTTCTTCACCACGAAGTTCGCAGGCCACGGGCTGGGCCTCTCCGCCGTCCTCGGCATCGTCCGCGGCCATGGCGGCGCGATCAAGGTCTACAGCGAACCCGGCCGTGGCACGACCTTCAAGCTCCTGTTCCCCGCCCTGTCGGACTCCTCGGTGCCCGGGGCGGCGACAGCTTCGCCGGCGGAGGAATGGCGCGGGAGCGGCCTGGCCCTTGTCGTCGACGACGAGGAGACGGTGCGCTCGGTGGCCGCCCGGATGCTCGAAGGGATGGGCTTCACCTCCCTGGTCGCCGCCGACGGACGCGAGGGCGTGGACCTCTTCCGCGAACACGCCGCCTCCCTCAGGCTCGTGCTTCTCGACCTCACCATGCCGCACATGGACGGACAGGAAGCCTTCCGGGAAATCAATCGCCTGCGCCCCGATGTGCCGATCATCCTCATGAGCGGGTTCACCGAGCGCGACACCATCGACCGGTTCTCCGGCAAGCGGCTGGCCGGCTTCATCCAGAAGCCGTTTGACCGCGCTGGCCTCCAGGCGACCCTGCGCCGGGTGCTGCCAGCCAGGGATCCCGCGGCCGCCGGAGCTCCCCGGAACTGATCCCGGGCGCTGCTTGTCCTCCGACCGATTCCCGTTATCTGTCGTGGCAAGCCGGAAACCTTCCGGCGTTTCCTGGCAGTGTTTCCGCAATCCTCGTTTCCGCCATGCGCCTCCCCGCCCTCATTCCCGTCCTCGCCCTGGCCCTGGCCCTTCCGCAGGCCCGCGCCGCAGCTCCCTCCCAGGTTGAAGGATTCACATTCGTCCGGTCCCTCGGCGGCTTCTCCGAATACCGGCTCGACGCCAACCGTCTCTCGGTCCTCCTCCGCGAGGACCACTCGGCGCCGGTGGTGACCCTCATGGTCACCTACCACGTTGGCTCGCGCAACGAGGTCACCGGCACCATCGGTGCCACCCACATCCTCGAGCACCTCATGTTCAAGGGCAGCGCCCACTTCAACGCCGACAACGGCAAGGGCTTCGACACGCTGCTGGACCGGATCGGCGCGCGCAACAACGCCACCACGTGGCTGGACCGCACGAACTATTTCGAGGATCTCTCCAGCGACCAGCTCGAACTCGCCGTCCAACTCGAGGCCGACCGCATGCGCGGCCTGCTCCTGCGCGAGGAGGACCGGCAGTCGGAGATGACCGTCGTCCGCAACGAGTTTGAGCGGGGCGAGAACGATCCGGCCGAAGCGCTCGACAAGGAGGTCACGGCGCTGGCCTTCATCGCCCATCCCTACCACCACCCGACCATCGGCTGGCGCTCCGACATCGAAAATGCGCCGATCAGCAAGTTTCGCGGGTTCTATGACACGTTTTACTGGCCCAACAACGCGACGGTCTCCGTCATCGGCGACTTCCAGCCCGAGGCGGCGCTGCGGCTGCTCGCGAAGTATTACGGCGCGATTCCTGCCTCGCCCCAGCCTATTCCCGAGCTCTACACCGAGGAGCCTCCGCAGCAGGGCCCCCGGCGGACGACCATCAGGCGCCCCGGCGAGCTCGGCATCATTCAGATCGCCTTCAAGGTGCCCCACGCGCGCCATCCCGACCACGCCGCCCTGATCGTGCTCGCCGACATCCTGGCCGACGGGAAGACCAGCCGCTGCTACCGGGCGCTCACCGACAAGAACCTCACCACCGACGTGTCGGCAGGCACCGGACTCACCCACGACAACACCCTGTTCAATTTCTACGCCCACCTTGCCGCCGGCGTTCCCAGCGACCAGGTCGAGAAGGCCCTCCTTGCCGAGATCGCGTTCCTCCAGAAGGACGGCGTGACCGCCGCCGAGGTCGCCCGCGCCATCAACAAGGAGATGGCCGCGACGGCTTATGCGCGCGATGGCGTGTCCGCCATCGCGGCGCAGGTCAACGAGGACATCGCCGTCGGCGACTGGACCCTCTACGTCACCCTGCCCGAGTGCATCAAGGCGGTCACGCCGGCCGACGTCGTCCGCGTGGCGCGCACCTACCTCGTCGAGGACCAGAGCACCACCGGATGGTTCATCCCTGCCGGGGAGGGCTCCGATCAGGCCCAGAAGCCGCAGCCCCCCGCCCGGTCGCCCCGACATCCGAGCCATCGCCGCGATCCGGCGGCCGCGGCCGATGCCTCCCCGGCTCCGGGCGCCGCCGCCGGGGCCGCCGCACAGCCCGCCTCGGGTGCGAAGATCGCTCCGCACGTCAACCGCCGTTCCGTGGCCGGGGTCGACGTCCTCACTCTCAGGACTTCGCTCGAGGACGTGGTGACCCTCCGCGGAAGCCTCCCGGCTGGGGATGCCTTCAATCCGCCCGGTCATCCCGCAATCGCCGACCTCGCCGCCCGCATGCTCGACCAGGGTACCGCGCGCCGCGACAAGTTCGCCCTGGCGCAGCTCCTCGAGGACGCCGGCGCGCAGATCGGGTTCGGCACGACGACGCAGGATCTCTCCTTCAGCGCGAAGTGCCTCAAGAAAGACGTGCCGCTCGTGCTCTCCCTGATCGCCGAACAACTGCGCGAGCCCGCATTTCCGGCCGATGAGTTCGCCAAGCTGAAGAAGCAGCTCGCCAGCGAGTACCAGGAACAGCTCGACAACACGCGCTTCCGGGCGGCCCTCGCCTTCACCCAGGCGGTCTTCCCCTCCGGCCATCCGAACCGCATGCCGGCCCCCGCCGAGTATCTCGCCGACCTGCAGGCCGCCACGCTCGACCAGGTGAAGGCGTTCTACGCGGCCCACTACGGGGCGTCCTGCATGCACCTCGCCGCGGTGGGCGATGTCGACGACGCCGTCATCGACGACGCCGTACGCAGGGGCTTCTCCGGCTGGAGCGGAGGGACTCCCCCACCGCCGGCCGCCCGGGCGCCGCTGCCCGCCGCCGCCCGCACCGAAAAGGTGTTCATGCCGGGCAAGACCAGCGTGACGATGGTCATGGGCCTGCCCTCGCTCCTCCAGTACAGCGATCCCGAGCGACCGGCGCTGTTTACCGCCACCGAGGTCTTCGGCGGCGGCTTCTTCTCGTCGCGGCTGCTGGCCATCATCCGGGCGAAGGAGGGCCTCACCTACGGCATCTACGCGGACCTCTCCCGCGACACCTACACGGACGGCGACTGGTCGATCAAGGGGACTTTCGCCCCGAAGCTGCTCGACCAGGGCGTCGCTTCGACCCGGCGCGAGCTCAAGCGGCTTGCGGCCGAGGGAATCACCACCGACGAGCTCCACGACTTCAAGAGCGCGATCATCGGGAACTACAATCTCAGCCTCGCCACCAGCGACGGCCTGGCCGACCGGCTGCTCGCCAACGTGCAGCGCGGCCTCACGCTCGCGTGGATCGACGAGTACCCGGGTGTCATTGCCGCCCTCACGCTCGCCGACGTCAACGCGGCCATCCGCCGGCATCTCGATCCCGACCGCATGGTGACCGTGCTCGCGGGCACCATTCCCGGCGCCAAGCCCGAGCCGTCGCCCGCAGCGAAGTAGCGCGTCCGCTCCGGCCGTTTGTAACGCATTGCGTTACAAACAGGGTTGTCGGCACTGGTAACGCAATGCGTTACAGACGGCTTGGCCGCGGGCTGACCTCCGCAGCAGGCCGCGGCTTACTTCGCCTGCCTCCGAAATAGTGGTGGAGCAGGATGGCCGCGGCAGCCGAGACGTTGAGCGACTCCACCGGGCCGCTCCCGGGGATGCGCACCCGCCGCTCGCAGGCCGCCTCCACCTCGGACGCCAGCCCCTGCTCTTCGTTGCCGAGCACGAGCGCGACCGGCCGGCCGCCAGCGGCCCCGCCCGGCGCGGTCACCAGGGGCGAAGCGCCGCGCACCGCGGTGCCGATGACGAGATAGGACTCCCTGATCGACGCGAGAAATTCCGCGAGCGAAGCCACCTTGAAAACCCTCACATGCTCCATTCCGCCCTCGGCGACGCGGTAAGCCGAGGTGCCCGGCAGGGCCTGCTGCGGGTGGTCCGCGATGACGAGCCGCGGCACGCCGAAAAAGGCGGCAGTCCGGACGATGGCGCCGAGGTTGTGCGCGTTGCCGATGCGGTCGAGCGCCAGCAGCGGATCCCCCGCGCGCGCCCACCGCCGCACGTCCTCCGGCGCCGGCGACCCGATCGCGGGGGCCGCCGTCACGGCGACGATTCCTCCGTGGTGCACGGTGCCGGCGATCTTCTCCAGCTCCGCCGGCTCGACGCACCGGTAGACCCCTTTTCGGGCCGCGAGCGCCCTGCAGATGATCCCGATCCGGCGGCCGGTGGCGTAATCGAAGTACAGGCGCCGGATCGCTCCCGGCTCCCGGGCGAACAGCGCCTTGACCGCCATCAGGCCGCAAACGGTGAGTTCGGTGGGTTGCACGGGCCGCATTCAACTACCCGCCAACCGCCCCGACGATCGTAAACTCCTCGCGATCGTGATAAAGATGCCGGATCCGCGAGGCGATCCCGGGGCCCGAGAACGGCGAATCAGCCGCGCGCAGCTCGGCGAGAAGCGCGAGTGGGTCGGCGCGCCCGAACTTGAGGTTGATGATGAAACGGCGGCACCAGTGCCGCGCGAGCCAGGGCGCCGCGAGCTGGCGGAGCACATGATGAGGCTCCTCGACGAGGTCGCAGAAGAGCCAGTCGTAGGCCGTCCCCGGGGCGGGCCTGAACCCGAACGCATCCTCGGGGCGGTGCTCGATGGCGGGATGCCCGGCGGCGCCGCGCTTGAGCGGCCCGCGGTCGACCGCCACCACCCGGGCTCCGTGCCGTGCCGCGCTGTAGCTCCATCCTCCCGGGGCGGCGCCGAGGTCGGCCACGGTCTCGCCGGCCCGCGGCTCGGCGCCGAGAATCCCGTACGCCTCCTCGACCTTGAGGTAGGAGCGCGAGGGTGCCTCGGGGTCGTCGGCCATCCGGCGCTGCCCGCCGAGCACGGCCCGGCGCGCTGCGAAAGCGCGGTTGAAATCGACGAAGTGAATGAAGAGCCCGCGGGCCGGCCCCGTTCCCGCAGGAGCCTCGGGTACCGCCAGGCGCGCGACGCGCGCCAGCCTCCTGCCCAGGCGCTCACGGAAGGCGTCAGCCGCGGCCCGCACCCGCTTCCCGAGCCCGGCCGGCTCGGGCGGCGCGCTCCATCGGCAGGGCCACGGCGTGTCAACGCGCTCGCCGCGCAGAGACTCGGCGAAGAACTCCTCGGCCTGCGCCGCCATGGAGTTGACCGAGTCGCCCCTCAGCTCCGCCGGCTCCTCGAGGACGCAATGCGCAAAGGCGAGCTCCGGGAGCCCGTGCGCCGCCGCGCCGGCGAGCACCCAGCCCGGCCCCTGCTCATGGGAAATGAGCCCGGCGCCGGCGAGTTCGCCGGCGAGAAGCCGCTCATAGCCCGGCTGGCAGGTGGCGAGCATACCCATCCATTGCGGCCGAGCGGCCGGGGCGAGGCAAGCCCGCAGGGACCGCGCGGCCGGGCCGCTACACCAGCTCGCACGCGCCGCCCGCGCAGGCGACGACCTGCTTGAGCTCGGTGAGGTCCTCCTCCTCGCGGAGGGTCGTGTAGTCGACGGGCGTGTAGACGAGGGCGTTCCAGCGGGCGACATCCGCAGGGGTGGCGACCGACTCGCGCGGGGCCTGCTTGTAGGTCTTGTCCCCCTGGTCCTGCAGGAGGGCGACGCCGGTGAAGTTCTGCCGGTTCTCCCAGATAAACCCGGCCACTGAAGGCCACTCGTCCGCGCGCACCGAGATGGTGCAGGAGACGTTGTGGTGGAGTCCGGGCGAGTACTTCTCGTGGCGGCGGCCGGCCTGGACCCAGTTGAGCTGCACGAGCCGGATATACTCGAGGTGCTTCACGGCCGAGAGATCCTCGCGGTAGATGCCGAACGCGGGCCCCTCGATGGGGAAGGTGATCACCTCGGTGCGGCCGTTCATGTCGTACACGCTCGGCTCGACCATGTGCGGATTGGTCCGCTTGAAGTGCTGGAAGACGGGGTCGTAGACGTTGGTCTGCACCCGCCGGAAGTACCGGATGGAATGGTGCGGGTGGAGCCCGCTGCTCGTGCCCAGCAGGAGGCTGGCGGTGCCCTCGGGCTTCACGCAGGTCGTGCGCGCGGCGGGCTTGATCCCGAGCGCGCGGGCGACGACGGCGTTGACGGTCTTCACCACCGAGGCGCCGGTGCGCAGCACCTCGGGATCGAGCAGCACGTCGGGCCGGTCGAGCACGCCGCAGATCGAGACGCCCAGCAGCGCCTCGCGCTCCGTGATGACGCGGGAGACGGGGGATAGGTAGCTGAACTCGGTGTAGCCGGCCTGGAGGGTTCCGATGACCGCGGCGCGGGCGCAGAGCTCGTAGAACCGAGCCGCCGTCTCGGCGATGGCGGCGGAGATGGTCGTCAGGTTGCAGAACTGCACGCCGGTGAGGGTCTGTCCCTCGTGAAGCTCGTCCGCGTAACCCAGCTCGCGCAGGCGCGCGATGGCCGGCTGGTCGACGATGAGCCGTGGATGCAGGCCGATCTCGACGCAGGGGTTGGCGCCGTACTCGGGATCCTCGACGAAGTAGAACCCGGGCTCGCCGAACTGCTTCTGTGCCTCGAAAAGGCGGTCGAACTCGGCGCGCGTCGCATGGGCGCGCACAATGACGGCCGAATTGTTGCTCGCCGTCCGTTGCGGGTTGTCCTGGAACCAGTTGCCCGTCTTGGCGGCGATCATCTCCTCGTCGTCGGCGGAGAACAGGCAGATGGTCGCCGAGCGGCGCACACCGCCCGAGAGCACCGCCTTGGCCGCCCACATGAGGATGTCGTAGGCCTCGATCGACCGCAGTTTGCGGCCCGCCGCGCGCTGCACGATGTGCTCGATGCGGGTGAGCGAATGGAAAAGCGGCTCGGGCCCGGGGGCCTTGCCGCCCGAGGTGCGCAGGGGGGCGCCAGCCGGCCGGATGGCCGAGTAGTCGAAGACCACCTTGCGGCCCTCCACCGCCGCAAGCATCAGCTGGTGCAGGGCGTCGGCCCAGCCCTCGATCGTGTCGGGCACGACAAACGTGGAGATCGGGGCGTTGAAGCGCAGCGGGGCGAGCGGGGGCAGCTTGTCCACATGGACGCGCTGGACCGAGAAACCGACGCCGCAGCCGCAGAGGAGCAGGTAGAGCGACTCGCGGAACGCATCAAGGCGGTCGATGTAGGTGAAGGCGCAGTTGTAGATCCGGGCGTGCTTCTTGAGAATCGCCTCGCCGCCGAACTGGAGGCTCCGCATCGAGGGGAGCACTTCCCGGCGGGCGGCGGCGCCAAAAGCATCGTTGATCGCCTCATGCAACCGGCCGAGCTTGCCGATCCGCGAAAGGTCGTCGGACGAAACCTCACCGGCGGCCAGGGCCGCCAGGGCCGCGTCGCCGAGCGACGTGTCGGCATAATGGGCCAAGTGCATGTCCCGCACGCGATTCACCGCCTCCCTCCAAGTCTCGCGACGGCGGAGTTCGGGGGAATAACGGGCGTAACGGGAAATGGCTATGAAGTCCTGCAATCCACTCTCTGGATGGGAAATGGGCAAAGCAGAGCTATCCATGGTGAAGTTGGGTATGAGAAATTATAACTGAACCTGCCCGCCGCTAAGCGGCTTGAGGCCGAATGAGCCTAGGAGAGCAATACTACCTGTTGTGGTTTGAGTATGGGTCAACCACAACGTATAGCGTCTAGGCCTTTATTACTGCAACTGATAAGCTACTAGATTAAGACGATTGAACATCCTCCCTCGGAAAAGCCAAACCGGCGCCAAAATTGATAAGTCGAACTACTTCCATTTTTCGAGGCCTGGCCCGGGAATTCCTGCCGGCTTCTCCGCCGCTCCGGGCAGCCTCCGGCGGGGCCGGTAGGCCCTGAGTCGAGCCGGGTAGATTCCGTGCACGGCATGGAAGCAGCGGGAGAAGTGATAGGGGTCGGCAAAGCCCACGCGCTGGGCGGCCTCCTTCACGAGGCCGCCGGTCTCCATCAGGAATTCCGCGGCCACTGCCATCTTCCTCTGCAGGAGGTATCGGTAGGGGCTGATCCCCTGGTAGCGGCGAAACAGCCGGCAGAGGCTCGACGGAGTGAGCCCGACGGCCGCCGCGATCTCCGCGAGCGAGGCCGGGCCCTCCACGCGCCCTTCGATCATCGACCGGCACCGGAGGAAGCGCTCCTCGGCGTCGGAACCTCGCCGCCCGGGGCGCGCGCAGGCCTCGGCGAGCTTGAGCAGCAGCACCTCGGCAAGCGCCGCGCACAGGCGGCCCGTCGCCCGGCCGTGGTGCCGGCCCTCGCGTATCAAATCGTCGAATACTCTTCGGATCTCGGCGTGCGCGGCGATCCTCCTTGCCCTGCCCGGGGCCACCCCGGCGGCGGCGAGGCGCCGCCCGGCCTCGGGCCCCGCGAGGCCGAGGAAGTACTTCACCATCGGGTGCGACGGGTCGGTCCGGATCTCAGTGTCGGTCTCCGTGCCGTAGGCGAACACCGAACCGGGCTCCAGCGCCGCCTCGCGGCCCCCCAGCCTCACGCGGCCCGCCCCCTCCGCGACGTACTCCAGGCAGCAGTAGGCGAAGCGGCCGCGCCGCACGAGGTAGTCGGCGTCACAGGTCTCGCGCCCGCCGAGCGTCGGCGCCCAGCGGGGCCCGCCGCCGCGGGGCGGCGGCAGGAAGAAGTACCGCTCACCGCTCACCTGGCGCGAAAGCAGGCCGGCGCGCCCGCGGGGGATCTGGAGGCTCATGATCAGGGCAATTTTATCCATTATCGGGGCCATTCTGTCCATTCCCCTTTTCCTCCAGAGACTGCTATCCTCCCCGCACCCTCGATCCCAAGGGGAGAATCAATGACAATTCTCTCCATGCCTGGGAAAACCCTTACTCCGATCCCGATGAAAAAGAACTCCTGCAAGGACATCCTCCTCGTGGCCAGCGGCGACCTGCGCCAGTCGGCCAATGAAACCTGCTGGCCCGCCCAGGCCGCGATGGAGAAGCAGCTCGGCGCAGCCGTCGCGCGCCTCGGCTTCCGGCTCGTGCGCGCCCACCCCTACAAGCCCGCCCTCAAGCACGGGTTCATCGGCTCGCAGAAGGAAGGTATGGCCGTCTTCGCCGGGATCGACCCGGCGGCGCCCCTGATCGTCGCAGAGTCGGTCTGGCAGTACTCCCACCACGTGCTCGCGGGCCTGGTCTCGCATCGCGGCCCCATACTCACGGTGGCCAACTGGTCGGGCACCTGGCCGGGCCTCGTCGGCATGCTCAACCTGAACGGCTCGCTGACCAAGGCGGGCGTGGCCTACTCGACCCTCTGGAGCGAGAAGTTCGACGACGAGTTCTTCCTCAAGGGCCTCGAGACCTGGCTGCGCACGGGCGCGGTCCGGCATCCGCGCGGCCCCGTCAAGCCGCTCTCCCGGGCGCAAGTCCCCGCGCGCGCGCGCGCCGTGGCCTCGAAGCTCGCCGCCGAATTCCGCCGCCGCAAGGCCATCCTCGGCGTCTTTGACGAGGGCTGCATGGGCATGTTCAATGCGATCATCCCCGACGACCTGCTTTTCCCGACCGGCGTGTTCAAGGAGAGGCTCTCCCAGTCCGCCCTTTACTACGCGGCAACCCAGGTGCCCGAGTCCGAGGCGCGCGAGGTCTTTGCGTGGTATGTCGGCAAG